>Ga0114129_10007604_pt1 | contig 15421 bp, 11 predicted proteins | sample RhiMetdeltSRZDD1_FD_80071 | JGI IMG/M metagenome (GOLD analysis project Ga0114129, IMG submission 80071) | Populus rhizosphere microbial communities from Tennessee, USA - Rhizosphere MetaG P. deltoides SRZDD1 (version 2) (version 2) | ecosystem: Host-associated > Plants > Roots > Rhizosphere >...
CGGGCACGATCAGCGCGTGCAGCCCCGGGGCCGCCATCTCGGCGGTCCCGCCCGCCGCGGTCGCGACGATTGGTGTTTCCATCGCCATGGCCTCGAGCACGGCGTTCGGCGTCCCCTCGTAGTCGGACGCCTGCACAAAGACGTCAGCCGCGTGATGCAGCGTGCGGATGTCCGCCTGGTGGCCAAGCAGCGTGCACGCCCCAGGCATCAGCTGCCGCGCCAGGGTTTCGAGCTCGACACGCAGACTGCCGTCGCCGGCGATCAGGAGCCGCAGCGACGGATGCATCTGCCGCGCGAGCGCGCAGGCGCGAATCAGTAAATCGAAGCGCTTCTGCGGTTCCAGGCGCCCCGCCGCGACGATGGCAATGGTATCGGGCCGCAGCTCAAAGGCGGCACGCGCCGCCGGCTCCTTCGCCTTGTGGCGGCGGAACGCGCCGGGATCGATGCCGTTCAGAATCACGTGCACGCGATCGGGCGCTACCCCGGCGTTCTCCAGATCCTTTTTGATTTCCCCCGACACGGCGACCACACGCGGAAAGCCGCCGATGAGCCGCTTGTCGAGCGGGTAATACACGCGGGTCTCGCGCCAGCTGTGTCCCGTCCATCCATGCGCGGTCGTCATCGGCACGACGCCGGCCACGCGCGCCAGCATCAGGGCCAGCAGATTCGTCTTGTAGTCGTGAGCATGAACGATATCGATCGCCCGGTCTCGCACCAGCGCACGCAGGGCGGTCCAGACGCGGTAATCGACCGCCGTCCGCTCGACGAGCTCGGCGTAGTCGAGCCCAAGCACCCTGGCCCGCGCGCCGATATCGCAGGCATGATCGGCCGACCCACGCAAGTAGCAGACGGTAATGCGAATGCGGCTGGCGTCGGTCACCGCGGCGCCGGTCAGGATCGTTTTTTCCGGACCGCCACCGGCGCCAACGACGCTGCGCAGTTCGAGGACGCGAATGGGCGATGCGGTCATTGCGCGTGCACCCACGCGGCGGGGACGTTGACGCCTTGCTGCGGCCACGCACGGCCGGCGGGCGCGGCCGCGGCGACCACGGCATCGACGGCCAGGCCGCCGACAATGCTCCAGTCGTAGCGCTCGCGCGCGAGGGTTCGTCCGCAGATGGCGAGCACGCGCGCCCGATCGCGCCGGCGCAGCAGCTTCGCCGCGGCGGCCGCCATCTCGGTCTTGTCCGTGACGAGCAGATGCGTGCCGGGCACGACGTCGAGGCCCTCGCACCCGACCGGCGTGCTGATGACCGGCACGCCCGCGGCGAACGCTTCGAGAATCTTCAGGCGCGTGCCGCCGCCGGCGTCGAGCGGGACCAGCAGCGCGTGCGCGGTTTCGTAATACGGCCTGACGTCTTTGACGTTCGACGCCACTTCGACGTGCGGCGCCGCGGCGGCCAGCGCGAGCAGGTCGGGCGACGGATCGCGGCCGACGATCATCAGGCGCGCTTCGGGCATCTCGGTGCGGACCGCGGGCATCACATCGCTGATGAGAAAACGGACCGCGTCGACATTTGGCGGCCAGTCCAGCGCTCCAACAAACAGCAGCGTCGGCGGCGATGACCGGTCGCCCATCGGCACGGTTGCGTACGCCTGGCAATCGACGCCGTTGGGTACGACGACGACGCGGCGTGCGCCGAGCGCCCGAAAGTACGCGGCCTCGTCAGCGGAAACTGCCAGCACAGTGTGGGCGGTGGCGACGGCGCGGCGTTCCATTTTTTCGAGCAGGATCGACTCGCGTTCGAGGTATCGCCGGCGGATGACCCCGGACCCCACAGCCATGCGCGCCACCAGCCGTGAGTAGACGTTGTGCATGTCGATGACGACAGGAATCGACGGCAGCGCATCGGCGTAAACGAGCGAATCGAGATGATCGAGATACAGCACGGACGGCGCGCGCCCGGCAATCTCATGACGCAGCGTGTCGAGCACCGGGGGCCGGCGATGACGCGCGAACAGCACGTATGGCTCCTGATCGATCGCCGCGCGCAGCGCCTTGACTGATTCCCCGGCCAGTGTCCGCGTGGCGGACAGGATCAGCGGAGCGACTCCGGCGGTCTCGAGCGCCGCCGCGCCGTCGCCGGCACGGTCGGCCGCCGCGGGAGCGACGAGCCGGACATCGAGTCGCGCGGCGAGCGCGCGCATCAGGTGAAACGTCCGCAGGTGTCCGCCGGAATCCAGCGGCCACGGCACCTGGCTGGTCACCGCAACTACCGATGGCCGGGCAGGCTCCGGCTGGCGCAGGCCGGTTTTTGTATGAAGCACGGCTGTGGGCGTTGCTATGGCCGTGCCAGAAACAAGCCCGCGGGTTGGGGCTGAAGCTCGACATTCCACGGTCGGTTCGCCCGCCGGGACGAAAAAAGTCTGCCGTCAGGAAGCCTCGAACCAAAACCGCCCAACCGCGCCCGGTAGCCCCCGGTTTTCCGGGGTTTTTGAGGTCCGTAGGTGGCGACTTCTTTGCTCAGCTGGACACTGCGCAATCGTCAGTCGCGCAACACAAAAACCATGCGGGGTCCTCTTTCCGCGGCGCCGAAAATCAGTCGAGTCACGCGCCCCGACGTCCGTCGGGTCATGCAGGTCGTACTCAGCCTCGCCCCGGGCGGGACGGAGCGGCTGGTGATCGAGATCTGCCGGCGCCTCGGCCACGATTTCGAAACCACGGTGTGCTGCCTGGATGACGCGGGCGACTGGGCCGGGGAATTGCGCGCCGACGGCGTGGAGGTGATCCCGCTCAATCGGCGGCCCGGATTCCGGCCCGAGATCGGCCGGCGAATCGCCGATCTTGCGGCCGCAAGGCGCATCGACGTCCTGCACTGCCATCAGTACTCGCCGTTCGTGTACGGACGCATCGCGTCGTTGTGGCGGCCGGAGCTGCGCCTGATTTACACCGAGCATGGACGTCTGTCCGATGCGCCTCCGTCGTGGAAGCGTCAACTCGTCAACCCCGCGTTGTCGCGTTTTGGCGGCGCGATTGTGGCGGTGTCGGACGATCTGCGCCAGTACCTGGTGTCGGCGCGCTTTCCGCGCGCGCGCGTCGGGGTCATTCACAACGGCATCGAGATCGGTCCGCCACCGGGTCCCGCCGAACGCGCCCGCGCCCGGGCGTTGCTGGGCATCGACACGGCGGCTCCGGTGTTCGTCACCATTGCGCGTCTCGATCCCGTCAAGGATCTGATGACGATGCTCGATGCGTTTGCGCACATCCGGTTGGCCATGCCAGCCGCGCGCCTGGTGATCGTCGGTGACGGTGCGGAGCGCGAGGCGCTCTCGAATCGTGCCGCGCGCCCCGATCTCACGGGCTCGGTCGACTTCGCCGGCATGCGCGGCGACGCGCGCGCGCTGATCCCGGGCGCGGACGTCTACATGAACAGCTCGATCTTCGAGGGCGTCTCGATCACATTGCTCGAGGCGATGGCCGCGCGAGTGCCGGTGATCGCGACGGCGGTCGGCGGCAATCCGGAAGTGCTCGCGCATGGCGACGCCGGCGTGCTGGTGCCGCCGCGAAACGCGGCGCGGCTCGCCGATGCCGCCGTCGCCCTCGGACGCGATCACGTGGCGCGCTCGCGCTTCGCGACCGCGGGGCGCCGGCGCGTCGAATCCTCGTTCACGATCCAGCGCATGGTGGCCGAATACGTCGGCCTCTACCTCGGTCACACGGGCTGAGATCATGTGCGGCATCGCCGGTACGATCGCGCTCGACGGTGCTCTCGATCCGCGCCTGCGGGCGGCGATTGCGCCGATGATCCGCTCGCTCGCCCATCGCGGCCCCGACGGGCTGCGGACGCATTGCGACGAGAGCATGGCCTTTGGGCACGCCCGTCTGGCGATCATCGATCGCGCCGGCGGCTGGCAGCCGATGGCCGCCGCCAACGGCCGGCGGTGGATCGTGTTCAACGGTGAGATCTACAACCACCGCGAGCTGCGCCGGCGGCTGGAATCACGCGGCTACCGCTTTCGAACGACCTCGGATACCGAAGCGATTCTGCACGCTTACGACGCGTTCGGCGACCACTGCGTCGGCGAGCTCGAAGGCATGTTTGCGTTCGCGATCTACGACACGCAGCGGCGCGCGGCGCTGCTGGCGCGCGATCGCCTCGGCAAGAAACCGCTCTTCTACGCCATCCTCGACGGCGCTCTGCACTTCGCCAGCGAGATCAAGGCGCTGCGGCGCAGCCCCGCCTGGAACGGCGCGCTCGACTGGTCGGCACTGGAAGGCTACCTGTCGCTCGGGTACTTCCTGGCGCCGAACACAATCTACCGGCACGTCAAGCAGGTCGAACCCGGTCATGTCCTGACGCTGCACAACGGCTATATCGAGAGCCGCCGCTACTGGGAGGTCACGGAATTCGACACCGAGCGGCGATCCGATGCGGCGGTCATCGGCAGCCTGGACGGCATCGTGCGCCGCGCCGTTGAAGAGCGGCTCGAAAGCGAAGTGCCACTTGGCGCATTCCTCTCAGGCGGTATCGACTCCGGACTGATCGTGTCGTACATGCAACAGGCGTCGGCGTCGCCGGTGATCACGACGACCGTCGACTTCGGCGCCGGCATTTACGACGAAGCGCAGTTTGCGGCACAAACTGCCAGGCATCTGCGCACGGAACATCACTGCGACATCGTGACGCCCGATCTCGGGCCCGTGCTGGATCCGATCATCGACGGATTCGATCAACCGTTTGCCGATCCGTCGGCCATCCCGACCTACTATCTCTCGGCGATGGCACGCCGGCACGTGACCGTGACCTTGAGCGGCGACGGCGGCGACGAGGCGTTTGGCGGCTACGCGGCGCGCTACATTCCGCACGCCTACGAAGCGCGGGTACGCGCGCATCTCGGCCGGCCCGGCGCCGCGGTGTCGCGCTGGCTGGGCGCGCGATGGCCTCGCTCAGCACAGTTGCCGCGCTGGCTGCGTGCCGGCACGGTGCTCGAAAATCTCGGCCGCGACGCGGCCGGCGCGTACTACGCGGACCTCTGCATGCTGAAGCCGCACGAGACGCGGGCGCTGCTCGGCCGCGATCCCGATCGCGACCCGCGCCATAGCCCGGTGTTCGAGCAGGTGACGCGGCCGTACCGCCAGTGCCCGTCGGCCAGCGCCGTGCAGCGCGCGCAGTTTGCCGATTTGAAGATCTATCTCCCGAACGACGTGCTCGTGAAAGTCGACCGCATGAGCATGGCGCACGGCCTCGAGGTACGCGCGCCGCTGCTCGATCGCCGGGTCGTGGAGGCGGCCTTCCGTATTCCAGCAGACCGCAAACTCGCCGGCGGCCAGTCGAAGCATTTCCTGCGCGCGCTGGCGCGCACGCGGCTGCCCGCGCCGGTCGTCGACCGCCGCAAACATGGCTTTGACGCGCCGATCGGACGCTGGATTGCCGGACCGCTTCGCGACGCCTTCCACGGCGACGTGCTGGCGCCGGGGTCGCCGATCCGCTCGATGCTCGATGATCAGGTCGTCTGGGCGATGTTGCGCGATCACACCGCCGGACGCCGTGATTACTCCTTCGCGTTGTGGGCGGTGTGGGTGCTCGCACGCTGGTCGAATCGGACCGCGGCACTTCCGCGGCACGATCCGGGTTCGCTGTTCACGCTGAACCCGGTGCCGGCCGTCCCCGCGCTGTCAGTGCAGCCAGCCTGATAACCGGTCGGCGAGCGCGCCGCCCGGATCAGCGGGCACGAGGGTACGGATCCGGCGCGCGGCACTGCGGCCCATTTCATGCCAGCGATGTCGGTTGATCCACGCGCACTCCATGGCGTTGGCCAGCGCCGCTCGTGTTGGAAACGGCGCCACAAATCCGGAGACGTTGTGCTCAACCAGTTCGGCGTTGCCGCCGACGTCGGTGACGATACACGGCCGGCCGCAGAGCATGGCTTCGACAATCGACAGCGGCGACCCTTCGTATCGCGACGGCAGCACCAGGGCGTGATGCCGCTGCCAGATGCCCGCGATGTCGGAGACATGCCCGGCAAATTCCACGTTGTGCAGCTCGTCTCGTTTCACCCAATGCGCGAGCGATTCGGCGTACCCACCGGTGCCCACGAGCTGCACCCGTAGCGCGCGGGCGCGCCATTCGGGCTGGCTGAGCACCTGGAACAACAGGTCCTGCCCTTTCGCATGCGGGTCGAGCCGGCCCACACACGCGACGCGGAACTCGTCGCCGGCATCAGGCCAGTCGAGCACGGTGTCATACGCGACGTTGAACGGATTGCTGACCACCGTCGCGTTGGTCAGGTCGGTCACGAACTGCCGCCGCGCCAGCTCGAGATTGTGCTGCGACACGAAATAACACTCGCGAGCCCCCTCGTGGCCGGCCGCGAGCTCGGCGCGCACGCGATCGGTTCGGGGCCAGTGTGGATCACCGTTGCACTGGGTGATAACGGTGTACGGCAGTCCCAGCTCTCTGCACATCGTCATCCACGCCATCCCGTCGGTGTTGCCGGCTTGCGCGATGACCACGAGATCAGGTGCGTAGCGCCGGCACCATTCAGCTTCCGGATCGCGCCCGCTGAGACGTGTGAGCTTGTTCACGACACGCGGCGCAAACGTGCCGGGTTCGCGGCGCCGCACGGCGCAGCCGTCACGCTCGAATGCCGATACCGCAGCAGCATCCTGCGGCCACCACTTGACCTGCACGCCGACGTCGTGGCCGCGCGCGCGCAAATGCCGGGCGGCCTGTGCCCAGAGCTCCTCACTTCCGCCCCACGGGCCGCTGGCCAAACCTGAAATGAACAAGATGCGAGACACGGCGTTTGCCTCAGCGCCATTTCTGGTACCGGCGGTACCAGATATCCGGCAACAGTTGCGCGAACGAGCGGCGCAGATGCCGCGCGCGTCCGAGCTCGTTCCACGTGGCAAGACGCCGGCCGAGCGGCATCATGCCAAGGTGATCTTCGATGATGGTGTCGACCTCCACCTCTTTCCCCAAGACCAATGGCAGAAAAACGTCCGGTTGCTCCCCGCACGCCGGCGCGACGTGAGGATCGAGGCACCGATTGGGGCCGCACCCGAGCGCGCGTCCGTAGGCGGCCTCGACAGCACGTTGCCACCCCATGCCCGTATGCGCCGCGACAATGGACGCCCGCGTTCGCTCGCCAAGGGCAAGGCGCGCGTGTTCGTCGGCAATCAGGTGCGCGAGCGCGGCGACGTAGCTGTTCGCGGTGCGGGTCTTCAGCATCGGTCCCAGCCCCGGCATGTCGGCCGCCAGCACTCCGCACTCGCCGGTCGCGAAGACCTCGCGGCTGACGAGCGGGAGGCCGTAGCTGCCGGCCTCGAGGAGCGACGTGGTCGACACCCAGGGGAACGAATCAACGTAGATGTCGGCGGCTTCGAAGTACAGCGCGGTCGCCTCGGTTGCCGGCACCATCCGGATGCGGCCATTGGTGGCGGCGATCGCCGCCTGCCAATCATGCTCGCCGCCCGGCCCGACGACCATCAGGACGGCATTGGCGTGTTGCTGCAGCAATCCGACGTGATGCTCGGCGAAATTGATCCCGCCAAACGTCCGGTATTTTGCGGACCGTGCAATTGAGATCAGGAGCACCTGGTTTGGATCGACGCCGAGCGTCCGCTTCGCCTGCTCGCGGGACTGCGTGCGTGACGGCACGTCGATGATGGTCGGAACGACGAGGTTACGGGCGGCGGCGATGCCTCGCCGGCTGTGCGAGAGCGCGCGGCCGGATTCACGCAGGTTGGCCACCACATGGCTGACGGAGGCGCCCAGCCAGAATCCATGATCGCTGTGGTTGACGAACATCGTCGGCGGCGACGCGTCCGGGGCCAGCGCCATGATCGGGACGACGTCATGATCGAAGGTATGGAGCGCAACCACGTCGGCGGTTTCGGCGATCTGCCGTAGCTCGGCGGCGCGCTCAATCAGCGTGCCGCGAAGGTCGTGCACGCGTCCGCCGGTGTCGTGCACCGCTCGGTCGAGCACGCCAGGAACGCGATCCGGCGCCTGGCGCGTCAGCGCCAGGGAGTGGACGCGGGCGCCGTCGCGTTGAATCCAGCGGCGAATCATCCTCGGGATGCCGCCAAGGATCGAGACGTTGCCGGCGACATGCAACACGCGCGCGCATGACCGCCGGCTCGTGGCCCGCGGGCGCGGCGCGCGGAGGGCGTCGAGTCCGATGCCGAGGAGCAGACGTTCGAGGTCCGGGCTGACAAACACGCCGGGATGGCGCCACTGGGCGAAGAACGCGGCGATCCGGGCGTTCACCGCGGCCATCTCGTAGTCGCGGCGTTCCGCGGCTTCGCGCGCGCGCACCACGAGATCGACGAACGTCTCGCGGTTGCGCGCCACGGCGGCGCGGCCCTGCTGACGACAGCGCGCGAGCTCCGCGAGCTCGCCGGCCTCGCCGGCATCCTGTCCGCTCGTCCGCTGCCGCGCGCGATCACCGGCCATCGGTCACGCCGCCTTGATCGGATCTTCGAGAATGATCACGACCTGCCAGGCATACCGCCGCATGAACGGCAACAGTTTGAACAGCATGCGATCCGCGGACTCCAATGCGTAGAGCACCGGCCTGAACCAGCTCCGTCCGTGGACCGCCACGGCGACCAGCGTCTGCAGGCTGAAGAACTCCAGCCGGACCGTCTTGAAGTAACGCGAGGCCAACCGCAGATCGCGCATCAGCAGTGGATGCTCGTCGACGGTGCGCATGCCCGGCGTCAGCGAGCGATACAGGTTGATGAACGGGTTGTGGCCGAGCGGCTCGAGGAAGACGGCGCTGCCCCCCGGCTTCAACGTGCGGGCAATCTCCGTGTAGGCGCGTGTCAGATCGAGGTGGTGCAGGATCGCCGCTCCGTAAATCAGGTCAAACGAGCCCGCGGCGAACTCCAGCGACTCCGCATTCATGCGCCGATACTCGACGCGCGTCAGGCCGCGGCGGACCGCTTCGGCCTTCGCCTGCTCAATCGCCACATCGGAGATGTCGATGCCGACGCTGCGGGCGGCGCCGCGTTGTGCCAGCACGCTCGAATACATGCCGGGGCCGCAGCCGTATTCCAGCGTGGCTCGGCCGGGCGACCGTGCGTGGAGCGTGCCTTCGTACAGCGCCCGGCTCTGGTTCATCACGCAATAGAACTTCAGGGCGCTCTCGCGCGTGTGTTCGCTGAAGATCTTGTTGTGCGCGGCGCGCTCGCGGTCGTAGCGCGCCAGCTCCTCTGCGCCGTCCGCCGCCGCGCGGCTACCGGCCGGATGCCCAATCGTTGCACTCATGCCACTGCCCCCTTCGCATAACTCGGGACGGCGCGAAACGGGTTGAGGTCCCGCGCCGATGCGCCCGCGGCCGGCCGTTCGGCCGCCTCGCGCAAGCGCCGCGCCAACAGATCGAGCGCGGCCACCATCGCAAACGTCAGCCAGGTCAGGTCGTTGAGCGCGAGCGACAAGAACGCGCCGCCGACGACGAATGACACCATCGATGTCAGCAGCGCGTTCGAAGCCGTAAACAGAAAGTGCCGGTCCGTCGGCGCCAGGGCTTCGTCGTACGATTGCGCGCGGATGCGCAGGCAGAGCCACGTCGCATAGGCGAACAGCGCCGCCCAGATCGCCGCTCCGAGATAGCCGCTCTCGGCGAGCACCTGGACGTGCGCGCTATGCACGGCGCGCCCGCGCCCGTAGCGGCCGTGCAGGAAATCGTAGCGGTCGTAGAGCAGCTCGTATTGCCGCAGGCCGATGCCGAATGGATGGTCGGCTGCCATGAGCACGCCGACATACCAGAAGTGCGGGCGGCTCAACGCCGAATCGTCGCCGATTTCCTCGTAGGTGCGAATCGTCTGCACGCGATCGAGATAGCTCTGCGGAATCGGTACTACGAGCAAGAAGACGCCGACCAGCACCAGCACCGCGGTGAGACTCTTCGACCGCCGGCGTTGCAGCAGGGCCAGCGTCAGCACGCCGATCGACAAGGCCAGGAACCCGCCGCGAGAAAAGGTGCCAATCACCGCCAGCGTGCAGAGCAGGATGGAGCCATAGAGCCCGACGCGCAAATACGGCACCAGGCGGCCGCGGTAAAGGACTTCGAGGTTCTGCGCGGTCGCCAGCAGCAGCGGCATGATCATCACCGTGCCGAGCGCATAGCCGTTGTTGTCGACAAAGGCGCCCGCCAGTCCGTCGGCGAAGCGCATGCCGCCGCCGAGCGCATACGCCAGGCCGGCTTTCGCCGCGTGGACGCCGAGCGAACACGCGAGCACGGCGATGACGCCGTACAAGCGCCGAACATCCGCCGCGAGCGTAGTCAGCATCAGGCACGCCACGAATAGCCGCAGCAGGAAATCAACCCAGGTCCACCCGATGTCCGGACGCACCGCGTTCACCTGCGCCAGCACGGTCGTGCCGAAGAAGAGAATCATCCCAACGCTGATCGGGTGAGACACGTTTGGATAGATCGAGGCGACCAGCGCGGGGACGACAAGGATGGCGCCGTAGACCACGGACAGGCGGAGCGGCGTGATGTCGATCCAGAGCCAGTCTTGTGGCCGAAAGAGCGCAAACCAGAGGTACATCAACAGCGCGAAATACCGATTGCGCACCGCGAGGTAGGTCCCCGGCACCAGAATTCCGAGAATCAGGAGCGTTCGAAACACGAGTTTTCGGCTGAAGCCTGCCCCCAGCGGTGCAAACACACCGCCACCACGTTGGGCCGCCAAAGCCGCCTCAGCCGGGCCGTTTCGACGGGTTCGACGGGGCCGTCTTCGCCGCGGAAGCATTCTTTCTGCCCAGAGGCCGACAGACCCGTATTTCCGCCTGTTTTACGACCCAACCGGCCACATTCCGGGCCGGCTCGCTGGTACGCGGATGGCATCTCACGGTGCATTCGCATGAACACGACTCTCAGACACGCTCTGTGGCGGGGACTGCTCGCCTTTGCACTTGTCGCGTGTGCGCGCGACGTGGGCGCGTCGCAGGCCGCCCCACTCGCGAATTACGTTTTCAGATCGCAGGGGTGGGCGACGTTCGGCCTGGCGTTGCCTCAAGGAGCGGCCACCGACGGCGTTCGCGTGGGGGCGTTTCCAACCCAGTCGGACGTCAAGGTCCGCTGGCCGGACGGCTCAATCCGCTTCGCGGTCGTGACGGCCTTTGTCGATCGCGCGGGCAGCTACGCGATTGTCGCCGGGCCGAAATCAGGTCCGCCAATGGCGCTCCGCGCGCTCCCGAGAGCGACGGTGCAGTTGACGATCAACGGGCGCGTGTACAGCGCCGCCTTGCCGGCCTTCTACCAGGGCGAAGCGTGGCTCGCCGGCGACCTCGTCTCGGAACAGCGCATCATCGTCGCGCCCGGGTTGCACCCGTTCCTCCGCGTGATTTTCGACGTGCGCGCCTATCACACCGGCGAGGACCGGGTCGACGTGACGGTCGAGAACACGCTCGACGTGGCTGACGCTGACGCGGTGCGCTACGACGTGGCGGTGAGCCTCGACGGCGTGCCGCAGTTCCAGCAAGCGCAGGTGCAGCACCAATATCTCGCCCGCTGGCGCAAAGTGTTCGCCTCTGCCAGGCTGCGTGAAGCCGAGGTCGTGCCGGACTTCACGCCATTCCTCGCGGCGAACGCTCTGCCGGCCTACATCCCGACCATCGCCGCGCCGCGCCGGGAGCTGAGCGCGCCGCGGTACGGCATTCTCGAGTTCGGCGATCTCACACGGCCGATGAACGCTCATGGCGGGCGGCACGAGATTGCGCCTTACCCCGATTGGACCGCGCAGTATCTCGTTCACAAAGACGCGGCGATGCGCGCCTACATGCTGCGTCACGGAGAGTTGGGCGGCAGTTGGGGCATTCACATTCGTGAAGCCGATGGCCGGTCGCTCGTGTCGATCGACGCGAAGCCGACCTACTGGCTCGACGTGCGCGCCGTCGATAACGAGTTCGACGGACCGGCGAACCGCCTGCGCGGCCGAGCCGAGCCTGGCGACATGGCGCATCAACCCTCGCTGGCGTATGTGCCCTACCTCGTCACCGGCGATCGCTTCTTCGCCGACGAAACGGCGTTCTGGGCCAACTTCTGCCTCATTGGTACGTTCTCGGCGCCGCATGCGCGCAACGGCGCGCAGGGCCTGCTGACGTATCACGAGGTGCGCGGCATTGGCTGGGCGCTGCGCAATCTCGGCGATGCCGCCGCCTACCTGCCGGACGGCGATCCCCAGAAGGCGCATCTTGCCACGAAGGCCTGGAACAACCTGGTGGCGCTGCAGGAATACGGGCGGACGTTTCAGTCCGGTCCCGTGCAGACGCTCTTTCCGGGACGGCGTCCCGAGGACGAGAGCTCACGGTATGCCCCCTTTATGTGGATCTCACTCTGGGAGCAGGCGTATGTGGCCTGGGCCGTCGATCACGTGATGCAGCACGGCCAGGTGACGTCACAAATCAACTTCATGTCGGCGGGGGCGTCGATCCGGGATCGCATCGTGCGCCTGCAGTTGCGCCTGTTCACTGACCCGGCCTGGCCGAACGATCCGCTGCGGCAGGCGCCGTATGTGCTCGCGGCCGGCGAGTGGCGCGGCTCCGGCGCCAGCCGTTCCGTAACGTACTTCCCGTCCCTGGCTGACGTCGCCTCGGCTACCTTCAGGCCTGGCGACGCCGGGCAGCCGCCGGATTTCATCCGCCCGCTACCGGGGTACTACGGGCCGGAAGCCCGGCTGCTCCTGATGATCAGTCAACGCCTCGGCGATAGCGGCGCGTCGGCGGCGATCGCCGCCCTTATGAAGAACAGCCATGACGGCGTGTCGATGATCGACGATCTCAACCGCCGCTCGGGATGGGCACTCGCGACAATTCCTGCGCCAACGGCGCGGGCCACTCGCTGACACCGTCGGCCGACCCGCCGTCGCACACCTCATTGAGCAGATCGATCAGTCGCGCACAGACCCCCGCGCGGGCCGGCTGGCCCGCGTAGCGATTGATGCGCCACAGCAGGTGGTGCAGCAGCAGCGCGGACGTGACCTCCGGGTCCGGCGGCGACGGCGCCAGACAGCAGGCGAGACAATCCGCCAGGGTGAGCGGACAACGCCCGTCCTGCGACCAATCGAACGAGAGGGCCAAACCGAAGGCATCATGCAAGGGCATGTTGGTCAACCCGAATTCCTCGAAATCGAGCACCGCGATGCCGTCCGGTCCCACCATCAGGTTGTTCACCGAGAAGTCGCCATGCTGATTGACTGTGCGCAGGACGCACCCGCGCACGCGGCGAGCGGCCGACTCGGCTCGCAGCAAGGTCCGGGCGGACACCAATCCAAGGCTGCGGCACGTCTCGATCTGCAAACACAAATCGCGCTCGATCTGTACGGTCCCATGCCACTCGGGAACCGACGCGATGGCGCCGTGCAGCCGCCGCATGGCGGCGACGGCGCCTTCCAGCACGGTCATCCAGGCGTCTCGAGTCGGCGTGAACTCGGCGAGCCGAAACCAGGGAATACCGGCAACGCCCTCCTGGATCTGGACAGCGGCGCCGCCGTCCCAGTCGGCGCACGCCAACGGGCGCGCCACGAGGCCAGGCACGCGCGCATGCAGCGCGCGCAGAATGCCGTCCACACGACGCAATCGCACGGCGTCGCCAATCTCGACGACGCAAGCCGGGCGTGACGCGTCGCCATCGAACACCAGATACTTCTGATTCGTCGACGCAACACACACGACACTCGGACGCTTGTGCCGCAAGAGTCCGGGCACCAGCTCGCGCACGATTGGCACCACGTCGATCAGCATGATTTCTTCCCCACCACCAAGACGCCGCCCAGCGCCGGGTCGCAGCCGAAGCATCGCTGCGCGATGCGCCGCAGCGCCAGATGCGATCCTTTGGGCCGCATGAAGCGATCGGCATACTGCGAGGCCGGCGTGTCGAGCTCGTACCACCACGCCGGACGCGCCAACGACGGATCGACGCCGTAGTGGGCCACCACCTCGCCGCCCGCGCCACGAATGGCGCGTTCGGCGCGGCGCCGCTGCCACCGGAACGTCGCCAGCGTCATCAAGCGCGACACCAATGGCGTATCCAGCGGCACCGCAAACGCTACACGGTCGCCGTGGTTGGCCTGCTCGATCGCGTCGCGAAGCGGCGCCATGCTCGGCCACAACGGGTGTGACTGCGTGACGACGACCATCGCGGTCCCCTCATTCATGGAGAGACTCCCGTGCGCTCGAGCGCCTCTCGCCTTCCGGAGGCGCCGCGGCGCTGGTCGATCACGCGGCCGTACACCGCCAGGTACTCGGCAGCCGTGCGATCGGCGCGGCACTCTTGCTCGGCGTGCGTGCGAGCCGCCGCACCGAGCCGCGCCCGCAGATCCGCCGACACGGCGAGCCGGCTGATGGCGTCGGCGAGGCTGGCCGGATCGCCGGCGCGAGCGAGCAGACCGGTGCGGCCGTCGGCAATCAGGGACGGAATGCCGCCGGCATCGCTGCCGACGACGGCCACGCCCATCGCCATCGCTTCGATGATGCTGCGCGGCCGCGCCTCGCTGAGCGACGGCAGCACGAAGATGTCGGCCGTGCTCAGGATGGCGCCGACGTCCTGCCGATGGTTCTCGAAGATGACGCGCGATCCCAACCCGGCCGCATCGACCATCTGCCTGATCCGTTGCGGGTATCCGTCGGCTGTCCAGTCGCCGCCCGCCAATAGCAGTTCCCACGGCGCGGTGGTGCCCTGCAGCGCTTCGATTAAGACGTGCAGCCCTTTGCGCTCCACGAGCTGGCCGAGGAAAACCAGTCGCACGGTTCCGGCCGCTTTCGGCGGCAACGGCCGCTCGAGCGTCATGGTGGAGCGCAGTCGATTGGGTCGATACAGATCGCCGGCAATGGCGACGCGGTCGCTGAGCGGCGACTCCAGCAACTCCGCTGCGTGCGCCCGGCAATTGGCCACATACGCCGACACCCAGCGATTCGACAGGTTGCCCGCAATGTACGGACCCGCACGCGCCACGACGGGGACGCCGCATTGCCACGCGGCACACGCCAGCGACGGACCATAGCCGGCGTAATTGAGGTGCACGACGTCAGGACGCCACCTGGCGATGAACATGGCCCATCGCATCACGTCGATGGCGTATGGAACGATCGCCCGGCGAGAAAACGTCCGGCTGGATCGCCGCATGGTGGCGAGGTGCCGCCGATTGGCCTCGGCGCAGAAATCGTCGGTGAGCGGACCGCAGAGGAGAAACCGCGCACCGGACGGCGCGGTCAACTCGGCCAGGTCCAGCGCATCGTTGACGGCGCCGATCCGCAGGTCGGCGCTACTGAGCTCGATCAGCACTCGGGGCATCACCGCGTCTCCAATGACGGCGTGCGCCAGCCGGCCATCTGTGCTGCCACAACTGCCCCGAGACGCCCGGCGAGCCGCTTCGGCTGAATCGCCGCGGTCAGCGTGGCCGACACCCACCCGAGCACGCCCAGCGAGATCGCGAGCTCAACGACGACGCGGACCGCATACGGCCAGC
>Ga0114129_10007606_pt1 | contig 15420 bp, 12 predicted proteins | sample RhiMetdeltSRZDD1_FD_80071 | JGI IMG/M metagenome (GOLD analysis project Ga0114129, IMG submission 80071) | Populus rhizosphere microbial communities from Tennessee, USA - Rhizosphere MetaG P. deltoides SRZDD1 (version 2) (version 2) | ecosystem: Host-associated > Plants > Roots > Rhizosphere >...
CCTCCTGACCGGGACGGTCCGGTTCTGCCGGCTGCTCCGGGCCCGCGGGCTCGCCATCACGCCGTCCGAGAGTCACGACGCGGTCCGCGCGCTCGAGGTCGTCGACCTTGGCGACCGCGCGGAGGTCCATCGGGCGCTCCGAACGGTTCTCGCCACACGGCCGGAGGAGTTCCCCGTCTTCGACGCGACCTTCGACGCGTTCTGGGGCGGACTGGTCGCCGCCGCCGTGCCGCCGGGGGAGGGGACCGCCGCCCCGGATGCCCCCCAGCTCAACGCCCACTTCCCGAGGGCCAAGGACGCCGCGCTCGACTTCTCGGGCTGGACCGACGTGGGCGAGGGCGAGGGAGAGCCCGTCGGTCTCCCCGGTGTCTCGGATCTCGAGTCGACGATGGGCAAGGATTTCTCGAGCTTCGGCGAGACCGACCTGGCAGAGGTCGAGCGCCTCGCCGCCCAGATCGCCCGGCGCCTCGCTACCCGGCGGAGTCGGCGGCTCAAGCCGTCTCGCCGGCGTGGCCGGGTGGATCTCCGGCGGACGGTGCGCCTGTCCCTCACGCGCGGGGAGCTGATCGATCTCGCCCGGCGCGAGCGAAAGATCCAAAAGACGAAGCTCGTCATCTTCTGCGATGTCTCGGGGTCGATGGACCTGTACAGCCGGCTGCTCCTCCAGTTCCTGTACGCCATGCAGAACAACCTCGGGCGGATGGAGACGTTCGTGTTCTCGACGCGGCTCCACCGGATCACCGACGACCTCCGTCGCGCGTCGTACCGGAGCGCCCTGGCCCGCCTGGGGGACGTCCGGGACTGGTCGGGCGGGACGAAGATCGGCGAGAGCCTGCGGGCCTTCAACGCGGGGTGGCCGAAGCTCCTCGACCGCGACACGGTGGTGATCGTGCTCTCCGACGGCTGGGACACCGGGGAGCCCGCGACCCTGGCCGAGGCGCTGCGGACGATGCGACGGCGCGCGGGCAAGCTGATCTGGTTGAACCCCCTTCTGGGGAGCCCCGACTACCAGCCGCTCACGCAGGGCATGCAGGCCGCGCTGCCGGAAGTCGACGCCTTCCTGCCGGCCCACAACCTCGAGTCCTTCCGGGCCCTGGCCCGGCACCTCAAGCCCTGACCGGACAGATCGCCACAGGGATCACCGCAGGGATCGCCACCGGGATCGCCACACCTGGATCGAAGGAGACTCGCGATGGAACGGTCCGACCACGAGGTCCTGGACGATGAGACGCCAGTGAACCCGAGCTCGAATCCGACCTTTCAGTCGATCCTCGCAGCCCGACTCACGCGCCGCGGTTTTCTCGCGGCTACGGGGGCCGGCCTGGCGACGCTCGCCGCGGGCAGGCTCGCCGGCGAGCGCGCGGTGGAGGCGCAGGCGCCGGTTCCCTTCCCGCCCGTGAAGGCCTCCAACGAGGACAAGTTCGTGCTGCCTCCCGGGTACAAGCACTCGGTGCCGATCCGCTGGGGCGACCCGCTGTTTCCCGGAGCCCCCGAGTTCGACCCGCAGGCCCAGACCGCGGCGAAGCAGGAGCGGCAGTTCGGCAGCGACAACGACTTCATCGGCTTCGTGCCGCTCCCCCGGGACGGCGCCTCGTCGACCCGCGGCCTCCTGGGCGTCAATCACGAGAACGTGCGCCCCGAGCTCACATGGCCCACCTGGGACGGAAAGGCCGAGCGGACGCGCGAGATGTGCGACGTCGAGGTGGCGGCCCACGGGTTCACCGTGGTCGAGATCGCGCGAGGTGCCCAGGGGGAGTGGAGCGTCGTCCGCGACTCGGCCCTGAACCGCCGGATCACGGGCGCCACGCCCATGGTGATCCGGGGACCGGCGGTCGGGCATGCGCTCATGCGGACGGCCGCGGACCCGAGCGGCACGCGCGTCCTAGGTACCCTCAATAACTGTGCCGGCGGCGTGACGCCCTGGGGCACGATCCTCACGTGCGAGGAGAACATCTACAACTACTTCCGGGGCAAGGTCGCCGCGAGCTCTCCGCCCGCCGTCGAAAAGCTCCACCAGCGCTACGGCCTTACCGGACGAGGCCGGTATATGTCCTGGGGGCTCTACCAGGACCGGTTCGACCTCGCCAAGGAGCCGAACGAGCCGAACCGGTTCGGCTGGGTGGTCGAGATCGACCCGTACGATCCCTCGTCGACCCCCATCAAGCACACCGCGCTCGGGCGGATGGCCCACGAGGGGGCGACGGTGATCCTGTCGCGGAACGGCCGACCGGTGGTCTACATGGGCGACGATGCCCGCTTCGAGTACCTCTACAAGTTCGTGGCCACGGGCCGGTACGATCCGGCGAACCGCGCGGCGGCGACCGCGCTCCTGGACAGCGGCGTCATCTACGCTGCGAAGTTCAACGACGACGGCACCGGCGAGTGGCTCCCGCTCGTCCAGGGCCAGGGGCCCCTGACCGAGGCCAACGGGTTCCCGTCGCAGGCCGAGGTCGTCATCAACACCCGTGGGGCCGGGGACCTCGTCGGGGCGACGAAGATGGACCGGCCCGAGGACGTGGAGCCGAGCCCGCGGACCGGGAAGGTCTACTGCGCCATGACCGGCAACGACGCCCGCAAGCCCGAGCAGGTGGACAAGGCGAATCCACGGCCGGCGAACAAGTTCGGCCACATCCTCGAGCTGGTGGAGGATGGTGGCGACCACGCGAGCACGCGGTTCCGGTGGGAGGTTCTTATCCTATGCGGGGACTCGCGGGACGCGAGCCACGGCGCTTACTATCAGGGGCGCGCCGACGTGAGCCCGCTGGCCACGCCGGACAACTTCGCCTTCGACGACCAGGGACGGCTCTGGGTCGCGACCGACGGGATGGACGACACGCTCGGTCCGAACGACGCGGTCTTCATGGTGGAGACGGAAGGGCCGCTCCGCGGGCGGGCGCTCCAGTTCCTGTCGGCTCCGACCGGATGCGAGGTCTGCGGGCCGGCCTTCACGCCCGACAACCGGACCTTCTTCGTGGCCATCCAGCATCCGGGCCTCGTGGACAAAGTCACGTACGCGAGTCCGGGCAGCCGCTGGCCGGACAACCGGCCGGACATGCCACCTCGCCCCAGCATCGTGGCCATCTACCGCGAAGACGGCGGGAAGGTGGGCGGGTAGCGGGGCAGCCTGTCCCCGCCCGGGCTGGCCGCGCCGCGACGGACGTCGGGGCAAATCCAGGAGGCTGGTGTGCATATGCCCGCGCCGGGGGCGACAGGGCTCGCGGCTCGGCGGGACGACCACACCTGGTCGGGCTACACGTCTAGCAGATCTTACGCGTCCGGCACTCCCCAGCGGACCCGTGCCGGGACCCGAAGTAGCGGTCGTTACGGGTTGTTCTTCCCTCCGATCGGGCCGGATTTGGCCGTGAACCCGGGCGAGGATGCCGACCGCGGCAATTGTCCCCACGGCCACCTTCCTCCTGGCTCGGACCTTGCTCCAAAAACCCAGCGGCCGGCGGCGATGCCGGAACCTACAAGGAGGGGCTATGCGGAAAGCGAGGGGAGGCGGAGGTTTTCTTGGCGTCGCGCTGCTGGCCGGTGTGGTGCTCCTAGCCGGGTGCGGCGGGAAGAGCGGAAGCACGACAGGATCGTCCTCATCCACGTCGGCGCAGAAAAGCAAGCTCGAAGTGAAGGTCGTGCGAGGCGGTTCGGCCGAGGCGCCGCGGCGTTCCATGGTGGCCAGCATCGCCGACCTGCTCGGCTGGCCTCAGGTGGCGGAGGCGTCGTCGGGGGTCCAGGGCTGCACGGTGGCCGCGGGCGCGGTCACCAGTGTCACGGATGCCGACGGGAACGCAATCCTGCTCGGGGTAACGTTCCCCGCCACGGTCGTGGTGTCGGGATGCCCTGGCAACGTGGCAGGGGGGAGCTTCATCGTGCAGGGGGCTCCAGGGGCCGTGGTTAAGGTCGAAGTGGAGGTCGGCTCGATCGAGGTGAAGGTCAAGAACCAGCACGTGAGCCAGCCGAAGGTCAGCCAACCGTCCCAGCCCTCGCAGCCGTCGCAACCCTCGAAGCCGAAGTCGTAACCACTCGTAACGGCTTCCAGCCCCCGACGGGCGTCCAGGCCGACGATAGGCCGGCCTGGACGCACCAGCGGGGTCCGTCCTAGGCTGGATTTGGTGAGGCGCACGTCTGGTCCCTGGCTGTTTCTTGGAGGCGTGGCGACCGTCCAGGCCGTCTTCGTCGCGCTGAACGTCGCATACCCCGAGTGGCGCCTCGTCGACCTCGACGAGGAGTACAACCTTCCGACCTACTTCCAGGTGGCGCTGCTGGTCACCGCCTCGCTCTCGGCCGCCTATGCGCTCCGGGTCGAAGCCGTGGCGCTCAGGCGGGCCGGCCACCGGCGGGCGTGGGCGCTCCTCTCATGGGCCGGCGCCACCCTGCTGTTCGCCGGAATGGCACTCGACGAGGGGCTCGTCCTCCACGAGGAGTTCAACGGGGAGGCCGCGCGAGCGTGGTTCCGCGCGACCTCGCCGGTCCAGGGGACGGTCGTCTGGCTCATCCTCCTGTCGCCGGCGATGATCGGAGCGTTCGCCGGGCTGCTGGGATGGATCCTCGCCCGCCGGAGGCTCAGCCCCGCATTTGCTCGCCTGGGGTTGACGGCGATCGGACTCTGGCTCATGGCGCTCGTGTTCGAGGGGACCGCAAAATCGGTGTTCATCCCGCTGAATCTGTACCGGCTCGAGGTGGCTTTCGAGGAGAGCGGCGAGGCGCTGGCTCCCGCGGTCATGTGCCTGGCCATCTGGGCGTACATCCGCGCCTTGCGGACCTATATCACCGGAGCTGCACCGCGCTTGGCCCGGATCCAGGTTCCGTGGCGCGCGGTGACGGCAGCGACCGCGGTGGCGATCGGGGTGCCGGGGGTCATCGTGGCCGGCTCCGTGCTGCTGAGCCCGGCCGTGCGGCTCAAAGCGGTCGCCGACGAGCACCTCCGCACGGGGCGGTTCAGCGAGGCTGCGGCGACGTACCGGGCCGTGGTGGGGCGGGCGCCACGGTGGGCGCGGGCGTGGGATCGCCTCGGCGTCGCCGAGTACCGGCGCGGTAATCTTTCCGAGGCTGGGGAGGCATTCGGTGCGGCCGCGCGGCTGACCCCCCGGAACGCGTCCGTGCTCCAGCACGTCGGAGCCGTGCTCTACCAGCAGGGCCGGTACGCGGACGCGCTGGAGCCGTTCCAGCGCGCGGCGACGCTGGATCCAACCGATCCGGGCGCGCTGCGCAACCTTGCGTCTACCCTCGCCCGGCTCGGGCGAAATGCCGAGGCCGAGGCGTTGCGAGCGCGCGCGAGCAAGCTCGCACCGGAGGCGGCTCGGGTGGTCGCCATGCAGGTCAGCTTCCCGGCCGAGCTGGCGCTCGCGTATCTGACCGCGCCGGGCCTTGAGCCCGCGCTCGCGCACACGCGCGCGGGCCGGGTGGACGCCGCCCTGGAGTCGTACCGGGCGCTCCTGGGCGACGCGAGGTCGGGCGCAGCAGCTCACCTCGGCGCCGCCAACGAGCTCGTGCGCTGGCACATCGCCATCCGGCTCACCGCCGCCAAGGAGCCGATGCGCGTGCCCGATGCCGAGCTTGCCCCCGTTCGCCCGACCGCGCTGTTCACCGACTGGGTTCGCCAGCCCGACGGGCGGTGGGACCCGATGGAGAGTATCGTGACGCCGCCCGCAGTCGCCGGCGATGGTCGGGGCCTCATCCAGGAAGCGCAGCGGCACTACGACCAGGCCCTCAGCCTGGGGGCGGGCGCCCCAGCCCGCATTGGTCTTGTGGCCCTCGCGCTGGAGAGTGGCGGAACCGAGGAGGCGGCCCGGCAGCTCGCCGCCGCCCAAGCACTCGACCCGTCCCTGCCACCGACCCTGCTGAGCGAGCTCGCGATTCGCGTCGCGCGGCCGTAGCGCCGCCCGTCCGCCGCGCCGCTGCTACAATAGGCGGCGTGAGCGAGCTCTTCGACCAGATCGAGTCCCTCCGCCAGGTCGAGGGCCGGGTGGCCCTCGCGACCCTCGTGAGCACCCACGGCACTACGCCCCGCAAGGAAGGGGCGAAGATGTGGGTCGGGGAGGGGGGCCGCATCCTGGGCTCGGTGACGATTGGGGGCTGCGTGGACGCGGAGGTGATGGCGGAGGCCGAGAACGTCCTGTCGGGGGCGCGGCCGAAGCTCCTCTCGCTTGATCTCGGGGACGAGGACGCCTGGGAGATCGGGCTCACGTGCGGCGGCACGATCGAGGTCTTCCTCGAGCCGGTTGCGCTCGGCGCGGGCCCGGCGCCGGACGGCGCGCTCGCGCTCTACGAGACGCTCCGGAGCCACGTCACGGCGGGCGGCTCGGGCGCGATCCTCACGCGGATGGATCCGCCCCACGCCGGCGCCAAGCTCCTGCTGCTCGACGACGGTCGGCGCGTAGGGTCGCTCGGCGATTCGACGCTCGACGAGACGGCGCCCGCCGCCGCGCGCGGCCCCTTCGGGACCGGCGTCTCCCGGACCGTGGGGCTCGGCCCTGGCGAGGCGGTGCGCGTCTTCGTCGAGGTGCACCTGCCGCCGCCGACCCTGCTCGTCGTGGGCGGGAGCCACGTCGCGATGCCGCTCGTCACCCTTGCGCGACCGCTGGGGTACCGTACGGTAGTGGTGGACGGGCGTCCGCGGCTCGCGACACGGGAGCGGTTCCCCGACGTGGACGAGCTTCTGGTCGGGATTCCCTCCGAGCTCGTTCGACGCATTCCCTTGCGATCCACGACGGCGCTCGTGCTCGTCGCGCACGACTACAAGTACGACCTCCCCGTGCTCCGCCACGCGCTCGCCGGTGAGGTCGGCTACATCGGGATGCTCGGAAGCCGGCGCCGCGGGGAAGCGATCCTGCGCATGCTCCGCGAGGAGGGCGTGTCCTCGGAGTCCATCGCGCGGATCCGGGTGCCCATCGGCCTGGACCTCGGGGGCCGCACGGCACCCGAGATCGCGCTGGCGATCCTGGCTGAGATCGTCGCCTCCCGCTATGGCGGCACCGGCCAGCCCCTCGTTCTCGCCAAGCGGACGCGGCCGGCCGCGGATCCGGTGGACGCCGCCGGCGCGCCGCCGTCCGAAGCGGCGGCGACACCGGATGCCTGCGCGTGAAGGCGCACGCGCTCGTCCCGGCCGATTCGAGCGCCGAGCGCCTCGTCGGCTGGGTCCTTGCCCACGACGTCCGTAACGCGGCGGGCGCGTTGCTGGGGCGCAAGGGGGAGCGCCTCGACGCGGCCGGTGCCGCGCGGCTCGTCGCCGGCTCGCGCGAGGAGATCCACCTCCTCGAGATGGAGCCCGGCGACCTCCACGAGGACCCGGCGGGCGAGCGGGTGGCTCGGGCGGTCGCGGGAGCCGGCGTTACGGTCCGTGACTCGGCGAGCGGGCAGTGGGCGATCGTCGCGGGCGAGCGAGGGATGCTGCGGGTGGCGGTCGCGTCGCTCGCCGCGGTGAACGGACTGGAGGGGGCGTCGGTGTACACGCTCTTCGACGGCCAGGTGGTCGACGCCGGTGAGGTGGTGGCGCGCGCCAAGGTCACGCCGCTGGTCATCGCCGAGGCTGTGGTCCGCGAGGTGGAGGAGCGCGCGCGATCGGTCGGCGGATGCGTGGCCGTGCGTTCGTTCGAGCGGCGCCCCGTGGGGGCAATCGCCCCGGCCAACCTCACCCCCCGGGCGCGCGCGCGGTTCGAGGCCGTCCTCCGCGAGAAGCTCGAGTGGTTCGGGGCGCCGCTCGTGCGCCTCGCGTACGTGGAGGCCGAGGCCGCGACGCTGGGTCAGGCCCTCGAGGACTCCATCGGGGCCGGGGCGCGCATCGTCGTCGCCGCCGGGGCCAACGCGCTCGATCCACTGGATCCCGTGTTCACCGCGATCGAACGGATCGGCGGTCGGCTCGTGCGGAGCGGCGTGCCGGCGCACCCGGGGAGTCTTTTGTGGGTCGCGCGCGTCGGCGAGGTGCCCGTCCTCGGCATGCCGGGGTGCGGAATGTTCTCCCAGGCGACCCTCTTCGACTTGCTGCTTCCGCGTCTACTCGCAGGGGAGACCGTCGGCCCGGAGGAGCTCGCGGCGTACGGTCATGGCGGCCTTCTCGGGCGCGAGATGGCCTTCCGGTTCCCGCCCTACCGCGCCGGCCGCGATCGCGGGACGCTGCCGGAGTAGCCGTGGACCAGATGGATCATCCAGTTCACGAGGAACCGATGGGTAAACATGCGTCGTGGTTGACTGCATCGGTTCCTGGTGCTACGGTGCGCGCGTGACGGCTCCGCTGTATGGCGGCGTGATCCTCGAGCGCTTCCGGCATCCGCGTCACTTCGGGGAGCTGCCCGGCGCCGATGCGGTTTTCGAGGACGTGAACCCCCTCTGCGGCGACCGCCTTCGCATCGAGCTTCGCCTCGGCGCCGACCGCGATGTGGAGACGGTCCGCTTCCAGGGCGATGCCTGCGCCATCGCGACGGCGTCCGCCGATCTCCTGGCGGAGATGATAGAGGGCCGCTCGGTGAGCGACGCCCTCGGGCTCGAGCGCGGCGCGCTGCTCACCGCCCTCGGGGCCCCGATCCGGGCGTCCCGCCTCGGGTGCGTCTCCCTGCCGCTGGCCGTGCTGCGGGGAGCGCTTGGCGCCGGGGCCGAGCGGATCGCCGCGGTCCGCGGATCAAACGCGGCTCCGGCTTCCGACCCCTCGGGTGTGGCCGGAGAGCGCCGGTGAGCCTGCCCGAGCGGGTCCGCCCGGACTTCCCGATCCTCTCCCGCACGGTCGGGGGCCGCCGACTCGTCTACCTCGACTCGGCGGCGACCGCCCAGAAGCCACGCCCTGTTCTCGACGCCGTGCGCCTGTTCTACGAGCGGTCGAACGCCAACGTCCACCGCTCGATCCACACGCTCGGAGAAGAAGCGACGGAGCTCTATGAGGCGGCGCGGGACCGGGTGCGCGCCTTCCTCGGGGCCAGGCATCGCGAGGAGATCGTCTTCACCAGGGGGACGACGGAGGCGATCAATCTCGTCGTGCACACCTGGGCGCGGCGGGCGCTCGTCGAGGGGGACGAGATCCTCCTGTCCGAGATGGAGCACCACTCGAACCTGGTGCCGTGGATTCTCCTCGCCCGTGAGCGGAAGCTCAAGCTGCGTCACGTGCCCGTGACCGACGAGGGGACGCTCGACCTCCAGGCGTTCGACCGTCTCCTCACCCGTCGGACGCGACTCGTCGCGCTCGCCCATGTCTCGAATGTGCTCGGCACGATCAACCCCGTAGCCGAGATCGTCGAGCGCGCGCAGGCGGGGGGAGCCCGGGTCCTCCTCGACGGCGCCCAGGCCGCGCCGCACCTCCCGGTCGACGTGGCGGCGCTCGGAGCGGACTTCTACGCGTTCTCGGGGCACAAGCTGGGGGGCCCGACCGGCATCGGCGCCCTCTACGGCCGGCGTGAAGTGCTCGAGCCGCTGGAGCCGTTCTTCGGGGGGAGCGAGATCATCCGCGAGGTCTGGCTCGACCGCGCGACCTGGAACGATCTGCCGTGGCGGTTCGAGCCGGGCACGCCGCCTATCGCCGGCGCCATCGGCCTCGGTGCGGCCATCGACTACGTGGAGGGCTTGGGACGCGAGACGGTCCGCCGGCACGATGCGGCGCTCGTCGTGGAGGCGCTCGCGCGCCTCGCCGAGGTCGAGGACCTCGAGGTCTACGGCCCGCGGGATGCGGAGATCCGGGCGGGCGTGATCTCCTTCAACTTTCCGGGCGTCCACCCGCACGACCTTTCCGCCGCGCTCGACGCGGAGGGCGTGGCCGTGCGGGCGGGCCATCACTGCGCGCAGCCCCTCATGCGGCGGCTCGGGGTGGCCGGGACCGCTCGCGCGAGCTTCTTCGTCCACACGGGAGCCGACGACATCGCCGCCCTCGCCGCCACGCTGCACCGGGCGCGGGAGCTCCTGGGCGCCGGTCGGCTCCGCCCCTCGACGCGCTGACCGGTCCGGGATCGGACCCGGGCCGGCGACGCCGGCGGATGCAACACCCGCACGTGGGCAGGCCCTCGTGGCTGTCCATCGGCGTCCTGCTGCTGTCGGTCTCGGTGACCGCCGCGGCGGCCGCCGAACCGCTCAGGATCCGGTACTCGGTCTGGGTGGGCTCCGGGCCCCTCTTCCTCGCTCAGCAGAAGGGATACTTCGAGGCGGAGAAGGTCGAGGTCCAGCTCATCAAGATGGAGGACCCGAGGGAGAGCTTCCTCGAGATGAGCGCGGGCCGGCTTGACGGCATCATCTCGACGATCGATACCATGATCCCCCACCTCAAGACCGGCAAGGAGTTCCAGTACGTCCTGGCGCTCGACGACTCCGCGGGCGGTGACGGCATCATCGCGCGCAAGGAGATCAAGTCGATCCGGGACCTCAGAGGCAGAAGGGTGGCCGTCCACGAGGGTTCGGTGTCGCAGTTCTTCCTGAACGTGCTCCTCCGTGACGCGGGCCTGTCCGAGAAGGACGTCCAGGTCATCAACATGACGCACGGTGACGCGGGCGCCGCGTTCGTCGCGGGGCGGGTCGACGCGGCCGTGACCTGGGAGCCGTGGCTCTCGAAGGGCAAGGCCGCTCCGCATGGGCACATGCTCGTCGACTCCGCCCACACGCCCGGGCTGATAACCGACGTGCTGGTCTTCCGGCGGGACGTCGTCGAGAACCGGCCGAGAGAAATCCAGAGCGTGGTCGATGCGTGGAACAAGGCCGTCACCCAGTGGGAGAGGAACCCCGGCGAGTCGAACGAGATCATGGCGCGGGCGGTCGGAGATTGGCTCAAGGACCCGAAGCTCTTCGCCGACGCGCTGACGGGCGTGAGGTTCTACAACAAGCCGGCGAACGCAAGGTTCTTCGGCACTCCGCAGAATCCCGGCGCTCTCTACAAGGTGATCCAGCACGCGATAGACATCGCGGGCGTGTCCGGGCAGCTCCGGGGCACGTTCTCGGCCAGGGACCTCGTCAACCACTCCTTCGTGAAGTAGCCTCGGCAGCACGAACCTCCGCCGCCTCGTGGGGGGGCGAGTGGCGCGTGGCGGCGTTCCCGCTCAAATCGTCGGCGGGACCGGGCGCGCCGGTGCGGGCTTTTGCGATCCGCGGCCCGGATCGCGGGCGGCCGGGCCGCGCGGGCGGCGGGGGCGGCGACCCGCATTGACAGCCCCGGGGAAGTCTCGTAACGTCGGCGTCGGCCGGGAGGCCGAGCGAAGCTCGCCGACCCGTGGGCGCGCGATGAACGGGCTGGGACGGAGGAGGTCGGTCATGAGGCGGTTGTGGGTGATTGCCGGGTGCGTGCTAGGGCTCGTGGTAGCGTCCGCCGTCGGGGCATCGGCGGAGCCTATCAAGATCGGGTACCCGATCTGGGTGGGGTTCGGCCCCATCTATCTGGCGCACAACAAGGGGTTCTTCAAGGCGCAGGGCGTCGACGTCGACCTCCAGGTGATCGACGACACGAAGGTGGGCATGGCCGCCTTGGCCGCGAAGCGTATCGAGGCCTACGGCGCCACGCCGAACACGGTCCTCCTCTACGCCAAGGCCGACAACCCGTTCATCATGGTCATGACGGTCGACGACTCCAAGGGGGGCGACGGCGTCGTCGCCAAGAAGGAGATCAAGTCGATCGCCGAGCTCAAGGGGAAACGGGTGGCGTTCCTGGAGGGGTCGATCGCGCAGTTCTACTTGAGCTACCTCCTGAAGCGGGAGGGCCTCTCCGAGAAAGACGTGACGCCGGTCAACATGGGATCGACAGGTGACGCGGGCGCCGCGTTCGTGGCCGGTCGCGTCGACGCCGCCGTCGTGTGGGAGCCGTGGCTCAGCAAGGGGAAGAGCGCGCCCCACGGCCACCTCCTGATCGACTCGAGCAAGACCCCGGGCCTCATCATCGACACGCTCGCGTTCCGCCAGGACGTGGTAAAGAGCCGCCCGGACGACGTGCGGAAGGTCGTGCGCGCGGTCGGGCAGGCGGTCGAGTACTGGAAGCAGAACCCGAAGGATGCGGTCGAGATCATGACCAAAGGCCTCGGTGGCTGGCTGAAGGAGCCCAAGGACTTCGAGGAGGCGCTTTCGGGCGCGACGCTCTACGGCATCCCGGAGAACCGGCCCTTCATGGGAACGAAGGCCAAGCCGGGCCCGATGTACCAGACCGTCCAGGGCGCGATCGATTTCTGGCGGCAGACCGGCAAGCTGGTCTGGCCCGACGTCAAAGCCGCGGACGTCATCGACCCGTCGTTCCTGGAATAGGAGAGTCGTGACCGCGGTCCGGGGACGGCGCCGGGCAGCGTCTCGGAGCCGTTCCCGGCGGGCCGCGGAGTAGGGCTTCCGTGGCCGGCTGGCTCTCACCGAAGGACGCGATTCCGCGCCCCGTCTACCTGACCGCCAGCACCCTCACCGTCGGTGCCCTCCTCGGCGGGTGGCTGCTGCTCGCGTACAGCGGCTTCGTCCGTACCGAGTTCCTGCCGACGCCGAACCAGGTGGCCCTGGCCGCCGTCGACCTGGCGAAGGACGGCTCCCTCTGGACCCACATCGCCGCCTCGTGCTTCGTCGTCTTCGTGGGCTTCGCGCTCGCCTCGGTCCTGGCGGTGCCGCTCGGCATCCTCATGGGAACGTTCCAGCTGGTCGAGGCGGTGATCGAGCCCGTCACGGGCTTCGTCCGCTACCTCCCGGTGAGCGCGATGATCCCGCTCCTGATCCTGTGGGTCGGGATCGACTACGAGACGCGCGTGGCGGTCATCTTCATCGGCACGTTCTTCCAGCAGCTCGTGATGATCGCCGACATCGCCCACCACGTCCCGCGCGATCTCCTCGACGTGTCGTACACGCTCGGGGCGGGACGGCGGCAGGTGGTCTCGCGCGTGCTTGTGCCGGGCACCTTGCCCGGGGTGATGGACACCCTCCGAATCACGCTGGGCTGGGCCTGGACGTACCTCGTGCTCGCCGAGCTGGTCGCCGCCAACAAGGGGCTCGGCTACATGATCCTCACGTCGATGCGGGGCCTCTTCACCGACCGCATCTTCGTGGGGATCCTGGTCATCGGGCTCCTGGGGCTGATCTCCGATCTGATCTTCAAGTACCTTCACCGCTGGCTTCTGCCCTGGTCGCCGAAGGCCGGCTGACGGACCGTCCTCTCGCGTGGGGCGCCTGACCCTCGACCGGCTCAGCATGCGGTTTCGGACCCGCCGCGGGGAGAACGTCACCGCGCTGCAGGACATCAGCTTCGAGATCAAGGACCGGGAGTTCGCGGTGCTCGTGGGGACGTCGGGCTGCGGCAAGTCCACGATCCTTCGGCTGGTGGCGGGCCTTCTGCCACCCACCGCCGGGCGCGTGCTGCTCGACGGCCGCGCCGTTTCCGGGCCGGGGGCCGACCGGGGCATGGTGTTCCAGTCCTACACGCTCTTTCCGTGGCTCACCGTCCAGCGGAACGTGGAGTTCGGCCTCCGACTCCGCGGGGCGGCGGCCCCGGACCGCGCCCGGGTCGCGGCGCACTACATCGGCCAGGTCGGGCTCGCCGGGTTCGAGCACGTGTACCCGAAGGAGCTGTCGGGCGGGATGATGCAGCGGGTCGCGATCGCGCGGGCCCTGGCAAACGACCCCGAGGTGCTGTTGATGGACGAGCCGTTCGGAGCGCTCGACGCCCAGACGCGCTCCCTCATGGGGGAGCTGCTCCTGCGGGTCTGGGGTGAGGCGGCGAAGACGGTGCTCTTCGTCACGCATGACATCGAGGAGGCGCTGTTCCTCGGTGACCGTGTGTTCGTGATGACGGCCCGACCGGGCCGCATCCGCGAGGAGATCCAGGTCCCGCTGCCGCGGCCGCGGACCGTGGACATGTTGACGTCGGACGCCTTCGTGGGCCTCAAGCGGCAGGTCATGGGCCTGATCCGCGAGGAAGCGCTCCGCATGCTCGACGCCCGGCGCAGTCCCGAGGCGGAATAGAGGCGGAGCAGAGGAGGGGAGCGTGGGGACGCATCCAATCCATCCCGGATACGCGGGGATCCCGACCTTCTTCCAGGCACCCTACGAAGACCTGGACGCCGTTCGCGAGGGAATAACGGTGGTCGCGGGCGTCCCCATCGATCAGGGGATCATCACGGCCAAGCCCGGCACGCGCTTCGGACCGCGGGCCATTCGCGAGGCGTCGCAGGGCCCCCGGGGCATTCTGGCGGCGAATGTGGAGCACACCTGGGTCGATGTCGACACCGGCGTCGCCCTCCGCCTGAAGGATCGTCTCGACCTCGTCGATGTCGGCGACTTCGACATCGACCCCACCGACATCATGAAGACCACGTGGTCGGTGGTGGCGGGGGTGGAGGCCATCGTCAAACGCGGCGGCCGGCCGGTGGTGCTCGGAGGCGACCACTACATCGCGTACCCGTGTTTCGAGGGCTTCGTTCGGGGCATGAGCGAGCGAAAGGAAAACCTCCGCGTCGGCTACCTCCACGTCGATACCCACTCGGACTTCCGCTTCGAGTACGGGCCGCTTGGCAAATACAATCACGCGACGTCGGCCCGCCGCGTCAGCGAGAACCGTGCCGCGTCGTACCGCAGCATGGCCTGGCTGGGTCTGAACGGCAGCGTTCTCGACGCCGAGATGTACCGGACGTTCAAGCGCGAGCGCCTCAAGATGGTGACTGCCAAGATGATCCGGGAGCAGGGCGCGGCGGGCGCGGTGCGCCAGGTGATGGAGACGGTGGCGAGCGGCGTCGACGCCGTCTACGTGAGCGTCGACATCGACGTCGTGAACGGCTCGGAGGCGCGCGGCACGGGGGCGCCCGTCTTCTCGGGGATCGACGCCCGGACGTTCCTTGAGATGATGGAGGCGCTCAGCACGTACGACATCATTCGGTCGATCGACCTCTGCGAGGTCGCTCCCGGCCTCGACCCGGCGGGTACGACGGCGGACCTGGCCGTGGCCGGGCTCCTTACCTTGCTCGAGCGCCGGCTCTTCGACCGGGTGGACCCCGGGGTCTGAGCTCACGCGTCCGGGTGGCCGGAGCCGACGACGTGAGCCTGCCAGTAGTGGTGGGTCTTCGCCAGGACGGTGATGACGCTCTTGACCTGGTCGGCGAGCTCGAAGTCGAGCCCGGCCGGGAGCAGGAGCCGCTCCTCCTCGCAGCGCGCGTCGACGTTCTCGAGGATGATGGCGGCGCAGAGCCACGCCGCCATGCGCGCAGTGTCGCACGTCACGGCGAGCCATCCTGGCGCCGTCGGCTCGGCGTAGAGTCCGGTCGTCTCCCAGATGCCGCGCCTGAGCTCGGCCAGGACGTCGAGGCGAGGCCAGGCGCCGGCGCCGTCGGCACGGAGCGGGGCGTCCTCGCCCCGGTGCGGGGGCCCGCCGTACAGGGCAAGCTCGCAGAAGGTCGTCCACATCGCCGACCAGTCAGGCCGTCCGTCTGCGCGCCAGATGAAGGGGGCCGAGCCCATCGGCGCGGGAGGCGGCAGGGGCGGAATGCTCTCTTCCCAGCTCCCCCCGCG
>Ga0114129_10007607_pt1 | contig 15420 bp, 13 predicted proteins | sample RhiMetdeltSRZDD1_FD_80071 | JGI IMG/M metagenome (GOLD analysis project Ga0114129, IMG submission 80071) | Populus rhizosphere microbial communities from Tennessee, USA - Rhizosphere MetaG P. deltoides SRZDD1 (version 2) (version 2) | ecosystem: Host-associated > Plants > Roots > Rhizosphere >...
AAGCGAAATGCCAGAGCCTGCGACGCGCAAATCCCCGAAAACACGCGCGTTTGATCGCCGACCCGAGCATGGCTGTCTCATCAAGTGGACAGCGCGCCAGGGCGCCGGCGAGTGGCCCGCGAGCGCCAGGCCCAGGCCATAGGTAATCGCCGCTTCGACGATGCCGACGACGGTCATCTCGAGGCCGCTCGCCCACCACGGCCGCGTCGTGACGAGCGCCTTCGACGCGCCGACGGCGAAGTGCGCGACCGTGCTGATGATGAACGACGCGATCACCGCGGGCATGCCGACCGTGAAGAAGAACGGAATGATTGGAATGAAGCCGCCGACCGCCGTCGACGCCGCGGCCGAGATCGTCGAGCGCAGCGGGTTGGGAAACGTCTCTTCCGACAGCCCGAGCTCCTCGTGCACCAGCGTGCGGAGGAATTGCTTCGGCTCCTTGTGGATCCGCTCGGCCATGGCGCGCGCCTCGTCGGCCGAGAAGCCTTTGAGCTGGTAGAACAGCTCGAGCTCGAGGAGCTCCTCGTGCGGGTCCTCCTCGATTTCGGCGCGCTCGCGCGACACCTCCGACTCGTACACCTCGCGTTCGGACTTGCTCGCGAGATAGGCGCCCGCGCCCATCGACAGCGCGCTCGCGAGCGTGCCGGCGAGGCCGGCGGCGAGCACGACCTCGCTGCCGCCGGTGTAGCCGGCCATCCCGGAGACGATTCCGAAGACCGCGCCGAGGCCATCGTTGATGCCGTAGATCGCGTCGCCGATCCAGCCGGTGCCGCGCACGTGCCAGCGCTCGCGCCGCAGGATCGAATCGAGCGTCGATCGCGGCGTCGGCACGGCGCCGCCCGCCAGCGTGCGCAGGATGATGGCGTGGTCGCGCTCCTCGAGCATCGCTTCTTCCGCGATTCGGCGATCGGTCGGATCGCTGAGGCGCGCCATGAGCTGGTCGTATTCGGCCTCGGCTTTGTTCTCTTCCTGTTCGAGGCGGTGGAGGACAACGGCCGGGTCGCCGATGCGCTGAAACCAGCTGAGGCCGCGCTCGACCTCCTTTGGATCCGGCGCGCGGCCGGTCGACGCGCGGATCCGCTCCGACCACCGCGCGGCGTGCTTGTCCTCCTGCTCGGCGAGCCGCAGCAGGATGTCGCGCCGCTTCGGATCGTGCTCGCGGGCGGCGAGCAGCTTGTAGGTGTGGGCCGCCTCCACCTCGCGGCGCCACATCTTCTCGACGGTCGCGAGATTGACGTGGTCGATCGTCATCCCAGCAGCCGCTCCGAGACGACGATCGTCGCGATGCCGGCGACGATCAGCGCGACCTGGCGCGCGGCGTTCGCGTCGAGCTCGCCGCGGTGCAGGTCGGGAATCAAATCGGACATCGCGATGTAGAGCAGGCTCGCCGAGGAGAATGCGAGCACGTAGGGCAGCGCGCCCGGCAGGGCGCGCACGGCGCCGAACGCCACCACGGCGCCGACAATGCCCGACGCGCCCGAGATCACGTTGAGGATGAGCGCGCCGCTCCGGCTGTAGCCCGAGGCGAGCAGGATCGCGACGTCGCCGACCTCCTGCGGAATCTCGTGCGCGGCGACCGCGATGGCGGTGTTGACGCCGAGCGGGACCGACGTGAGGACCGCGGCGCCGATGATCGCGCCGTCGATGAAATTGTGGAACGCGTCGCCGAAGAGGATCAGCGGGGCCGTCGCGCCGTGTACCTGACATTCGTCGGTGTGGCAGTGGCGCAGCAGCACCAGCTTCTCGAGCACGAAGAAGATCAGGATGCCGCCGAGCAGCGTCGCGAACACCCGCGCCGGCGCGAGCGTCGTCAGCGCTTCGGGGAGGAGGGCAAGGAGCGCGACGCCGAGCAGCGCGCCGACCGCGTAGCTGACGAGCCACGGCACGATGCGCGTGCGAACGCGATCGGTGAAGAGCAGGAGCGACGACGCGACGAGCAGGCCGCCGCAGCTACCGAGCAGGCTGAGGCCGAGCGCCGTGGCGAAAAGTGGCACGCGTCATTCTAACGTGCGCCTCGTCTCAGCTCGCGATGTATCCACGCCGCGCGCGCACCCGGTAGCGGCCGCTCTTCAGCTCCACGCGGATCGAATGCCAGCGGCCGTCCTTCTTCCCGCTCGCCGGGTAGCCCAGGTAGTACTGCTTGCTCAACTCGTCGGCGATCCCGTTCGTCGCCGGATCGAGATCGCGCGCGTCGCGGATGATTTCGGTGCGGCCGCCGCTGTCGTCCGTCATGTCGCGCAGCGCGGCGACGTCCACCGGATCGTTGCAGCCGCGCGCCGGCCACTGATCGCGTACCGTCGGCGGCGGATAAATCGGCGGCGGCGGCAGCGGCCGCCGTCCGGGCGGCAGCGGGAATGGAATCGGAATCGGTCCGCGCCGCTGCGGGCTGATGCCGAACGTCTGAGCGTCGTAGCGGCGAAACGAGCGGCGCGCCTCCGCGCCGCAGTCGATGCCGACGGCGTACACGAGCGCCTCGCTCTCGCGAATGAGCTGCTTCACCTCGCGGATGCTCGTGCGGCTCGACGTGTCGTTGCCGTCGGAGATCACCACCAGCGCCTTCTTGCGATTGTGCCCGCGCTGCGCGAGCGGCACCGCGTCGGCCACGGCGTCGAACATCGCCGTCCGGCCGGTCGGCACCGTGCGCGCGAGCGCCCGGCTGATCGCGTTCCGATCCGTCGTCCAGTCCTGCAGGAGCACCGGCTCGTCGCTGAAGCGGTAGAGGAAGAACTCGTCTTCGGGGCCGAACAAATCGGACAGGAAGCGTTCGAGCGCGCTGCGCGCGGCCTGGATCTTCTCGCCGAACATGCTCTGGCTCGTGTCGAGCGCCACGCCGAGACTGACCGGCACGCGTTCCGAGCTGAAGTGCGTCACGGTCTGCAGCTGATCGTCCTCGTAGACCAGGAAATCGTCCTTCCGGAGGCCGGACACGAAGCGGCCGTTCCCATCCACGACCGTCGCGGTGACGTTGATCAGCTCGACGCCGCTCTTGAACTTGAACGAGCTTTCCGGCGGCGGCGTCTGTCGAGGCGCCGGCGCCTGTTGGGCGTCGAGCGACGCGGCGAGCAGGAGCGCCGCGAACGCGGGGAGCAGTCGCTTCATGACGGACCTCTTGGACGTCATTACCGGGCCTGAGCCATCGGGCGATCGCGCCGATCGACGTGGGGCAGCACGCGGTCGTCGGTTCTGAAGCTGACGCGATAGCGGCCGACGTCGGCGGCCCCGCCAATCGTCACCGCGAACGGCGCTTCCACGCCGGGCGCGAGCGTCGTGTCGACCGGCGCGCGCCCGCTCGTGACGAACCCGCCGTCGCGGTTGAAGAGGAAGACGACCGCCGTCACCCCGCGCACCGCGACGCTCGACGCCGGATTGCGAACCAGTCCGCGCACGGTCAGCCGGTCGCCGTCGCGCTCGTGCGTCAGCGCGACGAGCTCGAGCGGCGACGGCGCGGCCGCGGGCGCCGCGGCGTCGTGCGCAGCGGCCGTTCGCGGTCCGCGGGCGGGTCCGGATCCGACGATCAAGAGTACACCGGCGGCCGCCACGACGATCGCGCCGACTGCGAGGACGATTCCCAGCCGTCCGCCGGAACGGCCGGGCTGCGCGGCGGCGAAGAGATCCGCGCTCGTCGCGACAGACCTGGCCTGAGCGACGTCAAAGTGCCCGCCCTGAGCGACGTCGAAGGGCGGCGGTGCGTCCTGGCGCAGCGGCAGATCCGTCGCCGCGCGCGGGCCGCCCCGAATCTCGGCAGCGAGCGCGGCGACGCGGGCCTCGGAGCGGCGCCGCTCTTCGCGCGCGAGGCGCCAGGCCAGAACGGTCATGACGCCGGCAAGCGCCAGCGACATGACGGTGACGAGAATCAGCGTGATGTCCATCGTTTTCTCATTCGTCCGCGGGGCCCCACCCCCGCGCACCTGTCGCCTCGCGGCCCTCGCCGCTCCGCTGTTCTTGCAACGTTCTTTCGCTCTCGCGCTCGCTTCGCTCGCGCGCCGCTTCAACACTCATCGCAGTCTGAATTCGACGGCGACTTCGACGATCACGTCCACGGGCGCGCCGAAGCGACGCGCGGGCGCGAAGCGCCACTGACGCACCGCCTGCGCGGCGCGCTCGTTCAATCCGTACCCGAGGCCCTGCAGCAGCTTCACGTCGCCGACCGACCCGTCGCGCCGGACGATGATCTCGAGCACGACGGCGCCGACGATGCTCCGCTGGCGCGCCTCTTCGGTGTAGACCGCTTTGACCTCGCGCAGCAGCTGCGGCGGCTCGATGCCGCTGCCCGGCCGGTACGGGCCGCCGCCGATGCCGCCGCCAGACCCGGGTCCGATTCCGGGCCCCTCGCCCGAGCCGACGCCCGTCCCGACTCCGCTGCCGGCGCCACCGCCTCGTCCCGAGCCGTGCGTATTGTTCTCCGCGGTCGTCTGCTCCAGCACGCCGACGCGGCTCCGCGGATCGGCCGGCGCCGCGACGACCGGCGCGACGATCGGCGGCAGATGTTCGGCCTTGAGCGGCGGCGGCGTCGGTGTCGGCGTCGGCTCCGGCACGACGGGCGCGGCGGCGATCGGCTTGGGCGCGACGCGAACCGGAAGCGGGCTGCTGATCTTGCGCGGACCTTCGCGCATCGCCTTCGGCGGCGGCGCCTTCTGCAGCAGTCCGCCGCCGCCGCCCCCGCCGCCGGGGCCCGGCGTCGCGAGGAACACGAGGCGCATCTGTTCGGCGGGCTTGGTCTCCGGTTGCAGCGTGGCCGCGGTCGGCGAGAGGCCGAGCGTCGCGATCAGAATCGAGACCGCAATCGCGGTGACGTGCAGCGTGCTCGAAAGAATCAGCGGGACGCCGGTCGATCGCGGTGCGCGGCGGGCCGGCGTCACGGCTGCGAACAGCTGTCGCGAGCGGACATCGGCGGCGCGCGATCCGCCGGCGAGCGCGCGGCCGATCCGCACCGCTTCGGCGAATGAGAGCAGCGCGTCGGCGTCGCCAATCGTGGCGATGGCGTCGTCATCGGCCACGCCGGCGGCGCGGGCGATCTCGTCGGGCGAGTAGACGTCCTCAGACGCGCGAAGCTGCATGGGATGCGGCCCGACCGGCGGTACCGACACGAGGCCAACCGGAGAGAGGCAAAAGCCTTGCCGCGGTCGGCCGCGGCGTTGCGGCCGGGCGTGTAACGGTTTTCGGCCGTTTTGCGGGCAAACTTCGCAGCCGGGCCCCGCCGCTGCGCGCTGGGTTGTCGTCGCCGCGGGACACGCTGTCCTCGTCCCACTACCGGACATTCGGTCTCAGAGACGTCTCAGAGACATCTCTGAGACCTCGCGGACCTCATCGGCTAGACTTGGCGCCATGTCGTTCACGGGCAAATCGATCATCGTCACCGGCGCGACGAGCGGCATCGGGCGCGCGACGGCGGCCGCCTTCGGCCGCGAGGGCGCGTCGGTCGTCGTCGTCGGTCGCAAGGACGCGGACGTCGCCGCCGCAGCCGACGCCGTCGTCGCCGCCGGCGGACGCGCGGTCGCCTGCAGCATCGACCTGCGCGCAGACGAGGCGCCGGATCGCATCGTGCGCGCGGCACTCGACGCCTTCGGCGGGATCGACGTGCTGGTCAACGCCGCGGGCATCATCGCGTCCGGCGCGCTCGACGCCACGACCGACGAGGTCTGGGACACGATGATGGCGGTCAACCTGCGCGCGCCGTTTCGCTTGATGCGCGCCGCCGCGCCGCACCTGGCCGCGCGCAAGGGAACGATCGTCAACGTGTCGAGCGTGAACGGCCTGCGATCGTTTCCCGGCGTGCTGGCGTACAACGTGAGCAAAGCGGCGCTCGATCAGCTGACGCGGTGCGCGGCGCTCGAGCTGGCGCCAGCGGGCGTCCGCGTGAACGCGGTCAACCCCGGCGTGACCGTGACGAACCTCCATCGACGATCCGGGATGGGCGAACCGCAATACGCTGCGTTTCTCGAGCGGTCAAAGGAGACGCATCCGCTGGGCCGCCCGGGCCAGCCGGACGACGTCGCGTCGCTGATTCTGTTTCTCGCGTCGGATCGCGCCGGATGGATGACCGGCGAGACGATTCCGATCGACGGCGGCCGGCACCTGACCTGCGCGAGATGATCGCGAGGCCAGGACGGGCAGGATGGGCGGGAAGGGCAGGAGGGGCGGGAAGGGCAGGAGGGGCAGGAGGGGCGGGAAGGGCAGGATGGGCGGGAGGGCAGGTCAACGCTTCCTGCCTATCCGGGCTCTCCAGCCTGTCCTGCCTCCAGTGTCGCTCGCGGCTTGATCCCTTCCCAGAACCGCAGGCCCTCTCGTTCGGCGAGCAGGCGGACGGACGTGAACCCTTCAGCCTTCAGCGTCGGCTCGGTCGGGAAGCCGGGACCGCTGTGCGCGCGCGACAGCAGCGCGCCGAAGCCGCCGCGCGGCGCGGTGCCGAGGACGACGGTCCGGCCGCCCGGCCGGAGCACGCGCCGCACTTCGCGAAACGCCGCGACGCGATCCTCCACGCTCATCCCGCCGACGAGACCGCCCGTATCGTCGACGATCGCAAGATCGATCGAATCCGACGCCGCCGGAAGGTTGTTCATCGGCGCGACGGACACCTCGACGAGCACACCGGCGTCGGCGGCGCCCTTGCGGGCGCGCGCGGCGGACGCCTCGTCGGGCACGACCGCGCTCGCCTGTCCAGACAAGCCGACCTTCGCCGCGATCGCCGCGAGTCGTCCTCCGTGCGCGCATCCGATCTGCAGAAGGCGATCGCCCATCTTCACACCGGTCATCCCGACGACGAGCACGTGCGGATCGTCGCGGCGTTTGAATGGAATCATCCAGGCTCCCAGCTTAGCAGCTGACCGCTGATAGCTGGTATAGTTCCGCTTCGTGTCGGCTCCCGTAGATATCGCTCCTGCGCGCGGCAAGCTCGGCGTGCTGCTCGTCGGCCTCGGCGCCGTCAGCACGACGACCATCGCCGGCGTGCTCGCTATTCGCAAAGGGTTCGCCAAGCCGATCGGATCGCTGACGCAGATGGGCACGGTGCGGCTCGGCAAGCGGACCGAAGGCCGCTCGCCGAAGATCAGCGACGTCGTGCCGCTGTCGACGCTCGACGATCTCGTGTTCGGCGGCTGGGATATTTTCGAAGACGACTGCTACGCCGCCGCGCGCACGGCGGGCGTCATCGAGCCGTCGCTGCTCGACAAGGTGCGCTCCGAGCTCGAGCAGATCCGCCCGTGGCCCGCGGTGTTCGATCGGCGGTACGTGAAGCGGCTCGACGGACCGAACGTCAAGAAAGGCAAGCACAAGAAAGACCTGGCCGCGCAGATCGTCGCCGACATCCGCGCGTTCAAGCGCGAGCACAATCTCGATCGGCTCGTCATGATCTGGTGCGGCAGCACCGAAGTCTTCATGACCGAGACGCCGGCACACCAGACCATGGCGAGCTTCGAGCGCGCGCTCGAGGAGAACGACCCGGCGATCCCGTCGAGCATGGTCTACGCCTACGCCGCCATCTGCGAGGGGATTCCGTACGCGAACGCCGCGCCGAACCTGACGGCCGACATTCCCGCGCTCGTCGAGCTCGCCTCGCGCACGAAGGCGCCGCTCGCCGGCAAGGATCTGAAGACCGGGCAGACGCTGATCAAGACGATCATCGCCCCCGGCCTGAAGGCGCGGCTGATCGGCGTCGACGGCTGGTACTCGACCAACATCCTCGGCAACCGCGACGGCGAAGTGCTCGACGATCCCGAGTCGTTCAAGACGAAGGAAGAGAGCAAGAAGTCGGTGCTCGACTACATCCTGCAGCCGCAGCTCTACCCCGAGCTGTACGAGCATCTCTGCCACGTCGTGCGGATCAACTACTATCCGCCGCGCGGCGACAACAAGGAAGGCTGGGACAACATCGACCTGGTCGGGTGGCTCGGCTATCCGATGCAGCTGAAGATCAATTTCCTGTGCCGCGACAGCATCCTCGCGGCGCCGATCGTGCTCGACCTCGCGCTGTTCCTCGACCTCGCGAAGCGGGCGAACATGTCGGGCATCCAGGAATGGCTGTCGTTCTATTTCAAGAGCCCGATGCACGCGCCGAACCTGTATCCGGAACACGATCTCTTCATTCAGCTGATGAAGCTGAAGAACACGCTCCGCTACCTGAAAGGCGAGGAGCTCATCACGCATCTGGGCCGTGAGTACTACGACTAGCGGCAACCTGCTGCAACCGGCGTTCATCGGCGGCATCGCGATGGGCGTGCTGTCGGCGCTGCCGCTCATCTCGGCGGGGAACATCTGCTGCTGCCTCTGGGTGATCAGCGGCGGCCTGATCGCCGCCTACATGCTCCAGCAGAATCAGACGACGCCGATCACGCAGAGCGACGGCGCGCTCGTGGGCCTGCTCGCCGGCGTCATCGGCGCCGTCATCTTCCTCGTCGTGTCGATTCCCGTCAGCCTGCTGATGGCGCCGATGGAGCGCGCGATGATGCAGCGCCTGCTCGATCTCGCAGGCTCGATGCAGCCGGAGATGCGCGACACCTTCGAACGGGTCGCCAACCGGAACGCCGAGTTGGGCGGCGCGCGCTTCGTCGCCGCGCGCCTGGGCGGCTTCGTGCTCATGCTCGTCGCCGGCGCGATCTTCTCGACCGTCGGCGGCCTGCTGGGAGCCGTGTTCTTCAGGAAGCCTGCGCCGCCCGACGCGCCGGAGGCGCTCGGCTGACGCCTCGCGCTCCACGTACACGCGGCTGCACACGCCTTCCCGCCTATTGCGCGCGCGACGCCGAACCGAAAATGTGAGACGTGGTGTGCGTGTCGCTTCGCTCCCCCGCGGCGCTGCGCGTCCTCGGCCTCGCGTGCGCGCTGCCGTGGTCCGCGCAGCCGCCGACTCAGCCGCGGCCCGGCCAGATGCCGCCGCTGCCGCTGACGCAGCTCGACGAGCGGACCTACGCAGCGGACCTCGATAACCGCCTGTTGACGATCGGCTTCGCGCAGCCGGCGCCCATCGCCGAGGTGCTGCTCCAGCTCGCGCGCGGCACGACGCTCAGCGTCATCGCCGATCCGTCGCTGCCGGGCGCGTTCATGGGCGAGCTGAAAAACGTGACGGTACGGCAGGCGCTCAACCTGCTGCTGCCGCCGCTCGGACTCGACTACGCTCTTGACGGCCGCTTCATCACCGTCGCCAGGCGCCAGCCGCAGACGCGGCTGTTCGACATCAACTACATCGCGACGAACCGCACCGGCGACGCGGCCGTCGGCACCGCCGGCGTCGGACGCGAGGCGCCGTTCGCGCGCGTCTCGTCGGCCACCTCCACCGACGTGTTCGCGGAGCTGACCAGAGGCGTTCAGACGCTGCTGTCCGAGCGCGCCACCTTCAACGTCGATCGCAAGGCCGGCCTGCTGCAGGTGACCGATTTCCCCGAGCGGCTCGATCGCATCGGCCTGTATCTCGACGCGGTGCAGGACCGCGTCCACCGCCAGGTGCAGATCGACGCGCGCGTCGTCGAGCTCGAGCTGAATCCGGATCGCGCGTCGGGACTCGATTGGACGCCGCTCGGGCGATCGCGCGACGCGGCGGCGGTGCTCACCGCGCTCGCCGCGCAGGGGACGGTCACCCCGCTCGCGCAGCAGCGGCTCGTGTCGCTGAACAACGAGCCGGCGCTGGTGAAGACGGATGCCTTCACGCTGAGCGTCACGCCGCAGATTGCGTCGGACGCGTCGGTGATGCTGAACGTGAGCCCCATCCTGTCCGCGCCGTCGACCAACGCGTCCGACATGCTGGCGCGGGTCGCCGACGGCGAGACGATCGTCGTCGCCGGACTGGCGCGCGAGCGCGAGGTGAAGGAGACGCGGAACGTCGGGATCCGGGGCGGCTGGTTCGGGCGATCGACGGTCGTCGTCAAGAAACGCATCGAGCTGCTGATTCTCCTGACGCCGCGCATCGTCGTGTCCGCAACGGACTGACCATGTACGAAGAGTATTACGGGTTCGCCGAGAAGCCGTTCAGCCTCACACCCGATCCGAAGTATCTCTATCGCAGCCGGCCGCACGGCGACGCGTTCGATCTGCTGCAGTACGCCGTCCGCCGGCGGGAAGGCTTCGTCGTCGTCACGGGGGACATCGGCACAGGCAAGACGACGCTGTGCCGCGCGCTGCTGGAGCAGATCGATCGCACGACGTTCACGGCCCTGGTGCTGAATCCGTTTCTGTCGGAAGAGGATTTGCTCAAGCGGATTCTCCAGGACTTCGGCGTCATCTCGCGCGAGGAGGTGAAGGCCGGCCGGCTGGCAGGCGTGACGAAGCAGGAGCTGATCGACACGCTGTACGATTTCCTCCTCAGCCTGATCCCGCTCAAGGCGAGCGCCGTGCTGATCATCGACGAGGCCCAGAATCTGCCGCTTCCCGTGCTGGAGCAGATTCGGATCCTGTCGAATCTCGAGACCGACAAGGAGAAGCTGCTGCAGATCATTCTCGTCGGGCAGCTGAACCTGCAGACCCTGCTGCGGTCGCCGGAGCTGCGTCAGCTCGATCAGCGCGTGTCGATCCGGTACGAGCTCACGCCGCTCGATCGCGAGGGCGTCGCGGCGTACGTCGCGCATCGGCTTCACGTCGCCGGGGGGCATGCATCGGTGAGCTTCACGCCGAAGGCGCTGTCGCACGCGCATCGGCTCTCGGCCGGCATTCCGCGCCTGATCAATCTCATCTGCGATCGCGCGCTGCTCTCGGGCTATTCGCTGCGCACGACTCGCATCACGCACGAGATGGTGATCCACGCGGCCAGAAGCCTCGACGTGCAGACGCCGCGCATCCCGCGCGCCCGCTGGAGCTGGCGTCCATCGCTCGCGGCGAGCGCCGCGCTCGCGCTGGTCGCGTCGACCATCGCGGTCGGTGCCACTGCGACACTCTATCGACGATTCGCGACCGACACGCTTGCCGCGATGGCGGCGGCGCCTGCCGCGGCGACCGCGCCGCGATCCGGCGATCGGATGCCGGATGCCCACCCGGCATTCGTCGACCGCCAGGTCCCACCCGATCGCCAGCTTCCAGCCGACGCCGCGATGACGATCCTGGTCGGCTCGTTCCCGGTGTCGGGCGCCGACGCCGGCCGCGCCGCGAGCGCCGCGGGCATTCGCGCGCTGACCGAATGGCTGGAAGCGTCGGGCTTTCGCGTTTACTATGCGGAAGTCGATCTCGGCGAGCGCGGACGCTGGCGGCGCGTCCTCGCCGGCGCGTACACTGATCCGGAAGCCGCGCGCGTCGACGTGATGCAGCTGCACGGCGCGCCCGCCGGCGGCGAGGCTCGACTGGTGACGGCGAGCTTTGCGTCGGGCGCGGTCGCCGCCGTGTCGCGCGACGCGGACGCCGCGCGGCGGTCGGGCGCCGAACCGTGAGCTCGATTCTGGATGCGTTGCGCCGCCGTTCGGCGGAGCGCCGCGCGCCCGGCGCGGGTGAGCAGGACGCGCGCTCGGATTCGGTGCTGGCCATGCTCGGGTATCCGCGTCGGCGCGGCAAGGGCACACTCTCGCTCAAGACGGCCGTCGTCTTCGGCGGCATCGCGCTCGCCCTCGGCTTCCTCGGTCTCTCCGCGATGATCCTGCTGTTCACGACGCCGCGCGCGCCGCGGCCCGCTCAAGTCGCGCGGCAGGAGCCGACGCGCGGACCCGGCGGATCGCCGACGGCGGCGGCGCGATCGGCGACGCCTGCGCCGCGTCCGACGCCGGGCGGCACAGCCTCGCCGTCAATCACGCCCGCGGCGACCTCGTCGGCCACGCCGCCTGCGCCGACGCCGAGCGCACGTCCGACAGCAACGACGACACCGGTGCCGGCGGCAACCGCTCGTCCGACGCCGACCGCCGCGCCAGTCGCGCGTCCGACATCGCCGCCGACGCCGTCGCCAGCGGCGCGGCCCGCGCCGACGCAGCCGCCGACGCCGCGGCCGGCGCCGACGCTGTCGCCGCCGGCTGTCGCGCGCACGACACCGACTCCGGCGCCGGTTGTTCGATCGTCGCCGACGCCCGCACCGGCTGCACGTCCGACCGCGACACCGCCACCGCGTCCGACGCCGCGACCGACGGCGAGTCCGGCGCCGGCGGTCGTCGCGCGCGCGACGCCGTCGCCGCGTCCACCGACGGAGTCGCGTCGCCCCGCGCCGCCGCCGCCGCCCACGCCGTCGCCGTCAGCCGCGCCCGTGTCCGTCGCGGCGCCGGCCGATCACTTCGGCCTCGCGCTGTACTACCAGCGCGTCGGCGACTTCGACAACGCGCTGGCGCAGTATCGGCGCCTGCTCGAGCAGAACGAGTCGAGCGCCGAGGTGCACAACAACCTGGGACTGCTGTACCAGGATCGCAGTCAATCCGAGGAAGCCATCAAACAGTTTCAGCGCGCGATCGTCATCGATCCGAAGTACGTCAAGGCGCACAACAATCTCGGCGTCGCGCTGATGCGCGAGAACCGGATGGAGCAGGCGGCCGCCGAGTTCGGCGTGGCGCTGGCCGCCGATCCCCGCAACGTGGAATCGATGGTGAACCTCGCGCTGGTGCAGCGCGCCGCGGGGCGGAGCGCCGACGCGCGCGATCTGTTGCGGCGCGCCGTGTCGATCGACCCCCGCAATGCGGGCTCGCACTACAACCTCGCCGTGGTGGCGGACGAGACGGGCGACCGAGCGACGGCTGTGGAGCACTATCGTGCGTTCCTGCGGTTCGGCACCGTCGCCCACGCCGACCTCGCTGCGCAGGTCCGCGCCCGCCTGGTCGCGCTGGGCGGTTGAAAACCGGGGTGTAGAATCCCCGGATGGCCGAAATCGACGACCTCCTCCGCGAGGACCGGACCTTCCCCCCGTCCGCGTCGTTCCGCGAGCGTGCGCTCGCGCGCGACAGTGCGATCTACGCCGAGGCCGACCGCGATCCTGAGGCCTTCTGGGCGCGCTTCGCGGACGAGCTCGAGTGGATGCGCCGTTGGGATCGCGTCCTCGACTGGCAGCCGCCGCACGCGAAGTGGTTCGTCGGCGGCCGTCTGAACATCAGCGCCAACTGCCTCGATCGACACGTCCGCGGCGCGCGGCGCAACAAGGCGGCGCTCATCTGGGAAGGCGAGCCGGGCGAGCGGCGCACGCTGACGTACTTCGATCTGTACCGCCAGGTCTGCGCGTTCGCGAACGTCCTGAAATCGCTCGGCGTGAAGAAAGGCGATCGCGTCGCGCTGTATCTGCCGCTCGTCCCCGAGCTCGCGATCGCCATGCTCGCGTGCGCGCGCATCGGCGCGGTTCACTCGGTCGTGTTCGGCGGCTTCAGCGCCGAGTCGCTGCGCGATCGGATCAACGACGCGAAGGCGCGCCTGCTCGTCACCGCCGACGGCGGCTACCGACGCGGCCAGATCGTGCCGCTCAAGCAGGTCGCCGACGAAGCGCTCGCCGGCACGCCGTCCATCGAGCACGTCGTCGTCGTCCAGCGCGTCGGCGGATCGATTGCGACGAAGATCAATCCGCAGCGCGATCGCTGGTACCACGAGCTGATGCAGGACGCCCCGTTCGCGTGCGAGCCGGAGCCGATGGATTCCGAGGACATGCTCTACATCCTCTATACATCGGGCACGACCGGGAAGCCCAAGGGCATCGTGCACACGACCGGCGGATATCTCGTCGGCACCTACACGACGACGAAGCTGGTCTTCGATCTCCACGACGACGACGTGTACTGGTGCACGGCCGACATCGGCTGGGTCACCGGTCACAGCTACGTCGTCTACGGCCCGCTCGCCAACGGCGCGACGGTGCTGATGTACGAGGGCGCGCCCGACTGGCCGCAGAAGGATCGCTTCTGGGCCCTCATCGAGCGTTACGGCGTGACGGTGTTCTACACGGCGCCGACCGCGATTCGCGCCTTCATGCGGTGGGGCACCGAGTGGACCGCGAAGCGCGACCTGAGCTCGCTGCGTCTGCTCGGCAGCGTCGGCGAGCCGATCAACCCGGAAGCCTGGGTCTGGTACTACCACTACATCGGCGGCGACCGGTGTCCGGTCGTCGATACGTGGTGGCAGACCGAGACCGGCATGATCATGATCACGCCGCTGCCGGGCGTGACGACGCTCAAGCCCGGATCGGCGACGCGACCGTTCCCCGGCATCTCCGCCGAGATCATGACGGAGCGCGGCGAGAAGGTCGGCGTCGGCGGCGGCCTGCTCGCGCTCACGCGGCCGTGGCCGTCGATGCTGCGCGGCATCTACGGCGATCCGGAGCGCTACGTGCGCCAGTACTGGAACAAGTGGGGACCGGGCGTCTACGTGACCGGCGACGGGGCGAAGCGCGACGCCGACGGCGACTTCTGGCTTCTCGGCCGCGTCGACGACGTGATCAATGTGGCGGGGCATCGCATCGGCACGATGGAGGTCGAGAGCGCGCTCGTCGATCACCCGAGCGTCGCGGAGGCCGCGGTCGTCGGCCGCGCGCACGAGATCAAGGGGCAGGCGATTGCCGCGTTCGTGACGGTGAAGGAAGGGAAGGACACCGGCAAGGATCTCGCCGACGATCTGAAAGAGCACGTCGTCAAGAAGATCGGCGCGATCGCGCGGCCCGACGACATTCTGTTCACGGCCGACCTGCCGAAGACGCGGTCGGGCAAGATCATGCGCCGGCTCCTGCGCGACATCGCCGAAGGCAAGGCGCTCGGCGACACCACGACGCTCGCCGATCCGGGCGTCGTCGCGAAGCTGAAAGCGAATTACGAAGAGGAGTACGGCGGCTAGACGCCCGATGCGGGGCGCTGCGCGACGCCCGTGTAGCCGTCAATCCTGACGACGCAGTTGCGGCCTTGCTGCTTCGCGCGTTCGACCGCGCTCTCGGCGTCGGCGAGCAGCCGGTCGGCATCGATCACCTCGCCCACCGCCCCCTGCACGTTGATCACGGCCGCGGTCAGGGTCACCTTCACGGTGCGATCGTCGCGGTGATCCCTGAACTCCAGCCGCTCCTCCACGGTGCTGCGCACGCGCTCGGCGAGATCCGCGGCGTTGTCGGCGTCGGTGCGCGTCAGCAGCACGGCAATCGAATCCTCGCCGTGGCGCGCCACCCAGTCATGCTGACGGAAGTACATGCGCAGCGTGATCCCCAGCCGCTCGAGAATCTTGTCGCCCACGCCGTAGCCGTGCTCGCGATTGATGTCGGCGAGCCGATCGACGTCGAACAGGATCAGCGACACCGGATAGCCGAAGCGTCCGGCCCGCTCGAGCTCCTTCGCGACCACCGCCTCGAAGAGCGGGCGCGTGTAGAGCGTCGTCAGTCGATCGGTGATCGCGGTATCGCGCGGCGGGTCGAGCTGGACGCGCTCGGCGTACGCGCCGAGCAGATCGAACGACGCGCGCCGTATCAGCTGCGCGACGGCCGGCCACGGCTCGCTGGTCGCGCCGAGCGCTTCGTCGAGCGCCAGCTCGTCGAGCACCGCCCGCTCGGTGAGATAGGCGAACGTGAACAGACGCTCC
>Ga0114129_10007608_pt1 | contig 15419 bp, 12 predicted proteins | sample RhiMetdeltSRZDD1_FD_80071 | JGI IMG/M metagenome (GOLD analysis project Ga0114129, IMG submission 80071) | Populus rhizosphere microbial communities from Tennessee, USA - Rhizosphere MetaG P. deltoides SRZDD1 (version 2) (version 2) | ecosystem: Host-associated > Plants > Roots > Rhizosphere >...
AGCCAGCCCAGATTAGCATGTCGAATAGCGCTCAAAGGCGCCTCTTTGACGGCGTTTTCAAAAACAGGTTGAGCATCTTCAAAATATTTTTGCGCTCCTGTGACATCACCTTGCGCCAGAGCAATGCAGCCCTCAAAGAAACTCCGCGGCGTCGAGCCCTCGCCCGCATACGAGAGTTCTTTTGCACTTGATGCATCGATGGCGCGCCTGGCTGCTGCGTAATCTCGATCCAGCATTGCGACATCCCATCGCACCGAGGTAACGCTGCCATCAGGATCGACTCCAGGAGACACCTGGTTCAACAAGGACTTCAATAAACCTGTGTCTCCTTTCCACCAAAACTCAACGTAGCCCCTTTGAATTTTCGCAATAATGGACGCGGGCGCGATTGCGCTCAGTTGCTCTACCCATCGCTCAGCCTCGGGCCAACGACGCATCGCCGTGTTTGTAAAGATAAGTTCCCGGACTGTATTTGGATTTTGCGGATCTAACTTCGCAACCCGTTCGTACTCTTCGAGCGCTTGTTTCCACTTACCCTGCCGGCGTTTGATTGCCGCAATCAAACGCACAATATCTCCGTCGCTCGGCGATAAACGGGCAGCGATATCGAATTGTTCAAGAGCGCGCTCGTAATCCTGTTCCATCCAGTAGATGCACTGGCCAAGGGCAAGATGCGCTTCTGCAAGGTTAGGTTGGAGACGCAGAGCAATTTCCGCTTCGGTGCGAGCTTTGGTTTCCCAAGCCTCAGTCGGCTCGTAATAATGGAAAATCTCCGCACAAACCGACGCAAGCCGCGCATGGGCAAGCGCAAAGTCTTGGTCGAGCGCAATCGCCTGCATGTAAAGTTGCTCCGCGGCTTTGTAATCCTGCAGCAGCGTGTCAGGATTTCGTGAGATTTGATTCGCCCGCAAGTAAAACACATAGGCATCCGGATTCTGTGTGGGCTTGGCTGTTACTCGCGCTTGCTCATCCGTACTCAGCGTAGCCCGCAGAGCGTCTGCGATTTCGCTCGCCAACTCGCCTTGCAGGCCCAGTGAATCAGCCAGCGTACGGTCATAACGGTTCGCCCAGATTTGTCGGGCGCTCTGCGCATCGACCAATTGCACATTGACCACTACCCGGTCCCCTTCCCGCCGCACACTGCCCTCGAGAATGTTTGCCACGCCAAGCGCTTTGCCGATCTGGCGTAGATTTTGTGCTGCCGCGTCGCGAAACTTCATTACCGACGAACGGCTGATGACCCTGAGGTCTTTGATCTTTGCCAGACTGGTGAGGATGTCGTCCTGAACGCCATCTGCAAAAAATGCATTCTCTTTCTCGGGGCTGAAGTTTTGGAATGGCAATACTGCGATCGTTTTCTCAGGGACGAGCGACGTTCCTTCCGCCTGTTTGAAATAGAGCCAAACGCCAAAGCTTGCGACGGCGATCAAGAGGCCAGCGGCCGCGATCCACACATATTTGCGCGAAGGGACAGGTGAGCCACCTGCCGCCTGCGCGGCTTGCTCTGATTGCAATTGTTTAAACTTTTCCGGCAATTGCGAATTGCCGATCTCGTCTGAATAAAAGTTCACGACGGAAATGGGAGCTCCGTGCTTAACGATGCATCTGCCCAGATCGTGCAGGTACGGGCGCCATTGGCGAGAGTGCGCCAGATCGTCCGCGAGGCGCTTTGAGATCAGAATGTGCCCCGCATCACCGCAATCCATCACCCGCTGAGCAATATTAATCCCCGCGCCAGCCACGTTTATTCGGTCGTTTACGTCCCGAATTTCATTGATGGGGCCACTATGGACGCCCATGCGCAGCTGAATCTCCGGATGGTTCTTTAAAGCTATGGCTATTTCCATGGCGCATTGCACGGGCGCCTCGGGGCTGTTGAAGAAAACCAGCGCCATTCCATCACCGGTTGGCAACCGGATCAGCTTTCTCCCGGCCTCTGCGGCGCGAACTTGCTCGCTGTTGCGGACGATGTCAGTCAGGCGTTGTAACCGCTCGCGCTGCTCGTCCAGGAGTAATTTGGAATAGCCGACCAAGTCCATGAACAAGACATGGCCGATCTCCAGCCGCACACCGGCCCCAACACTAGTGGACATATCGTTTCAGCCTGCCAAGCAGCTTGTGCAATTCATACCCGCTTTCCGTGTGCGCTTTCACTATGCATCACGCCGTTGCCAATGCCGACACAAATTATCATATTGGGCCGAAGCATGATAACGCGTCGCGAGTCTTTAAAACGCCTCCTGGGAATTGGAGCAGCGACACTGGCGGCGCCCATGATCAACCGCGGTTGGTTTCAGCTCTTCGCGGAAGACGCGACCAAATACTCCGCGCGCGCTGTCGATCTGGTCCAGCGCAGCACCGTAGTAGACATGCTCAACCCATTCACACTGCGAGGCGTGCTCGCGCCATTCAAAGGAGATAAGAATCCGACTTGGTTCACGAATCCTGAGACATTTACGAGCGCTGATTTTCAGCGCTTCAAAGATTCCAGAATCGACGTCATGCATGTCGGAGTCGGAACGATCGGACCAAATGCCTACGATCAGGTGATGTGGTTTCTCGGTCTATGGAATGGATTCATTGCGCATCACGGGGAGCACCTCATGCGCGTGGACAACGCGGCGAGCATCGATGCGGCAAAACGCTCCGGCAAAATTGGCATCATTCTGGGGCTCCAAAACGCCGAGCATTTTCGAACCCCAGACGACGTCGACCGGTTCTATCAACTCGGTCAACGCGTCTCGTTGCTCACCTATAACAGCCGTAACCTCATTGGCAACGGGAGCACGGAGCGGCGCGACGACGGAATCAGTGATTTCGGCGTTACCATCGTCGAACGTATGAATAAGGTGCGAATGGCGGTCGACGTTGCGCACTGCGGCGACCAGACGACGCTCGATGCCTTTGAGATTTCCAAAGCGCCTGTCCTGATCACTCATGCAAATTGTCGCGCCCTTAATCCTGATCAGCCGCGGTGCAAGACCGATGAAGCGATTCGTAAGATGGCAGCAAAAGGGGGAGTCATGGGTATCACTGGCGTTCGAAATTTCGTCTCTCCAAAGGAACCAACCACGACAGAGAACGTCCTCGACCATTACGATCACGTCGCCAAACTCGTCGGAGTCGAACACGTAGGTGTCGGCAGCGATATCGATCTCGATGGCTACGATGCCCTCCCGGACGATTACAAGAAATGGTTAAGGAGCCTTTACAAATCGAGCTACGCCTTCCGCGACAAGATGGACACCGACGGAATGAATCATTATAAGCGCATGTTTGATCTCACCGACGGCCTGACTCGCCGGGGTTACTCGGACGCAGATATCGAATTGATCCTCGGCGGGAATTTCCGCCGGGTCCTGGGAAAAATCTGGAACGCTTAAGGCCGGCCATTCCAGACGGCCACTGGGAATTATCAACAGTCGCTGCTAGATTATTGAATGCCGTTTCAGCTGGAATCGAACTACAAGCCGCGCGGTGACCAGGCGCAGGCAATCGGCAAGTTGATCAAGTCCGTCGAGGCCGGAAACCGTCACCAAACGCTACTGGGTGTCACTGGTTCGGGCAAGACGTTCTCCATCGCCAATGTGATCCGGGAGTTGGATCGCCCGACGCTTGTTATTTCGCACAACAAAACGCTCGCCGCCCAGCTTTACTCCGAGTTCAAGCAATTCTTCCCGCGGAACGCAGTGGAATATTTCGTCAGCTATTTCGATTATTACCAGCCGGAAGCTTATATCCCTCGCTCCGACACTTACATCGAAAAGGATTCGTCCATCAATGAAGAGATCGAACGATTACGGCTTGCAGCGACAAGCGCGCTGCTTTCGCGTCGCGACACCATCGTGGTAGCCAGTGTGTCCTGCATCTACGGCATCACTTCACCGGAAGATTATCTAGAGATGCTGCTCACCGTGAAACGCGGACAGCACATCTCGCGTGAAGCCGTGCTCGGTCGTCTGGTCGATATGTTGTACGAGCGCAACGACGTTAATTTTGCGCGCGGCAGGTTCCGCGTCCGCGGCGATGTGGTGGAAGTTTATCCAGGCTCGGCTGATGAAGAAGGAATCCGGATCGAGTTTTTCGGTGACGAAATCGAAGCGATTACGCGGTTTGATCCTTTGACGGGACACGCGCATGAATCGCTGTCCGTAATTACCCTTTTTCCTGCCAAACAATTCGTGACGCCCGCAGATAAACTCAATCGCGCTTTGCGCACGATCCGTGAAGAACTGGAAGGGCGAATCATAGAACTGGAATCGCAAAACAAACTTCTCGAGGCGCAACGCCTGCGAATGCGCACGGAATATGATCTGGAAATGTTGCAGGAAATGGGCTTCTGCAACGGGATCGAAAATTACTCGCGCCATTTGTCGGGGCGACCGCCGGGTTCCAAGCCGTATACAATCATCGACTTTTTCCCGAAGGATTTTCTGGTCGTCATCGATGAATCGCACGCCACGATTCCACAGATCGGCGGAATGTACGAAGGCGACCGCTCACGTAAGACTGTCCTTGTGAATTATGGCTTTCGTTTGCCAAGCGCGCTCGATAATCGGCCGCTCAACTTCGACGAGTTCATGAAATTGACGAAGCAGATCGTGTACGTCAGCGCGACACCGGCAGAATTTGAAATTCAAAATAGCGTGGTCGGAAACGAACGATATTTCGCACACCGGCGACAACGGATCGGAGAGGCGGAACTTGTCCCATTTGTGCTGCCCGGCGGAAAACGCTCAACCCCGAAGTCAGACGTGCAGGTTTCGCGTACCGATGAGCCGCCCGAAAAATTCGACGTGCACACACCGGGCGCTCCTCTGGTCGTCGAGCAAATCATTCGCCCGACCGGACTTCTCGATCCAAAGATCACGCTTAAGCCGCTTAAGAATCAGATCGACGAGACAATTGAGCTTTGTCGTCAGCGAGTGGAAAAGGGCGAGCGAGTTTTGGTAACGACATTGACAAAGCGAACGGCGGAAGATCTGGCCGACTACCTGCGTGACGTTGGATTGAAAGTGCGATATTTGCACAGCGACATCGACGCAATCGAACGAGTCGAGATCTTGCGCGGGTTGCGCGCGGCGGATTTCGACATTCTTGTTGGCATCAATTTGCTACGCGAAGGCTTGGATCTTCCTGAGGTTTCGCTCGTATGTATTCTGGACGCGGACAAGGAAGGCTTTCTCCGCAGCCAAACTTCTCTGATTCAAACCGCAGGTCGCGCCGCGCGTCATGTGAACGGTGAAGTCGTGCTTTTCGCCGATCAGGTCACCCAAAGCATGGAAGCATTGATATCGATTTCGGAATACCGGCGCGCGAAACAAATGGAATACAACGAGAAGCACGGCATCACGCCACAAACAGTCCGGCGCGCCGTGCAGGAGAGTCTGCACACTATTCTTCGCGGGCGCGAAATCGCCGCCTCGGTTATTCAGGAAGCCGGCGGCGACTTCAATGTGACCGAATTGCTACGCGAATTGGAAGAAGAGATGCAAGAAGCCTCGGCGAATCTCGAGTTCGAACGCGCGGCGCTTTTGCGCGATCAGATCATGGAAGTAAAAAGCGGCACGGGCCTTGCCAAAATCGAACCAAAACGAAGACCGGTGAAATATTCACGCAATTCCGGACGTCGCCGCTCGCGGGTTTGATTCAGATCGTTTCGCAGGCGTACGTCCACAGTTCCGGATCGAGTGCTGCTTTGGCGCTGTTTGCCACAGAATCGGCATCCGCTTTGTCGCGCATCACCGCGAACATTGTTGAGCCGGAACCGGACATGAGCGCTGCGCCGGCTTCTGATTGGCTAAGCAGCCACATCTTCAATTGCGCGAGAAAAACAAATTTTTCGAAGACCGGGCGCTCCAGATCATTCACGAAAGCCTGATCGGCGAATTCCTGCGCTTCGTAACGAATTCTGGGAACCTCTCGAGAATCTTGCCATCGCGAGTATGCCCATGCGGTGGAGACGGCAAAGGACGGTTTCAACAACAAGATCGAAAGCCGTTTCTTCAATTTCACGGGCGTGACCAATTCGCCATGGCCCTTGCATGCGGCGGCGGATTGAAAAACAAAAAAGGGAACGTCTGATCCAATGGGTGCCGCCATTTCGGCTAGCATTTTTGTCGATAGTTTCGCGTCGAAGAGTCGATTGAGCGCGAGTAGTACCGAAGCGGCGTCGCTGCTTCCGCCTCCCAATCCGGCACCATGCGGGATTTTCTTCTGAAGTTGGATCGAAACCGCAGGCTCAATCTCAGTCATTTCAAAGAACGCCTTCGCTGCGCGGACAACCAGATTGTCGTTGCCTTGCGGGACTGATAAGTCGTCGCAGCGAAATTCGATGCCCTTTCCCGGGCGGCCTTTATCGAGTCTGATCTCGTCGTAGAGCGAAATCGGCGCGATGAGCGTGTCGAGTTCGTGGAAACCATCGTCCCGGCGTCCAAGAATCTTCAGCGAAAGATTGGTCTTCGCAGGAGCGAGGATTTGCATATCGTCATGTCGAGCGTAGTCGAGACGTCCCGTGTTGCCAGTCAAAGGTGACGCGGCGGGATTCCTCGACTTCGCTCGGAATGACAAAGGAGAAAATCATCGTCGCGCTGGATGTACCGACAAAAAGGGAAGCGCTTGAGCTCGTTGAAAAGCTGCGCGACCAGATCTCGGTTTTCAAAATCGGGTTGCAACTTTATACCGCGGAAGGCCCAGAAATTGTGCGCGCAATTTCGTCCACAGGCTCTGAGATTTTTCTCGATCTTAAACTGCACGACATTCCAAACACGGTCGCCCGAGCGGTGGAAACTGCGAACCGCCTTGGCGTGGGGATGCTCACCGTTCACTTGAGCGGGGGTAGCGAAATGATCCGCGCCGCCACATCGGCCCGCGCACACAATATGTTACTTCTTGGTGTAACTATTCTAACGAGCTCAACGGAGAAGACGCTGCAGGAAATCGGAATTCAGGACAACGTCGACAATCAGGTCTTGCGTCTGACGAAGCTGGGCATTGAAGCAGGAATCGACGGAGTTGTAGCCAGTTCGCACGAAATCAAAACGCTCCGTCTTGAATTCGGCAACAAGATCAAAATTGTTGTCCCGGGAATTCGACCGAGCTGGTCGGAACCGGGCGATCAAAGGCGAATAATGACTCCGCGCGAGGCGCTTGAAGCCGGAGCGGACTATCTTGTTATAGGTCGGCCGATCACGGCGCATCCAAAGCCGCAAGAAGCTGTCGCGAAGATTTTGGAAGAGATAAGCTAATGAGTTGTCATTCCAAGCGAAGTCGAGAATGGAGCGGCTTGGGGGGGCAGCGACTTAGACGGGAAGGCCGAAGGCTGAGCGAACGGGAAGTGAACGAATCAAATCTCTTGATCTTTCCGAAACAGCTAGAGATGTCTCGACTTCGCTCGACATGACACAAAAGCTCTTAGGCGCACTCGACGTTTATCACGACGACGCCGCGTACTCAGCGGCGACGAATATGGCGATCGACGAAGCGCTGTTCGAATATGCGACGAATCCTGCAATTCGTTTTTATCGCTGGCAATCCCCTGCTCTGTCGTTTGGATACTCTGGTCGATTTGCCGATGTAGCCACCTACCAAGGTACCCGTGATTTGGTCCGGCGTTGGACAGGCGGCGGGATCGTCTTGCACGGAAAAGATCTCACCTATTCAATCGTCATTCCCGTCGACGAGCCCGCGTTCGATGAATCATCGATGTCGATTTATGAAAAGATCCACCGGGCTCTGGCCGACGCACTAGAAGAAACGGGGCGACAGCCAGTTTTAACCGCCCTCGCCGACCGCGGCAGAGGCACCGGGGTCAACGACCCCGGCTACAGTTGTTTCGAAAACCCTGTGCGTGCGGACGTGATGATTGATGGTAGAAAAGTAGCCGGCGCAGCCCAACGACGGACGCGTCGCGGTCTGCTACAGCAGGGCAGCATTCAGGGCATTGATCTTGAGAAGAGCCTCCCGCGACGATTCGTACAGGCTTTGTCGCCAGATTATAGCGAGCGAAAACTCGACGATAAAATTTTGAATCGAGCGCGAGAATTGGCGGAGCAAAAATACAGCACCGACGCCTGGTTACGAAAGCGTTGAGGATTGTAGGGCGGCTGTGTCAGCCGCCGCGTCCTCTGGTGCTTCAGCGAAATAATTACTCGTGTTGCTTTGACAACACACAACCCATCCCGCTATTCTCGCCTCGTGGAACTCTTCGCGCGTTCACGGCCGAGCCCGGCTCGGGCCAGGACTCATGCTTCTCCCGCCGGCTCGCTGGCGAAAGTGGCGAAGTTGGTTCAGCCGCATCTCGGAGAAGTCGAAACCCGCATTGCGCAACAAGCGGCGGCTTTTGATCCGGCAATCGAGGGCTACGTCGAGTACGCAGTAGGTGGTCGCGGGAAACGTTTGCGGCCGCTGCTCACACTTCTGGCCGGTGGCGCAACCGGAGAGATAAACTCCGGACATGTCGACCTAGCAGTCATCGTGGAACTCATCCATATCGCGACCTTGGTACACGACGACGTGATGGACGAAGCGGAGCGACGCCGCGCACAGCCGACTGCCAATGCGCGCTGGGGAAATTCGCTGAGCGTTTTGCTGGGAGATTGCCTATTTGCACATGCGCTTACGTTGTCGACGAATTTCGATAATGCGGACATTAGTCGTGCGATTGCGCGTACCGCTGCCACGGTTTGCTCTGGCGAAATGATCCAGACACAGCGCAAATTTGATCTCAACCTCGACGTTCAGGATTACTTGCGAATCGTGCAAATGAAGACTGGGTCGCTGTTCTCCGCAGGGGCGGAATTAGCTGCTGTAATCAGTGAGGCCAAGCCGGATGTGATCGAACGATTCAAGAATTTCGGGTTTCAAATTGGGACCGCGTATCAGATTTACGACGATTGTGTCGATCTTGCCGGAAGCGAAGGAGCTACTGGCAAGACGCTCGGCACCGACCTCCGCAAAGGCAAGTTCACGCTGCCGGTTTTAATTTTCCTGCGCTCAGCATCGGAGTTCGAGCGGGAATGCTGTTGCCAGCTCGTGCTCGAAGAGCGAGTCGAAGAAATGATTGATCTCTTGAAGAATGGCGCGACGAATGGAGCGCTCAATGAATCGATTGTCGCTGGCAGCGATTTAATTCGCGAAGCACAAGCCGGCATGGATGGAATCGAGTCCAATCCTTATGGCGAGGCACTGCTCTTCCTTGGTGACGCCTTGTGTGAGATGTTTGACCAACTTCGCGTCTGATGTCGCGCCACTGAGGCGCCTTCCACGTTAAATGTCGCAGCTGAAAATCCGCGAGATGCCGCAGGATGAGCGGCCGCGTGAAAAACTTGCCGCTCACGGAGCGGCAATCTTAACCGACCCGGAGTTAATCGCGATTTTGTTGCGCACGGGAATTCCGGGGGCCAATGCGATCGAAGTCGCACGCAAATTGCTGAAAGACTACGGTTCGCTCAGCGGACTAAGTCGATGCACAGTTGATGAGCTGTCCAAAATGCGTGGCGTTGGTTTTGCGAAAGCCGTGCAACTGGTCGCCGCTTTTGGACTTGGCCAACGGCTCGCGCGCGAAACATTATCCAGGCAAAAAATCGATTCACCCGAACTGGTCAACGAACTCGTCGGGCCCGATATGCGGCGACTCCGCAAAGAATCGCTGCGCGTGATCCTTCTCGATACGCGTTATCATTTGATTCGGGTCGAGGAAGTCTCGATAGGAAGCGTGAATGAGAGCATCGCGCATCCGCGGGACGTTTTTCGACCGGCCCTCATCGCGTCGGCATACGCGGTGATTGTTGTACACAACCACCCTTCCGGCGACGCTTCGCCCAGCCAGACAGATCATAGTCTCACAAGACGCCTGGCCGAAGCTGCCGAGCTATTGCAAATCAAATTGCTCGATCACATCATCATCGGCGCGCCTTCTGAAGGGAATGCCGGTTACTTCAGCTTCAAAGAGGCAGGCGTGTTATGAAAACTGCACACACGGGCGGCCTCCAGCTTGGATCAACCCTCCCCCTCTCCATTAAAAATGGAGAGGCGACCCAACAGGCGCGCGGTTGTTCAAAAGCTTTCTCGCAAACGTGAGCGACGCGAAGATTCATCCAACAGCAATTGTCGATCCCGGCGCGCGAATTGGCGCAGGCGTGGAAGTCGGACCATTCTCAATAATTGGCCCGCAGGTGATGATCGGTGACGAAACGATTGTCCAATCGCACGTCGTCATTGAAGGAGAAGTTGAGATTGGCGTTGGCAATTTGATCGGACACGGCGCAGTGATCGGAGCGCCCCCTCAGGATGTTTCCTTCTCCCCTGAACGAAAAACGAAAGTTGAGATCGGAAACAACAACATTATCCGCGAGTACTGCACCATTCATCGCGGCACGGCCGAGGGAAGCGCGACGAAGATCGGGGACAAGGATTTTCTGATGGCGGGCGCGCACATAGGCCACAACTGCGAGATTGGAAACAACGTCATCATCGCGAACAATTGTTTGCTGGCTGGCTACGTGATCGTGGATGACGCCGCGTTTCTTGGCGGCGGCTCGACGTTTCACCAGTTCATGCACATCGGGCGATTGGTGATGGTGCAGGGCAGCTCCGCATTCGGAAAAGACCTGCCCCCATTCGTCGTTGCAGCGGAGCGCAATTGTGTGTTTGGATTAAACATAGTCGGATTGCGCCGAGCCGGCTTCAGCTCAAAGGAACGGGACGAAATCAAATCAGCATTCAAAGTTGTTTACCTGAGCGGACTCAACATCTCGCAGGCGCTCGACAAAGCAGCGACGATGGAGTTCCGCGGACCCGCGCGCGAATTTCTGGATTTCGTGGCCAACGCGAAGAAACGCAGTATTTGCCCTCTCAAACGCGGCATTGGCGATGAATATGGAAAAGACTCGGAGAGCGGACATACGCCTAACGAGAATTAGACAAAACTTCGTAATTAAAGGCGAACATTTTGTCGTCTAATTCGGATCCAGTCCAAGCAGCGCCAGCATACGGCCGGTTTTTCCTTTTTCGGCGCGATAGGAATAGTAGCGATTCAAGTCGCAAGCAGTGCACACTCCTGAGTGATGGATTTCTTTCACACCAGACGCACGGCATCGCCGGATAATTTCCGCTGCAAAATCGACTTCGTAATGTGGCGGGCGAATGCAGGGACTGAGCTGAACGACTAAATCTGCTGGATTCGATCCGAAGCGGTCCATCATTTGCCTAATCCCATGAGTTACTATGTCGAGCTCGGTGCCTTTGCGGCCGGAATGAACCAAACCAATGGCCGGCGTTTTTGGATCGACAATGTAAACGGCGCAACAGTCCGCGACGTAAACGCCGAGCATGATTCCGCGTTGATTTGTGATGATGCCATCGCTGCCGGGAAATTCACGGCCCACAGGGCTGTAGCTACTGCCATCCACTACTGCGATCTTGTTTCTGTGAATTTGTTGAGCAGTGAACAGCGGCCAATCGCCAACGCCGATTGCATTGCGAATTTCGCGATGCGCGGCTTCAAGCCGCTTCAGCACTTCGGCTTTATCGTGCGAAACGTCGATGCCTGGAATTCTTTGAGTGAACGCGTGACGACAGATTTCCATGGCGCTCAGCGCGGGAAATTGCTCGAACGGAAGCTGCGTCATTCAAGTTTGAAATCTCAAGGTCCAAATCTCCGATGCCAATAGATTCCAATCAAAAGAATTCCAAACGCTGATTGGGGCCGTTTCGGAACTTAGGATTTAAACCCCTATTTCGAATTTGAGATTCGGGATCTTCCACTCCGAACTCGCGGCGGGTCATCGTCGGCGTCTTTCCGTTTGCCTTCCGCGTCTACGGCGCTGCCGGTGTAATAGGTCTTCGTTTTCGTCGCGCGCGGCGCGAGATCAGCGAACATCTCGGTGTAAGTGCTCTGCGCGCCGGTGGCCCGATCAAATTCTGCGAGCGACGAGTTGTATCCGAAGAGCGCTTGCAGGCGCGTCGATTGCGCGGTGAGCAGTTGCGTCTGGGCGTTGAGCACATCCAATTGTACTCCGGCGCCAGCGTCCAGACGCGCCTTGGCCAGGCGCAACGCTTCGTCAGCGAGCTCGACGTTTTTCTCCTGGCTTTTAACCAGCTCCTCGTTTTGCTGCAAATTTGAGTAGGCCTGTTGTATTTCCAGTTCCACCTGTCGAACATCGTCGTCGTACGTGATTTTGCTTTCTGAAAAGAGAGCGCGCTGTTGTATAACTTGCCCGGCGATGGCGCCGCTATCCCAGATTGGCAGGCTGCCCTGAACCCCTGCGACCCAGCCTTTGGAAATATCATGCCAGCTCGAATTAATCGGTGAGCTCACCCATTCTCCGCCGCCAGTGGCAGTGATCGTGGGAAGGTACTGACCTGCTGCGGCGCGCACTTGCTGAAGTTGGTTCAAGACATTAGCTCGCGCCTGTTTGAGAAATGGCCTCCGCTCTTTTCCCATTTCGATCGCATCAGCGAGGTTAATAATGCGGACGTTATATGGCATCTCACCGATTGCCTCCAATGGCGGCTCTTCACCGCGCCTTGGTTGAAAGTAGATACCAAGCGTCTTCGCCAGCGTCAGTTTCGATATTCGCAAGTTATTCTGGGCGGTAATCAGCTGCGGAAGTTGGTTGTAGTACGCCACCTCTGCTTGCAGCACGTTGAATCGTGGAACGGTTCCCGCCTCAAAACGATTCTGCTGATCTTTCAACTGAGCGTCCAGAAGCTCCACCGATTGCTGGTTCACCTTGACGAGCTCTCGATTGACTACGATCTGGTAAAACTGAGTCTTAACGGTCGCAATGAGCTGATCCAAAACGTTGCGAAATGCGAAGTACGCGCTGTCCCTCTGAAAAAACGTGGCGCGAATCTGGTTGGGAGTTGTGCCGCTAAAAATCAATTGTGTCCCAAGAACCGAGATGGAGTACGATACATCGCTGAGTTCCGTATTTCTAACCCCAGGTGTCGCCGTTGGCGCGGCGGCGGCGGCAGATCTCTCACCCTGTCTCACCTGCGACTGGGGCGACTCAAGGAGGGAGCTGGATCCGCCTGTGCCGGTGGGCGTACCCCCCGTCGTCACGGCCGTCGTGCTTACCGTTCGGGCACTAACGAGATTGGGATCAGTCCAGTCATATGTTGCCTGGGCCGCGACCTGCGGGAGGGCCTGCGCTCGGACCTGGATGATCACGCCTTTAGTGCGTTTGATTTCCTGTTCCGCGTTCAGAAGAGCGGGATTTTGCTGCAGCGCCATGAGAATGGCCTGATCCAGGGTAAAAGTAGGAACTTTACCGGCGGACCCTGTTCCACTGCCGGACCTTGTTGTTTCGGTACCCCCGAAAGTTAGCGCGCCAGGCATCCCGTAGACTGCAAGCATCCCAAGGAAAATAAAAAATCTTCTCATACCGGTTTAGCGATTAGACGCGCGAAAGCCAGAGCGCGGATTTAACGTCCGCTATTTTATCGCAGTCAGATAGCACCGCCGCCAGATAAATGAAAATCATTTCGATTGGCAATAGTCGAAAATTTTACCGTAAATCTGCAGCCAGGCCTTTTGTTCCTCCGGCGTAAGGTGATCCAGAATTTTCATAAGATTGCCAACCATCTCTTCTCGTATCCGCCTGACAAGCGCTGAACCTTTTGCCGTAATGCAAACCATCACCTTGCGCCGGTCGTCGCGCGCAACGGAGCGCACGACGTAACCAAGATTTTCGAGGCGGGCTACCAAACCACTCGCTGCTGCCGTGGTGTGGCCCATTTTCTGCGCGATCGCAGACATGGTGAGAACTTCCTTTTGATCGAGATAGGCGAGAAGAAAAAATTGTGGGAACGAAACGTTGCCCGGCGCAAGCTGCTTGCACAGGCGCAGCACAAAGCAGCGCTGCAGTTCCAGAATGATGTGAGAAAGGCGTTCTGCATCCGCACGAATTTGATCGGCCGGATTTCGTGCAAATGCGGTAAGCACTCCCGTATTCAAGTGGGAGTAAGCTAGAAATGCGCGCATTGCCTGTCAATCCCACGCATCGAGGATTTGGCATTCATAACGGTGTTTTCGCCAAGGAATGATTCTGTTTTGCCAAAAAGCACGCTCACTGCTAATCCCAGGTTTGGGCATCGACGATCGCACCGGACTCCAACGATTCACCCGCAGCGACCCGCAATAACGCATTCGACTGGCTTAAACCGAAAAGCGCATGCGATTCCTGGCGCCCCATGGGCACGAAGGTTCCATTGTCGATTCTTCCTCGTATGTAATGTGTACGATCCCCCTCATTCGCAAAATCGACGCCCAATTTTACCTGCGATCTCGGCAGATCGAGCTCGTTTGCTCCCATCATTTTCAAAATCGCCGGACGCACAAACTGTAGAAAAGTTACAAATGCCGACACAGGATTTCCCGGCAAACCAAACACGGCGCATCCACTGGCTTCTCCGAAGAGAAATGGTTTTCCCGGCTTAATCGCCACACGCCATACGTCGATCCTGACTCCGAGCGAGCGCAGTGTTGCCTGGACCAGGTCATGTTCTCCAACCGAGACGCCACCGGTGATAACAAGGACATGATTTTTCATTCCGCGCTGAATCGCTTCGATCAAGCGTTCACGTTGGTCGAGGCAATGTTCGGCCGATTTCACGATTGCACCGGACCGCAGCACCAGCGCCTGAAGCAATATCGAATTGCTTTCATAGATTTGCCCCGGATCAAGCTTCGTTCCTGGCGCGACGATTTCGTCACCGGTGGAAAGGATTGCCACGTTTACCTGGCCACCGATCGCCACATCAGTGAAACCCTGTGACGCCAGAAGAGCGATCGTGGCCGGGCGAATGCGCTCGCCGCGCCCCAGAATTTTCTGGCCTTCCGATAACTCGCAACCACGCTGGCGAACAAATTCGCCGGGAGCGACATTCGCATTTACCAGGATCTCGTCGCCTTCGCGCGTCGTATCTTCCTGCATGACAACCGCGTCCGCACCGGCGGGTATCGGTGCGCCGGTAAAAATCCGCACGGCTTGATTCGTAGAAATCCGGAGGTGTCGATCGATGCCAGCCGGCTGCTCGCCGGTTACTCGCAGTCGCGCGCCTTTTTTGGATGAGCTTGCCACGACGGCGTAGCCATCCATGGCAGAATTGTCAAAAGTCGGCAGTGGTATTCGAGCGACAACCTCTCGCGCGCTGAAACAGCCCAGTGCGTCCAAAAGTAGGACCGTTCGTTCCGGTCTTGGACTGACCGCTTGAAAAATTCGATTACGCGCCTGTTCCTCGCTGATCACCGTCAATCACTTCAATCAGCAATCAGCGATTGGCAATCCACAATTCTTCGCGATATTCTCGCCGGCAGTTCCAATCCGGCTCGGACTTTTTGGTGAGGTGGCTGAGTGGTTGAAAGCAGCGCTTTGCTAAAGCGCCGTAGCCCAAAAGGCTACCGAGGGTTCGAA
>Ga0114129_10007609_pt1 | contig 15416 bp, 13 predicted proteins | sample RhiMetdeltSRZDD1_FD_80071 | JGI IMG/M metagenome (GOLD analysis project Ga0114129, IMG submission 80071) | Populus rhizosphere microbial communities from Tennessee, USA - Rhizosphere MetaG P. deltoides SRZDD1 (version 2) (version 2) | ecosystem: Host-associated > Plants > Roots > Rhizosphere >...
CGCGGCGTGCGGCTCGCGACGCTCGGATATCTGGGCCATATGTGGGAGCTCTATGCGGTGTGGACGTGGATTGCAGCGTTTGCGGCAGCAGCACTGGCGGGCAGCCGGCCCGCGAGCACCGGAGCGCTGGTCGCGTTCGTGACGATTGCCAGCGGCGCGATCGGATGCGTGGCCGCCGGACGCTGGGCCGACAACTGGGGCAAGCCTCAGATCGCGGGAGCGGCAATGGTGGGGAGCGCCGCCTGCAGCCTCATTTCGCCGGTTGCCTTCAGCGGCTCGCTCGCCGTCTTGCTGATCCTTGCAGTCGTCTGGGGATTCACCGTGGTCGCCGATTCGGCGCAGTTCTCGGCGCTCGTCAGCGAGCACAGTCCAAGGACGCACGTTGGGACTGCGCTGACGCTTCAGATCAGCACGGGGTTCTTATTGACGATGGTGAGCATGCGGCTGGTGCCGCACATCAGCACGCTTTTCGGATGGCGGTGGGCCTTCGTAATACTCGTCCCGGGTCCTGTACTCGGGGCATGGGCAATGGCGGAATTGGCGAAGTCGACAGTCGCTGGTCGCGAGTCGCTGGTCACCTGACTGGCATCAGCGGAATCGCGGTTTTCTTGTAGCTGGCGATCGACACTTGCGCGGCGAGTTGTTCCGCGGCGGAACGAAACGCCTGCGCCGCCGGCGACTTTGGCTCGCCCACGACGATCGGCACGCCGGTGTCGCCGCCGATGCGAATCGGCTCGTAGATGGGAATCCGGCCGAGAAACGGGACGCCCATGTCCGCGGCGAGCGTCTCGCCTCCGCCCTTGCCGAAGATGTCGCTCTCGGTCCGGCACGTCGGGCAGACGAAGTGGCTCATGTTCTCGATCAGCCCCAGCGGCGGCACGTTGAGCTTCTGATACATGCGAACGGCTCGGCGCGTATCAACCAGCGAGACGGTCTGTGGCGTGGTGATGACGACCGAACCCGCGACAGGCACGCTCTGACTCAGGCTCAACGCGACGTCGCCCGTGCCGGGGGGCATGTCCACGATCAGGTAGTCGATGTCCTTCCAGGCCACTTCACGGAAAAACTGCTGAATCACGCCGTGAAGCATGGGTCCCCGCCAGATCACGGCGGAGTCGTCCTGCGTGAGAAACGCCATCGAGACGAGCTGAATGCCGTACTGCTCCGCCGGAAGGATCTTCTGACCGTCGGTCGTGAGCTGGGTCTGGATGCCGAGCATGATGGGCACGTTCGGGCCATAGATGTCGCCGTCGATCATGGCCACGCGGCTGCCGGCCTGACTGAGTGCGATCGCCAGGTTCACCGCAGCGGTCGTCTTGCCGACTCCTCCCTTGCCGGCCCCAACCGCAATGATGTTGCGCACGCCGGGCACCGGCGCCTTGTTGAGATCCGGCCCCATGGCCTGGCGCACCTGCGCCGTCATCCGGACGTCGACCGCCGACACCCCTGGAAGCTGCGCCACCGCGGCACGCGCCTGTTCCCGCATCTGGTCCTTCACTGGGCACGCCGGTGTCGTGAGCTCGATCGTGAACGACACACGCCCGCCGTCTATCTGAAGGTCCTTGACGAACTTCAACGCCACGATGTCGCGGTGCAAATCCGGATCGCGGACCGCCCGCAGCGCATCGAGTACGCCGGCTTCTGTCACGCTCATCAGATCACCCAATCACCCAATCACCAAATCACGCAATCACCAAATCACCCAGCTCGTTCCGCTGCGATCGGTCCCACGATCGGAAGGCGGAAGTCCTCGCCCTGATAGGCCTTGAACATCAGCACGAGCCACAGAATCGCGGACGCCGGAATGATGACGAGCACGCCGAAGACGAACCCGAGCAGCGGCACCGCGTTGAGCAGCACCCACAGGAGCGTGATGCCTCCGAACGCGAGGACCGACTGAAGCGCGTGGAACCGCACGAACCGGTTCTCCTTCTCGATGACGAGGAAGATGATGCCGCTGACGAACCCGAGCAGATAACTCAGGGCCGCCGCAAGGTTCGCTTCCAGCCCCGTCGACGTCTTTTCGGTATGCCTCGGCGGCATCACGTCAGCCTCCGGCGTTTGCCGTGAACGGCTCGAACAGCGCCCGCGACTCGTTGTGCAGCAAGACCCAGAACGTGTAGATCCCGAGCGCCGTGCCGAACGGCAGCACGAACAGATTCAGCACCGCCAGCGCGAGCGCCAACGTCCGGCCCTGCGATCGGTGGGCGCGGATCGCGCGGCCGGCCCACGCGTTGGCCCATCCGGCAACTCCCAGCGCGATCGCAAAAAACACGAAGAGCAATGCCGTGAATACCGCCGTCAGCGGATCGCCGCTGTTGCGCGCGATGCCTGCGGCCCCGGCGCCGAGCAGCAGCAGCGAGGCCGCCAGCAACAACCCCATTGCCCCCCAGACCAGCTGGAAAACTGCGAGCAGATTGACGTGGGATCGCACGGTCTTCTGGAGATTCTATCAGCTTGCCCGACGTGGCCGGGGACTTCCGATCTGTCAGCGGACGAGGATACGGGCGTGGATGGTGGTGTCAGGAATGGCGGGTGAGGTCACCCGGAAACGCACGCGCGTGCCGTCTCGTACCCCGGCTGGAATCCGCAGCCGAACGTCATGGCGCACGGGACGGTCGCCGGTGCCGCCGCAGGGACCGCACCAGTCGTTCCAGACCTCGCCGCGGCCACCGCAGTGCAGGCACACTCCCCGAACCGCGAGATACAGCGAGACGGTGGCTCCCCAGAAGGCCTCTTGCGGCGTGACGATCACGTCGGGCCCCTCGTGGGGCACCGGCTGGTCGCCGAAGAAGGCGTGACGCATGCGATCGAGGACGGTGCTCACCGACGGGAAGTCGATCGCGATCTCGTCGGCCAGGCAGTCGACGACCGTCACGGCCAGCTCCTCATCCGAAATGTCCGGATGGTAGCGGCGCGTCAGTTGCCGGTGGGCGCGCTTGATTTCATCCGCGCCCGCGTCCGGCGCTACGCCGAGCACGTCGTAGTAGTCCCTCATTCTCTTCGGCCAGGCAAACACTTCCGGCTGCAGCAACGATGCCGCACGGCGTGATCCAAGTCAAGATTGACAAACCGAAAACGGCGTATGACGGGTATCGGCTGAAAGCGGGGCGCTGTGCAGGCAGCGCCTGGTCTGGACGGGAGTTACCGGGCGCCGAGCGTCAGCAGCATCTCTTTCCGCACGCTATCCTCGAAGTCCTCGAAATTCAGCGCCGTCTCGCACTCGTCGCACAGGACCTCAATCACGGCGGGACGGCCTTCTTCGTTGACTTCCACGCGCGCGTCGTCCAGATGGACAACGTGCATCTGCAGGGTCTTGACCAGGAAGTTGCGGTCGTTCCCGCAGTTAGGACAGGTCAATGGCATCGAAACGCGCTCCTCTCAAACCTTCGAATTGTACGGGAATGGTTTAGCCATACGCAATCAAGATCTTCGCTTTCTTTCCGATGCTAGGATCCGCGAGAGCCACGTGGTGGACGAACCCAAATCCCGCCGCGAAATCCGATCGGAAGCGCACGGCCCGCACTGGGTGGCCTGGATTGTGGGTGCTGACGGAAAACCGGAAAAGTCAGTGGTGGTCGTCGGAGCGACGCAAGAGGAGGCGGAGGAGCGGGCTCGACAGTGGGAGGACTACTCTTCGTCCTCCCCTTCCTCGAACTCCGCCGGATCGCCCAGCCGTAGAATCTGACCGGTTGTGTGACCCGCAAGAATGCAGTGTGGCCCTTTTGCTTCGAGCGAAACCACCGCAACGTCCCAGGGCCGGGCACGGTACGCCGCTGCCACGCAGCCGCAGGGCAGCCCCTCGAGTGCTTCGAGCTCGAAGATGGTGCCTGTCGGCCTGACGGAACTCAGCGATCCCGCTTGGACTGACATACCGTACCTCCGGTCGCCGGTGCCCGGATGCCTGCCGGCGCTCGCCGACTCCTACTGCAATACAGGCGCCAGCTATTTCGTTAGACAGGGTATCGGCAGATTTGGTTCCGCACTTCAGGGAAGTTACTGAAAAATCAGCCCTTTCCGGGAATGCTCGGGGCGGCAGGGGTGTCGGACGATTGACGCCTGCAGGCTACAACAACCCCGGATATGTGATCCGCCCCTCGTTGACCTTTGCGAACTCGCTCATGCGGTGAGGCTTAACCTCGCGGGCAGACAGAATGTGGCGGACCGGGACACCTTGCGCCAGAAGTGCATCTGCCAGCAACTGTCGATGACACTGCCACCAGACCGCCTCGGCGCACATAACCGTAGTCCGGCCCCTGCCCGCAAATGAGAGAAGATTGTCTACCCCAGCACGAAACTCTTCGGTCTGCATGTGATCCGCGTACCCTCTGAATCCGGGATGCCGCCAGGCCGTGTTGATCGAGTCGCGTCGCGGTTTCCGCAATCCGCCAAGCGCTGGCAGGTGGCGATAACTGATCGCATGTGCGTGCAGAAACACACCGAGCGCCTCGGCGTTGAACTGGGGATGACGCCGCGATTTCGGGATGGTGCGGATGTCAGCCAGCTGGCTTATCTCGTGCGCGCGCAGCAGTGACAGGAAGTGGCTTGCGGAATGGGTTGAATGACCGATCGTAAAGATCTCGAAACTCGAGGTCATCGAGGATAGACCAGCCGTCCGTCAACCGTGGATCCCGGATACATCGCCTGTGCCGCGCGGACGTAGAGCCCGAGCTGGATCTCGTGCTCCGGCTTCGGACGACCGGTCTTGAATTCGACGACGGTCACTGAACCGTCGGGCCGGCGCACGAGGCAGTCGATCGATCCACGGAGGATGCGTCGCGGCTCTTCGTTTACAACCATCGAAAAAGGGACCTCGTGGAGCCGCTCGCCGGCGCCAAGCAACTGCGTGACGTCCTGCCGGTCCTTCATGGACCGCCACGCGTCGACGGCGCGGGTCGCGAGCGTTCGCGCGTCACGCACGCCCGCGAGATCGTCCGGCCGCACCAATGTCCTGGCAAATTCGACTGCCCGATCGTGCGTCGCTTCGGGTGGAAGGCTCGACGACCACTGAAAGAGGCGATGCACGATCGCTCCAACGACGCGATTCTCGGGTTCCGCCGCTGCTGGCCCGCCTTCAGAATCCTGGAGTTGCTCGATCACCGATTCGCGCACGACGGCCTGATCAGGTATCAGCTCGTCGAGTCGATCTCCTTGAACCGCACGATTTCCCGGGGCGACGCGTGCGTCGGCGGCTCTGTCGCCTGGAGCGCATCGCCGGAATTCGAACACGCGTCCCGAGTCGGACGTCCATGCCAACCGGTCGAGTTCGCTGAATGACGTCGCGGCTCGAGCGAACAGGCCGCGAAAAGACTCCGGCAGAACTTCAGCAAGGCTGCCGCGACCGGGGACCAGGACACCCTCTTTGAGGACGGAGGCCACGTACAGACGGTCCCGCGCCCGCGTGAGCGCAACGTAAAGCAGGCGTTTCGTTTCTTCACGTTCCCGCAGCTTCTCTTCCTCGTCGGTGTCGGAGACGAAGGGGCCGACCGCCACCTCCTCGCCGGCCAGCCGCACGGGCTTTGGCGGCCCGGTCGCGCCTTTTGCGAGATTGACGAGGAATACGATCGGGAATTCGAGGCCCTTCGCCGCGTGAACCGTCATCAGATTCACGGCATCGAGCGCCTCCAGCACAGCATTCGATTCGTCACCTGCGGTCAGCGAATCGAGATGGTCCGCGATGCGCGCGAGCGTCGCATAGCCTTTGTTTTGAATTCTCCGGATGAGGCCGCGCATCTTCTTGACGTTCTCCCACGCCTGCGCGAATCTCGGGCCGCGCAGCTCGTAGGCATAGGCCGTCTCGGGCAGGATGGCCTCGATCAGATCCGCCGGCGGAACGCGATCGACCTGCGCAATCCACCGCGGCACCGACGCGCGCCCCCGCTCGAGCGCACGACGATCGTCGTCACGAAGCCCGTCGAGTGACGGTGGGGTCTCGTCCGTCAGCGCGGCTGCCAGACGGGGGGCGAGACGCGAGAGCGCCTCGTCCGACAGACGAATGAACCTCGAACGCAGCAGCGCCGCCGCGCGGAGGTCCGAGGCGGGATTCGCCAGAAACCGGATGAGCGCGGAAATATCCTTGATCTCATCCGCGTCGAAGAAGCCCAGGCCTTTATAGACGTACGTGGGAATGCTGTGCGCCTCCAGCTCCCGTTCGAATTCGCGATGGCTCGTGCGCGATCGAAAGAGAATCGCGATGTCGCCGGGACGTGCCTGGCGAGCCACTCCGGTCTGCCGGTCGCGGACGCTTTCTTCCCGCAGGATGCGCGCGATCTCGGCAGCAACGGCCGCCGCGCATTCCACAGGGTCCTCTGCGACGGCAATCCCGAGCGCGGGCCCGCGGGCGTCTTCAACGACATCGATCGGGAAGCGGTCGGCAGCGTCGTACCTGAACGCATCCGGCATCTGGGCGCGTTCCGAACGGCCGGCGATCTCCGTGAAGAGATCGTTGACGAAAGCCAGCAGTTCGGGGACGGCGCGGAAGCTTCGGGTAATCGACCGTCGAGCGGTCGATCCCTGGCCGAGCGCTTCGATGAAGGCTGACGCGTCCTCGAGCACGGCGACGTCCGCATCCCTGAATCGATAGATCGACTGCTTGCGGTCGCCCACGATGAAGATCGATGGCTGATTCGCGATGCCAAGGCCCTCGCCCCACGCTTTCACGAGAAGCGACACCAACTCCCACTGTTTGCGGCTCGTGTCCTGGAACTCGTCCACGAGCACGTGGTGGTACCGTCCCTCGAGGCGGAACCGGCTCTGCGAGAACTCGTCCATGCGCCCGAGGAGCTCGACCGCGCGCTCGAGGACGTCCGAAAAGTCGAGGACGGATCGCTCGTCCAGCGCGAGGCGGTATTGCGCCAGCGCGATCGACAACATGCGCTGGATCCCGTGCGCAAGGACGACGTTGAGATCGCGCGCGAAGGCACGGACGATGTTTTCAACGGGCTCGCTCAGCGCAAGGGCGGTCGCGCGATGACGTTTGCCGGCGGCCGCACTCGGGTAATCATCCACGACGTACGGGTAGATCTTCTCGGACGCGCGTCGTTTGCCTGCCGCGGTGAGGAAGTGCGAGCCGATGCGATCGATCAGTCCACGGACCGCCGCGTTCTCGGCGCGGCGGAACGCATCGAGCCTTCGCAAATCCCGCGCAAGAAGCTGGTAGCGAGGATGGGAGACAGGTCCCTCGGCCAGAAACGTTTCGAGGCCATCAGGAAGCGCGCTGAAGAGATCGACCAGGCTCTGCACGGTACGGAGGCAAACGGCCTCTGCTGTGAGATCGGCAGGGCCGCGCGCCAGAAAACGATCGAGGACGTGCCAGGCCACGAGACGACGATCCAGAAGGTGCGCGAGCCCTTCACGCGTCCTGTTCAAACCAAGCTGGGCAAGGACCAACGCGAGATCGGGCTCCTGCTTCGCGAGGCCGATGAAGATTGCGAGCGACTTGTCCAGCGACTGCTCTATCAGCCGAGGGACTTCGGTCTCGTCCGCGAGCGTGAAGCCGGGATCCAGGTCCGCCTCCAGCGGGAATTCTCGAAGAAGCGAGAGGCAGAACGCGTCGATGGTGCTGATCTGAATGTCGGCCAGCCGGTCGCGCAACAGCAGCCATCGGCCGCGATCGAACGTGGACTGCTCGACGGATCGCCGAAGCTCGCGAATGATCCGCTCGCGCATCTCCGCCGCGGCTTTGCGCGTGAACGTGATCGCGAGGATGTTCGCGGGATCCACGCCGCGGATCAGCAGGTTCACGTAGCGTGCGACGAGCACAGACGTTTTGCCGGTGCCCGCCGAGGCTTCCAGGACCACGCTGTGCTCGGGATTCTGCGCGAAGTCCCGCGCTTCCCGATCGGTGTCGCCTGCCGGCGCCTCGACTCGCGGTGGAACGACCGCAGGTTCCTCGTCGCTGAAGAGCGACAGCTGGTCACTCATCGCCAACGTAGTCCTTCCGGCACACGCTTGGATAGGCGCACCAGTTGCAGAGAAATGGATCATCGGGCTGCGGGGGAAAGCGGCCCGCTTCGATTCCATCGATCGCTTCGATCATGCGAGTCTGGCCGTCGGTGAGTGCCTTCTCCACCTCGTCGCGGTTCTTGCCGAGCGCGACGAACGCCTGCTTTTCACGAAACGCGACATACCCCGCCCGTGAAACGGTCCAGGAGCGGCCGTGCCGCCCGTCGAGCGCCTGTGTCGCGCAGGCACCGTAGACGGGAAGTTGAAGCGAACGATCGCGGCTCGGCGCCCGTCCGAGCTTGTAATCGATGACTCGCAGCGATCCATCCTGGAGCAGATCGATTCGGTCCGCCTTCGATCGAATCTCGACGCGTCTCGGCGGTGCGCCGGCAAACTCGAACGTGTCCCGCAGCTCGTACTCGAGCAGACGTTCGACGACGGGGACGTCGTGCTCGATCTCGAACGCAAAGGCGCGCTCCGCCAGACCGGGAGCGGCGGCGGATCCAAGAAGCAGCGTCCGTTCGAGCGCGCGGTCTCCCTCCGGCAGCATCGCAAGACGAGTCTCCGCGATGCGATCGAACAACGCCACCGCCTCTGCGACATTGACCGACGTAATCGATCCGCGGCCAAGCCGCTGCCACTCGGTGAAGAACTCGCAGAACACTTCGTGGACGAACTGTCCGCGTTCCTGCGGCGTCATCCACGCCTCCTCGTCACGCTCCTCCGGAAGTCGCAGGACGTACGCGGCAAAGTAACGGAACGGACAGTCGAGATAGCGCTCGACGTGACTCACGGCGTACGCGGTTGGATTTCGCGCGCCGGCCGATCCCTGGAACCGATCCTCGTCGAACGAACGTGATGCGCGAAGCGAGAGCCACCGTCCCGCGTCTCCGGACACCGCCGTGAATACCACCGGCTCCAAGGCCAGCGCTTCGTGCGTGAACACGCGCGTGGCTGCCCCTTCAACCCGTCGCTCCATCCGCAGCCCAACGGCGTCAACGTCGTCGAGCATCGACGAGGGGGACACGAGCGCATCGTCCTCGAGGTTGAACGCGGACAATGAGATTCGCCGGCGTGGAAGCCGTAGCAGATCCAGAAATCTCGCGCGTGCCGCCGACAGCCGATCCTGTTCCGACGGCCACCCAAGCTGCGCCAGCAGCGACATCGGATAAAAGATGCTGCGGCTCGTCCGTTCGGGCCAGTCGCCTTCGATGAGCCCGACAAGGCGCAGCTCGTCGACGTCCGAGAAGGCGGCGGCCGCGGCATCCATCATCGACAGCCCGCGTGCGCCGAGCCTTGGCGAAAATGTCTGACCCTCGATCCACCGTCGGACGGCGCCGGACAGCTCGCCGATCGAGAGACGCGCCGAATCGTGAGCGGCATGCGCATCACGGAGCATTTCAAGCGCAGACAACACAGCACCGCGAGCGCGCATGTGCCGGGCGTGCCATTCGTCGGTTGGTCGGGGCCGCTCTTCGTGAACAGAGAGAAACCCCAGCAGTGCGTCGATTTGATCCGGTGCGGTCGTTGCATCGATCGCTGCGGTCAGCTCGTTCGCCGCATCCCTGGCGGCCTGCAATGCCTGAAGGCAGCGCGCGCTGCCCTCTGCTTCGGCTTGCGAGGCCAGTTCCCGGAGCCGTTCGACTCGGCCGAGGTACTTTCGTTCGACCAGATGACGATCGAGCGCGGCGATCTCCGCCATCTCGATCCGGCGTCCGTCGGATCCGAACCTCAGATGAGGGCAGCGGAGAAGCTCGACGAGCGCGGCGCGTGTGAAATCGCCTGAGAGCACGGCGAAGATGACGTCGATGGTTGCGGCAAACGGCTCCGCGGCCAGCGGCAGTGAATCCGACGCCTGGTACGGAATTCGTGCATCCGCAAAGACCTGCCGCGCGAGATAGAGATACGGCAGCGGGCGTTGAAACACGACAGCGATACGATCCAGCGGGATCGATCGTCGTGGATCTTCCTTGATCGCGCGTGCGACCGCAGCCAGTTCCTCTTCTCGATCGCGATACACGAACGCGCGCGGCTGATCCTGCGACGACGAACTGTCGGGCACGACCAGGATGGGCATGGCCGCTGAACTCTCGACGCGGATTTCTTCGATCCCGGGCAACAGATCGTGCAGGCGCTCGTGCAACCCGGTCGCAAGCAGCGACTCCGTCGCAACGATGTCGATGCGCTCCAGACCTGGAAGACGCGCCAGCAGATCGAAGTCCGCCGTCCACAGCCCGCGCGTGTCTGCCGCCTGATCGCCAACCGTGACCACGACATGCCGATACAGCGCGGTCGGAGACCTCAACGCCAGGGACCGCAGCGCATGCTCGTCGGCGCGACCGGTCTCGGCGACAGCCGACTCGAACAATTTGAAGGCGGCTGCAAGGAAGACGGTTTGTTGGAGCAGTCGCGCTGCCCCGCGGTCCTGATCGGCGCTCGCTTCGAGCGCGCCAAGCAGCAGCCGCTCGAAATCCGCCACCGTCTTGTGACGCCGGCGCAGCTCGTCGTACAACGCGAGAATCTCCACGATGAGGCCCGGCCGCACGTGAAACGGAGGCTCCGCTCCGGCCGCGCTCGCCTCCCGCGCGGCCCGGCGAAGAAGAACTTCGCGCTCGAATGGATTGAGCAGCGCGGGCGCACCCGCGAGCCTCTGGGCGAGCCGCAGGTAGAAGTCCTCCCGCGTCACGAGGTCCGGAAGGACTCGCGCGTCATTGGCCGTCAGCGTGACGTTTTCGATCGTCCGTCGCAGCTCTTCGGCGGCACCGTGCGACGGAACGATGACGGCAGAGTCCCGCGCCGACGAGGGATCGGATGGAAGAAGATCGATGAGGGTGCGTTGAAGACCCTGCAGGTCGGCGACGCGCACCAGCCGCGTTGTGCGAGGCGTGATCACTTTTGCTCGGGGACCTTGGTCAGTTTCTGCAGCTCCTCCAACGCGCGATCCAGCATGATCAACGCTCCGGCGGCGGCAGAGGCCGCCTCCCATGCCGGCTGCATCTCGCCCGTACTCACCGCCTGCTGTCTCGAGCTCACCGCGCGTGACGCGAGCTGCGCGGTGGTCGTGAGAAGCTCGTGCACCGTTTCGCCGCCGGCCGGCGGCTTCACGCTCGCAAGCAGACGCGTGACGATGGAGGTTTGGCCGGCAAGCCAGATGAGCGTGCGACGCGGCGTGCTGTCCAACTGGCGGATCGCTTCGAGGCGGCTTCGACTCGCGCGCAGCATGGCCGTGGGCTCGGCCAGGGCCTGCTCGAATTCGCGCAGGACCTCGAGTCGCGCTGCCCACTGGTCGCGTGCAAGGCTCAGACGGCGCGCGGCGTCGAGCTTCGCGTCGAGCGAGGCCAGTAGCGCCGCCATTTCCTGCGGACGGCGGCGGCCGAGCCGGTCGTCTTCGAGCAGAGCCCGCTGCTGCAGGCGCTGAACGCCGCTGACGTTCGCGGCGCGCGCGTACCGATCCGCCGTGCGTACGAGGTCCTGTGCCAGCGCCGCGTAATTGCGATCCGTGCGCTCTTCCGCAGCGAGCGCCACCGATACGCGCGCGTTGAGCGGCGCGGCCCATTCGGCGCCGCCGTCGACACCGCCGAGACTCTCCGCGATCGCGCGGAGGAGCGACGTCCGCTCGGTCGAATCGGGCGTCAATTCGGCCGCGCGAAAAGCCTGATCCGTGCTCTCGTGCAGATCCGGGGCGTTCATCAAGGGAATGGCAGGCGGAGGCGTAATGTTCGCCACGAGCGCGAAATCGCCGCTGCGTCCTCCGGCCGCACGCGCCTCGGCAATCACATCGTCGAACAGCGCGGCCAGCTGCGCGACCTCAGCGGCCCGGTACGCGTAGTGTTCGGCCGCCCATCGCGTGATGCTCTGCCGGGCCTCGATTGCCATGGCGAGCTTGCGCTCGCGATCGGTCGTGACGGCAATGTCGCTGAGCGCGCGCGTCACGGCCTGGCCGAGGAGCGCGTATTCGTCCGGCCCACGCGTCGCGGCGAAACGCGCCGCACGCGCGGCTTCCGCGTAGGCGTCCGTCCGCTCCCAGTTCACGCTCGCCGCCGGAATGCTCAGGAGCTGCAGTCGCGGCGCCACCGGCGTTCCACCGAGCGGCAGGGACAGCACGACCTTGTCTGCCACGCGCGCGTACTCGCCGTAGCTCACCAGCGTCGATCCGTCGTTGAGGAAGACACGAAACAACGTCGCGTCGGCGGAGGTCGTCTGCGCGCTCGCGAGCGCGACGTGCGTCAAAAACGCGGCGGCGAAAATGCCGCGCAATGCGGCTGTGGAAAACATGTGGATGGAACGTGGAAACCTTGTGGACATTCTGTCACGCCGGAGAAATTTTTTCGCGCTCTGTTCGAAAACCGTCGCGGCTGCTGCATGAAGGTGCGCCTTCGTCAGTTCTTTCGCTTGCGCCCCCGGCACCGCGCGCTAGAATGCACCGTCTTCTTCAACGTTTTAGACGCCGCCGAATCACCGTGACCGTGCATCATTTCGAACAGATCATCAATGGCCGCGAGTATCGTATCGAAGTGTCGGCCGTCGGCCTCGACAAATGGCGTGCGCAAATCGCCAAGGCCCCTGGCGGCTCGCGCGCGCTGATGCCCTTCTATGGGCGCACGCCCGACGAAGCGGCGGACCATCTGAGTCGCTGGCTCAACCTTGCGCACGGGAGACCGCCCTCCCAGGTATAGCGCGCGGCCGTGACAGACCAGGTCCGGTTGCGGTTGCCCCTCCTCCTTCTGACGTTCGCGCTGACTCGCTGGTCCGAGGTCCGAGATCAGAGGTCCGAGGTCCGTCAAAGCGTCTCGAGGGGAACCTTTCTCGAGGGCGGTGGGAACTCGCGATCCAGATCTTCCAGGTCCTCCTTCGTCAGGTGCACGTCGAGCGCCTCACGATTCTCCCGTACATGCTCGGGGTTGCTGCCTTTGGGAATTGCCAGCACGCCCCGCTGTCTGAGGACCCACGCGAGCGCGACCTGGGCGGGACTTGCATCTCGCCTGGAAGCGATCCGGCGCACCGTCGCGTTCTTGGCCAGCCGTCCCCGATCGATCGGCGAGTACGCCATGATCGGAATGTGCCGCGCGCGGCACCAGGGCAGCAGGTCGAACTCGATTCCCCGTCGCGCCAGATTGTAGAGAACCTGATTCGTCGCGACGGCGCGTCCGCCGCCGAGTGAAACGAGCTCCTCCATGTCGGCCGTGTCGAAGTTGCTGACGCCCCAGTGCCTGATGTCCCCTGACCCGACGAGCGATTGAAACCCTTCCAGCGTTTCGGCGAGGGCCACGTTTTCGCGCCAGTGGAGCAAGTACAAATCAAGGAAGTCGGTGCGAAGACGTTTCAGGCTGGCGTGGCACGCCGCAACGGTGCCTCGCTTCGTCGCGTGATGAGGCAGCACTTTGCTGACCAGGAAGACGTCGGCGCGACGTCCTTCAATCGCTTCTCCGACGACTTCTTCCGCGCCTCCATCGCCGTACATTTCCGCGGTGTCGATGAGCCTCATGCCGAGGTCGAGGCCGAGCCGAAGCGACTTGATCTCCGTCGCGCGCCGGCGTCGATCTTCGCCCATCCCCCACGTCCCCTGGCCGAGGACGACGACGTCCATGGAATGGCTCCTTCGTGTGTGGTCAGCTGTCGGCTCCCTCACAATTGATCAGCCACGGTATCCCGAACCGATCGACGACCATGCCAAAACGCGCGGCCCAGAACGTTTTCGCGAGCGGGACCACAACCTTTCCGTCTCTGGCCAGTTCGTGAAAGATCCGCTCGGCGTCGGCCTCGCCCTTGATGTGAATCGAGAGCGAGAAGCCCTTTGGCTCCTCGTAGCGATCGGGCGCGACGTCGCCACCCATCAGCACCTGGTCGCCGAACGTCACGCTGCCGTGCATGACTTTGTCCGACCAGTCGGCCGGAACGTCACCCGCGAGGGGCGTTCCGGCGTACCGAAAGATTGTCCCGAGTTGGCCTCCGAGACACTGCTCGTAGAACTTGAACGCCGCCTCGCATTCACCCTTGAAGCTCAGATACGCATTCACTTGCATCGGTAACCTCCCGATTGCCTTTGCGCAGCTCTTCGGGCAATGATGTCCGCGCCGCCGGTTACAACACAAGCCGTCAGAGAGAGGGAGCTCTCATGGATAGCCCTCGCGTTCGCTCTCGAGCCTTCACGTGTGCTGCTTCCCTGCTGGCGTGTTTACTCGCCGGCTCACACGTTGCGAGCACGATGGAGCCGCCAGCGGATCAGGAATCCGCGCCGGTCCCCAACCGCGTCATCGAGGCGAAGCGCGCCGGTCTCGCACGCTTGACGGTAGAGTTGCGCGCCGAGGGCAGGAAGGAACCACAAACATTCGATCTCAAGGGCTCAGAGGGCGCGGTCGTCGGCGGGATTCTGCTGCCGGAGCAACGAGTCGAATACACGATCAGCGCTTACGACGCGAACGGTACGGTGACCAATCGCGGCAGCGGCAGTCTCACGGGTGCGCGTAAGGACGATCGGCCATTGGACCTGGCACTCCCGTCGACGAACGGCGGCGAGACCCTCCTCGTGTCGCTTGCACGGCAGCGAATCGACCTGCAGCTCACGCGTGCCACCGACAAGTCCGGAAAGTTCACCGTGCGCGCTCGCGTGTTCGATCCGCAGGGAAACCCTGCGAGGTTCGACTCGAGCGATCCGCGCTGGGGCGTGACCGATCCGCGTGTCTATCAACTCCAGCCAGGACCCGATCGATTCGACAGGACGTTCGTCCCGAGAACGCCTCCAAACGGGGCCGTCATCTTCCTGTGCTCCCCGAAAACGTCTGTCACGTTCTGCGCTACGGCCGACGCGTGCAAGCAAATCGATGTCTGCGCGGATCCGTACACGGCCATCAGCGCGGGAGGCGAGCACACCTGCGCGCTGACCAAAAGCGGAATCGTTCGGTGCTGGGGTTCCAATCAGCAGGGCGAGCTGGGCGTGCCGACGACGGGCACTTGTCCGACTGGCTCCTCTCTAGGCGCGAAGTGCAGCACTCGACCGATGGCGGTCAAGTGCCCAGCTGGCGCGCCGTGTACCTTCAAGCAGGTGGCCGCGGGCCAGACGCTGACCGCCGCGATCGACACGAACGGCGACGCCTGGTGGTGGGGTCGCGGCAGCACGACGCACCATCGCGTGACGGCGGTGCTCGCCGGCCAGCCCGTCAAGTTCCAGCTCATTGCCGCTGGATTCGGGCACGCCTGCGCGATCTCGGCGAACCGGAACGAAGTGTGGTGCTGGGGAACGAACGCCTTTCGCGAATCCGGCGGCCCGTCCGGCACGCTGGAGATCTCTGACGCGTCGCCAATACGCGTGCTCGTGCCGCTCCAGTTCAGGCGCATCGTGGCAGGTGGCGAGCACACGTGCGCGGTCTCAGACACCATCGTCTGTTGGGGCCGTAACGATTCGGGTCAGGTCGTGGGGCCGAATCCCACGCAGATTCCCCCCACGCAAAACAATCCATTCTTCTTCCAGCGAC
>Ga0114129_10007610_pt1 | contig 15415 bp, 12 predicted proteins | sample RhiMetdeltSRZDD1_FD_80071 | JGI IMG/M metagenome (GOLD analysis project Ga0114129, IMG submission 80071) | Populus rhizosphere microbial communities from Tennessee, USA - Rhizosphere MetaG P. deltoides SRZDD1 (version 2) (version 2) | ecosystem: Host-associated > Plants > Roots > Rhizosphere >...
CGATTTCGCCGCAACCGCCACACCGCCAATAAGTGCTCTCGTCAGGCTTTCGCGCAGGGGTCGTAATCGAGGACGACTGACACACAGGACATGCAGTCGGGGTCGTGGCGGCGGCAGGCGCCGAACGTGACCGATACGCGTCGCCGGTGCCGAAGTCGGGTGAATTCACAGCCCTCCAACCCTCACGCAAAATGCCTTTGGTGAGGGCTGGGCCAGAGTGGCCTAGGGCTCAGAAAAGCAGGAGCGGCAAGTATATCCCAATCGACCGCCGTCTCGCCGGACCGGTGTGCGACGGCCCGTGGTATGATCAGGCCATCGGATTTTCCCACGCGCTCTGCCACCTGTAGGCGTAACGAGCCGTTCCTGGCCCGCTCCTCCTCACAACCAGCTTAGCTACGAGACGAATCCGTTCGGGAGCTACGGCTCCGACGCGCTGTCACGTCGTGGTGGCGCGAACGTCTCGCATACTCGCCCTGCAGCGCCGCTGGGATCGCTTCGGGCCTTTAAGGACCACTCTCAATGTCGTTCTCCACACTCGGGTTGACGCCGTCGCTCTATCTACCATTAGCGCGCCTCGGCTATGAGCAACCCACGCCAATCCAGGCGCGAGCCATTCCCATCGCCCTGACGGGAACCGATCTCCTCGCGCGTGCACAGACTGGCACGGGCAAGACGGCCGCCTTCGGGCTGCCGATGATCGAACGCATCGTCGCGCGGCGCGATGACGCCAGGCGCCGACTCCCGCGCGGCCTCGTGCTCGTGCCGACTCGTGAACTGGCTGCCCAGGTCCATCGGTCGCTGGCCACCTACGGCGCGCCGGCGCGGCTCCGCGTCACCGCCATCTTCGGTGGTGTTGGCATGGGGGCGCAGATCCAGTCGCTGAAGCTCGGCGCCGACATCGTCGTGGCGACGCCGGGCCGGCTGATCGACCACATGCAGCGGCGCACCATTGATCTCTCCGCGATCGAAATTCTCACGCTGGACGAGGCCGACCGGATGCTGGACATGGGCTTTCTACCTGCGCTGCGCCGCGTGATCGCGTCGCTGCCGCGCTCGCGTCAGACGCTGCTCTTTTCCGCAACGCTCCCCGATGCGGTCGTCCGGCTCTCCGCCGAATTCACGCGCCACCCCGCACAGGTGGACGCCTCGGACGGGCAGGTCGTCGCCCCGACCGTGACGCACCAGCTGCATACGGTCGCGATCGATCAAAAGCGCGCCGTGCTCACGCATGTGCTGACGCGGGAGGCCGCCGGTCAGGCGCTCGTCTTCTGCAAGACCAAGCGCGGTTCGGATCGAGTCGGCGAGCACCTCGAGCGCGCCGGCATCAAGGCGGCGGTCATTCACGGCAACAAGAGCCAGGGGGCACGAACCCGGGCACTTGGCGATTTCAAAGCGGGTCGCGTCAACGTTCTGGTGGCCACCGACATCGCGGCGCGCGGTCTCGACATCGCGCAGCTGCCGCTCGTGATCAACTACGATTTACCGCTCGTCGCCGAGGATTACATTCACCGGATCGGTCGCACGGGTCGGGCGGGCCTCAGCGGGCGGGCCGTGTCGCTGGTGTCGGCGGCTGATTCGCTGCTGCTGCGCGACATTCAGCGGTTGTTGCCTGCACCGCTCGAGCAGGTCGCCGTTCCGGGATTCCATGCGACGCACGTCGGACCGTCAATCCACGAGCCGAGTCGAGCGCGCGATCGTTCGCGCCGTAGCGGATTCCACAGCCAAGGGCGCACCGAGCGGAAGGCGCGACACATCCGCGTTCACAGCCCGGTGTCGATGCGTGGCGTTGAGATTAGCTGACGCGCAGCGTCCTCAGGCCAAAACCGCGTCACGCGCTCACCGCTCGTTCTCGTCGTCGTCTCGCAGTTTCCTCAGCGAGCCGTTGCGTCGCCCTCGAGATCGGTTCTGTCCTCAGACACGCGCGATCCGGAGCGCGTCTCGCCTTACAGCGCGTTGTTGACCAAGACGCAGTTGTTGAACACGTCCTGCACCTGAAGACCGTTCCCGAATCTGAATGCGTTCTCGACAACCAGCGCCGCTACACAGCGCACGCCGACGCCGTTGGCCCACAGCGTGTTGTTCTTCGCGATCCCGGTGTGCAGCGAGATGCCGACGTTCTGATTGAAGACCACCCGCATATTCTCGACGTTGCTGCCGGCGGCGCCCTCGAGCGACACACCATCGTGGAACGCCTGGATAGAACCGTTCCGGACGGTAATGCCTTCGAAGCCCAGGCCTGGCTCGACGTGAATTCCACGGTAGGTAGGGATCGTGCGATCGCCGCTCCCGATGATCGAAAAGCCCGCCAGGTCGATCGTTACATACCGTGACGCGATGGTGATGCAGGTCTGCGGCGACGGCGACGACAGATTGCGCTGAAGAACATAGGCACCGGGTTCGGTAATCGTGATGCCGCACTCTCTGATGCGCGCGGGACCTGGCGGGATCTGGTTTTCCGGTTCAGCGATCAGCGGCTGTGCGAGCATCCAACTCGCGACAATCGCGCCGAGGACGAGCACCGGCAGGATTCGTCGTGCCATGATCGAAACTCCTTGTGTGAGCCGGGTCAACCGGCATGGTGACGGGGAAGCGATTATACGGCGCTAGTGCATCGAATGAAGCTTCGAACCGGCGTGTGGCGCCGCTCGAATTGAAGCCACTGGAGATCGGCCCTGCTAGATAGTTTGAAGATCGCTGACTCGAGGTCCGGCGTCGTGCCAAAATGGGCCGAGCAGCAGGTCATGGCGAAAACCTGGCAGGCGCCGATGGACAATGTAGCGAAGTGCCCACACTGTCGGGGAGATCTGAACTTTGTGGCGTCGTGGACCTTCCGTGGACTCTGGGGCTACGACGAAGTCCGCACCTATGAGTGTCCCGACCACGGACCGGTTTTTGTCAGCCCACCAGCAACTGTCGGACATGGTCCCGACAAACGGGCAGACAAGGGCGCGGACGATCGTGATCGCGATTCGCTGGTCACGGCTCCACGCAAGCCGATGCCAACGCTCAACGCCGACGCGATCGCGATTCCTGAACCAGATTCAGACTAAGCGAGTACCGATCGCTTCAGCCAAGCATCATCACGCTGCCGAGGAGTCCGCATGACCATCGGTTTGATGGCCGTATGGTGGCTGGCATGCTTGCTGTGGAGCGCGACATTCCTGTTCATCCGCGTCGGCCTTGCAGAGATTCCTCCATTCACACTCGCCTGGATACGACTGGCGATTGCGCTAGCCGTGCTGACACCGGTCGCGATCGCACGTGCTGAACTGCGGACGCTGCGTGCGATTGATGTGTGTCGCGTGGCAGCGGCAGGGCTCGCGCTGCTTGGTGTGAATTACGCGTTGGTATTCTGGGGCGCGCAGTTCATTCCGTCTGGTCTCGTGGCCATTCTGCAGTCTGGCACACCTCTCATCGCACTCGGCATTGCGTGCGTTGCCGGTTATGAGCAGGTCACCTCCCGGAAACTCGTGACCCTGACCCTGGGCATCGCAGGGGTGGCTGTGATTTTTGGATCAGAGGCTGCCGCTGCAGGTCAGCCGGCGATTAAGGGTGTCGTTGCCGTCTTAGCCGGTTCGCTGTGTGTGGCCTCGGCGTATGTGTCGATGAAAGGCTACGGAAATCGTATTGCACCGCTCGCATTAACAACGATACAAAGCGCAGCCGCCGTCGTGCCACTGGCCTGTGTCGCATTCGCGCTCGAGGGGAGCCCGTCGCCTGTGCAATGGTCGCTCTCTACGTGGGTAGCCATTACTTATCTTGGACTCGCGGCTTCTGTGCTCGCATTTGGGCTGAACTACTGGCTGCTGGCGCGTATGGACGCCTCCGCGATGTTGATGATGGGCGTTGCCGAGGTGCCAATCGCGATAGTGTTGGGCGCCGTGTTTCTGCAGGAGCGCCTGCCGAACGGGACCTTTCTGGGTGCAGCATGCGTACTGATCGCTGTCGTAAGTAGTCTGCTGAGCCGCGCGTAGGGGACGTTCATTCACCGTCCCTTGCGCCTCGCTCGCGCCTTGACCCAGGACGCATATTCCTTGGGGACGTCGAGCGCCTTGAGCTCCGTCCACGCAGCGATTGCCTCTGCACGCGTCGCTCTCTTGTCGGCTTCGAGGTAGTCAGCGACGAAGTTGATGTAGCGGCCGTGAGGGATCCGCTCGAATCGCGTCATCGTGTTCAGGACAATGTACTGGCGGACGAGATCGCCGTACGTGGGATGCTTGCCGCTCGTGATCTGTTCTTCCCGCCAGCGGTTCAGACGATACCAAACGCCGGACTTCGCTCGAACATCCGGCGCCATCTTTCGGGCCTGTTCGACGATGAAGTCCTTCGTTTCACGGTTGCTCGTGTAGTTCTCGATACGCCCTTTCAAGGTGAGGCCACGTTCAACGTCCTTGACGCCCGCCTTGCGCAGTGAACGTGTCGTGGGCAACGCGGCAGTGCCCGTGCGGAGAAATGCCAGGATGGCCTTTTCGAGTTCGTCTTTTCGCAGCTTCTTCGCAGCTGGAATACCGATGCGCTCGGCGAAATTCTTCAATTGCTCGACATACCAATAGCCGTTCACGAAGTCGCGCACCGTCATCGCCGGAGAGAGGACGTTGGCCATGCTGCGGCAGCTTACCTCTGAGCGCGGGCTGTACGGACTACTCCTGAATCGCGACGGCAGTACAGAGGCGCGACCGCGACGGAGTTGTAGCAGATTGTGCGTGAGGACCGATCGTCGGGAACGTGCAATACTCTCCCGACTCGGAGGCTGCGGAGCGGCTCCCTAGAAGCCACCGACTGACCGATCGGGACACCAGCAATGAGGAGGCAGACATGACGATGAGGCGTTTGATCCGGTCGGTGAGCGCCTGTGCGCTCGCGTGTGTGTTGCTGGTCTCGGTCCAGGCGCAACGGCAGACCGTGGCCGGCGCCGGAGGAGGCGGACAAGCGGCGGGACAACAGCCCGGCGCCCGCGGCGGCGGTCAGCGCGGTGGCGGCGGAGGAGGGGACGCTCCGGTGCTCGGCCAGGGAACACTGATTGCCGGAGCGTGGGGCGCGGATCCATTGGCGGTCGACTCACGAGGCTGGGGCTGGATGGCCAAGTCGTACGTCAGCGCGAACCACAAGGGTTCGTTCTGGAACAAAGCGAAGGAGCTGCTGTTCAGCGGCAAGCAGGTCACGAGCTACACCGTCAGCACGTTCGACCCGCAGCTCTATTGCGAGGTTCGCAAGCACTACGGCTACGTGTGGTTCGAGATGCAGCACAGCACGATGTCGTGGGACAACATCGCGAAGATGATCGCCGCGTGCCCCGGACCGGACGGCGCCGCCCCGATGATCCGGATGCCGGATCAGTTCGAATCGAGCATTCAGAAGGCGACCGACCTCGGAGCGATCGGGTTGATCTTCCCGACGATGCGGGATGGCCATCAGGCGCTCGAAGCCGCACGGTATTCGCGTTTCCCGCCGTTCGGGCGCCGCAGTTCGGGCGCGGGACAGGCCGGGTCGGTGTGGGCCAACGTGCCGGGCGGCTACCAGAACACCTTCAACGACAACATGCTCGTCATCGTGATGCTCGAGACGATCGACGCGATTCTCAACGCGGACGAGATTGCGGCCACGTTCGGCATCGACGTCGTCATTCAGGGCAACAACGATCTCTCACGCTTCTCGGGCTGGGCGCAAACCGATCCGCGGTATCAGTCGCTGCTGACCGTGAGCCGCAATGCGACGCTCCGCGCCGGCAAGTTCTGGGGCAACGCGGGCCAGCAGTACCTCACGGGCAACCCGCTCAGTCCAGACGTGCGGTTCGTGCAGAACGGGCCGTCGATGGACGGCTGGACGCCGCCGGCGCGCGGGCGTGGCAACGTCGAAGAACCGACGATCGGGGGGGCTGGCGGCCGCGGCGGTCGCGGCGCCGGACCAGGTCGATAACGCGTCGAGCGCAAATGCCGGACGATCGCGGGCTCCATACTTAGGCGATGGCGATCCCTGCAGGCGGCCCGTGCGATGAAGGCGCCATGCTCTCGGCAACATCGGATCGAATCACGCGCCGCCACGGCGCGTGGGTCCTGGCGGCCTCGATCCTCGGTTCGAGCATGGCATTCATCGACGGCACCGTCGTGAACGTCGCGCTTCCGGCCCTTCAATCGGCGCTCCACGCAACGCTGGCTGAAGTGCAGTGGGTGGTCGAGTCGTACGCGCTCGCGCTGGCGGCAGCCTTGCTGACCGGCGGCTCGCTCGGCGATATCTTCGGCCGACGGAAGGTTTTCGGGATCGGTGTCGTGTTGTTCTCGGTGGCATCGGCGTGGTGCGGCATGTCGAGAACGAGCGGCGAGCTGATCGCTGCACGCGGACTGCAGGGTCTCGGCGCGGCGTTGCTGGTACCCAGCAGCCTTGCGCTGATCAGTGGAAGCTTCCCGGCGGAGGAGCGCGGTCGGGCGATTGGCACCTGGTCCGGATTCACAGCCATCACGGCGGCGATCGGCCCGGTGCTGGGAGGATGGCTGGTGCAGCACGCCTCGTGGCGCTGGGTGTTTTTCATCAACCTCCCACTCGGTGCGATCGTGCTGGCTATCATCCTCCTCCGCGTCCCGGAAACCTGCAGGGACAGCGCACCGCAGGCTCCCGACTGGCTCGGTACGCTGTTGACGACCGCGGGACTCGGCGCTGTCGTCTTCGCCTTGATTGAATCGGTACCAGCGGTCGGCGGCATCGGGGCGCTGCTGCTCGTCGCGTTCGTGCTCGTGGAAGCCCGAGCGCGGCATCCGATGTTCCCGCTTTCCCTGTTTCGTTCACGCACGTTCGCCGGCGCAAACCTCCTCACGCTCCTTCTTTATGCCGCTCTGGGCGCGGTGTTTTTCTTCCTGCCGCTCAACCTGGTGCAAGTCCAGGGCTATTCGACGACGCAAGCGGGTGCGGCGCTCCTGCCGTTCATTCTGCTGATGTTCCTCTTGTCGCGCTGGGCCGGCGGTCTCACCCGGCGTTACGGGGCCAGGCTCCCGCTCGTCGTCGGGCCGCTGATTGCCGGCCTCGGGTTCGCCCTGCTCGCCAGGCCTGGCATCGGGGGCTCTTACTGGAGGACGTTTTTTCCCGGGGTGATCGTGCTCGGGCTCGGGATGGCGACGACTGTCGCACCGTTGACGACGGCGGTGATGAGCGCCGTCGATCAGAGGCGCGCCGGGATCGCATCGGGAATCAACAATGCGACGTCGCGGGTTGCGGGTCTGCTGGCCATCGCCGTGTTCGGCATCGTGCTCTCGACCGTGTTCGATGGCGAGCTCGGTCGCCGTATCAGCGAGCTGCCGCCGGATGTCCGGCAAGCAGTCGACGCTCAACGGACCAGGCTTGCCGGCGCCGAGGTAGACGACCCGCGCGCCCGTCGAGCCATCCAGGAATCGTTCGTCGCCGGGTATCGACGTGTTCTCTGGGGCGCGGCCGCGTTGACGGTGGCGAGCGCAGTCTGCGCTGCGGCGCTCGTCGAGCCACGTATTTCTCCTCTGCGGTCGTGAAGCGGCACGAGATGCGGAGCGCGTTGCCGGGGCGGATTCTACGCGGCCTCTCCGCACGCGTCTGGCCAGGCGGGGGAACTCTCAGGGAGATCTATTTTGGTTCGAGGCCGCCGGTGATCCCTTCGATCCGATGGCCGATTGCCGCCCGGCGCGCCCGCATAATCTCGGCGGGGGACGCGACCTTCGGATCCACCTTGGCCTGGGCGCAGGTGAAGCCCCGCAACGTGCACTCGGAGGTGGTGTGCGTGATGCCGCGCTCCTTCATGAGCCTCGCCATCAGCGCCACCGCCTCCTCGTGGATGATCACGGCGTTGTTGGGCACGAAGGTGCCTACGCCGATGGCGTAGTCGATCGGCATCAGCGGCTCGACGCTCGAACCGAACTGGCCATCGTTCTTCTTGCCGAGGTCGTGGGCGCCGAGATCGGCGCCCGCCTCGATCAGATACCGAATCACGCCGATGTTGCCGTCGTTGGCGGCGGCCATCAGCGGCGTAATGCCGTAGTCGTCGGGTTGATTGACGTCGTTCCCCAGCCCGACGAACAGCTTCACGACCTGCAGCCGCTCCTCGGGAGACTTGCCGCGGTGATAGCCGTGGATGAAGGCCAGGCCGGCTGCAGCCGACAGCATGGTCTCGCCGTCCCTCGAAACGATCTTCGGGTCGGCCCCGCGATCGAGCAGCAGCGTGACCAGCTCGAGATCGGCCGCGAAGGCCGCGCGCATCAGCGAGGTTGCGAACACGATGCGCGGCGATCCCTCGCGCATGCGGCCTCGCGGCGTATTGTTGACGATCGCGTTCGGGTCCGCGCCGGCGTCGAGCAGCCGGCGAATGAGCGGCATGGGATCCGCGGTGACCATCCACGGAAAGTTCGGCGCCGTTTCCATATTGCGCCGATCGACGGCCCAGAAGAGCGGCGTGAACCGCTGCACGTCGGCCTTGTTGACGTCGGCCTGGTTGTCGACCAGCAACGAGGCGAGCGCGTAGTTGCCGTTGAAGATCGCGATCGAGAGCGCCGTCTTGCCGTCGCCCGCTCCGGCGTCGATGTCGGCGCCGGACCGGAGCAGGATGCGCGTCAGCTCGAGGTGGCCTTCGCGCGCGGCCAGCATCAGCGGCGTCAGCCATCCGCTGGCGAATTCTTCCGGCTTCGCCTCCGTCCTGCCCCCGACCGGCGTGCGCCCCTCGAAGCCTCGGCCGTTGGCGGCAGCCACGTAGTGCGAGCGCGCGTTGACGTCCGCGCCCGCGTCGATGAGCAGCGTAGCGGCATCTGAGTGACCTTCGGAGACCGCCCACAGCAACGGCGTCGTACCGCCCCAGCTTTCCTGCGCATTCACCTGAGCGCCCGCTTCGAGCAGAACTCGAATCGCGTCGGTCTTGCCGGTTCGCGCGGCCATCATCAGCGGCGTGTCGCCGGTCGGTGTGAGCGGCGCGTTGACGTCAGCGCCCGCCCTCACCAGACGCTCGAGCAGCGCGGCGCTGCCGTTGACGGCTGCCAGCTGGATCGGCGTCACCCCTTCTCGCGTCCTGGCCGCGACGCGTGCGCCGGCCGCGATCAGCAGATCCGCGGCCTCCAGATCGTCTCGTTCCACGGCCCAGTGAAGCGCGGTGCTGCCATCCGCCTGTGGCGCATTCACAGCGGCTTTCCGCGCGATCGCGGCGCGGAGCGCCTGGTGGTCGCCTCGCATGGCAGCATCGGCGACTTCGGCGGTCGCGGCGGCGTGGGCGGCGGCCGCGACGATCAGGACGAGGACCATCGTGTCGAGCCCGATTCTTCTCATTGATTGTCGTTGGTCCCTTTGACTCGTCCGAGCCATTCGACGAGCCGCTCGAGCTCGGCGTCTGAGATCCGCGCACCGCGCTCGCGCATGTCGACGGTGATCACACGCCAGCGCTCCTCGGTGTTGCGCGCGTCGTTCACCTTGTCGACGCCGTGACAGGTGGAACAGGCTCGCGCGATCAACGCCACCGCCTCGGCATCGCTGAAATAAATCGTGATCTCCTGCGGCACGTAGGCGCGCGGGAACGGCTTGGTGTCCGGGCCGAACCGCACGCTCAGCCAGTCAAGCAGAATCGATCGGTCGGCGGCGGGGAGAGGGACATCCATCCCGCGGTGTTTCGTCGTGAGATGCTCGTCCCACCCGGCGCGGTCGAGCGCGTTGTAGGCGTAGTCGTCGATGCCATGGCAGGAGGTGCAGTATTTGAAGATCACTTGCCGCACATGTCCCTGCGGCGGCGTGACCTGCGGCCGTGTCGCGCGGCGGGTCAACTGCGCGGCGATCGGCGAGGCCATCGCAGAGACGAGCGCGGCGACGGCCACCGAGCGCGAGCCGAACGAGTCGCGAGGTAATATCCTCACACCATTTCCAGCGGTTGGAGCGGGCCGGTACTCGTCCCGATCCTGCCTACCTCGATCCCGTACAAATGCAGGATGCTGAGCAGCATGTTGGATGTCCGCTGCGTGTTGTCGGCGAACACCAGATGCCGGTTCCCCTTGAACGTGCCGTCGATGCCGCCGACGAGAATCACCGGCACTTTTTCGTGGGCGTGCCGGTGCGAGTTGCCCATGTTGCTTCCCTTGTAGATCAGCACGTGATCCAGCAACGTGCCGTCCCCGTCAGGGATGTTCTGCAGTTTCTCGCAGAAGTACGCGAGGTTCTGCACGTGGTACCGATTCACCTTCGCGTAATTGGCGACGTTTTCCGGCTTGTCGCCATGGTGTGACGTGCCGTGCCACGCGCCGATGAAGCCCGACTCCGGGAAGCTGGCACTGCTCAGATCCCGGCCGAGCATGAACGTGATCGACCGCGTGACGTCGCCCGCGAAGGCAAGCGCCATCAAGTCGTACATCAGCCGGAAGTGTACGTGCTTGCTCGCCGGCAGCCCGAACGGAACGTCGGAGGTCGGTTCCTCGATCGAGTGCTCCACGGCAATCTGGATCCGGCGCTCCAGCTCACGGATGTTGTCCACGTAAGTGTCGATGCGCGCCTTGTCGCCGGCGCCGAGATTCTTCTTGAACGCGCCGAGCTGGCCGACGACCGCGTCGAGAATGCTCGCGTTGCGCTGCCGGTCGCGCATCCGCTCCTTGGCGCTCGCGCCGTCGCCGAACAGCCGCTCGAACACGACGCGCGGGTTGGCCTGCGTGGGCAGCGGTTCGGTGGGCGACGCCCACGAGATCGAGTTGGTGTAGGCGCAGCTGTATCCCCAGTTGCAGTTGCCATAGTTGCCCGCGTCCTCGACGCCGAGCTGGAGCGATGACAGGATCGTGTCCTGGCCATACTTGCCCGCGATCGTCTGATCGATCGTCGTGCCGAGAAACGGACTCACGGCGTTGCGCCGCGGACGCGCGCCCGAGAGCAGCACGGCGCCGCGCGCGTGATCACCGCCCGGCTCCTCGTTGGTGGCCATCGCCTCGGGCATGTCCAGGCCGCTGATCAGCACGACGCGAGTGCGGAACGGTTCCAGCGGCTTGGTGATGAACGAGAACTCGAAATCCTTCCCCTCTTGCAGCGGACTCCAGTAGCCGGGAGCCGCGCCGTGCGGATGCCAGATGCCAACGAAGCGGCGCGCCGGTGCGGCTGCGGTCAGCCGCGCAGGCGTCAGCGCCGGCACCATCGACTCGAGCAGCGGCAACGCCAGCGTGACGCCGGCGCCGCGCAGGAAGGTCCGTCGTGGGATGTGCCGCTTCGTCACATACATCACTCGATCTCCGAATTGAGTAATTGAGTCATCGGGTCATCGAGGAATTGCCTGCTCAATGACTCAATCCAATTACCAGATTATCCAATTACCAGATTACTCAATGCCAGCGTCAGCTCCCCCTGACCCGCATCTGGAACTGCGCGCTCCGGATGACGCCGAGCACGATCGCCGAAAACCGGTTGTCGTCGCTGGCGGCGTCGCGCGCGATCGCGCGAACCGTCGGCATGTCGGTGTACTCGAGGCCCCGGCCGAGCGCGTAGGTCATCATCTTCTCGATGAACATTCGCTCGAACTGCGGCGAGTAGCGCAACAGCGCCGTCCGCAGTCCCACCGGCCCATCCACTTCCTGCCCGTCGTAAAGCTTCACCCGGGTGTCGATCGGCATGCCGCCGTTGCCGCCCTGCGTCGTACGCCAGCTCGCGTCGGCGTCGAAATTCTCGAGCGCGAACCCGATCGGGTCCATGATCTTGTGACACGCGGCGCACGTCGGACTCGCCCGATGCAGCGTCATCTGTTCTCGCAGCGTCAGCGCCTTGCCCTCTCCGCTCCTGGTTTCCTCGAGCGCAGGCACGTTGGCCGGCGGCTCGGGCGGCGGCGTGCCCAGGACGTTCTCCAGCACCCACGCGCCGCGCTTGACCGGCGAGCTGCGGAAATTCTGCGTCCAGGTCACCGCCAGGAAGCTGCCCTTGCCCAGCAACCCGCGCCGATAGTCCATCTCCGCAGGCAGCGTCACGCGCCGGAAGCGCGATCCGTAGACGTTGGGAATGCCGTAGTGACGCGCCAGCCGCTCGTTGACGAACGTGTAGTCGGCCGTCAACAGGTCGAGGATGTTACGGTCCTCGCGCACGATGCTCTCGAAGAAGAGCTCGGACTCCCGCTTCAGACTCTGTCGCAGCTCGTCGTCCCAGTTCGGGTAGAAGATGCCGTCGGGCGAGGTGACCGGCAGGTTCCGCAAGTACAGCAACTGTTGCGCGAAGCTCGAGACCAGCGAATCCGAGCGCGGATCGGCGAGCATCCGCCGCGCTTGCTGCTCCAGCACTTTCGGTTGGCTCAATCGCCCCTCGGCCGCCAGGCCGATCAGCTCGTCGTCCGGGATGCTGCTCCACAGGAAGAACGAGAGCCTCGATGCCAGCTCCAGATCGTTGATGCGGTACGGCTGGCCGGGACGCGCGGCGGCGGGCTCGCGTTCGGCGCGGACCAGGAACTGCGGGCTGGTGAGCAGCAGGCGCAGCGCGAACTCGATGCCGTCGTCGAAGGTCGCGCCTTTGCGTCCCTGGTCGAAGAACGTCATCAACGTCGCGAGGTCCTGCGCGTCCGGCGGCCGACGGTAGGCGCGGCGCGCAAGCGTCGTCAGAAGCTGTTTTGCACAGACGCGTTCGCGCGCCGGCAGCGTCGGCTGACAGGTCAACACCTTTCGCCGGCTCGCCGAGTCTTCCGGTCGCTGCGCGTTGAACGGACCCTGGATGCGGACGAATCCGATGGCCGGGTAGTACTGGAGTTGCGGAATGGTGTTGTTCTCGAGCGACTTGCGATCGTACTGACGAATGATGTCCAGACTGGGGCGATAGTTGGTGGCGATGAACGTCGCGCCCACGAGGCGCGAGCCTGCACGGACGGGGATGGTGACCTCGAGCGTGCCGTCCGTGTCCGCCGTCATCCCCACCGCGACGCCGACGCCCCGGTACGGCCAGACGTGCGCGCGCTCGCCGTCGATGATGAGCGCCAACTGCTCGCCGGGAATGAAGCTGCCGATGCCGAAGTTCTGAATCGAGAACTTGTAGTCGCCGTCGGCCGGAAAATCATGGCGCGCGACGATGCCGCCGCGCGTGCCGAAGGGCATGCCCTCGAGCCGCTGGTTCTGCGAGGCGTCGCTCGCCGCCAGGTAGGTGGCTTCGGTGGGAGACTTCCAGTAGCCGACCGCCATGCGGGCGACTCGCGCCGCGGCTGTCGCATACGATTCCAGCAACGTCGGCGAGATCGTCAGCGATCCCGCGATGTTGTCGAAGCCGTTCGCTGAATCGTCGGGCGGAAGCAGCGCCGCGACGTCGACCCGCAGGTCGAGCAGATCGCGAATGGCGTTGGCATACTCGGTCCGGTTCAAGCGATGGAGCACAATCGAGCCGGGACTCGTCTTCCCGGCCGCCGCGCGATCGATCTCGCCCTCGAGGAAATCGCGGAGCCCTTCGTACTCGACGAGCGGCGGCCGCGGCACGTCGGGCGGCGGCATGGCGCCGGCGCGCAGCTTGCGAATCACCTTCTCCCACACGTCGGCTTGATCGGCGACCCTCGTCAGATCGCGCCCCTGCAGCGAGAGATTCGCCGTCTTCAATCGGTCGTTGTGGCAGGTGACGCAGTAGCGGTCGAGGAGCGCGCGCCGCTCAGACGACGAGGTCGCGGACTGACGGCCTGCCGCGCCGATCGACGCGAGCAGAACGCCAAACGCGCAGCCGATCAATCGGATTCGTGCGGATCGCGCTGTCATCGCTCCTACCAGAGCGCCCGCGGCTCAGGTGGCGACGCCGCGTCGGAGCCGCGGCGCTTCCCGTGAGAGTTGCACGGGCGCGGCCATCAGTTCAAGCACGAACCTGCGCACGCCGGTCGGGGAGTGACGGTCATGAGGATTGAGCGCCCGCTACCCGACTCGGCCCTCCAACCCACCACAGATGTGCAGTTTGCCGTGGCCGGCGACGACCTCGTTCAGGCAACTCACCGAGAGCCCGCGCGCGGCGGTCATGTTCGCCAGGGCCATGAATCCGCGTTTGCGCCGATTGTGACAACGTTTTGAATCGCCCGAGGCTTATCTCTCGCAACCCAACGAATCAGCCTCGGGCGATTTCCGGACTCCGGCATCGTTCGACTTACGGAATCGGATTCCGTTGTGCCGGGGTCAACTGGTTCTTCCAGACCGCCGGAAGATTCTGCACCCAGCCGTTGTACACGACCGGAATCGGAAGCAGACCTTGTCCCCCCATGCCGGCGTTGCCGGTAATCGTCGCATCTCTCTGGGTGGCGCTCGACCCCACGAGCCCGACGCTGCCGGCGATCGCGGCGTCCGCGGGATTGCCGTCGCCGTTCGGATCCGGATCGACGACGAGCAGCCGATTCGAGAACTTGCTGGAGACGTAGGCGTAGTATCCGCCGCCCTGCTTGGCGCCGTATTGGACACCGTGACATCCCGGATCGCAGCCGAGCATCGCCACGACGGTGTCCGTTTGCGTGTTCGTCACCAGGATCGTTCCGGTGAGCGTGTTGGCGGTCACCATGTTTCGTCCGTTCGGCGATACCGGCGTTTGAATCGGCAGCGCGCCGACCGGTCCGGTGATGTCGCCGGTCACCGGATTGTAGTTGGCGATCAAATTGATGTTCCCGATCACCGCCTGAGTGTTCATGTTAATCACGGTGATCGTGCTGTCGAGCAGGTTGGCCACGTAGTACTTGCTGGCGTCGGGCATCATCCCGGTGGCGATCGGATGGCCGAACGGGCTGCCGGTGGGAAGAATCGAGTCGATGCGGTCCGCCGGAAAATCGAATTGCGTCGAGTCGCCGGTGAGAATGTTGGGCGTCACCATCTTGTGACCATCGGCGCTCATCCAGTGCGCGTGCGGGTTGCCTCGCCCGATATCCACGCGACGCTCGACGCCAGTCGCCAGCGGCGCCAGCTCCATCACTGAATCGGTGCGGACATCGCCGTTGTTGGTGACGTGGACCTGATCGGTGTCCGTCCGAGTCATCACATGGGCGGGTGCCTCGCCTACCGAGACGTTCCGGATGAACGCTCCGGTCGCGCGGTCGTACACCGTCAGCCGGTGGTCGAACCACTGCGTCACGTAAATCAGGTTCTGGTTCCGATCGGTCCACATGTTGTGGGGATTGTTCATGTTGATTGACGGCAGGGCGACTTTGCGGGTCACCTGCCAGTTGGCGCCGCTGACCGCGGAGACGGTTCCCGGCTTCGTCTTGCCCGATGTCGTTTCGAACTGGGTGGCGACCCAGACTTCACCAACCCCCGGCGTCGCCGGGTTCTGCAGCGGCGCGAGCGTGAGGTCGTTTCCGTAGCGCGCGTTCAGCACCGCCGGCAGGTTCACGACACCGATGTCCACGCTCACATTGACGTTGGGATAGGTGATGTGCCAGGGCGCGCTCGACGCATAGTTCTGCCAGTTGGCGGGATTGTTCGCGATGAAGAACGTTCGCAGCAGCCGCGTCGCCAGATCGCTGCTCGTCGGC
>Ga0114129_10007612_pt1 | contig 15412 bp, 8 predicted proteins | sample RhiMetdeltSRZDD1_FD_80071 | JGI IMG/M metagenome (GOLD analysis project Ga0114129, IMG submission 80071) | Populus rhizosphere microbial communities from Tennessee, USA - Rhizosphere MetaG P. deltoides SRZDD1 (version 2) (version 2) | ecosystem: Host-associated > Plants > Roots > Rhizosphere >...
CATTGCCATCGCGGCCGCCCGCGGTCCGTTGACCATCGTTGGTGCCGCCGCGGCCGCCTTGCTGGCCCTCGCCGGACTGGCCTTCCTGGCCGGACTGACCTTGCTGGCCGCTCTGCCCCTGGCCGCTCTGCCCTTGTTGGCCTTCGCGACCCTGTTGGCCCGGTTTCCCGTTAGCCTGTTGGCCTTCGCGACCTTGTTGGCCCGGTTTCCCGTTGGCCTGTTGGCCTTCGCCACCCTGTTGGCCCGGTTTCCCGTTGGCCTGTTGGCCTTCGCGACCCTGTTGTGCACGCGCGCGTTCCGCCGCGCGTTCCTGCATGCGGCGGCCCATCGAATCGACCCCGCGCGAGAGATCGCGCGCCTTGTCGACCGCGTCGCCGCTGCGATCGCGCGCCGTCTGGCCGGCCGCGTTGCCCGCTTCGTCGAGTTTCTTGCGCAGCTGCTCGACGTTGGCGCCGATCTCTTCCTCGAAGTTGCGCGCGTACTGTTCGGGCGCGCCGGAGCCGAGCAGGCTCTTCGAGTAACGGATCTTTTCCTTCAGCTTGTTGTCGCGAATGCCGGCCGCCGCCTCGCCGAGCCGGCGCGCGGCGTCGCGGTTGTCGCGCGACTGCTCGCCGACCATGCGATCGAGCTGCTTCTCGAGGCCTTCCACCTTCTTTTCGAGCGCGTCCTTGCGCTGGCCCAGGAGCTGCGCCTGCTGCATCCGATCCGGACCCGTCTGCGGCAGCCCGCGCGCGTCGGCGGCGATGTCCTGCTGCTCCTCGGCGATCTCCGCGGCCTGCCGCTGCGCATCCTTGACGTCGCGCTCGCCGCGCGCCGTCTGGTTCTTCGTCAACTGGCGCTGCGCTTCACGCAGGCGCTCGGCGGCTGCCGCGGCCTGTCCCGCGGATGCGGGATCGCCCTTTGCCGCGGCGCGCCGCATGGCGTCGGCGGCCTGCCGCAACTGCCGCGCGGTGTCGGCAAGATCCTGCCGGTTCTGATCGCGCGACAGGCGCTCGAGCTGCCGGGCGGCTTCTTCGGCCTGCTCGGCGAGCGCGCGCTGCAGATCGCCGCTGTTCCCGGCCACGGACTGCCCCGCGGCCAGGCGCCGCTGCCGCTCGATTTCCTGTTCCTGCCGCCGCGCCAGCTCCTTCAGCTTCTCCGCCAGCTCGTCGATCTGCTGATCCTGCTGCTCGGTGGAGGCTTGCGAGTTGGTCTCGTACTGGTTGGCCATCTTGTCCATCTCGAGCTTGAACAAGTCGGCCAGGTCCTCCGCGATCGATCCGGCGCCGCCGCCACCGCCGCCGCCACCCGCCTGGCGATTCATCTGCACCTGCAGCTCGAACTCTTCTTCGGCCTGCTGCAGGTACTGCAGCGCCATGTTCTCGGGAGGCAGCGCGCCGTCGGGGCTTTGCGCCTGCAGCTTCTTCTCCGCCGCCGTCATCTGCTCGGCCGCCTGCGGCAGCAGGTCGGCGATCTTCTTGAACGATGGATCCGAGACCACCAGACGGCTGTTCATGCGCTCGACCAGGCCGTTGACCTGATCGCGCAGCTTGCTTTGCGCAAGTGTCAGCACCACCATGTTCTCGCGGAACTTCTGCGCCGTCAGCTTCTTGCGATCGCGCTGGAGGTTGAACGTCCCCGAAATGATCTGCCGCTGCTGCTGCGACAGCGCGCCCACTTCCTGGCCGGCGCCGCCACCACCGCCGCCACCGCCGCCCGCCATCGACGTCGCCGGCTTGAAGTTCTTGTCGAACGGACGGATGCGCAGGAAATAGATGTCGCTCGTCGACTGCTTGGCGCCGGCGATCGCGTCGTTGTCGGTCGCGCGCGCGTAGTACGACACCGAATCGCCCGCCTTCACGCCGAGCTCCTCCATGTAGAAGGTGTGCCCGGCCGTGACTTCACTGCTGGCGCGAGATCCGCCGAATAACTGCACGGTCTTCTCGGCGCCGCCATTCACCGAGTACACCAACTGCAGGTTCTTCACCGCATAGTCATCGTCGGCCTGCGCCTCGACGAAGAATTCTTCCACCGGCGTCGCGTCGGTGTCGCGGCCCGGCTTCGACAGCTTGACGGTCGGCGCCAGGTCTTCGAGGAGATCGATCGTGTACTGAGGTGAAGCGGTCAAACGCTCACCGCCCGGCGAGTCGAGCTCGACCCGATAGAAACCGTCCTTCTTCGCGACGAAGTTTGCGGCGAGCGTGCCATCGGCGTTGACCGCGAGCGGCACGCTCTCGTTTTCACCGAGCACCAGCCGTCCGCCCTTGGTGGACATGGTCGGCGTGATCGTGACCTTCACGTCGGTGCCGCCAAGCACGGCGATGTCGCCGCCGTCTTCAATCTTGCGCGGCTCGAGGCCGGTGTAGGACGGGAAGCGGTATTCGAGATCGATCTTCTTCGTGTACGGCAGCTCGACGACGTTGAGCTTGAACACCGTGGAGCGCACGCCGGCGGCTTCCACCATGTAGTCCATCGGCTCGCCGAGGTCGAACAGCATGCCCTCATACGCGCCGTTGTCGGCCTTCACCATCGGCACGCGTTCAAACGCGCTGGCCGTTCCCTTCCTGATCAGGATCGCGGCGTCGGCGGCATCGAAGCCGGAGAGCGTGGCGTTGATCATCTGATCGGCGCCCTTGGCCACGGTGGCGTTGCCCGGCTTCACTTCGATGCGATACGGCGCCGCGGCTTCGACGCCATTCGAGATGACGAAGATGGCCGACAAGGTATGCCGGAAGTAGGCCGGGCCGTAGGTGAACAGGATGATCGCCGCCACGGCCACGACCCCCGCCACCCACGCGTAGCGGCGCATCGGTTCCTTCTCGATGCGCTCGCCTTCACGGATCTCGTGCACGCGCTCGATGGCCCTCTCGACGAGCTTCTCGATCAACTGCGGCGACCACTCACCGGGCCGCTCGGACACTTCCATGGCGCTGACGATCGCGGAGTCGAGCGTCGGTTCGTGCTCTTCGAGATAGAGGGCGACCTGCTCGTCGGTGACCCGGCGCGACAGTGGACGCGCGAAGAACCACGCCGCGGCGGCGGCGAGCACGAGCGCGGTGACGATGCGGAAGGAGAAGATCGCGGCGGGGCTGAATTTCAGCGCTTCGAGCCCGTAGGCAATCGCGATGATCGCGGCGAGCCCCACCAGCAGGAATCCAACCGCACCTTGCACGGCGAGCTTGATACGCCAGCGCCGGCGCACTTGCCTGACGACGTCGAGCAATTGTGCGCGGCCAGTGGAGTGACTCATAACTCTCCTTAACGAGTAGCCCTGGATAGACGGTGGGCCAGCACCGATTCCGCGATTAGAAGCAGGATACCCGCGAACAGCAGATACCACCAGACCCGTTGTGCCAGTTCCTGGGCCTCATCCGGTAAGACGTCATGGCCGGATGTCGACCCGGTTGGATCGCCGCCGGTCACCGCCGCGACGACCTCCTTTGGGTCCATCCGATCGAGATTCGATTCCGCGAGGCTGACGTTGCTGGCGGCGACGATCACCGGTCCCGCCTCTCGTCCCGAACCGCGGACTTCGTAGAAGCCCTGCTCGGTCAATTCGAGCGCCGATGCCGCCGTCGCGCCGTCGGCCGCCCTCAGATCGCGGCGCTGTCCCGACGGCGACAGCACGGTGCGTCCGGCAGCGGCGCGCGCTTGCGCGCCGGACGTGGCGCCGGCCGCGACTTCCGCCGCATCGACGTCGAGCACCTGGCCGATGGTGAGCCACGACGGCTGTTCCTTGTAGCCCGACAGGTGCCGCCCGAGTTGGTGGACGAACGGCAGGAACATCGGCTTCAACGCGAGATCGTTCCACGACAGATCGAGCGTCGACGCGAACACCACGACCCGGCCGCGGCCCGCGGTCCGCTCCACGAGCGCCGGCTCGCCGGTATCGAACCGCGCCAGCACCGAACTGTTCTTCGCGGCCCCGAGCGCGCGATAGGAATAGAACCGCGATGTCGAAAAATCGCCACTGCGCGGCGCGCGGAACGGCTCGAACACAGCGTGACCGTAGTCCATGCCGCTCAACCGCGCCGGTGCCCCGCGCGTGCGATCGACGGGCGGGCCGATCGACGCCGGCAGCCAGTCGCCGCGCGACGCCGGCCACGACGCGCGCTGGCCCGCGGCGACCAGCAGCCCGCCGCCGCCCTCGACAAACGTCACGAGCTTGGCCGCGGCGGCATCGCTGACCGGCACGTCGTTGAGAAGGATCAGCCGCGCGCGGGTCATCGCGTCGCCGGCAAGCGCGTCGGGAGCCTGCAGCGCGGTATCGAAGCGCGGCGCCTCGCCAATCGCGAGCGCGCGCGACAGATAGAGGTTCGACTCGGGGCGTCCTTGCGACACCACCATCACCGGCACCGGCGCCGCCGGCGTGACCACGAAATGAAACACATTATCGCGTTCGAGCGCATCGACCGATTGTGCCGTGCTGCCGAGACGCACCGACGCCTTGGTGTTCGGGTTCGTGATCGTCAGCGGCGAAAACGTCACCGATGCCGACGCCTGCGGCCCGGCACTGATCGTCAGATCCTGGACCGATCGGCCATCGAGCTCGAGGTGGATCGGCACGTTCGTGGCGGCGTCGGCGGATCGATTGAGCACGCCCGCGGTGACGGTGACGCGTTCCTGGCCGCCCTCACGCGTGCGCAGCAGCGCCACCGGGGTCAACGCCAGGTTCAAACCCTGCGCGCCTTCCACGACGATCGCGTTGACCTGCGTGCCGCCAGGCAGACGGAGTGTGTCGTCGGGCAACCAGCCGCCGCGTTGGAAATCCGAGACGATGATGACTTCCTTGCGCGGCAACAACGACTCGGCCAGCAGGCTCCCGGCGAGCTTCAGCGCCGGTCCAAGCTTGGTCGAGCCCGGCCCCGGTGCCGCCGCGTTGATCTCTCCCACGGCGCGGCCGCTGTCGGGCGTCGAGCGCACCACCACTTCGGCCACGTCGGCAAACAGCACCACCGAAATGCGATCGGCGGGCGTGGTGCTGGCGATCGCCTGCGCCGCCGCGCGCTGCGCGCGCGACCAGGTGTCGCCGTAGCCCATGCTGTACGAGCGATCGACCAGCAGCACGATGTCGCGCGCCCCGCCGGGCGCGGCCGCCAGCTCCGAGCCGCGCAGGAACGGACGCGCAAAGGCCGCGACGATGAGCGCCAGCGCCGCGAGACGCAGCATCAGCAGGACGACGTCGCGCAACCGCCGCCGCTGCACCGATTCGTACGGAATCTTGCGCAGGAACATCAGCGACGGGAACTCGACGACCGATTTCTTCTCCTTCTGCGTGAGATGGATCAGCACCGGCACGGCGAGGGCCGCGAGCGCGAGAAAGAACAACGGCGCGAGAAACGACACGGCTTACCTCGTCCTCGACAGCCGCTGCCGCATCGACAGGAACCGGAACAGCGCGAAGTCGAGCGGCTGGCTGGTGTTGAGCAGCATGTAGTCCACCGGCTGCTGCGCCGCCCGCTTGGCCAGCGTCTCGATGTGCGCCTTGATCAGGTCGCGGTAATCGGCCGCCAGCTTGCCCGGCACGATCGGCATCTGATCGCCGCTTTCCATGTCTTCGAAGCTCGACGCCTCGGTAAATCCGAACTCGATTTCCTGCGGATCGAGCACGTGAAACAACACTACGTCGTTGCCGCGATAGCGGATCGGACCCACGGCGTCGAACACCTCGTCGGGCTCCGCGTAAAAGTCGGAGATCACCACCACGATGCCGCGGCGGCCAAAGTGCTCCGCCAGCCGCCGCAGCGGTTCCACCAGGCGGCCCGGGCGCTGCGGCCGCGCCTTGTCGAGCGTGTGCAGCACCACGTCGAGATGCTTCGCCGACGCCGGCACGCGATCCACCACCGCTTCGTCGAAGGTGATCAGGCCGACGCGATCGCGCTGCGCGTTGGCGAGATACGCCAGGCAGGCGGCGAGGCTCTTCGCGTAATCGAGCTTCGAGAGCTTCGCGCCGAAGCCCATCGACTTCGACACGTCGAGCAGCACCGAGAAATTGGCGTTGGAGTCGGCCTCGAATTCCTTGATGTAGTACTTGTCGGTCCGCGCGTAGACGCGCCAGTCGACGCGGCGGATGTCGTCGCCGGCGACGTAGCCGCGGTGCTCGGCGAAATCGACCGAGGCGCCGAAGAACGGCGAGCGATGCGTGCCGTTGATCAGCCCGTCGACCACCGTCTTGGCAATCAGCTCGAGGTTGCCGATGCGCGCAAGGACGACAGGGTCGACGAACCGCGCGCCGGGAACTGGCGAAGTGAGCGACATCGATTACATACCCGAGCGTGGTACCGGCACCGACTCCAGCAGCTTGTCGACCAGCGAGTCGGTGGTGATGCCTTCCGACTGCGCGTGGAAGTTGGTCAGCACGCGGTGCCGCATCACCGAATGCGCCACCGATCGGATGTCGTCGAAGCTGACGTGATAGCGGCCGCTGGTCAGCGCCTTGGCCTTGCCCGCCAGCACCAGATACTGCGCGGCGCGAACGCTGGCGCCAAACGCAATCCACTTCTTGATCGCCTCCGGGCAGCCGGGGTTCTTCGGCCGGCTGGCGCGGACCAGCGACAGCGCGTAGCGCATCACCGGATCGGCCACCGGCACGCGCCGCACCAGGCGCTGGAAGGCGATCAGATCGGGACCGCTCACCGGCCGCTCGAACTGCGGCTCGAGGATCGCGGTGGTGGTCTTCACCACCATGAATTCCTCGTCTTCCGGCGGGTGCTCGATGACGATGTGGAACATGAAGCGATCGAGCTGCGCTTCCGGCAGCGGATAGGTGCCTTCGAGCTCGATCGGATTCTGCGTCGCGAACACGTAGAACGGCTCTTCCAGTTTGTAGGTACGCCCCTGGATGGTGACGCGATGTTCTTGCATGGCTTCCAGCAATGCGGACTGCGTCTTCGGCGGCGTGCGGTTGATCTCGTCGGCGAGGACGATGTTGGCGAAGATCGGCCCCGGCGAGAACACCATCTGGCGCCGGCCGGTGGCGGTGTCTTCCTGGATGATGTCGGTGCCGGTGATGTCCGACGGCATGAGATCCGGCGTGAACTGGATGCGCGAGAACTTGAGATCGAGCACGCGCGCCATGGTGTGGATCAACAGCGTCTTCGCCAGCCCGGGGACGCCGACGATCAGGCTGTTGCCGCCGACGAACAGCGTCAGCAACACCTGGTTGACGATGTCGTCCTGGCCGACGATCAGTTTCTTGAGCTCGGTGATGATCCGGTCGCGGCCCACCTTCATCCGATCGGCAAGCGCGACATCATCCGGCGTATTCATCTCGATCGTTTCCACGGAGACTCCTCTAATGGGTCATAGCGTATACGACGTAGTTCACGCCGAACTTATACGCTTCGTTCGACAGGTCCACCGGAAAATACCCGGTATCGGAGAACTCCCATAGTTCTCCGAGATCGTGGTTGTTATTGGCCACGGCCATCAAGCGTTTTTGCGGGTCGTTGTCCTCGAAGATCCCGTGCCATTCGGCGACCCCATAAAACCCTGGCACATCATCCAGCGAATTGATTTCGAAAAAAGAATGAAAAATCGCATGGCTGGCATCCAGCCGCTGCCACGACGCGTCGGGCAGGACCTTCTTCATCTGCGCGAACAGGTTGTAGATGTGGCCGCCGCGGAAGTCGTCGAAGATGATGAAGCCGCCCTTCTGCAGGTAGGTCCGCAGCCCTGCGATCTCACCGTCATTCATGGTCCAGAAGCCGGGCTCCGACATGTAGACGATCGGAAACAGCGCCAGGTCCGGGTCGTCGAGCGTGCGGATGTTGCCCTCGTCGACGAACGTCTTCACCAGCGTGATCTCGCTGAGGATCTTCATGAAGTTGAAGTCAGAGCGCGGGAAATCGTGCGCCCATGGCGGCTCGCGCTGGAAGCGGCCCCCGGCCAGCCCGGAGGCGTCGGCATAGCGGATCCGCACGAACGAGAACCGGCCGTCGTATGCGGCGGTGGAATCGTAGCCGCGCGCGGGGCCCCGCCTGCGCTCGCGCGAGAACCATCCACCTTGCTCGGGCGCCGCGGCCGCATCCGCCTTCGCTAAAGCTACGGCGAGACAGGCTGCGACAATGCCATAGACGGCATTACGCGTAGCCGACCGCACGCCGGTACCCCCATTCCGCGCACAACAGGCCGACCAGCAGCATCAAGACGATCGGCATGTGCCACAGGTCGTGCTCCTCGACCGTGGTGACCCCGCGGCCCGTGTAGCGCAGATCGTCCGGCAACGATTCCGTGTAGCTCGCTTCGTAGAAGCGGCCGCCGGTTTCTTCCGCAATGCGCCGCAGCGTGCCGGCGTGCATGGTGGCGTCGAAGTACTCCGCGTCGCCGGGCGCGGCGCGGAAGTGCGTCACCGCGCTGCCGATCGGCTTGCCGGCGCGCGTGGCGTCGAGGCGAACTTCGTACCAGCCGGGCGCCTTCGTCGGAATGACGGCGGAGTACTCGCCGGGGTGCTCGCCATCCCACGACATCGGCAGGTCCACGACGCTGCCGCCGGGACCGGTGACGGTCACCATCACGGCGGCATCGTTCAATTCGACGAACGACGGATCGACGACCATCGCCGTCAGCTGCGCCGCTTCGCCCGGTTCCACGCGCTCGCTGGTGAAGGCGGGCTCGACCTGGTCGGGCACGCCATCGACCAGCCACCGCAGCAACTGGCGCCAGAAGTTCTCGTGCGTCAGATCTTCCACGGTGATGCTGGCGTGCATCTGCCACATCCACGAGTCCTGCGGCAGGAACGCGAACGTCTTGCCGCGGCCATAGCGCTGATACACGAGCATCGGCCGTTCGGCGCGCGTTTCGGAATCCGTGCCGGTCAGCAGCACGGTGGCGCCGGGTTTGACCGCGGTGACGCGATTCACGGTCGTCACCACCGGCAGGCTGGTCCATTTTTCCGCGGAGGCCGCTTCGGTCGCACCGAGTTGTGTCACCGCGGTAGCGGCGCCGGCGCGGGTCGGCCTGACGTTCAGCCGCGACACGGTGCCCTTCGCCTGGACGTTGTTGCGTTCGAGCACCACCGGCAGCACGTCGGCCACGGCGGTACCCGCGTAGCCGCCTTCCGCAAACGCGCGGGGACCACCGAGCATCAGCAACCCGCCGCCGCGCCGATCGACGAACTCCGAAATCATCCGCAGCTGATCGCCGGTCAGCGCCGCCGCTTCAAGGCTGCCGATGATCAGCGCGCGATAGGAAAACAGCTCTTCGCGCGTTTTCGGAAAACCCGCGACCAGCTCGTCCGGGCCATCCACGCCCTGCCGGAAGTATTTGTTGTCGGCCGTGCGGATCAGGCTCGCGACGACGAGGTTGTCGCCTTCGGGGATGGCGCGCCGGATGAACTTGTATTCGAAGCGGGGCTCGCCCTCGAAGTAGAGGATCTTTTCCTTGCGATCGCGCACGTCGATGAGCGCCTCGCGCGAGTTGTTTTCAGTGACCAACTCGCCCGGTTGCGGCGACACGCGGAAGCGCAACACGCGCGGCCCGGCCTCGTTGACGGTGAAGCGCACCGGGATCGACGCCGGCGTGCCGGCATTGGGCAGGGTGACGTCCTGGGTGCTGACGAGCGTGCCTTCGTCTTCCACGTCGAGCTTGACCTTTTGCCCGTCGAATCCCGACTGCGACAACACCACGTCGACCATCAGCGTGGTGCCCTTCAGCGCGGTCCTCGGCGTGGCGACGCGGCCGACCTGGATGTCTTTCGACAGCGACTCGTTCCCCACGCCGATCGTGAATACCGGCAGCGTCTCGGCCTTGAGCGCCAGCAGCGCTTCGCCAAGCGCGGCATCGGCGGTATCCGCGCCGTCGGTCACCATGACCAGGCCGGCCACCGGCAGCCCCGCGAGCTCCTGCCGCACGCCCGACAGCGCCGCGCCGAGGCGCGACTGCGATCCGTTGAACGTGAGGTCGCTCTCCTGCGTCGTGCGCGTGGCCGTGCTCGAGAAGCGGAAGGTGCGCACCGTAAAGCGATCCGACAGCGCCTTGAGCAGGGCGCGGTCGTTGGCGCCGAACTCGTTCTTCACGTAGGTGCCGCGCGACTGGCCGCCGACGTCCGCAATCTGCATGCTGCGCGAGTCGTCCAGCAGCACGCCGAGGAAGTTCTGTTGTGGTGATGCCGCCCTGACCACCAGCAGCGGGCGGAACAGGCAGACCAGAATAATAGTCAGGATGGCGAGACGAATCCCCGCCAGCGCCACGCGATCGCGCTTCCTGCCGCGGCCCGCGCGATAGGCGACGATGGTCAGCGCCGCCGCGACGATGACCAACGCGGCAGCCGCGTACGACCCCGTCGTCGGCGCGAAGCGGTATTCGCCCTGGCTGAAGACAACGGGAGAGAGAGAGAAGAAAAATCGGAAGATTGCGTCAAACACGTAATTTCTCCGGATTCTACCCCGATGATAGGATCTCGACCATGCTGGCTACTATTCCTATTACTAAGACGTCGGCGTCGAGGTTGACGCCTGAGCTGCGCGACAACGCGCCGTTTGGCGCCGTATTCAGCGACCACATGCTGGTGGCCGACTACGCCAACGGCAAGTGGGGCGAGCCGCGGATTATGCCTTATGGCGAACAGTCGCTGAAGGCGGCGCCGCTGGTGGCGCACTACGGACAGGGGATCTTCGAGGGTTTCAAGGCATTTCCGCGTCCCAACGGCAAAGCCGTGGTGTTTCGTCCCGACGCCAATCACGCGCGCATGAACAAGACCTGCCAGCGGATGGCGATGCCCGAGATTCCGAAGTCGACCTTCATCGACGGCACGCTCGCGCTGGTGCAGCTCGACCGCGGCTGGATTCCCGAAAAAGCGAACAGCGCGCTCTACGTGCGCCCCGTGATGTTTGCCACCGACGACCAGCTCGGCGTTCGACCCTCGGCGACATTCCGTTTCATCATCGAGACCTGCCCGAGCGCGCCGTATTTCACCGGCTCGGTCGATCTGCTCGCCGAAGAGACCTACGTCCGCGCCTTCCCCGGCGGCACGGGCGCCGCCAAGTGCGGCGGCAACTACGCCGGCAGCATGCTCGCCGCGCTGGAAGCGCAGAAGAAGGGCTTCCACAACGTGCTGTGGCTCGACGGCATCGAGCGCAAGTACGTCGAAGAGGCGGGGTTGATGAACGTGGCGTTCGTCATCAAGGGCGCGGTCGTGACGCCGCCGCTCGGGGGCACCATTCTGCCCGGCATCACGCGCGACAGCGTGCTGACGCTGCTGCGCGACCTGAAGGTGCCGATCGAAGAGCGCCGCATCACCATCGACGAAGTCTTCGAGGCGCACGCGAGGGGCACGCTCGAGGGCGCGGCCGGCATCGGCACCGCGGCGGTGATCGCGCCGATTGGGCGGCTCAGCCACAAGGGCCGCGAGATCCGGGTCGCGGAGATGAAGGCCGACAACCCGTTGATGCGCGCCGGAGCTGAACTCGAAGGGATTCGCTCAGGGAAGATCCCGGATCGACACAGCTGGTTAGTTTCAATCTAGGACGGAAGTCCTGGCGGCGTTTCGGAAGGGTCCTGGCCGACGACAACCGTCCACGGCCGGACCTTCCAGTTCTTGACGAGTCCTTCCTTCACGTAGGGATCGTTCTTCGCAAACTGTTCCGCCGTTGATCTGTCCGCCGCGCGAAACACCAGCAAGGCGCCCGCGGGCTCGCCCAGCGCTCCAGCCATGATCAACTCGCCACGCGCGTGCGCGTCGCGCACTTCCTTCAAGTGCGCCGGGCGAAACGGCATTCTCTTGTGAACAAAGTCTTCAACCACGTCATACGTCAACGCGAAATACGGCATGACTCTCCTGATGGCCTGATGGCCCGATGGCCTACCTCTTAAGCAAACTCTCCAGCGTGTGGACCTCGCCGTTCTTGATCACGGTCCGGACCTTGCGCGCGTTGCGAACGTCCGCCAGTGGATCGCCGCTCACGATCACGAGGTCGGCGAGTTTGCCGGCTTCGATCGATCCCAGGTTCGCGCCCTCACCCAGAGCTTCGGCGGCGCGCAGCGTCGCCGACTGTAAGACTTCGAACGGCGTCAGCCCGCTGTCGATGAAGTGCTCGAGCTCGGTGTGATACGCCAGGGCGTAGGGATTGATCGGCGAATCGGTTCCAGCGATCACGATGCCGCCGCCCTGCACGACGCGGCGAATGGTCTCGCGCGCGGGGCGCAGCGCCGCATCGCGCGCGTCGAACTCTCGCGGCGGAATGTTCTTCGCCTGTTGCTCGGCCGCGCGAATCGCGCCCGCGGGGAACAGCGTGCGGAACCGCACATCATCAAGACGCGACGGATCACGCGCCAGGGCGAGCTGAAACGCGCCCTGGATGCCGAGGGTGGGTGTGATCGTCATCTTCGATGCCGTCAGCAGCTCGATCACGTCCTGGTAACTGTGATTGAGCGCGGTCACCTTCGGCGAATAGCCGCGGCGGCTGGTGCCGCGGATGTGCTCCACGCCGTCGGCGCCTGAAGCGACAGCCGGATAGATCTCGTGCGAGGTGACCGGCATGCCATTGGCGTGCGCGAACTCGATGACGCGCTTCTGCAGGCGATCGTCGAGGCGGACGTAGGTCTTGACCAGGTCGTAGCCGAGCTGCACCGTCTTCTGCAGCTCCAGCGACAACTGTTGATCGCCGCCGAAGCCGAGGCCCACGCCTCCCGAATAAAAGATGCGCGAGCCATCGAACGGTCCGCCGGTTGCAAACACGCGAGGCCCGCGGCGCACACCGGCGCCGATCGATTCCTTGTCTTCGACCGCTTCGTAGGCGTTGGCGGCAGGATTGCGGACCGACGTAATCCCGTAGGCCAGCCAGACGCGTCCCAGCGCCTCGCCGAACTCCTTGCCGAGATGCGCGTGCATCTCGATCAGACCCGGCATCACCACGTCGTTGCCCGCATCGATGACCGGTCCGGCATGCGCGTCGGCGCGATGATCAACCACCTGCTCGATGCGGTTGCCTCGGATCACGATGTCGACGTTGCTGCGCAGCGAACCGGCACGGCCGTCGAACAGGCGGTTGGCATGCACCACGATTCGCGCGTCGGGGATGGAGGGACGCCAGGTCAGATCGACAGGAACATTCGTCACGCGGCCATCGGTGACGTCGACCAGTTTCAAGCCGGCCACGGTCTGATACAGCAACCGCCGCGAATCGGCCGCCCATGACGGCGAATCGGCGATCTCATTCGACAGCTGCCGCGGCGGACCCGCCGTGTCGCCAGTCGGCGTGGTCGGCATGACGTGCAGCCGGCCTTCCATGACGAACGCCATCTTCGAGCCGTCGCGCGACCAGACCGGGCCATCGTGTTCGCGCGTGCCGATCGAGCGATGCGCCAGCGGATCCGGGCGGCGCACCGGCGCGCCCGTCGTCGACACCAGGAGCAGCTGGTTGGTGCCTTCGCGGAACCGGCTCGAGTACGGCTGGAGCGTGGTAATCGCGATCAGCCCTTCCGGCGCCCAGGTCGGCCGGCCCGGATCGCGGATCGGCTGCGAGATCGGCGCCGCCCGCCCCGTGATCGCGATTGCGCCCTCGCGGGTGATGTAGGCGATTTCATTTCCTCTCGGCGCCCATGATGCTTTCGTGCCTTCGCTCACCACCTTGCGCTCGGCGCCAGTCGCGAGCTCGCGCACCCAGATGTCCATCGTGCCGTCGCGATCGGATGAGAAGGCCAGCGAACGACCGTCGGGCGACCACGTCGGGTGCATTTCGACGAATCGATCGGAGGTCAGCCGTTTCGCCTGGCCACCGATCGGCATCAGCCACAGATCGCCAAGCGCGGCGAACGCCACTTGGGTGCCGTCCGGTGAAATGACCGGCGCCATGATGCCGCGCACCGGGCGTTCGGTACGCGAATCGAAATCATGCACGGCGTGCTTGTACGGCGTCCGCGTGAACGACACCGCCGCGGTGAACTCGATGGTGCTGGCCGATCCTCCGGCAATGGGACGCTTCTTGATCTTGCCGTCTGCCGTGTAGATCACTTCGGTGGGCGACGACCATTGCGCCCGGAACGGGAACACGTCTTCGTCGCCGGTAATGTCGCGGCCATCGAGCATGAGCTCGCTGCGGTTGGCGGCGATTACGTTGTAGATCACCTTCGATCCGTCGCGGCTCCACGACGGCGCGCTGACCGCGCCCGCGGCCGGCGCCAGCGAGGCTTCGGCGCCCGTCCCCGCATTCACGGTCCATACGCCGCGGCGATCCTCGCGTTCCGAGACGAACGCGATCGTGGAGTCAACCGGCGAATATGCCGGCGCGAAATCGTTGGCGGGGTTTCGCGTTAATTGGCGCACGGCGCCGGAGGCGACGTCGACGTCCCAGACGTCGTAGTTGCCCGACCGATCGGATGAAAACGCGATGCGGCTGCCGTCGCGCGACCACGACGGTTCGCGATCGTCGAAGGGCCCCGAGGTGACGGCGCGCAGATTGCCGCCGTCGGCGTTCATGACATAGACGTGCCAGACGCCGTCGGCGTAGCCCTGAAAGGCCACGCGCCGGTTGTCGGGCGCCCACACAGGCTGGCGCGCGTCGAGGTATTCGTCGGTCACCCGCCGGGCCGCCCCGCCGCTCGCCGGCAGCGTCCACAGGCTGCCGAGCAGATCGATCATCAAGGTGCGGCCGTCGGGCGACAAGGCTGCGGCCATGTTGGTGCCTTCGCGCAGCATCAGCGAGATCTGCTGTTGTCCGTAAGTCGTGTGAGTCGCGATCAGCAACGCGCTCACGATCAGGGCCCAGGCGTGCTTCATGGACGGGCAACTTACTATTGTCCGGCGCGTGCCGCAATCGTCTTCGCAATCACCTCACCGTGGAACCGGCCGTTCTCGATGAACACCGTGCCTGTCCGCTTCCCCGCCACTTGTCCGCCGGCGACGAACAATCCAGGCACGTCCGTCTCGTAGGTGTCGACGTTGTATTTCGGCGCCAGCGTGTCCTCGTGAATCTGAATCCCGATCCGCTTCATGAACTCCGCGTCGGCGTGATAACCGGTGAGGAGCAACACGTGCTCCGCCGGCAGCCTCACGCCGCTGTCGAGCACGACTTCGGTGGACGTGATTTCGACCACCTGCGAGTTGAAGTGCGCGGCGATCGATCCTTCCTTGACGCGGTTTTCAATATCGGGCTTCACCCAGTACTTCACCGACTCGCCGAAGCCCGGGCCGCGATGCACCATCGTCACCTGCCCGCCCGAGCGATAGATCTCGAGCGCGGCCTCGGCGGCGGAGTTCTTGCCGCCAACGATCACGACGCGCCGGCGGTAGAACGGATGCGCTTCCGTGTAGAAGTGCGACACGTGCGGTAGCGTTTCGCCGGGCACGTTCAAGAGATTCGGCAGGCCGTAGTAGCCCATCGCCAGCACGACGTGCCGCGCCTCGCGCACGCGGGACACGCCGCGCGACGTGCGCGACTCGACGACGAATTCGCCGCCGGGCTGCGAAGGGGGCTGAATCGATACCACCTCTTCA
>Ga0114129_10007616_pt1 | contig 15406 bp, 16 predicted proteins | sample RhiMetdeltSRZDD1_FD_80071 | JGI IMG/M metagenome (GOLD analysis project Ga0114129, IMG submission 80071) | Populus rhizosphere microbial communities from Tennessee, USA - Rhizosphere MetaG P. deltoides SRZDD1 (version 2) (version 2) | ecosystem: Host-associated > Plants > Roots > Rhizosphere >...
CGATCGCCTGCCCGAGCGCCAGGCTGGGTGCGGCCACGTCGAGGTACTGCCTAAGGGGCAGGCGCCGGCGCCAAGCGTAGAGACCGCCCACCAGGATGCCGCCCACGACGCCGCCGTGGATGGCGAGCCCGCCTTCCCAGAGCGCGAAGATTTTACCGGGGAACTGGCTGTAGTATTCGAGGTTGAACGCCACGTAGTAGAGCCGCGCGCCGATCAGGCCGCCCAGCAACGCCAGCTCGGAGGCCTTCAGGAGACGCTCGGGATCTAGGCCGCGGCGTTGCGCGTCTCGATGCGCGAGCCAAAGGCCCAAGGCCATGGCGGTCGCCATGAGGACGCCGTACCAGCGGATCGCAATGGGGCCCACGTGCACCGCGAGCGCGCCCGGCGACTGGAACATAGAAGGCTTATACGGCTGGACCCGGAGACTGTCAATAATTCAGCGACTTTTCAGGGGTTTTCGGGGCGAATTTGTTGACACCCTGAAAAAGGCTCCGGTATCATCAAATCAAACAATTCGTCACGTCGTTCACCATTCACTCGTACAAGGAGACCCCCGGGTGCCAGGGACAGGAAGTGCCAACGGCGGCGTTGCGGAGCTCGTCCTCAGCGCCGGTCCCGTCGCCAAGTTCGTCCTGCTCCTCCTCGCGACCTTTTCCGTCATCTGCTGGGCGCTGATCGTCGAGAAGTGGTGGGAGTTCCGCAAGATCCGACGCGAATCGCTGCGCTTCCGGCAAATCTTCCGGGAAGCGCGCCGCTTCTCGGTGGTCTACGGAGCGGCCAAGAAGCACCGCGAGAGCCCGCTGGCCCAGCTCTACGTAGCGGCGGGTCAGGAGCTGGTCACCGCCTACGGCAGCGCGGAGATGGTGGACCACGTGCTCGACGACGCGGACGAGGGACTGGCCGTCGAGCGCCTGGACGCGACCAGCCGCGCGCTCCGTCGCGCCGGCTCCTCCGAAGTCGCGCGCATGGAGCGCTACCTGCCCTTCCTCGCCACCGTGGCCAGCTCGGCCCCGTTCATCGGCCTGTTCGGCACGGTGTGGGGCATCATGACCGCCTTCCAGAACATCGGCCAGCAGGGCTCGGCCAACCTCGCGGTGGTGGCGCCCGGCATCTCGGAAGCGCTCGTGGCCACCGCCGCCGGTCTCGGGGCGGCCATTCCCGCGGTCATGGGCTACAACTTCTTCGTGAACCGCACCAAGCACTGGGCGATGGAGATGGAGGGCTTCACGCTGGACCTGCTGAACGCCTTCGCGCGGCCGGTGCAGAAGATGGCACGGGTGCCCAAAGATGGCCATTAAGGTCGACACGCCCGACTACGGGGGTAGCAGCAGCTATCGCATCGGCGGGACCATGTCCGAGATCAATATCATCCCGCTGGTCGACGTCATCCTCGTGCTCCTCCTCATCTTCATGCTCACCGCGCCGCTCATGTATCGCGGGATCGACGTCAATCTTCCCAAGAGCTCGGGCAAGCCGACCGCGGTCGAGGAGCGGGTGGTGCTGACGGTGACGAAGGACCAGACCATCTACATCAACGACAAGCCGGTGGCCCTGGGCGCGGTCGAGCAGGCGCTGCGCGACCTGTTCAAGAACCGGCAGGACAAGACGCTGTATCTGCGGGCGGACCAGGCCCTGCAATACGGCCTCGTGGTGGAGACCATGGACCGCGTGCGGCGCGCCGGGATCGAGAAGCTCGGCATGGTGACGGAGCCGACGCGCGCTCGATGAGCTCGACGATGGCCGCCCGCCGTTACCCCATGGGCCCGCTTCCCGATCCCGGCCTGAGACGACCGGGCCCGGCGCTGCGGCGGCGGAGCCTGCCGCTGGCCGCCATCGGCTTCTCCACCGTCGCGCACGTCGTGGTGTTCGGCGGCATGGCCGCGTTCGTGATGTGGGGCGGCTGGCGTCCCGAGAAGATCCAGGTCGTCAACCTGGTGCCGATGGTGGCTGCGGTCGGCAACCCGAATGCGCCCGCCGCGCCCACCCTGCCCGCGCGTCCGCAGGCGCCGGTGGCGCCGCGCGTCCCTGAGCCAGAGCCGGCGCCCAAGGCGCCGGCTCCACCGCGCGAGGCGCCGAAGCCGGTTCCCGCGCCGAGCCTCCCTCCTCCATCGCTGCCGACGGCGAAACCACTGCCTCCGCGGACCACCGTGCCGCGCCCCGGCGAGAAGGAGCTGCCGTCGCTGGCCACGCCGCCGTCGGGCCGGCCGCAGGGCGAGAAGACGGCCGAATCGCCCCGCCCCCAGGAGACCGCATCGCTGGGCGCGCCCACCGGCTCGGTCACCGGCTCGGGGGCCCTGACCCTCGACGTGGGCGACTTCCCGCACGCGTGGTACCTCCGGCAGGTGCTCCAGAAGGTCGAGCAGGAGTGGCAGCGCCAGAACCAGCCCACCGAACCGCAGCAGAAGCCGCAGATCTACGTCGAGATCCAGCGAGACGGATCGATCGGTCCGCCCGCCATCCACAAGAGCTCGGGCAACGCCTTCTACGACAATGCGGCCCTTCGCGCGGTCATGGCGGCGGGCCCCTTCCCGAAACTGCCCGACGACTGGACGAAGCCGTCGCTTCGCATCCTGTTCACCTTCGACCTTCGTCGCGGCTGACACACGAATGGGTGAGTCATGAACAGACTACTGCGTCCCGGACGTCCGCTCGGCTTTCTCGTCGGGCTGGTGCTGCTGGCCGCGCTGGGCGGCGCGCTCTCCTCGCCGCCCGCCGCCCGCTCACAGGCCGCCGACGTGCTGCTCAACGTGCTGGCCACCGGCGCCAAGAAGCTCAACATCGTGGTCCCGCACTTCACCGTCGTGGGCGGCCCCGACGCCCAGGGCCTCGGGAAGAACCTCTCCCTGGTGACCGCGCGTGACCTCACGTTCTCGAGCCTCTTCAGCGTGGTCTCGGACGTGCCCCCCATCCCGGTCGGGGATCCCGCCGCGCTCAAGGCCGCCTTCGCCAACTTCGCGGCGGCGGGCGCCCACGCCGGGCTGCAGGGCGTGCTCACCCTGCGCGGCGATCGCGCCGAGATCGAGATGCGCCTGCACGACCTGACCTCGCCCGAGTTCCGGCTGATCGGGGCCAAGAAGATCGAGCTGCCCACCGCGCAGACACGCCGGCTGGCCCACAAGGTCGCGGATGAGGTGGTGCTGCAGTTCACCGGCGAGGCGGGGGTCGCGGACACCAAGGTCGCCTACGTGAACTCGGGCTCCGGTAGCAAGGAGCTCAGCCTGATGGACTACGACGGCGCGAGCGCCGCGCGCGTGACGTCGAACAACTCCATCAACATCTCCCCGGTCTGGAGCCCGGACACGCGCTCGCTGGCGTTCACGTCGTACATGCGGGGTTACCCGTACCTCTACCGGATGTTCCCGTTCGAGAACCGGCCGGTGCAGGTGCTGGCCGGCTTCCTCGGCATCAACACTTCGCCCGCCTTCAGCCCGGACGGGCGCTCGGTCGCCTTGACCCTCTCCCGCGACGGCAATCCCGAGGTGTACGTGCTGAACCTGGCCTCCGGAGCCTTCCGCCGCCTGACCACCTACAGCGGGATCGACACCGAGCCCAGCTGGTCGCCGACCGGGCGGGAGATCGCCTTCGTGTCCGAGCGGGCCGGAGGCGCGCAGATCTTCGTGATGGACGCGGAGGGCGCAAACGTGCGGCGCCTCACCCAGGCCGGGTTCAATACCCAGCCGCGCTGGTCCCCCAAGGGGGACACCATCGTCTTCACGTCGCGCCAGGGAAACTTCGATCTCTGGGGCATCGGCCCCGACGGGTCGAACCTGCGCCGGATCACCGCCGGCCCCGGCAACAACGAGGGCGCCTCCTGGGCTCCCAACGGCCGCCATCTCGTCTTCCAGTCCAACCGGCTGGCGGGCGGGTACCAGCTCTTCACCATGCTCGCCGACGGTTCGGAGCAGCAACCCCTCACGCGGGCACCCGGGGAGTCCACAAGTGCTTCTTGGTCACCACGTCTTCCGTGATACGATCTTTTGGTAACGTAAATTGATCACCAAGCGCATGAAACCTAGGAGGATTTGACTCATGGCGCATCGACGGGGAAGCGCGCTGCTGGTTGCTCCAGTGCTCGTTCTTTCTCTCTTCCTCGCGGGGTGCCCGAAGCGGCCCGCCACCACGGCCGCCTCCGCGCCTCCGCCGACCGGGGCTCCCCCGTCATCCGCGGCGCCCTCGACGACTTCGCCCGGTGGCGCGATGACCCCGTCACCCGTGGCGCCCTCGACCGCCACGCCCAGCACAACGCCGCCCGCGCCGAGCGAATTCCGCGAGACGGCGAATCTGAAGGACGTGTTCTTCGACTTCGACAAGTACGACATCCGGGCCGGCGACGCCGCGGTGCTCGACACCAACGCGGCGTGGCTGAAGAGCAATGACAACCTCGTGCTGATCGAAGGGCACTGCGACGAGCGCGGCACCAACGAATACAACCTGGCGCTCGGCGAGCGGCGCGCGAAGGCGACGATGAACTACCTGGTCGGCCAGGGCGTGCAGGCGAATCGCATCACGATCATCTCCTACGGCAAGGAGCGGCCCACCTGCACCGAGCACAGCGAAGGGTGCTGGGCCAAGAACCGGCGGGCGCACTTCCTCGTGAAGGCCCGCTGATCGACACGGAGTTCGTCGTGTCGTCCCGCTCGACCGCGAAGGGGAGCCTCCGGCTCCCCTTCGCCGCTTGGACCCTCCTCACCGTCACGCTCACCGCCGCCGCGGGCTGCGCCGACGTGTCCGGCCAGGCCCTGCAGCAGGACGTGGCCCAGCTCCGTCAGGATCTCAACTCGCTCACGCTCGCGGTGCATCGGGGTCGCGGGGACACCGAGACCGTGGTCGGGCAGCTCGATCGTCGCACCCGCGAGCAGGCCGCGGAGAGCAGCAAGCAGAGCGCGGCCCTCAACGCGCGGCTCGACGCGCTCTCCGCGGAGGTCGCGCGCGTCTCCGCCCGCGTGGACGAGCTGTCCCAGCGGGTGGAGACCCTGGGCCGCAGCGCTCCGTCGGGCGGCGCGGCGCCACGCTCCGGCGCTCCGGCGCCGTCGGTCGCGGCGGTCCCGGCCCCGGCCCGTGGGGGCGGCGCCAGCGCGGAGGAGAGCTACCAGGCGGCCTATCTCGACTTCAGCAAGGGGCTCTACCCCCTCGCGGTGTCGGGCTTCCGCGACTTCCTGCGGCGCTTCCCGGACTCGCCCCTGGCCGATAGCTCGCAGTACTGGATCGGGGAAGCCTACTTCAGCATGGCGCGCGCCACCGCGAGCCAGCCGGAGAAGGCGCGGGAGAACCTCGAGCAGGCGGTGCAGGAGTTCCGGAAGGTCGTCGTCGCCTACCCGCGTGGCAGCAAGGTGCCGACCGCGCTCTACAAGGAAGCCCTCGCTCTCGTGGAGCTCAAGCAGACCGCGCTCGCCCAGGCGCGACTGCAGTACCTGGTCGAGCACTTCCCGCAATCGGAAGAAGCCCCTCTCGCGAAAGAGCGGCTGGCCAGTCTGAAGGACTAGCTACGACTGCTCGTCCTGCTCCCCGGGGTTGAAGACCCAGATCACCGTCACGTCGTCATCCGGGCTCGAATACACCATCACGCTGCGTTCCGGATCGGCGGAGGAGACGTCCTGCACCACCACCGGGGCCGCCAGCGTCAAAGGTGTGCTGGGCCAGAGGACCAAGCCGAGCGCGAGGCCCGAAATCATGAGGGTGCCGAGGGCGACCCGCGGATGCCCCCAGACCGGTTTCCAGACGGGCAGCCACCAGGATTCACGGACCCGCTGGGGCGCCTCGCTGGCAATCCGGACGCGGACCGCGGGCCAGAAGCCGGCCCACTCGGGCTCGGCCACTTCCGGGGCGGCGCTTCGGACCAGCAGGCGGAGGCGGTTGAGCTGCGCCACCTCACCGCCACAGCGTGGGCATCGGGCCGCGTGAGACGTGACCGCCCGACCGGCGCGGGGCCCGAGCGCGCCGTCGACCAGGCGCTCGAGGCGCGGGCGGTTCCAGAGACACGCGAGACTCGGCATCATCGGAAGTATACCTCGTAGGCTGTGACGCGGTCCGGCCCTTGAATATTCCCGCCGGACCCCCTAAGGTCGGAATTCCTATGGAAGAAGCCCTCGCGATTTACGTTCCGGATGGCCCCGCCCTGGAGGCCCGGCTCGGGCCCGTCGCGAGCCCCAAGGGGGGATTGGTCGTCTGCCACCCCCATCCGCTCTACGGGGGCGACATGGACAACCCAGTGGTCATCCGGTCCGCCGAGGTGGCGCAGGCGGCCGGGTACGCCACGCTTCGCTTCAATTTTCGCGGGTCGGGGAGCTCCGAGGGGGTCCACGACAAGGGACGGGGCGAGCAGGAAGACGTCCGGGCGGCGATGGCGGAGCTCGCGAGCCACCTACCCGCCGGGAGCCGGGTCGGGGTGATGGGCTACTCGTTCGGGGCCGCGATGGCGGCACGGGCCACCCGGCCGGGCCTTCCCGAGGCGCCGCTGGGGTTGATCGCCCCGCCGCTCGGGATGTTCGACTTCGACTTCCTGCAGACGAAGCCCGGGCGCCTGCTGCTGGTGGCCGGCACTGCGGATTCCTACTGTCCGGTCGAGGCGCTCCACCGGCTGGCCGCGATCACCTCGGCCGAGGAGCGGATCATCGAGGGGGCGGACCACTTCTTCTTCGGCAAGCTCTATCCGCTGGGTGAGGCGATCGGGGCCTGGCTGGCGGGGTTGCCGCCCGCCTCGTGATCAGAGCCGCTCGCGAGGCAGCCGGGGCGGCGTGGCGGTGCCCGCGGAGAGGATGATACGGATGCCCTCCTCCACGGTGAGGCCGGTGGGCAGCGTCTCCTCCCTCGCCACCACGATCACGTCGCCGAGGTAGAGGTTGTTGGTGGGCACGAACACGGTCACCATGGCGCGCTTGCCCTCGACACCCTCGAGGAGCAGCTCGGACGTGACGAACCCGAAGACGTACTCGCCTTTACGCGGGTGCTCGGCCAGGACCACCGCCTTGAACGAGTTGCGCTGCTGGGGCGAGAACGACTCCAGGAGCTGCTTCACGGAGGGATAGATGCTGCGGAAGATCGGCACGTGCTCGAACAGGCGCTCGATGCGGACGAGGATGCGCCGACCGACCACGTTGCGGGCGATCGTGCCCATGATGAAGATGATGACCACCGCGGTGAGGAAGCCCAGGCCGGGGATGCGCCGGCCGAGGATCTGGGTGTACACCGGGGAGAAGAAGTCGTCGATCGCGTTCCAGAACACCCACAGCAGCCAGGCCGTGGCGATCGCGGGAACGGTGGAGAACAGTCCGGTGATGAACCGAACCTTCATCCAATTGCGGAAACTACCCGACATATCGAATCGATGAGACCACACGCCCCAGAGCAAGTCAAGGAACTGACCGGCAAGGTGGCGCTCGTCACCGGCGGCGCGGTGCGCGTGGGACTCGAGATCGCGCGCGCGCTCGCCGACGCGGGCGCGGACGTGGCGATCGGCTACCGCCGCTCGGCCGCGGAGGCGCGCGCCGCGGTGCGCGACCTGGAGGCACGCGGCGTACGCGCGGCGGCGCTGCGCGCCGACGTGGCGCGACCGCGCGAGGCGCACGCGCTCGTGACCGCCGCGGTGAGGCGGCTCGGCCGTCTCGACATCCTGGTCAACAACGCGGCCCTGTTCTTTCGTACACCGGTGCTCACCACCACCGTCGTCCAGTTCGATCGGCTCCTCGCCGTCAACCTGCGCGCGCCGTTCTTCCTGAGCCAGGCGGCCGCCCGAGCCATGGGCCGGCGCGGGGGACGCATCATCAACATCGCCGACGTGGGCGCGGTGCGCGCCTGGGCCGGCTACGTGCCCTACGGCATCTCCAAGGCGGGCGTGCTCATGCTCACCCGCGGTCTCGCCGCCGCCTTGGCCCCCCGCATCCAGGTGAACGCGGTGGCGCCGGGCGTGGTCCTGCTGCCCGAGGGCTTCCCGCGCGTATCGGGACGCCGCCTCACCGCGCGCATCCCGATGGGCCGGCACGGCCGGCCCGCCGACGTGGCGCAGGCGGTTCGCTTCTTCGCCACCTGCTCCGACTACATCACGGGTCAGGTGCTCTTCGTCGACGGGGGGATGTCGGTGCTTTAAGTCGGAGGGGGCCTCGACGGCCCCCTCCGAACCTCCCCCCGAACAGCTTGCGCCGGCGAAGCCGGCGCTCGAACAGAGACTACTGATACTCTGCTCTACACGAGGAGGCGGAGGGCGCCCGGGTGGATCTCGACGTCGAGCGGGGTGTGGGCGCCGAGCTCGCCGTCGAGCTGGACGGGGAGCGGCGTGGCCGCGTGAACCCGCACCCGGGTCGCGCGCCGCAACGCGATCCGGGGGTTGGCGAGATGGCCACCCCAGTACACCGTGGGGAGCCAGCGCGCGAGCTCGAGCCGTCCCAGCGCGCCCAGGTGGACCACGTCGAGGAGGCCGTCGTCGGGGCGCGCGCCCGGCGCGATGCGCATGCCGCCGCCGAACCAGGCGCCGTTGCACACCACCACGCTCGCCGCAGAGCCGGCCCAGGCCTCAGCACCGTCCAGACGCACCGCGATCTCGGCGGGCCGGTAGTCGCGCAGGCTCGTCAGCACCGCGAGCGCGTAGATCAGCCGACCCCCGCGCGCGCCGGCCCGCCGGGCCACCACCGCGTCGAATCCCGTGCCGGCCGAGCCGAGGAAATAGCGATGGCCGCCCGGCCACCGGGCGAGCCCGACGTCCAGGGCTACGACGCGCCCCTCGGCCAGGCGGCGCGCGGCGCGCCGCGGATCCCGCGCCAGCCCCAGGTTGCGGCACGCGTCGCGCCCGCGTCCGGTCATGAGCGCGCCGACGGTCACCGGATATTCCTCGCGCAGCGGGACGAGACCGTTGACGACCTCGTTCAGGGTGCCGTCACCGCCCACCGCGACCACCAAGGGGACGTGGGCGCGCGCGGCCTCGGCGGCCAGCGTCGTGGCGTGGCCCCGCGCTCGCGTCTCGACCATCTCGAAGGGAAAGTGCTGCCGCGTGATGATGTCCCGAAGGGAGGGCCAGAGTCGCCCGGCGCGGCCGCCGCCGGCCGCGGGGTTGACGACGAGGAGGGCGGGTGCGGCTATGTGTGGCCGACGCGGCCGCCGCCCATGGCGAGCATGAAGTCGCTCATGGACGGAAAGCGCATCATCGGGTTCAGGCGCTTCTCGGCGCCGATGGTGGTCCGCGACCCGCCGTAGTTGTGGCCGGGCAGCACGACCGTCTCCTCGGGCAGCGCGCCCAGGCGCTGCGTGAGCGAGGTGTACATCTCCTGCGGATCGCTGCCGGGCAGATCCGTGCGGCCGCAGGATCGGATGAACAGCGTGTCGCCCGAGATGAGGCAGCCGTCCACCAGGAAGCACTGCGACCCGGGCGTGTGGCCGGGCGTGTGGATGAAGGTCAGCGGCACCTGCCCCACCTGAAGCGTGGTCCCGCCCCGCACCGCCACCACGTCCGAGCCGAAGCCCTTGAGGAACTCCCGCTCGTCCTGGTGCACGTAGACCTTCATGGGGTGCTTGGCGAGCAGCTCTTCCACACCCGGGATATCGTGGCCGAACAGGTGGCCGCCCACGTGGTCCTGGTGGGTGTGGGTGACCAGCGCGCCGGTCAGCCGCATGTCGTCCTTGGCCGCCAGGTCGGCGATGCCGTCGATCTCCCAGGCCGGATCCACCACCACGCATTCGCGACTCGCCAGATCGCCGATGAGGTAGACGAAGTTCTGCATCGGCCCCAGCTCGATCTGCTTCAGGTAGAGCGGCGACTGGGCCATCAGTTCCCGTTCACCCACACGAGCTGGTAGTAGCCGCCGTTCACGATCTGTGGCTGATATCCACCACCCACCATGACGCCTTCCGCCGTGACGTACCCCGGCACCCACACATAGGTCGTGTACGCGGTGGGCACCCACTGGTACGCCCAGTAGCCCGCGCAGCAGACCACCGACGGGGCGGAGAATACCGGCGGACGGCCCGGATGCCCGTGGGGCGGCCGGACGGGCGCGCTGGGTGCGGGGCGCGGGTCGATGGGCGCGGGCGGCGGGGTCATCGCGAAGGGGTTAGGCGCCGGCACGGTCGGGCGCAGCTCACCGGCGGCCACCGGGCCAAGCGGCCCGGCCAGCGCCAGGAGTGCAAGACTTGCGATGGCGGCGATGGTTCTCATGCTCAATCGGACGCCGATCTCGGCAGCCCTATTCTGCCACCGTCGGAGCGGCCGGAGAAGCCCGGTCTCAGGAGGGAATCTCGGCTCGTGCCTTCCGCAGGTCGTCGAGGTCCTTGCTGGACACCGCGAAGATCCCGGGCTCGGCCCGGAGCTTCACATAAGTGACCGCGCCGTCGGTGCGGCCGACCAGGAGCGTGGCCAGCTCGGCGCCGCCCTCCTTGAACACGGTCACTTCCACCTCGGGCTTGTCCAGGCCCCACTTGGCCGCGTCCTCCGGGCCCTTGGCCGCGATCTCCTTCCACTTGAGGTTCCGGAGCGTCAGGAGCATGCCCGCCACGCGGCCTTCCTTGGTCTTCCCGCGCGCCGGCTCCAGCATCTTCCACTCCGTCTCGCCGCTCTTTTCCACCACCAGGGGCTTGTCGCCGGCGGCCACGCGGGCCTTCTTGATGTCGCCGATCTCGAAGGCCGGGAGCAGAGCCCGGTCGCGCAGCTCGGCGACACCGGGTGCGAGGTCCGCGAGCATCTTGCCCTCGACCAGCATCACCGGCCCTTCGCCCCGCACCGCGGCCACCGCCGCGGGTTGCCCGCCGCGTCGCTCCGCCGAGGACTGCAGCAGGAGCGTCTTCGGCTCCTTGGCACCCTCCTCCCAGAGCCGCACCGTGACCTCGGGCCGGGTCAGGAAGCGCGGGGCCTCCGCGGGCGTCTCGGCGAGAAAGCCGAGGGCGCGCAGGTCGCGGATCTTCCACAGGAGCCCGGTCACCGCGGCCGAATCCGCCTTGAGGGCCTCGGGCGCGGTGAGCTTCCAGCCGGTGCCGTCCTTCTCGACGGTGACCACGCCGCGCCCGTGCGCGAGCTCGATCTTGGTGAGCTTGTCGTAGGCGTAGGTGACGACGGTCTTGTCGCGTAGCACCGCCACCGTCTTGGGAAACGTGGTCCACACCGCCTCCGCGGTCAGGAGCACGCCCGGCTCGCCGTCGCGCTTGACGTAGACGCCCTTCTTTTCCGGCACCGGGCGCCCCACGAGCAGCGTCCGGGACGACCGGTCCTTGTCGCGGCCGAGCCACACCGTGACGCGGGACGGCTTGTCGAGCCCGTAGGGCGCGAGCGACTTCGGCGCGTCGTCCGCGAACTCGATCGCCTTGGCGCCTTCCAGCTTCTCGAGGAAGTCGGCCACGATCTCCGCGTCGGCGCGGAGCGGGCGCGGCTTCACGATGCGCCACTTGCCCGGCTCGTCGGCGGCGAGGCTCGTGTGGTCGCCGGCCACGTCGAGGTCGAGGCCGGTGAGATTGCGCCGATCGAAGGCCATCACGCTCCGGTCCCGGAAGTCGGCCACCGGTCGCGCGGTATCGCGGGCGACGCTCTCCGACATCGTCATCACCGCGGGCTTGTCGCCCTCGCGCGCGTAGACCCAGACCCCGGTCGGGTTCTTGCTGCCCACCCGGAGGACGAGCGGCGCCGCGGCGCCCTTGACCTCGAGGCGTACTTCCGCCTCCGGAGGCGCGAGCCCGAAGTCCGCCGGCTTGGCCGGATTGGGATCGATTTCCCGGTCCATGCGCGCGGTGGCGAGGCCGGTCACCATGTCGTCCACCGCGGCCCGGTCGGCGCGCACCCGGAGCGGTTCGAGCATCTCCCAGCCGTCGGCGGTGCGCTTCAGGCGGACGGTCCCGCCCTTTCGGGCGATGGTGACGCCCTCCACGTCCTTGGGCTCGACGGTCCAGATGCGCCCCTTGGCGGACTCCGCCTTCTCGCGCCTGGGGTTGAGCCAGTAGGTGTCGTAATAGAAGAAGCCGCCGAGCCCGGCGGCCAGCAGCAGGAGGGCGACGAGGGTCTTGCCGCGCGCCATGGGGCTAGGGAACTCGGAGGGGGGCTACGCCCCCCTTCCGAACCTCCCCCCAAAACAGTATGCGCGGGCGGAGCCCGCGCAGGAAGTGGACCCGCTTGCCCGCCCGTGCGTCATCCAGTGTTACCAGGGCCGATTCCTAGCGCGCGCGGCGTCGCTGCATGATCACCGCGATGCCGCAGATCAGGACGGCGCCCGGCAGCGCCAGGAGGGGCAGGCCCAGCACCAGCCTGGACTGGCCGGAGGTCAGCACCACCGGGTTCTGCTTCGGATCCTTGGCGCGGATCGAGATGAGATCCTCTTCTTCTGCGAGCCAGGACACCACGTTGAGGAAGAAGTCGCGATTACCCTGCGCCCCCAGGAACTGGTTGGACGCGAAGTCGGCGGTGCCCACCACCACGATGCGGGCCTTGGGCGTCTTCTTCGCCGCGTCACCCTCCGCCTTCGGATCGGGCTGCGCGTCCACCGTGGCCACCAGCGCCACCGAGAGGGGCCCCGTCTTCTCGTTCGGATCCGGGGTGGCCTTGCCGGTCTGGAACACGTTCTTGTCGGTCTCGCCCCACGACTGGCGGCTGGTCTGGGCCAGCGACGAGGCCTGGACACCCTTGGGGAGCGCCTTGGCCGGCGCCAACGAGCGCGTGAGCGGGAAGAGCGTCATGACCCCGGCCATATCCTTGGTGATCGGATGCGGCTCGTACTGGCCCACCACCGGGACGAGCGGACCCACCCCGAAGACCTGGCCGATCGGGTTCAGCTCGATCACCACGTCCTCGTCCACCACGATCCCGTACTTGGTCAGGTACTTCATGGTGGTGTCGGCCTGAAAGGGCCCGGCCATGAGGAACACCTTGCCCGCCTTGGCGATGTAGCCGTCGAGCGCGGCCAGCTCCTGCGGAAAGAGATCCGTCTTCGGACTCGGCACCATCACGATGGCGGCGTCGTCGGGGATCTTCGGGTCCCGGGCCAGGAACAGATCCTTGACCTCGTAGTTGGCCTTCTCCATCTGCTCCTTGGCCTGGCTGAATCCGCCCCGGTCGGTGCTCCCGATCTCGCGCTCGCCGTGCCCCTTGAGCACGTAGACGACCCGCTTGTCCGCGCGGGTGATCTTGACGATGGCGTTGGTGAGCTTCTCCTCCTCGGCGTCCTGCACCTTCTCGGTGCGCGTCTGTCCCGCCGGGCCCCCCTCCAGCACCACGGTGCCGTAGCTCTCCACCCCGTACTGCCGGGCCAGGGCGGGCGCCCGGTCCGTGTCCTCCAGCCGCCAGGTGAACTTGCCGCGCGAGTAGGTCGCGTACTGGGTGAGCAGGTCCTCCGCCGTCTTCTTGCCCGGCGTGTCCGAACGGAAGAAGGCGATCGCGCTCACCGGGGCCTTCAGGGTGCGGAGCACCTGGATCGTCTGGGGCGAGACGCTGTTGCGCTTGTTCTCGGTGAAGTCCCAGCGGACGCTGTGCCGCAGCGAGATCGCGTTGGCCCCCACCACGATGCCCAGGGCGAGCAGCGCCATCACCGCGGCCCCCGCCCCGTAGCGGGCGGTGCGGGTGCCCATCGCCGAGCGCGCCTCGCCGGTGTTGAGAGCGAGCGAGAGGAGCAGCAAGGCGACGCCCAGGCCCAGGAAGACCCACTGGGCGGGCACCCCCGGATAGAAGTGCCAGAGCGCGAACGCGATCAGGAGGCAGACCACCGCCGCGGTCAGCGCGTGGCGCTTGAGCCAGCTCATCGGGCTAGCCCCTCCACCGCTTGGACTCGAGCGAGCGCAGGGTGAGGAACAGGGCCAGCGCCACGCCGGTCACGTAGTACACGAGGTCCTTGGTGTCGATGAGACCGCGGGTGAAGCCCTCGAGGTGGTCGCCGATCGACAGGTACTGGAGCACGGTGCGCATGTTGCCGCCCGCGAACTCGGCGCCCCAGCCGACGACCCAGAACGCGAGCAGCATCCCGAAGGTGCCGAAGCCGGCCACGATCTGGTTCTCGGTCAGCGAGGAGACGAGCACGCCGACCGCGAGGAAGACCGCACCGGTCAGGATCAGCCCCAGGTACCCGGTCAGGATCGGCCCCCACTCGACCCGGGTGAAGTAGGCGACGAGCCCCGGGTACAGCAGGGTCAGGCCGAGCAGGATCAGGTAGAGGGCGAGGGCGGCCAGGTACTTGCCGGCAAGCACCTCGCCGTCGCGCACCGGGTAGGTCAGCAGCAGCTCCATGGTTCCCGACTTCTTCTCCTCGGCGAAAAGCCGCATGGTCAGCATCGGGATGAAGAACAGGAGCACCACGCTCATGTTGGTGAAGAGCGGGCGCATCACGTTGTCCACCACGTTGAGATTCTGGCCGAACTGCGGCTGCATGAACGATCGCATCGAGGCGTCGCTGTAGAAGAGGAAGATCTGGCTGAAGAACCAGCCGGAGATCACCAGGAAAAAGGTGAAGACCACGTAGGCCACCGGCGAGCCGAAGTACAGCCGCATCTCCTTCTTGAACACGGGCAGCCAGCGCATCAGCGCGCCTCCTCCATCCCCGGGACCGGCTCGTTCGGCTCTTGCTCCCCCGCGACCACGCGGATGAAGACCTCCTCGAGGCTCATGCCGACCGAATGCATCTCCTGGAGCGTCCAGCCCCTGCCGGTGACGAGGCGGACCAGGTCGGGCCGCACGTCGCGGTCGCGCGCCGCCTCCACCAGCACCCCGACGCCGCCGTCGCGGGGCGCGAGAGGCTGCACGCCCACCACGCCCGGGATCGCGGCCACCGCGGAGGCCAGCTCGCCGCCCGCGCCCCCCACCCGCAGCTCGATGCGCGCCGACGGGAAGGCCTGCTGGACGAGCTCGGACTCGGTGCCCTGGGCCACGATGCGCCCGCGATTGATGATGACGACCCCGTCGCACACCATCGAGACCTCGGGCAGGATGTGGGTGGACAGGATCACGGTGTGCTGCCCGGCGAGGGAGCGAATCAGCGCGCGGATCTCCGCGATCTGCCGCGGGTCGAGCCCGATGGTGGGCTCGTCCAGGATCAGTACCTCGGGATCGCCCAGGAGCGCCTGAGCCAGTCCCACCCGCTGCCGATAGCCCTTCGACAGCTTGCCGATCAGCCGGTTCTGCATGTCCCCGATGAAGCAGCGCTCCATCACGTCGGCCACCCGGCCGCGCCGCGCGGGCCGGCCCACGCCCTTGATCTCGGCCACGAAGTCCAGATAGGACGCGACCGAAAGATCGGGATAGAGCGGCGCGTTCTCCGGGAGATAGCCGATCCGCCGGCGGACCTCCAGCGATTGCGAGAACACATCGTAGCCGGCCACTCGCGCGGTGCCGCCGCTGGCCGGCATGAAGCAGGAGAGGATCCTCATCGTGGTGGACTTGCCCGCCCCGTTGGGGCCGAGAAAGCCCACGATGCGGCCCTTTTCCACGGTGAACGACACGTCGTGGATGGCCGTGACC
>Ga0114129_10007618_pt1 | contig 15406 bp, 12 predicted proteins | sample RhiMetdeltSRZDD1_FD_80071 | JGI IMG/M metagenome (GOLD analysis project Ga0114129, IMG submission 80071) | Populus rhizosphere microbial communities from Tennessee, USA - Rhizosphere MetaG P. deltoides SRZDD1 (version 2) (version 2) | ecosystem: Host-associated > Plants > Roots > Rhizosphere >...
ATGGTTTCTGCTACAATCCCGCCCGAATGATTGCGCATCTGAGCGGCAAACTGCTTTCGAAACAAGCGACTTCGGTGATTGTTGACGTGAGCGGCGTCGGTTATGAAGTCACGATCCCGCTCTCAACTTTTTACGACCTCGAAGATCTCGGTTCGACCGTTCAGCTTCGTATCTATACCCACGTGCGTGAAGATGCGTTGCAGCTTTACGGTTTCAAGACCGCACGTGAGCGCGAGTTGTTTCTGAAGATCATCTCCGTCACTGGGATAGGTCCAAAACTCGGCATCACGCTGCTTTCCGGCATGAGCGCGGATGAGATGGTCGCGTCGATTAGAACAAACAACCTCGCGCGGCTGACGCTGATTCCCGGCGTTGGCCGTAAGACTGCGGAACGTTTAATAATGGAGCTTCGCGAGAAAGTCGCCGAGCTCTCGTCTGCCGAAATCGAAGAGGAGTTTGGAGCGAAACCAGAAGCCAGCGCCGAGGCTCCTGAAGACGCTGTTCGCGCCGACGCTCTTTCGGCTTTACTCAATCTCGGTTACCAGCGATCCGGAGCGGAAAAAGCGATCGATGCCGCACTCAAAGAAGAGGGCGAGATGACGGTCGAGTCAGTCTTGCGACGCACTCTCAAGAAACTAGCCAGAGTTTGAAAACCACATGGCTCCTGAGTCAATATCAGCGCGCGTGAAAGAAACTTTCGCCAGCGACGAAGATCGCCAACTCGATCTCACGCTGCGCCCGAATCGCATCGACGAGTACATTGGCCAGCGCCAGGTGAAAGAGAACCTGCGCGTGTACATGAAAGCCGCGCGCGGCCGGAAGGAAGCGCTCGATCACGTGCTATTGACTGGTCCACCAGGACTAGGCAAGACGACTCTCGCTAACATCATCGCGAATGAAATGGGCGCCGAGCTGAGATCGACTGCGGGACCAGCGATCGAGAAAGCCGGCGACATCGCAGCGTTGCTGACAAACTTACAGGAAGGCGACGTTCTTTTTATCGACGAGATTCATCGCCTGCTTCCCGCCCTGGAAGAAAAACTCTACCCGGCGATGGAGGACTACGAACTCGATCTCCTGATCGGTCAGGGCGCAGCAGCGCGCTCCATCAAACTCCCGTTGCCGAAGTTCACGTTAATCGGCGCTACCACTCGCGCCGGGTTGATCACAGCTCCTTTGCGTGGTCGCTTCGGAATGGTCTTTCACCTCGACTTCTACCCGCACGAGGATCTCGAAGTCATCTGCAAACGCTCAGCGCAGATCCTTGGCGTTGAGATCGACAGCGAAGGCGCGCTGGAAATCGCGCGACGCTCTCGCGGCACACCACGAATCGTGAACCGTCTGCTGCGTCGCGTTCGCGACTACGCCCAGGTCGACTACGACGGTCGCATAAATAAAGACGTCGCAAACGATGCGTTGAACCGGATGGAAGTTGATACGTATGGTCTGGATGAGATGGATCGCCGGCTGCTGCTGACGATCATCGAAAAATTTAACGGCGGGCCCGTCGGCCTGGGCACGATCTCGGCTTCAATTCATGAAGAGAAGGATTCCATCGAGGAGATCATCGAACCCTATTTAATTCAGATCGGATTTCTCGATCGCACGCCGCGCGGCCGTCTCGCGACGCCGCTCGCGTACAATCATTTTGGTATCAAGACCCCCGGCTCTCGAGTACCCAGCCTGTTCGACCCCCGTTGAAAGTTTAGAGTTCAGCCTTTAGGCTGTTTTCGCTGAAGACAAGCTAAAGCTTGAACTCTGAACTGCTGCATCAAATGAAGCGCTTTCTTTCATTCTCCCGGGATTCATTTGGCGTTCGAAACCGCTCGCCATGGGGCTCGATGCTTTCGCATGCGCTGCATCAGTTTCATGAAAACGATCTCTTCACCTCCGCAGCGGCGATGAGTTACTTCGGTTTGATGGCCCTCTTCCCTGCGCTCGTTTTGTTGCTCGTCCTCAGCACCAAGCTCACAGCCGGAAGCGAACTGCTTACGCACGCAGTCGACGTCTATCCCGGATCGAGCAAGTTTCTGCGCGATACCATCGCAGCATCTGCGAATCTTGGGTTCGGAGCGATCGTTACGTGTGTGATTCTCGTGTTGTGGGCCGGCTCCTGGGTGTTTGCGGTGGTGGAGCGCGCGCTCAATCGCATCTGGGGAGCGATCGCCCGGACGTTCTGGCACGGCCGTGCGCTGACGATCGGAATGGTCGGCGTCGTCGGATTGTTGCTGTCGTTCTCGGTGATGGTGACGTCGATCCTCGTTCGTCTTCGTGACATGACCGGACAACTCTCGCCGCGACAGATTGCGAGATACCCGTTGCTAATGTCAGTCGGCAGTGCGTTCTGGCAAATGCTATTCGCCGCAGGGAGCTACCTTGTGACTGTTGCGGTGTTTGTGCTGGTCTATCGCTTACTGCCGCGGACCGCTGTTACGTGGAAAGACACGCTACCCGGAGCGTTTCTCGCAGGACTGTTGTGGGAGATCGCGAAGTACATCTTCGCCTTGAGCCTGAACTATTTTCACTACGATCAGATCTACGGCTCAGTCGGTGCGGTCGTGGCCGTTCTGAGCTGGAGTTACGTGTCGAGCTTGATACTGCTTTTTGGCGCCCAGCTAACCGCAGTCTTCCACCGCGAGCATCCGACTAAGCCCGAAGATGCCGGCTAAATGCATATCTCTGATTTCGATTACGACCTTCCTCCAGATCTCATCGCGCAGACGCCGCTTGAACAACGAGATGCTTCGCGAATGCTTGTGCTCGACCGCGGCAAGCAAGCGTGGACTGATTCGAGTTTCAGGGAGTTTACTCGCTATCTCCAACCGAACGACGTCATCGTTGTAAATAACTCGCGCGTCATTCCGGCGCGGCTGACAGCAAAGCGCGAAACGGGTGGACAGGTTGAGATCTTTCTCGTACGCGAGATTGAGAATCAGATTTGGGAAGCGCTTGTCCGGCCCGGTGCGAGGTTAAAGCAAGGTTCGAAAGTCAGTTTTGGCGAAGGAAGATTGGTCGCGGAAATCCTGGACCATCCAGGTGCAGAGCTTCGTCGAGTTCGGTTTCACTGTGAAGGTCCTTTTCACGAGCTTCTCGGAGAAATCGGATCGACTCCCCTGCCGCCGTATATCAAACGACCTTCCGGTGCGTCGGCTGACGATCGTGAACGATATCAAACGATCTACTCGAAACACCGAGGTGCGATCGCGGCGCCGACGGCGGGTCTGCACTTCACGCCCGAGGTCCTTGCAGAAGTCGCGCGTAAGGCGTCACTCGCGGAGATCACGCTTCACGTGGGATACGGAACTTTCGAGCCAGTTCGCGTCGACGATATTGCAGAGCATTCTGTCAGCGGAGAACGCTTTGAAATCTCAGAGTCGGCGGCGCAGAAGATCAACGCTGCTCGTGCAAAGGGTGGTCGAATCGTCGTCGTTGGTACTACGACGATGCGAGCACTCGAGTCAGCCGCAAACGAGAATGGCAAAGTCGAAGCCGGCAGCGGCGTCGCAACACTCACCATCAAACCCGGCTATCAATTTCGAATCGCCGGCGCGCTCTTAACCAACTTTCACTTGCCACGCTCTTCGCTGTTGCTTCTCGTCAGCGCCTTTTCCGGTCGCGAGCTTGTCCTTCGAGCGTACGGTCATGCCGTTGAAGCGCGTTACCGTTTTTACAGTTATGGGGATTGCAACTTAATCCTTTAGGCATTATAAAAACCCCGATGGTAAACTAGACCCGGTCGATTTTCTCCGCATCACAAAGGGCTATGGCTGTACTAAAGAAATTTCGTTCCCGCTGGTGGTCTCAGTCGGATCTGCAATACGAGACAGAAAAGAAAGAGAAGACAGCCACTCCGTCGTGGGGCATGAGCTACGACATCCGTCCACTCACCATCTCGCAACTGGACGAATGCTGGCGCCTCGATCAGCGCTGCTTCATCGACGGCGAAGCCTACAGCCGTGAAACATTCGACTACCTGCTCACAGCTCCCGAATCAGTTTCGTTTCGCGCGGTCACGACTGGCGGCGTCATGGCCGGGTTTGTGATCGGACTCATCGAGCCGGATCACACCGGACACGTCACGACCGTCGGCGTCGCGCCCGAACACAGGCGGCGGAATCTGGCGAAAAGATTGATGTGGCAGGTGGAGGAGGGGTTCCGCAAACGCAACGTGAGACTGGTGCGGCTGGAAGTGCGAACTCTAAACACCGCGGCTCAAAAACTCTACGAAAGCCTCGGCTACACAATCACTCAACGACTTCCGAAATATTATTCCAACGGCGGCGACGGGCTCTTGATGCTCAAGTCTTTGGACTAGGCACACAAAAAGGCACAAAAGGAACAAAAACTCAGTTCATTGTGTTCCTTTTGTGCCTTTTTGTGGCTAACCTTTTCGGAGTTCTGTGAGTACTTGTTTGGCGACGGCTTTCAACGTATCAAACACACCCTGACCCGTGGAGGCGACGGCCTCGACAACAGGCTCACCCTTCCGCTGTAACTCTGAGGCCAGATCCTCAACCGGTATGATATTCGTCAAATCGCGCTTGTTGAGTTGAAGCACGTAAGGGATCTTCATCAGATCGTAGCCCTGTGACCGGAGGTTCTCTTCGAGGTTGTACAGCGACTCGATGTTGGCGTCCATTCGCTCTTCCTGCGAATCCGCGACAAACACGACGCCATCCACGCCCTTCAGGATCAGCTTGCGCGACGCATCGTAAAAAACCTGTCCGGGCACGGTGTACAGGTGAAAGCGCGTCTTGAACCCCCGCACGGTGCCGAGTTCGAGCGGCATAAAATCGAAAAACAACGTGCGGTCGGTTTCGGTTGCGAGACTAATCAGCTTGCCGCGCGCCTGGGGCGCGGTCGAATCGAAGATGTACTGCAAATTGGTCGTCTTACCACACAAACCTGGGCCGTAGTAGACGATCTTGCAGTTGATCTCTCTTGATGCGTAGTTAATAAAGGTCATAGCGGGTGCCGTTAGCTGAAAAGACTGTCGATATCTTCGTCGGTGATTCCGGCGAAGGGAGAATCGAGCTCGTCGTAATCTGCAGCAGCAATTTCGTCAAACATCGCTGCCAGTTGCTGAGAAACCTGTTTACTGCGGAGTTTCACTAGTCCGAGGCTGGAGCGTTCGTCAAAGACAACCACGAGCAAAAGCCTGCCGACTACTGAAATGTGAATGCTCTCCTTTTCGCCCTCGTGGGAGAGCGTCGGGAATTCCTTCTCTCCGATCAGTTGAGCCATTCCGCCCGTCGCCGCAACGTTGCCGGCAGCGAGGGATGCCAAACTGGTTGTGTCAAGATTTCCCACTTCACCCTGGGATGCGATTTCCTGACCGTCCTTGTCTACCAGAAATACCACCTTGGCTGAGGCGTCCATCCGCAATCGCGCCAGGACAGCCTTTATTTGGTGGTATTGCTGTTCACGCAACAGGATTGGTGTGTCTGCCATTGTGCGACTCTTTGCTGAAGGCCGGGGCGGGATGTTTCCTGGAGAGTAAAACCTGAAACGCCTGTTCCGCTGTTTGCAAGTTTTTGAAACTAAAAGAGGTTACTTTTTCGGTTGGGGCAGTTTGCCGAGGTGGATTAAGCCTCCGTAAGCCAAAACGCACTTTAGCATAGCCAACAATGTGCATCAAGTGTTTTTCTTTGTTTGCACCTTTGTCAAATTTGAGACGGCATGGAGGTCCGTAAAGCACCCGCAAATAGTTGTGCTCGTTGATTTAGAGGGGCATCTATGGTAATCTCCGACATTCCCAGCGGCTGCTCGTAATCAATGCGAGCAGCCTTTTGAGATTCCACCCATGAGTAGCAGTCTCACAAAAGGTCTGAGACGATCAACATCGCGTTCAAAGGCGAAATCAACCGCGAAAACCGCGAAGCGCGTTGTTAAAGCCAAGGCGTCTGCCAAGCCAAAGGCGAAGAGAGCGACCTCTGCCAAACCGCCTGCGCGTAAGGCCGCGGTCAAGGCGGCAGGGAAGGCGGCAGTGAAGGCGCCAGTGAAGGTACGCCCCGCGAAAAAGGCGGCCGCAAAGGCCCGTCCGGCGGTCAAAGCGAGAAAAGCTGCACCCAAACCGGTAGTTCGTAAGGCTGCGACAAAGAAAGTTGATACTCGGGTCAAAAAGACGCAGAAGCTGGCGGCTGTGCGAGCCGTTAGACCCACTCCAGCGCCGCCCCCGCCGCGTCCACCTACGCAGGATGAGTCGGCAGCGCTTATTGCTTTCGAGCGTGCTCACAAGGAGTTTGCTCGCGGCCGGTTTGCTGAGGCGCGCAATCAGTTTCGAATTCTCGTAGACAAGTATTCGCAGGTTTCCGAGGTAGCGGCTCGCGCCCGCACTTATCTCGCGATTGCCGAATCCCGTTTGCGAACGGAAAGCATTCTTCCCCGCGATGCTGACTCGCTTTACGATCGTGGAGTTATCGAACTCAACCGTGGCGAGTACGTGGCCGCACAGGAGATGTTCGAACGCGCGCTCAAGCGCGAACCCGAAGCCGCGCACATTCATTATGGCCTGGCTGCGACTCGAGCTCGCCTGGGGTCCATCGATCTCGCTCTGGAGTCGCTACAGAAAGCACTTAACCTGCAACCCAATCTGCGCGTGCGCGCACAACACGATCACGACTTGAATCCACTGCGCAACGATCCCGACTTCGACCGGTTGATCTTTAGCCAACCTTCCTAGCGTTTAAGCCGCAGATTTCCGCAGATGAACGCGCATCAAATCCGCGGTCATCTGCGAAAATCTGCGGCTTAAGGTATGATTTAACTGCGTTACGCGGTTCACCTCTTCCCCAGGGGCTTTCATTTGCAACAACGAACAATCACAGGTGGTCAGAAGCTCGTAGCCATCGGCGGAGGCACGGGACTGTCGACACTTCTCGCCGGTCTCAAACGACTCGTCGGTAAAACCGAGGAGCCGATCTGGATCGAAAGTCTCTCCGCGATCGTCACCGTTTCGGACGATGGCGGCAGTTCCGGGCGTCTTCGCGACGAATTGCAGATGCTTCCGCCCGGCGACATCCGCAACTGCATGATCGCGCTCTCAGAAGACTCAACTCTCCTGTCGCGTCTCTTCCGTTATCGCTTTCGAGGTGATGGCGGGCTTGGCGGGCACAGTTTTGGAAACTTGTTTCTCGCGGCGCTCACGGAAGTCACTGGAGATTTCACCGAGGCGATCCGTTTGTCGTCTGAAGTCCTCGCGAGCAAGGGTCACATCTATCCAGCAACGATCAGTGACGTGCATTTAGTCGCGGAACTCGAAGACGGAACGCTGGTGCACGGTGAGACTCAGATCTCCGCTTCGAAAGTTCCGATACGCAGGCTCCGGCTGGAACCGGAACAATGTCTGCCACTGCCCGCGGCGTTGAAAGCGATTCGCGCTGCCGACATCATCACGGTTGGTCCAGGCTCGCTCTACACGAGCATCCTGCCGAATCTTCTCGTTGCTCAAGTGGCTCGCGTCATCGGCCAGACGCGTGCGACAAAAGTCCTCGTCAACAACCTCATGACGCAACCCGGCGAGACTGACGGTTACAGCGCGCGAAAGCACCTCGAGACGATCCAGAAGTACGCGCCGGAGATTCACTTCGATTTTGTTATCGTCAACGACCGCCGGATCAGCAAAGAGCAGGCTGAGCTTTACGCCGCTGAAGGTGCTTACCAGATCGGCATCGCAGGTTCGCTCGATGACGCAATAGATCAAGGGACGGAGATCGTCCGCGCCGACTTGTTGTACGACGGCGAAAAAGTGAGACACAACTCCGATCGGCTCGCTCAGGTCGTGCTCAACTGTCGGAAACAAGCGGTATCGCCTGTTGCAGTGTGAGGTTCTCTTTGTCTGAAAAAACCACATCGTCAAAACCACTAAACATTCTAATCATGGCGGCAGGTCTCGGAACGCGGATGAAATCGAACCGCGCGAAGGTCCTGCACGAGCTGGGTGGCTTGCCGCTGATCGCGCACGTGTCGAGAGCAGCACAGGCGCTGGAGCCGCGCTCGATCATCGCGATTGTTGGGCACCAGGCTGAGCAGGTCGAGCAAGCTGTTCTCGCAGAGGTCGGCGAACTCGCGAGCTTTGTGATCCAGGCGAAACAGCGTGGAACGGGTGATGCGGTCGAGTCAGCGCGACAGCTTCTCGAAAACTCAGATTCGCTGGTGCTCGTGCTTTCCGGCGACGTACCGATGATCAAAGTGGAGACGCTGAAAAACCTTATCGAGCATCATCAAGACAGCGGCGCCGCCTGCACGATCCTGAGCGTTCGACTTGAAAACCCGACCGGTTACGGACGCATCATTCGCGACGACAACGACTCGTTCCAGAAGATCGTCGAACAGCGTGACGCCAGCGAAGAAGAACGCCAGGTGAAAGAGATCAACAGTGGGATCTACTGCTTTGAAGCCAGGGATCTCTTCCGGGCGCTGCGCAAAGTCGAGCCGAAAAATGACCAGGGTGAGTATTACCTGACAGACGTTCCCGAAATCATCATGGCGAGTGGCGGTGAGGTGAGTGTTTACGTGCACAACGACGCGCGCGAAGTTTACGGCGTCAATTCGCGAGCCGAGTTGGCGGAGTTCGAAAACCTCGTACGCCGCAATGCGATCCGGCGGCTCATGATTGAAGGCGGTGTGACTTTTATCGATCCTTCTCATTCGTACGTGAGCGCCGAGGCGCAGATCGGCCGCGACACCATCATTCATCCGAACGTGACGATCGAGGGCAAGTCGATCATCGGCGAAAACTGCGTGATTCGTGCGGGTGTGCGCATCACGAATTCGCGCCTGGCGGACAACGTCGTCGTGAAGGATCATTCGGTGATCATCGATTCTGAGGTGGGCGCGAACTGTTCTGTCGGACCGTTTGCACACCTGCGGATGAACGCGTTGCTCGAAGAGAAATCCGCGGTGGGAAACTTTGTCGAGGTCAAGAAGTCGCGGCTCAAACGCGGTACGAAGGCGATGCATCTCACGTATCTCGGAGACGCGACGATCGGTGAACGAACAAACATCGGCGCCGGCACAGTGACGTGTAACTTCGACGGCACCCGCAAGCACGAAACAATCATCGAAGATGATGTTAAGGTTGGTTCGGATACGATGCTCGTCGCGCCCGTGCGCGTCGGCGCTCGTTCGGTGACAGGCGCCGAGTCAGTGATTACACGAGACGTGCCGCCTGATTCGCTAGTGGCTGGCGTTCCAGCGGAAGTGAAGAAGAAACTGAAACACGGATAACACGGATAAAATCCGGATTTTAAATCCGTGTCATCTGTGGCAAAAGGAGTAATGGGAAGCGAATGTGTGGAATCGTTGGTTACGTAGGCAATAAACAAGTCGTCCCTCTCATCATCGATGGTCTGCGAAAACTCGAGTATCGCGGCTACGACTCCGCCGGTATCGCTGTCGTCAATGAACGACACGAACTCGAGATCCGCCGGGCCGAAGGAAAGCTGCGCAATCTCGAAGAGACGATTCGTCTCAGCCCGATCGACGGCACTTACGGCATCGGTCATACACGTTGGGCCACACACGGTCGCCCAACGGAAGAGAACGCACACCCGCATCGCGACTGCACCGGCCGCGTGGTAGTGGTTCACAACGGTATCATCGAAAACTACCTGCAACTCAAAGAACGTCTGCGCAAATCAGACCACCGCTTCGTCACTGAAACCGACACGGAGATCATGGCCCACCTGATCGAGGAATACCTCAAACAGGATTCTTCGTTCGAGCAGGCAGTGCGCTCAGCGGTTCGAGAGCTTCGCGGCATCTTCGCGTTGTCGATCATCAACTCCGACGAGCCCGACACGATCATCGCCGTGCGCCAGGGACCGCCCGTGGTGATCGGTCTCGGCGACCGCGAGTTCTTCGTCGCTTCCGACATCCCGCCGATTCTCCAGCACACGCGCGACGTCTTCTTCCTCGGCGACGGTGAGATCGCGATCATCAACAAAGATGCGGTTCGTGTTACCGACTTTGAAGGCAACTCCGTCCAGCCTTCGATCCAGCGCATCACCTGGGATCCGATCATGGCGGAAAAGGGCGGCTTCAAGCATTTCATGCTCAAAGAGATTTACGAGCAGCCGCGTTCCGTTCGCGACACCGTGCAGGGACGAATCTCGCTAGACACCGGACGCGTCTTCCTCGACGAGATGGCGAACATCACCGAGGCAGACTTCAAACGTTTCTCGTCGATCAAAATCGCCGCGTGTGGCACGTCGTGGCATGCCGGACTCGCCGGGAAGTACATGATCGAGCAGCTCGCGCGAATACCCGTCGATGTCGATTACGCTTCGGAGTTCCGCTATCGCGATCCGGTGATGGATGACGACACGCTGTTGCTCGTTATCTCGCAGTCAGGCGAGACAGCCGACACGATCGCAGCGCTTCGTGAAGCGAAAGAACTCGGCTCGAAGGTGCTGGCAATCTGCAATGTTCAGGGTTCGATGATCGTGCGTGAGGCGGATGGCACGATTCTCACTCACGCGGGACCGGAAATCGGTGTCGCTTCCACGAAAGCGTTTACGGGTCAGATGGTCGCGCTCTACCTGCTCGGCTTGTACCTGGGCCAGGTTCGCGGAGCTCTTTCGGAAAAGGAAGCGCGCTTTCACGCACAGGAACTCGCGGAGCTGCCTGTCAAACTCGAACACTTACTCAACGATTCCGATGGCATCGAAGAGTTGTCGAAAGAATTCTTCCGCTCGACAGACTTTCTCTATCTCGGTCGCGGCATCAACTTCCCCGTCGCGCTCGAGGGCGCGTTGAAGCTCAAAGAGATCTCCTACATTCACGCCGAGGGATATCCGGCGGGTGAGATGAAGCATGGACCAAACGCGCTGATCGACGAGCGCTTGCCGGTGCTTTTCATCAACACGCGCGAGGAAGGCAATCGCTCTTCAGAGCTTCGTTATGAAAAGACGCACTCGAACATCGTGGAAGTCAAGGCACGTGAGGGTATCGTCATTTCTGTTCTGACTGAAGGTGATTCGGTTTCGTCAGTCGTGTCGGATCATGTGATCGAGATTCCCGCTGCGAGTGACCTGCTCTCTCCGATTCTCTCGATCATTCCGCTCCAGCTACTCGCATATCACATAGCAGTCCGTCGCGGTTGCGACGTGGACCAACCACGCAACCTCGCGAAGTCAGTAACGGTGGAGTAAAGCCACAAAAAGGCACAAAAAAGAACACAAGAAACAGCGCAGTTTCTCTTGTGTTCCTTCTGTGCGTTTTTGTGGCGCCCCTCTGGGGGCAGACGACCGCGGCACTTCATCCCCTAAAGAAGTGCCTGGCTACATCGCGCCGTCTGCCCCCCGCCTCCTCTAACGCGCAATTGGCAGACGAAAAGGACCGTAATGTCAATGTTTTTCCTTCTCCAGCAGCTTCTTCTTCCGTTCGAGTCCCCAGCGATAACCACCGAGGCTTTGATCTTCGCGCACAACACGATGGCACGGAATGACTAACGCCACGGGGTTCGTCGCGCAGGCGCGTCCAACTGCACGAACGGCGCCCGGTTTTCCCAACGCTTTGGCAACGTCGCCGTACGAGACCGTTTGACCGTAAGGAATCGCGCGCAGCTTGTCCCAAACCTGTCGCTGAAATGCCGTCGCCCTGATATCGAGCGGCAGGTCGAGACGTGGTTCGTTGTTGTCGAGGTGACTCAGAATCTTTTGTACCTGCTCTCTCAATGCTGAATCGTCGCGTTCGATCTTTGCGTGTGGAAATTCTTCGCGCAGGTCTTTTTCGAGCTCCGCGTCCGTATCACCCATTCGCACCGCGCACACGCCGCGCTCGGTCATCGCAACCAGCAAACGACCCATCGATGAAGCGACAATCGTGTAGTTGATGTTTACACCTCGACCACCCCGACTGTACGTCGCGGGCGTCATTCCCAACTCTTCCGAGGCATATTCGTAAAGCCGGCTGCTCGAATTGAAACCGGATTCGTACAGCGCCGTCGTCACTGAATCACCTTTGCGCACGAGCGCTTTGAAATTCCCGAACCTGCGTGCCGCGAGATACTGTCGAGGACTAATCCCCATCACGCGCTTGAACGTCCGTTGCAAGTGAAACACGCTCACACCCGCGTGCGACGCGAGTTCGGCGAGTTTCACTGTCTCGCTATCGCTCGAGTTTAGAAGGCTGCAAACGCGCTGCACCAACTCCATCTGCGGATCGAGCACGCGCGCGCGTTGCGGCTGGCAACGCAGACAGGCGCGAAAGCCGGCCTGCTCGGCAGCTTCAGGCAGATCGAAAAACCTCACGCGTTCGCGATGTGCGCGACGTGATGGACACGAAGGGCGGCAGTAAACTCCAGTGGAGCTGACGGCGAAGACAAATTGTCCGTCGAATCGCGCGTCCTTCGACACCACGGCCTGCCAGAGTTGTTCGTCGTTTGGAATTCGGTTCATGCTCAACATGCCGCAATTTTAGCGACGCGGGTATCCTGCATCTATCTGATTCTTGTCGTCAAACCATAGATATCACAGATGGATTTTGTGTGTCTCGATGTGTGTGATTAAATGCATCCACACAGTGGATTCGGAATTTCTGTCACAACTAAATGAACAACAGCGGGAGGCTGTCCTCGCCACAGAGGGTCCGCTTCTCATCCTTGCGGGCGCCGGTTCGGGCAAGACGCGCGTCATCGCTCATCGCATCGCATATCTGATCGCCGAAAAAAACGTAGCTAGCTGGAACATCCTCGCGGTGACGTTCACGAACAAAGCCGCCGACGAGATGCGCCAACGTGTGCAACGCCTTCTGCGCACACAGGAACGGGCGAGCCTGCCGCTGGTATCGACGTTCCATAGTCTCTGCGTTCGCATTCTGCGACAGGACATCGAGAAGCTTAACGACAAGTACACGCGCCGCTTCACGATTTACGATCAGGACGACTCGATACGTTTAATCAAGCAATCCATCCGCGAACTTGGTTTCGATGAGAAATATCTCGGTCCGCGCGCGACGCAATCCGCCATCAGTTCTGCAAAGAATCGCGGCGAGGATCCGGAAGCCTTTGCGGCACGTGCCGAGTACCAGGACGAGCGACGCGCGGTGATGGGTTCGGTCTACAAGATGTACGAAAACCGTTTGCACGCGAACAACGCCCTCGACTTCGACGATCTGCTGATCAAAGCCGTGCGACTCCTGCGCGACGTTCCGGAAGTCAGAGAAAAGTACAACAACAAGTTTCGCTACATCCTTGTCGACGAATACCAGGATACAAACTCGCTCCAGTTCGCTCTCATTCGCCTGATCACTGAAAAGAGTCAAAACATCTGTGTCGTCGGCGACGAAGATCAGTCCATCTACAAATGGCGCGGCGCGGACATCAGCAACATCCTGAATTTCGAAAAGCATTATCCAAACACGAAAACTATTCGGCTCGAACAGAACTACCGCTCCACGCAAACGATTCTCGACGTCGCGGGCGCTGTGGTTAAGAACAATCTCGAGCGCAAAGGAAAAACTCTCTGGACTTCAAATCCGCGCGGCGGGCGCGTCGGTTATTACCAGGCGTTCGACGCGGACGCCGAAGCGCGCTGGGTTGCGAGCAAGATCGTCGAGCATCGACGCGACGAATTCGACATACGCGCGGCCGTGCTCTATCGCACCAACTCGCAGTCGCGTGTATTTGAAGAAGCGATGCGACGGGCAGGTCTCCAGTACAACATCGTCGGCGGTTTTTCGTTTTACGAACGCATGGAGGTGCGCGACATCATCGCGTACCTGAAGCTGGCGCTGAATCCGAACGACTCGATTGCATTGCAACGCGTGATCAATAGCCCGCCGCGTGGCATCGGCAAACAGACCACGGATGAGATCGAGCGGCGGGCGAGGCAGTATGAGCTCACCTGGTGGGAGACGATTGCGGCTGTCATTGAGCAGCCTGAGAATTTAGGATCGCGCGCGATCAGCGCGTTGAAGAGTTTCCGCAGCGTTGTCAACAAACTCGCGACGATGGCTGAAACACCTGACGATTCGAGTAAAGAACCTGTGTCTGACATCGTGCGGGCAGCGATCATCGAGACGGGTTACGAAAACGCGCTGCGTTCGGAGCGAACGGATGAAGCTGAAGGCCGTCTCGAGAACTTGCAGGAGTTGGTCAACGCGGCCGTCGATTACGATGAGCAGGGCGTTGAAGGGCTTCGCGAATTCATCGACCACTCAGCACTCGTTTCCGATCAGGACGACTACAAGCGCGATGCGCCAGTGACACTGATGACCGCGCACTCCGCCAAGGGTTTGGAGTTTCCAGTAGTTTTCATTGTTGGACTCGAGGACGGGTTGTTCCCACACTCGCGCTCAGCGACAGATCGCGCGGAACTCGAAGAAGAACGCCGTCTCGCTTACGTTGCCATGACCCGCGCTGAGCGTTTCTTGTACGTGACGCACGCGATGAAGCGTCGTGTGTATGGTGAAGAGCTTGCGTCTGAGCCGTCGCCGTTCCTGAATGAAATGCCGATCGATCTGATGGAGGATCTCAGCCTTGGTAAGTCGTGGCTGTCGTTCGCGCGCGGTTCGTCTGAGATCGATTACGAGCACGGTGAGTATCGGAAAGAGAAGAAGAAGTACATGGGTAAAACTTACGACAGCGCGGAGTCGATCGCGGAGTTTTTCAAACAACGCAATCGTCAGATGGGCCAGACGTCAGGCAGTCTGCCTAAGATTTCGAAACCAGTGGCATCGGCTCCAGCGTCAAATGAATTCACGCCGGGTTCGTACGTGAAGCATTCCAAATACGGACGCGGGCTTGTGTTGAGACGCGAAGGCGCTGGAGAGAGTGCAAAGCTAACAGTGAGCTTCCCGGGTTACGGGCAGAAGAAGTTAGTGGAGAAGTACGCGGGACTGGAGAAAGCGTAACACGGATAACACGGACTAGATCAGGATCTGTTCCGTGTTATCCGTGGTTAAAGTTCTAGGTGGCAGTCAGCTCGGCGGCGATTTCATTCGCACCGAAGATCTTCTTCAAGACCTCCAGCATACCTCGCGAATCGACGGAGATCGCACGATTCACCGAACCGTCGTACATGAAGTCGCCGACAAGCGATTGAATGTTGCCGTCGAAAATCAGGCCGACCAATTCGCCGTTCTGATTGATCGTCGGCGATCCTGAGTTGCCGCCAATGATGTCGTTAGTCGACACGAAATTGAACGGCGTATTCAGGTTCACTTCGTTCTTCTTGTCCCACCAGCGCTGCGGCAGGTTGTACGGAAACTCTCGTTTGTGCGCCTCAGAACGCGCATACAGCCCACCAAGCGTCGTGAACGGCTGAACCTTCTTCCCATCCTCCATGTAGCCTTCAACGTCGCCGTATGAGAGACGCAACGTGAAGGTGGCATCCGGATACATGTTCGTGCCCTGCGTCTCGAACAGAGCACGCGCGATCTTCGCGTAGTTCGAGCTTTCGAC
>Ga0114129_10007619_pt1 | contig 15404 bp, 10 predicted proteins | sample RhiMetdeltSRZDD1_FD_80071 | JGI IMG/M metagenome (GOLD analysis project Ga0114129, IMG submission 80071) | Populus rhizosphere microbial communities from Tennessee, USA - Rhizosphere MetaG P. deltoides SRZDD1 (version 2) (version 2) | ecosystem: Host-associated > Plants > Roots > Rhizosphere >...
AAGGATGCCGCCGTGTGTATAACGGCGCTCGGGATTGACTACCCATTCGTCACGCCAGGCGGCCTTTATCTCGATGCCATCATCCGCCGCCTTCACCACTGTGAAGTTGAGCCACTGGTTGAACGGCCCTCGCGTAATCAGTTGTTGGAGTTTTTCAATGGCTATTGTTTCTTCGCTCATGTGATCTCTCCGGGAGATTGTGACATGTCTCCGCCCTTCGCCACCCACTCCCGTAAGCGTTCCTTATCGATCTTGTTGGTGCCTGCGAGCGGCAACTGTTGAAGGAAAAAGACACGGCGCGGGTGTTGGTAGGCGGGGCCGTTGGCCAGAGCGAAATGTTTGAGATCTTCTGCGGGGGCTTGCGCACCGCCGTGCAGCACGACGAAAGCGTATGGCACTTGGCCTTTCATCTTGTGATCGAACGGCAGCACCAACGCCTGATGGACGGCGGGATGACGCTCGAGCAACGCCTCGACCTCTACCGGAAAAATGTTTTCACCGCCGCACACGAACATGTCGTCGTTGCGTCCCACGAAGTAATAGAAGCCCTCTTCATCACGGCGGCAGATGTCGCCCGTGTAATACCAACCATCACGCAAGCGGTCGGCGGTTTCAGCCGGCAGGTTGTGATAGCCGAGCAGCACACCGGGGTTCTTCACCGCAAGTTCACCCTCATCTCGATGCGAAGCGCCAACAAGCTTCGCTTCTGTTCCCGGATACGGCATACCAATTGAACCTGGCGGACACAACTTGCCTTCGGGATGCGGGCCGAGCGGCACGGGCCCTCCCTCAGTAACGCCGTACACAACCAGCGGCTTGGCGTTCGAAAAATGTTCTTTCAGCTCTGCCAACAATTGGGGCGAGGATTTGGCCGATCCCATCATCACGGTGCGAACCGAAGAAGTGTCGACTTTGTTCAATAGATCCTTGCGCGCAATCACCATCGACATCATTGTGGGCACGCCCGAAATGACGGTACACCTGTAGCGTCCGATCGCTTCGATGTAGCGCTCGACGGAGAACTGCGCGAGCAGCGGCAAAGTAGCGCCGGCCGTCAATCCTTGCTTGATCGCATTGAGCGCGTTTTTGTGGTAGAGCGGCGCGGCAACAAGGATTACATCACGCTCCGTTGTGCCGCGTGTATGCGCCAGAATACGGCGGCTCCAGTTCTGTCCATAATGCGTGAGCAATACGCCCTTGGGCCGCCCCGTCGAGCCCGATGTGTAGCATTGGATCGCAACCGAATCAGAGGCAGGTTCGAACGCCTGAAAAGATCCGCGATCCAGAAAAGTTTCAAAGCCATCCGCTCCGCTATCACCAAATTCGACGACGCGCATTCCACCCGGAACGAGACGTTTCAACTCGGGTTCGGCGAACACAAGGCGTGCGGCGGAATCAAAAAGAATAAAACGAGCCGTATCCGCTGAAAGTTTAACGTTGACAGGCACCGGCACAACACCCGCGCGCATCGCGCCAAGCAGGGCAATCACAAACTCGACGCGGTTGAGCGACACAATGCCGACGCGATCGCCGGCCTTGAGGCCAGACCGCACCAGGCCACGCGCGCAAGCGTCGCACAATTTGTCAAGTTCGGAGAAGCTTACGGGACGCGGTCGCTCGGGGTCACGAAGGTCCGTGATCGCTGTACGGCTGGACCCCGCATGCTCGGCAAACAGTAGTCCAAGATTGCCGGGATAGCCGCGCGGTTCTGGTTTAGGAATGGTCATTTGTTATTCAACTTCTATTGGCGGTCACACAAGATCTGAATGAATTGGAGGAAATCTTGAAAAGGCTTTGTGCCCCTCCTCAAAGGAGGGGAATAAACGCTTTTCAATATTCCTCCATTCATTCACATCTTCCCAGATCGCCGCCTCAATAAGAATCCTACGGCGTAACAACAACCTTGCCGAAGACCTCGCGGCGCTCGATCATACGCAGGCCTTCAACGGCGCACTCGAGCGGGAGCACCGTATCGATGATGGGTTTCATTGTGCCCTGTTGGATAAAGTGCATCAGGGCCTGCAGGTTGTCGTCGTAGAAGCTGTTTGAGCCGATGATCTGCAATTCGAAGCTCCACACGTATCGCAGATCTTCTTTCGGATCATATCCAGCCGTCGCGCCGCAGACCAGGATCTTACCGCCTCGCTTGACGCATCGGAGTGAGGGCTGCCATGTGTCGCCACCAGTGAAGTTGATGACGACGTCAACGCCACCATCATGGCTGCGGCGCTGCGGCTTTCCGTACTTCTCCACGACCCACCGAGAGAAATCGACCTCTTTGTAATTGATCACTTCGTCGGCGCCGAGTTCTTTTAGCCTCCGGAGCTTGTCCGAACTCGAGGCGCAGGCTATAACCTCCGCTCCAAGCATCTTGGCAAGGATGACGCAACCGGTGCCCACGCCACCGCTGGCGCCGAGCACGAGCACCTTATCGCCCGCTTTCACTGTTTTGTGGGTGATCAGCATACGGTGCGCCGTACCGTATGCGACAGGCAGCGCCGCCGCATCTTCGTAAGTAACGCGGTCCGGCATTCGGATCAACTGGTGCTGCGCGACGAGGCACTTCTCCGCGAGTCCGCCGTGCATCATTTCCCCCATCAAGCCTCGCTGACGGTTGAGCGGATTAACAAGTACACGGTCACCGATCTTCCAGCTGTCGACGCCCGGACCTGTTTCCAGGATCTCTCCCGCCATATCGAGACCGATGATAATGGGCAAGGGCACCTTGATACCGGGCATGCCGCGGACGGTGAAGACGTCGTGGTAATTGAACGAGGTCGCCCTCACTCGAATCACCACATGGTCTTCTCTCGCCACAGGGTCGGGGAAGTCCGGCACATACTTGAGCTGTTCGAGACTGCCTTGTTGTTCCAGCAATACGGCTTTCATTGTTTCATCGGCAGCGCCTACGATAGCATAGCCGCTTCAATGACCTACGATCCCTGGGCAACTTCCTGGAGGTTCTCGTGAAGAAATGGATTCTGTTCTACACCATCGTGATCATGATGACAGGATGTTTTGCGTTGGCTCAGACGCCCGGGACGGAAGGACGTTCCATACAAGGTAGAAGTCCAGCGCCGCCCCCGCCGGGTCCGCTTGTCAGTCTTGTGCAAGCCGGAGTCGATGCGTACAACAAGGGCGACATCAGCTATTTCGAAAAAGCGTTTGCCGACGACATTCTGTGGGTGGATGAAGACGGTCACGAATTAACGAGCAAGATGTTCGCGTTGTTTTTCATTAACCGCCAGATGACCGCGACGCCAAAACGGACGATGAGCGTGCATAACGTCGCGACTGGAACGTGGGGCGACACCGCATGGGCTGCTTTCGCCTATACCATCGATGACGGTGTCAATAAAAGAACCGGCATGAACTCGACTCTCTTCAGGAAGTCCGGCAACGACTGGAAAATCGTGCTCATTCACGGTTCCATCAACGCTCCGGCCATTCCGCACTGAAAGTCTTTTGCGAAAAAACCGGGGGAAACTGGTCACTTGACGGACAGCGGCATCAGGGCCTGCGGAGGGCCGATCAGTCTGGACCGGTCAGCTCCTGGCTTGGGCCGGAACTTCTGCGTGCGACCTCCGGTGGCTTCCGCAATATACAAGTTTCCATCTGAATCGACCGAAAACTGGTGGGGGTTCCAGATTGCGCCTGCGAATGTGCCCTGCGTGCCCCAGGACGTGATCATCTTTCCATTGAGGTCATACTTGACGACCTTATTGTTGTTTCCGCCGATGACGCCGAGATTCCCGTCGGCGGTCACCATGACGTGTTGCGGCTGTCGAAGGTCGCCCCACTGGTCGAGATACTTGCCGTTTTCGTCAAAGACCTGGATTCGCATGTTGCCTCGATCGGCAACGTACAGGCGGCGGTTTCGATCGATGTCGATCGCGTGCACCGTATTGAACTGACTATTCCCGGTGCCCGGCGTGCCCCATTGAAGCAAGAACTTTCCATTCTTGTCGAACTTCATGACGCGCGTGTTGGTATAACCGTCGCTGATAAAGAACGTTCCATCCGGCAACCACGCGATATCGGTCGGCCGGCCAAAATGCTTCTCGTCTTTGCCTGCGACACCGGCTTCTCCAAGGGTCATTACGAGTTGCTTCCCGTCGTGCGTGAACTCAAAGATTTGCTGCCGCATGTCGTCGATGACCCAGACGTGCCTTTCCGGATCGTACGGGCTGATCTTAACCTTGTGCGGACCGCGCCCACCCTGGAACAGGCGATCCCATTGTGTCCAAGACTCGATCATTTTTCCGGCAGCATCGACGATGATGATGCAATTGCGCATTACAGGCGTCGGCGTCAGCGCCGAACCGATCGAGCCAAAGTAGCCGTTGAAGTTGTTGGGCAGCTTTTCGGGCAGTTTGATTTCACCGCGGTTCAGCAGAAACACACGATTTGCACTTTCAGCGAAGACACCACCCTGTGAGCCCAGCGCATAACCCTGACTTGCAAGTGGCTGCGGCCAGTTGGCGACGATTTCGTAGGGACCGGTCTCGTCTTCACCGCCCTTGTGTTGAAGCAGCGCAGGTTTCGATAACAGGCTAAAAGTAAAAACCGCCGCCACGGTGAGCGTTAGCTTACGCATAGGCCTCCAATTGTTTCGATGTCACACCCTGCTGTACTGTCGGCGCTCATAGAACGCCGCTACAGTAGATTCTCAATTCGGCAGGGCGAACACGTGAATCGCGTTATTGCGTTTTGGGTTGATTCCTGCCTGGGGAAAGAGATTTGCAGTGATCGCCCCTAAACCTGTCAGCACGGCAACGTATTGTCTTCCATTCACTCGATACGTGATGGTGCTGTTCTGGATTGGTCCACCAAGAGTGGTTTCCCAAAGAATCTTTCCGGTATCTGCATCGAAAGCTCGGAATTTTTGATCGAGGTCTCCCCAGAAAACCAAGTCTCCGGCTGTCGCCAATGTCGCGCCATTACCGGGAGCGCGGCCTTCGTAAATCCGTTGGATTTCGCCGGTGGCCATATTGATCTTGGCAATTCCACCGAATTTTTCAGGATCAGAACCGGGACGGCGAGCGCCGGTCCGACGTTCCGGTTGGTTGCCATCAGCACTCGTCATATCGAGGCAATTATCGACATAGGGAACATATAGTGAGTTCTTGCCGGGGTGGTACGACATTGGCCAGTAGCTTTTCGTGTTGTACGCACAGATGAGGTGCCGCTCACCGGGCTGCTTGAGCACGACATCCCAATTGATGGTTGTCTTTCCCGTTTTAACGTCGATATTGGAGATCAGAAAATTCGGATCGTCGTAGGGAAAGGGATTGGCCCAGAGAAACTGGCCCGAAGCACGATCGAGGACGAAGATTCCTCCGCCTTCGCCAACATTGACGACGACATCTCTTTCCTGGTTACGAGGAACATCCGGATTAATCCATTTCACGAATTTCGGATCGGGACTCACCCTCGTTCGCAGGAGGATTCTCTCGTTCGTGTAGTCCTGATCCCAGTCGTCTCCGGGCAAATGCTGGTAATACCAACTGAGCTTGCCGGTATCCATATTCAGAGCGACAGTTGAATTGCTGTAGAGATCGGCTGGCGCGGTTTTCGAAATCGCCTCCGGGTTGCCGTTATGCCGCGCCGCTCGCGTGTATGGAGTGGGATTGGCGACGCCCCAATAGACCATTTTACGAACCGGATCGTATGACCCGCCCAATCCCCATGGGGATGCGGCGCGCGTCGTTTCCGGCGTTCCTCCCCAACTAGCGTCACCGACCGGATCGTCCGAGCCGGCTACCGTGAAGAATCGCCAGACTTCTTTTCCAGTCATGGCATTGTGAGCGACGATGTAACAGTCGACGCGTCCTCCGCTGCTGCAACCTCGTCCAGAAAAGACTTTGTCGCCGAATACGACCGTTCCGGCGGTCAGCGTTCCACTGGATTTCGTTTCCCATCGTACCTGGCCGGTCCGGGCGTCGAGCGCGACGATAAAACTGTCGGGTGCCGCAAAAAAGAGCAGGTCTTCAAAGATGCCGAGGGTTTTAGAACGTGACGGGCCGCCTGCGCGTCGCTTGTATTCCCAAATCAGGTTCCCATTCGTTGCGTCGAGAGCCTGCACGGCGGTGCGTGTCATGCCGCTCTCCTGGGACGGGACGACGACGTACATCACGCCACTATGAACAATAGGAATGATTTCGATCGTACCCGCAGCCAACGCGTTGGACCACACCTGAGTGAGGCGGCCTACATTCTGCTTGTTGATCTGGTTTAGCGGGCTATAGCGTTGTGCGTCGTAGGTCCGGCTGTACATCAGCCAATCGTCCGGACCCGGATTCAAGAGCATTGCCGGCGTAACGCGCGAGAAGTTCTTCACCTGCGCTCCGGCTGATGTTACGACCTCTGCAAGAGCAATCAACATCACGAGGAATAACGTCTTCTTCATGTTTGTCTCCTCGAGTCTAGACCGACGAATGGATGTGCGAAGGCTCGCATGCTATCACAAATGGCACACACTATACGGTCGGTCTATGACGGCCCAGGGCGCTCGCAGAGGCGCCCCGTCAGTAAATGGATTGTGGCATCTGAGGTGCAGTTTCGTAGGATAAAGATCCATCTGAAAGGCAGTTCTCCAGGAAGTGAAACAACAGATCTCTGTAGGGCATCGCCTGGTCCTGCTCGTCGCTTTTCAGACCGCTATAGCCGCCGTACTTGTCTTCACAGCGTTGAGCGCGATGTCCGCTGTTGCCGCGGATGCCCGGTATATGTACCAGTTCCAGTTTCTAGGTGTCGGGGAAATCGGCAAGGCCATGGAAGTCGCGGCGCGTTTACAAAGTTTTTTGGCAACCGAGTCTTTTGGAGTCCACTCGAAAACGCAGGTTTCGATTCCAAACGTGGTTTCTCAGTTAGAGGCATTCTACAAGCGGTATCGGGCAGAATGGGAAACCGCGAACGGAAATACGCCCGACGCGATCCGTTTTCGCAAGGATTTGCTTGGAAACGGCGGCACCGATTTCCTGGAAAAAGAGAGCAAGGCCCTCATAGATCTCGAAGAATCCATTCAGACATTGAAGGCAGATGAAGCAGGCAGTTCCGCACATAAACCAGTAGAAACCCGGTGGTCCAATGCAAAAAGAGTCCGAGAAAATCTGGCTACGCTGTACGACGTAAACGTTGCTTACGCCCGTCTGGCAAATGAGCACGTCACCAGTCGAACTCGTAGTGCGCGAAACCGGCTTTTCACAATCGGAATTCTTGGTACGGCTTCGACCTTATTGTTGGGCCTGTTTGTTCACCGCGCTATCGCTCCCCGAATCCGCCGGCTCGTCGCCAAGGTGAATCGGTTTCGGGAGTTCGGTGTACACGAACAAATCGTCGAAACGGGCAGGGACGAGATCACCGTGTTAGCACACGCGCTGGATTCGGGTTTCGCCGCGATCGCGGCGCGGGAGCGGGAACGCGAAGAGTTTTTGGCAGTGGCCGCACATGAGCTCAAGACCCCGATCACGTCTATTCAAGGCTACGCGTCGTTGTTGATCAGTCATCCGGAACAGACATCGTTGGTTCCTCGGGCGCTTGAAATCATTCACAGACAATCCTGGAGACTGTCTCGTTTGATCGAAGATCTTTTTCTGGCCATGCGGGCGCGCGCCGGCCAACTTAATTTTCAGCCAAAGCCTATGGATCTTTCGGAATTAGTCCACCGGTTATTGCTCGAGGTCAGCCCCCTTATTTCGCATCGGGCCTTTTCGGCTCGGGTGAAACCGGGAGTTAGGATCTTAGGAGATGACGCACTGTTGGACCACGCACTGTGGAGCCTCTTCGTATGTGCGTCGGCACTTTCGGCAGGAGATCAGCCGGTGAAAGTTGTTTTAGATTCGGCCGCAGCATCGGCAACCGTCTCGATAGACGTGCAGGGATCGGAAAATACTGCACAGGAAATTGAGGAATTATTCACGCCATTCCGCTCCGTCCAGTACGAAAGTGGCTCTGGTATTCGAGCCGCGGTTGGCCTCTACCTTTGCCGGGAGATTGTGCGCGTCCACAACGGTCGCCTTCGTGTACGCGACGTATCCAACGATGGTCCGGAATTCTTAATGGAGTTGCCTCTATGACTCCGATTCTGCGCAACACTGTCCTTGTGATCGATGATGATCCGGATTGCCGGGATTTGATCGAAGCCTTGGCGCAGATCCGGAGTGTCCCCGTGCTCCAGGCGCACGATTGTGGAGAGGGATTGCGGGTTCTGGAACGTGAGCACAGGCGGATCAAAATCGTCCTTTTGGATTATTTCATGCCGGGAATGGAACCGGCGAAATGCGTCGCTTCAATTGTTGCTCGAGCAGGGACAGCAATTCCTGTAGTGCTCATAACCGCAGCCGTTAATGCAACTGCGCGCGCCGCCGAGTTGAATGTTAGCCGCTGTCTGTCCAAGCCCTTCGACATCGCCGCCCTCGAAACCCTGCTGACCGAAACCCCGAGATCTGACCAATGCTCAATTCTCAAATCCCAATTCTGATCGGATGGGAATTGAGAATTGGTCAGAACGTCCGGAGTCTAGTCGGGAGCAGGACCGCTGCGTCCCCCTCGCTGGGGCGGATTCTTGAGCTGCTTGTACTGGTTGATGGCCGCGTTCACTTTAAACTCGATACCCATCTTCCCGATTTCCGGAGTCGCTTTTGCGGGATCGCCCGAAACACCGGAGTCTTGCGGGCCACCCCATGGCTTGATCTGATCTTTTCGGATTCCCGACGGACGAACGAACAACAACTGTGACGTATCCGAGATGCCCGCGTGGTTGCCAACCGTCTCTGGGTCGTAACCATACGCAGCCTGCAACCATGCGCGATGGTGCACTCGGCTCTCGCTGTAATAATCGGTCAAGGCGAAGACCTTTACATCGGTTGCCTTCCATTCGGCATTCAGCCTATTTGCAACATTCGTCATTCCGGCCTGGTTTGGGCCACTGTCACCGATAAAAAGAATGTCTTTGAAGCCATGAACCCTCAGGCTTCGCGCAGCCGCGTCAAGCAGCATGTCGTAGGCCGGCGACGGCAGCGAGATCGCACCCGGAACCGACTCATCGGGATCACCTTCGGGCACGTACTGAATGGTCGGCGCCACGAGGGCGTTCTTCAAGCGTTGCGCAATGACGTTCGCAGTGTACGTGACGACATAGTTGTGCTTGCCTGCAACCATGTGATAGCCGTTTTTCTCGGTGCCTCCGATAGGAACGATTACTGTCGTCTTTCCGGACTTCATGGCGTCGCGTATTTCTTCCCAAGTCAGTTCTTCGATGAACAGCGTGTTTGGAGCTTGAGTAGGCGTCTTGCCGGCGGGAGCCGTCAGGGAAGTGGGACCTTGCTGAGGGTTGGCTTGCGGCGAATTTTGCTCGGGAACTTGTCCACTACTGCGAGGCTCCACGGACGGCTCAACACGTCCTGCCATCAGGCCTTTGATCTGTGCAAGCGCGTTGTCGATTTTGATTTGAAGAAAAATCTTGCCGAGATCAGGGGTCGACTTGGTTGGATCACCGCTCACTCCGCTGTTCTCGTATCCACCCCCGGGAGCCAATTTGTTTTTGCGAACATGCTTTGGGTTCACGAAGAGCATTTCGGACGTGCTCATGATGTTCGCGTGGCCACCGATTTGATCGTGGGGAATTCCCAATCTTTCTGTAATGTATTTTTCCTGCTCGGCTTCCGACTTCGTGTAGTAGTCATCAATCCAAAACGCTCTGGCGCCCTTTCCTTTCCATAATTCGTTGAGCTTCGCCGCCGCAGTTCTCATCCCTGTACGATTCCCTCCTGAGTCGCCGATCAAAAGAATGTCCTTGAAGCCGCCGGCCTTCAAGCTTCTGCCGGCGTCGACGAGCAGATTGACAAACCGATCGTCGGGAAGAGTGATCGTGCCCGGCTTGCTCATGTGCCCCGTTGGGTTTTCCCAACTGCCTTCCGGTACATAAGTGATCACCGGAGCGACGAGAGTTCTGCCCAACCCGCGTGCGATCTTATCGGCGGTGTACTCCATGATGTACTTGTGCTCGCCCTCCACCATATGCGGACCTTTCTGTTCGGTCCCAGCCGTAGGGATAATGACAGTAGTGGTACCTGTTCTAGTCAGGTCTCGAACCTCAGCCCATGTCAGCTCCTCGATGAAAACGGTATCGGGTGGCTTCGCTGCAGGAGCAGTCGCAGGAGAATTCGCAGGCCTCTGAGGCGAAGCGGCCGCGAAAGGCAGAAGGAAAACCGCTAGCGAAATCAGTATCGCAAGTCTTTTCATGACCAGATCCCTTTCGTCTCAGTTGCTCGACATTTCGTTATTGGGTAAGTAATGTAGGCCATTCATACCACAAAGTCCGCTTGGAGGAAGTATGCGAATTCCCCGTCTGGTCACAATCCTGCTACTGCCGTTGATGACTACTCTGTTTGCGTCCAGGTATGCGGCGCAAGAGAAGCCAGTCACGATACGAGCCGGAACGCTGCTGGATGGAAAGGGAGGAGTACAACGCAACGCGAACATCGTTGTGCAAGGCTCGAAAATCGTGCGCGTGGATTCAAACGTCGGCGCGAACGTTGCCGCTCCGAATTACGACCTGAGAATGCTTACGGTGATGCCGGGCCTGATCGATTCGCACGTGCATATCAGCTGGCACTTCGGGAAAAACGGGCGCTACGAAGCCCGTGCGGACTCACCCGCGGAGGATTCTTTATACACGGTGGAAAACCTGTACGTCACACTCATGGCCGGGTTCACCACTGTACAGAGTGTCGGAGACCCATCGGAGGTGGCCATTCGCGAGGCGATTGCGCGTGGAGTCATCCCTGGCCCGCGTCTGCTGACATCGATTCGGCAGATCAACGAGAACACTGGAGGACCCGAGCAGCTTCGACAATTCGTCCGGCAGCTCAAGGCGGACCATGCGGATGTTGTGAAGATTTTTGCGTCAGCGAGCATCCGCGATGGCGGGAAACAGACGATGACGCAGGAGCAACTCGATGCCGTCTGCAGCGAGGCCAAAGCGCAGGGACTACGGACAATGGTTCACGCCCATAGCCCCGATTCCATCAAGGCCTCGATCCGTGCGGGATGCGGACAGATCGAACATGGCGTTTTCGCGGACGATGAAGTGTTGAAGTTGATGGCGGATCGCGCTATCTACTTCGATCCGAATGTAGGTCTCGTCCTCCAGAATTACCTGCGCAACAAGTCCAAATTCCTCGGAATCGGCAACTACACGGAGGAAGGCTTCGCGTACATGGAGAAAGGCGTTTCGATCAACAACGCCATGATCAAGAAAGCCGTTGCGACGCCGGGGCTGAAGCTCGTGATGGGTACCGACGCTAACGCCGGCGCCCATGGCCAGAACGCCGACGAATTGCTAGTTCGAGTAAAGGAAGGCAGACAGAAACCGATGGACGCGATCATCTCGGCGACATCGCTTACAGCGAAGTCCCTGGCCATGGACACGATTATCGGTTCCATCGCGCCCGGCATGGAGGCGGACATCATCGCCGTCGAGGGCGATCCGACGACGGACATCACAGCGCTCAAGCGGGTGGCTTTCGTTATGAAGGGAGGAAAGGTTTACAAGAACGAGAAATGAAGATGGGAGTGGATTTCATTTCGTGAGTATATTTAAAAGAATCGGCGCTGCCGGGGAGGTCAAACCACTCCTTCAATAATGGTCTGACCTCCCCGGCCACGCCGATTTTAAGGTAACGAGGCATTCTTCTTAATCGGCGCGGCCGCCCCTCCTCGAAGGAGGGGAATTAAAGACTAAAAACTCGCTCCCTTCATCACGCATGTCTAGAAGTACAGTTTCAGCATCAAAAGATCAGCTTCAGGACGAGCTGGATGACGCGAGTCTGAGGATCGGTCACTCCCTGAACTACCGTTCCAGTCTGGGAGATTTGACCGAACGTGGTTCGATTGCTCTGCGTTTCGGGATTGCGGAACAGAGGATGATTCAGCGCGTTGAACATATCCGCCCGGAACTCCAGTATTCTGGTCTCGTCAATGTTCGTCCTCTTCGCAATGCTCAAATCCAGCGATGTTCGTGACGGTCCTCGGATTCCATTCCGGCCGAAGTTTCCGTACGTTCGCTGGGAAGGATTGTTGACCGGATCGAATCCCTGTGCGGCTGTAGCGAGCAGAGCCGTTCTCGAGAATGCATTGGGATCGAAGTAGTAGTTGCCCGTTCTGCCATTGAACGTTTGCGACACGCGCGGATCGAAATACGTAACCGGCGCAACCTGATTCGCCCTCACGAGGTTTTGATCCCCGGCAGCGGAAGGTCCGGGGTTCGTTCGATTTCGAGTGAGACCCGCCAGCACATCGAGAGGTTCGCCGTTGCGATGGCTCAAGATAGGCTGCAGCGTCCATCCGCTGAATAGTAGCCCGGGTCCGCTTCCCCAGTTTTTCGGTGAGGGAAGTCCCCATGATCCCGAGATGGAGACGTAGTGCGTCAGGTCATAATCAGAAACAGCCTTGAACCGCTTTTGGTCGAAGTATGGAACGCGGTTGTTGCGCGCGCGGAACCCCGACGTTGTATCTTCGGATTTGCCGTACGTATACGAGAATTGGTAGCTCAGGTTGCCGACATGGCGCACCTCACGGGGCCGTCCACGGACGCCTAGCTCGAGTGAATGGTAATTGGCATTTCCGACATTGGCGAATGTATCGAGGTAATTGAACGCGTTCGTGGGATTGCCAGGGGTCTGATTGAAGCGGCGCAAGGTTTGTCCGGGAATGAATGGATTGCTGTCATACAGTCCCGTCAATTTGTGAGAACTGCTGCCAGCATACGCAATGTCGAAGATCGTATACGAGTTGATCTCGCGCTGAATGTCGAGGTTGAACTGGTAGACGTATGGCGTACGCAAATTCGGATCGACTGAATAAACACCGCCGCCGCCTAACGGCAGGAAGCCGGCCCTGGCGAAATCCAGATTTTTCGGGGGCGGAGCCGAGGGGAAGGGATTGTTTTGGCCGGCAGCGACAAACGGCCGTGTCATGTTTGGAGGTTCCGCTGTCGGGTTTGCGTTTAGCGCAGGGAAGAATAGATCCGCAAACGCGAAGAACGGCGCCTGTCCATTGAACTGAAGATTGTCTTCGGCTTTCAGGATGTCGTAAAAGACGCCGAAGCCACCGCGCACACTCGTTTTTCCGCTTGTTCCGGGAGACCACGCAAAACCAATACGTGGTGCCCAGTCATTCTTATCCGGGAAATTCGAACCCTTCGGAGCGTTGGCATCGCCGGGAAACAGGATGCCTTTTGGCGCGTTTGGAAAAACCGTCGACTGTTGGCCGAACGCCCAGGTAAAGGACCGTCCCTGCAGATCGAGTTTCGGCGAATTGTATTCATACCGCACGCCGAGGGTCAGCGTCAGGTTGCGGCGAATCTTCCATTCATCCTGGAAGAATCCCGAGAAATTCTTTGACCGGATATTGCTCGGCGCCGCCGGATATTGCAAAAATTCGTCGGGCAAGCCCAGGATGAAGTCTGCGCGATCGTTTCGGCTGTAAGGACCGCTGCCGCCGCCGACGTCGACGAAGAAGAACTGTCCGTTGATGTAAAAGTCATATAGGGTGTTGTTCTGGTAGGGCGTGTAAGAGCCGCCGGCTTTAAATGTGTGGGCACTTTTGATCCAGGTAAGCGAGTCGTTCCAGAAGAACGTGTTGTCGACGAGTTTTGTCGGTCCCTGGTTGCTGAAACCCACTCGGAAGCCGCTGGAGAAATCCAGGATTGTCGGGCCCGTGGGATCATCGGAAATGATGCCGATACCCAATTCGTTCGGAGTCGGCAGTTTCCTGGCGGGTACCGCCTGATAGTTGTTGTTGCGCTGCCCGGTTAAACGGAAATCGTTCAGCAACGAGGGTGAAAAGGTTCGGACCCAGTTCAGGCCGAGGAAATATCGCTTCGTTAGCGTGTTCGAACCGAAACCGCCGACGCTCAGCGTAGTGCTCGAATAGGGATTCAGCTGGTTTTGCCGGTTCCAACCCAGCGTTGCCGACACGCTATCTTTCGAGCTCAGGTGGTAATCGATCTTGTTCGTTAACTCATCTCTGTTGTCCAGTGCGCTGTCTTGAAACGTCTTGAAACCTGACGGGTCGGACGGCATCAATCCAGCCTTTATGTAGTTTCTCGCCACAGTGCTGATCTTCGACCGATCAATAATGGCTTGTGCGGCTAGCGCAGGATTCGGTTGGTAATAAGGAAATTGCTGCAAGAACGCTGCGACATTGGCATCCGGGCCGGTCCTTGTGGAATTGGATTGCGAAAAATCGCCGTTCAATTCAGCCGGCGTAAAGACTGTCAGCTTGGGCGTTGTGCGGAGCTGAGACTGACGTTGGCTCTGCCATCCGCTGAAGAAGAAAAGTTTGTCTTTTAAGACTGGACCGCCCAGCGTACCGCCGAACTGATTTCGCTTAAGAATGTCTTTCGGAAGTCCCGATGCATTGTTGAAGAACGCATTCGCGTTTAGCGCCTCATTGCGCAGGTAGTCATACGCAGTACCGTGGAATGTGTTCGTTCCCGATTTTGTGACAACGCTGACGATGCCACCTGCGTTGCGCCCGTACTCAGCATTGTACGTACTGGTCAGTATGCGGAACTCTTCCACCATGTCCGGATTCGGATTGAGAACGACGCCATTGCTCAACAGATTGTTGTTCACGCCGCCATCGAGCAGGTAGGTCACCGAATCCTGCCGGGCACCGGCAACGCTAAACGTGCCGGTATTGCCGCCGGCCGTCGATGATATCGGGATCACGCCCGGCTGGAGCAGAGCCAGATCCAGCGTGTTGCGGCCGTTCAGGGGCATGGTTGCTATCTGGTTGCTGGTGATAGACGTGCCTAACGTCGGAGTGACAGTCTCGACGTGAGTGATGCCTTCCTCAACGATTACTTCTTCACTTCGCGCGCCGACGACCATTTTGATATCGACGCGTAGCGATTGGTTGATTTCAAGTTTTTCGGGCTTCGTCACAGCCTTCTGGAACCCAGGCATGTTTGCCGTTACCGTGTACGTTCCGATAGGGAGCAGCGGAGCTTGATACAAACCCTGCTCGTTAGTAATGGTGTCGTACGTGACCTGAGTGTTGACGTTGGTTACGTTGATCGACGCGCCTGGAATCAGCGCGCCGGTCGGATCCGAAACCGTTCCAACGATGCGCCCGGTCGCAGTCTGCGACCACAGCGCGGAAACGACGAAAAGGCAAAAAACGAAAATAGCCGCTCTAAAACGCAACATAGATCCCTCCTTCGCACCATCTGCCGGAGGCGACATCGTAGAAAACGGAGTGCTGGTCGCTTCAGGCGTGGTTTGGAATGTATGCTTACACCCAAATGATCGTTGGGAAAAAGAAATTTTCGTCGTGTGAGGCCAGCGTTAACTGCGACGTCCCTGGTAAGGGCTGCTCAAACTCCCCTCTCAAGG
>Ga0114129_10007620_pt1 | contig 15403 bp, 12 predicted proteins | sample RhiMetdeltSRZDD1_FD_80071 | JGI IMG/M metagenome (GOLD analysis project Ga0114129, IMG submission 80071) | Populus rhizosphere microbial communities from Tennessee, USA - Rhizosphere MetaG P. deltoides SRZDD1 (version 2) (version 2) | ecosystem: Host-associated > Plants > Roots > Rhizosphere >...
CATCCCGAACTCGGCCGTTAAGCCCTCCAGCGCCGATGGTACTATACGGTCGCCGTATGGAAGAGTAGGACGCTGCCGGATTTAAATCGAAAGCCCCAACTTCGAAAGAGGTTGGGGCTTTTTGTTTTCCGGGACTCTTTACCGTTGAAAAATTTCTGTCGACTTCGACGAACTAAGCGAAAGAAAAGCAGTGACGAGCAATTCCACAAAGCCAAAGTTGAAAACGTCAGAAATATTGGCCGACCGACTGCGCCGGTTTAAAAGCGTGAATAAAATGACCGGTCGCTTTCGAAGAATCCGCGGCCGCTACTATCCAAAATACTATTCATCCGTAGTATTCAGTCGTTGATTCAGCCGCTCGATGGAAATCTATTTCCTCTTTGGCGAAGAGGGGCACGGGGAGATTTTCCGAGATAATGGCGTCTAAAAAACGATAGGTTGACGTCGGAGATAAGCAGGGATCAAACGCAAGGCGCTGCCGAGGCAACGGGAAATTCCGAGCTACTCGGAAGATTTCTAACCTTCAATACCGGCGGTTTCACGGCCTCGGTAAAACTTCGCCGTCGCGATTCCGGGACGCTTCTAGACCCCAGACTTTGAGTGTTTGGTTGATCTGAATTTTATGCGAGTTCTATTTAGAACCGCGCATTGATCCATTTTTGCACGTAATCGAAACTGTTTTTGACCGTGTTGGAATATTGATCTGGTGTCGTCTCGCAAGCCTTGCAAGGTCGGATGCCGTGGGAGGCGCCTTCGATGACGATGTATTCTTTGTCGGCACTGGCCGAGACTTCGTAGTGGATCTCGTTGTCGCGCAAAAAATAATGGCCTCCCATGCCGAGGATCAGGATCGGCACGGTGATCTTCTGCAGGTGACAGGGCGTTGAGTTGTTGTTGGAGCAATAATCGATATCATCCAGCGAGTGCTTGGCGCGGATAGCCCGCGTGCCAAGAAAAGATTTGACCGTCAAAAGTTTTGAGCCTTCGTGGAATGATTTGGCGCGTTCGGGGTTCTTGGAATCGGCGACCCGCACGCTTTTGATGATTTCGGTCACGATCGTGCCGTCGTTTTTCAGAAGCTTGTGCGGTTTTACGGTGCCGGCATGAACCGTCAAATCCATTTCCGACAAACGGCCGCTCTCGCTTTTGTGGATCACGAAGGCGTCATCGTCCTTGTAGTAGGATTTGCCGGCTTCGATGGAATGTAGCTTCGCCAGCGCGGCATCGACGAGCCGGTTCATGCGCGCCGCCTGCGTTTTGAAATAGCGCTCTTTGAATTCACGCGAGTAACTGCTCGGGCCGGTCGCGTTGAAGCCATTTTTAGCACTGAACGGATCGAGGGCGGCGTCGATCCGGTCCGGTTTATCGTCGCGCTGCACTGACGGATTGATCGAGCGCAATGTATTGACCGCGGTCCCCGGATGGGCGTCGCGCAAGATGATGCCGTCCGCCGGTGGGAGCCCGGCAAGGTCGTTGGTGCAAGGGATCAGTTTTTTCGCCCCCTGGCAAACCGACGGTCCGTTTTGAGCGACGTTTTGATAAAAGGTCATCAAAGGCGCGCCGCCGCTGCCGCCGTAAAGAAGGATTTTCGATGCCTTCACCGTCTCTCTTAGGTATTTGACGCCAGTCGCAACGTCGAGCGGCAAGTCGTTCCAAAAATCCAATGCTTCGTTGTTGTCCGAGCGACCGTTCATACAGAGGACGTAAAAGCCCCGCTTGACCAGCTCGATGCACGCAATATCGCTCAAGCGGTTGCCGTCTTCATGCATGTTGACCACCGCAACGCGCGCTTTAACGCCCGCATCGGGCGAATAAAGCACGGCTTTGACCGTCGGGCTGAGCTGCAGGTACGCCGACGAGCTTTCGGGCGCCGCATCGCGCAGCAAAAACGCGCAGAGGGTGACGATGATGAAAGGGATTTGGAAAGACCACGTTCGCATCGTGAACTCCTTTGATTTGAAATTTCGCCTTCGCCCGTCGCTCGGCGCGGGGATTTAGGTATGGATCACGGCGGAGAGTAGCGAGATAAGGAATTGGTTGTCAACGAATGTTTGTCTCAGAAGCGTTCGACAGCAGGCCCGCGTACCGTTGTTCCTGAAGACGAGTCTGACTTGTAATATGCCAGATCCGATGATTTCCCCAGTAAGAAATAGAAGAGCTTGCACAATGTTTAGATTTGCTTATTCGCTGCTCAGCGGAGTTTCTTTAACAGCATGTTCAACCCAACAAATTTCGATGCCCGCGAAAGTCAATCTTAAACTGCTTAGTGAAAAACGTTACCGGGCTAATTGCGGAGACGGTGTTGTTGGAGCGACCAGCGCGGCGCGGACACGGTCATGATCGCATTATCTATGAATCAGCTCGAGCCCGCATTGATCGGGTGGCCGTGTGCAACATCACAACAGCTCTTTTACCGGAAAGGCGAAGAACTCGAAAGATCTGAATGCCGCCCTGCAACAGAGGGCCGTAGTGGCTGCGGCTTGCCGTGTAAGTGAGCTGGCTGTCGATCTCGCCGGGGGTTAACACGATCACGCGGACGCCGCGGGCGGCGGCTTTCAACAAGGTTTCGGTCATGACATCGTCGGGAATAAAATACGGATTGGTGATCCAGATCGATTTTCGCGCTGAGTTGATCGTGATCAGGAAGAGCATATAAGTCTGAAAACTTCCTCCCGCCGGCGAGCTGCGGACGATTTGTGCGAACACGTTTCCGATCGGCTGGAGCGCGGGAAAATAGCCCCCTCGCCTCCGATCGCGATGCCGGTTGTTTCCAGCCAACTTTCGGCAAACCCGGCTTGCAGAAATTTGACCGCCGGACCTTCTATGCGTGCGTTGGTATCGCGCCAGTGTTGCGGCGTTCGTCCGTCGCCGCTCCAGGAGTCGGCGATGCCATAACCCCCGGTAAATCCTACCCGCCCGTCGATCACCAGAATGCGCCGGTGGCTTCGATAGTTATAATCGAGCAGTTTCCACGGGAAAATGATCGCAGGCGCCTCGACTCTGCGAAAGTATTCCACGTGACAACCAGCATCGCGCATCAAGGCGATGATTTCACCGGGCGTTTTGCCCGATTCATGACTATCGAGCAGGATGTTTGTTTTTACGCCGGCCCGGCATCGTTCCGCGAAGGCCTCGGCAAACTGCCGCGCTAGAGACCCCCCTCGTAAAGATACTGAGAGAATGTGATTGTCTGCTTCGCCGACTGGATATCGCGCAGCATGACGGGAAACGTTTCATCGCCGTTAAGCAAGACGCCGATGCGATTTCCAGCCATGATCTGCGCATCCGTGTGAGCTTCGATGGTTGGAAAAAATGTCGGCTCGCTGAGAGTCACCGGGGGAATCTGCCCTACGGAGACGACTTTGGCGCATCCGAAAATCAACAAAACCGCGAAGAGCCACTTCAAGTATCTCATAACGACGACTAGGGAAATGTATTTGACGGAAATAGGGGTAGATTGCAAGCTGGAGCGTGAACCCCGCGCGACTCGGCTTGAACCATGAACAGGCGTGAATAAATGCAACCGGTGACTAGAGTGCAATGGTTTGGCAGAGACTTCGAGGGCAACGCAGAACTATGAGGGTTAAATCGTTCATCTAGTGTCCCAGTGATGTGATCAAGTCTTGAAAATTGGCTGTCGTAAATTTGCCACTTCAGAACCTCTCGTTGATCCACTTTGCCGTATAGTCGAAAAAGTTTCTTCTTGCGTTGGCATATTCTGACGCGGGTTTCGCGCAGTTGGTGCAGGCGCCGATGCTGGTCATCGAGCCTTCGACGACGATGAAGTCTTTGTCGGTGCTCTTTGAGTTCAAGTAATTGAACTCGACTTCCTGGATCAGATTCTGAAACGACGCCTGGTGCGCGACGGCGAGCAGGGGGACCGTGACGCTTTGCAGCATGCAGGGCGTCGAGTTGTTGGTGGAGCAGAGATCGATCTGTTTCTCATCCATCGAGTTGGTCGAGCGGATCGCGTTGCTGCTGAGAAAAGAGCGGATGGTCAGGCCGCCCCGGGCGCCTTCGCCGAAGGTGCGATTGAGCCTGGCGAGTTCGGGGCGCGGTGGCGAAACGCTTTCGACCAATTGCTTGACCACCGTGGCGTCATTCTTGAGCAGTTTCTCGGTCTGCACGGTGGTGTGGCGGATACTGGAGTCGACGGAAAGCAGGCGCGCGTTGTCGAAGCCGATAATATTGAACGGAGCGTCGTCGCTGTAAACGTCTTTGCCGGCTTCGATGATCTTCAATTGCCGCAGAGCGACGTCAATCAGGCGGTTCATGCGGGCGGACTGGGCGGTGAAATACGCTTTCTTGAATGCTTCAGAATATTGCGAAGGACCGTCAGGATTGAAACCATTCTTGACCGAAAACGGGTCGAGCTTCGGATCGACACGGCCGGTGTGCTCGTCGATGATCGCGGGATTGACGCTGCGCAGGCGCAGGATCGGATTACCCGGGTGGCCGTCGGAAAGGATGACGCCGTGGGCAGGCGTGAGTCCTTTGAGATCGTTGCCGCATTGGACGAGCTTGTTCGTTCCCTGGCAAACCGCCGGTCCGTTTTCTGCCACGGCTTGATAAAAGCTCATGGTGACGCCGCCGCCGCTGTGGCCGTAGAGAATGATTTTGCCGTTTGTTCCGAGCTGTTTCTTGAAGTAGTTAACGCCTTCGGCGACGTCGAGCGGAATCAACTCCCACTTGACCGACGACTCGCTGTTTTCAAAGCGCGAGTTCATGCACAACACTAAAAAACCGCGCTTGGCAAATTCGCCGCAGGCGACATTGTTCAGGTAGTTCGACTCGCGGTGCATAACGATAATGCCGACGTGGGGCTCCGGCCCGGAGTCCGGTTTGTAGAGCGCACTCTTGGCGCGGCCGAGCTGCATGAAGGTGGGGTTGCTTTGCGCCATGGATTGAGTGCCGTGGGCGCTGAGTAAAAAAGAGATCGATAGTGCGAGCGTTGAGAGATGCTTGCGCATGGTCGTCGTTTTTGCCTTTCCTTGAGTGAAAATCAAAATTGGCGCGAGGGCGTACCTCACCGAATTATAAGACGAGCATGATCCCCGAGTTTTCTCCGGGAGCGATGCTTGCCTACCAACGCGTGGCTTGGTTGCAAGCGTCTAGTTTGGCGCTGCAGCTAACTTGTAGAAGCGGGCGGCGTTGCCACGCAGGATTGCCTGCTTGGCGTCGTCACTGATTTCCTCGCGCTCGCGAAGTTCGCTAATTTCTTTTCGGACGGTCTGAGTGTTTACCTCGTGCGGAAAGTCAGACGAGAACATGAACGCTTGCTCTCCTGCTACCTTGATGGCGTACGCGAGGTCTGATTCCCCTCCTTCGATGCCCACCACTAGGCGACCGGCTTGAATGAGCGCGCGAATATAATCGGCGACGGTTTGTCCTTCCGGCAAGTGCAGCAGTTCGCCGCGAGGATTGATTGGAGTTCCCGCCTCATAAGATCGAGAAAGCCGTTCGAGCGCCATGAGAAACCAGAGTGGGCCGCCCTCGAGGTAAGCCACGCGCAGGCCGGGGAAGCGCGCGAAAAGGTTGTTTAACACCATCTCCGCCAAAGCAATCGCCAGAGACATAGGATGACCGATGGCATTGGCGCCGGTGGAAACATTCATCGTCTCCATACCTAAGTCCCAATGGCCGCCGCCATGAACGACAACGGGACAGCCCAACCGAGCCGCTTCGGCGTACACCGGCCAGTAGGGCTTGGCGCCGAGGTTCAAGTGCACTCCCGTAGCGGGGAACAGGACACCGCACATGCCCAACTCGGTATAAGCGTGGCGCAGTTCTGCCAACGCCGCGTCCGCATCATGCATCGGCACGAGAGCGATGCCTTTGAAACGGGAATCGCGCCTAAGATAAGTCTCTGCTAGCCAGTCGTTGTACGCTCGGGCTGCGCCGACGGCGTAGTCGCGGTCGACTATGCGGCCGATGCGCTGACCGGCGGTGGGGAAGAGGACGGCGTAGTCGAATCCGACTTGATCCATGAACTCGAGCCACCCTTCGGGTCCGGGATTTTGAAACCGACCGTCGGGAGTAGTTGCGAAGGCTCCGGGAGGAGTTCGAGTCAATGAATATTGAATGTGGCTGTTAAGAGGAAACACACCGCTTCTAAGCCGGCCCCCAGCGGCGCTATAGGGAAAATGACGCGCTATACCTTCCCCGTCCTCGAAAATATGGCCGTCGCCATCAATGATTTTGATTTGCTGTGTCATCGGATCCTCCTCTGCTAACAAGGGTATTCACCCCGCGGTTTCGGAACTTTCGTCTAGCTTCGCGCGTACCCGCGGTTGCGGTTTAAGCCGCGCGCTCAAAAGCTGCGATTCGTGTTATCAGAATCGTCGGCACTTAAGAACTTTGCAGATAGCATCCGGCCATGAAAATTGTCAACTTGATGACCCGCCTGTAAGCCCACGCAAAGCAGTTGGTGCTATCCGAATATCGGTGCAGGCGCCCTGCGGGTGCGAAGCGCGGTGTAAATAACGGAGCAAAACTGCCGAGGGATAGAGCAGAATAAAGAGGTCACGATAGCGAAGCCCCACACTAGACTTCATGCGGAGTCACATCGCCGGCGTCCGTCATGGGTAGAGGTTCGGCTCGGTTGAATCGATTTGCCCGCCGCCCAGGGAAGCGTTATGGTCCAAACAAATCGCAAATCGGCAGGATTTAAGGTCGTTTAGGAATCAGCGGCGCGACCCGTCCACCGAGGCGAACGTAGGACTTCCCATGGTGAAACCAATTCGCTTCGTCATTGTAACCATCTACACTTTGGTCTTTTGCCTCGGGTTTTTATTGCAAAATTTTTCCATCGCCGCCGACTCGAGATCGGCTTGGCAAGCAGAGTGGGAGAAAACAGTCAAAGCGGCAGAGGAAGAAGGCGCGCTGGTCATTTATATGACCCAGGCGTTCGAGCCGGTTTTTCGCGACACTTTTCAGAAAAAATTTCCCAAAATCAAAGTGACTATGGCGACGGGTAGAGGGCCTGAGTTGAGCCAGCGGGTCATGAGCGAGCGACGGGCGGAGAAGTTCGCCGTGGATCTTTATATTTCCGGAAACATATCGCCACTGACCGTATTTCATCGGGCGAAGATTTTAGAACCGGTCAAACCGTTGTTGCTGTTGCCGGAAGTTCTGGATACGGCCGCCTGGTACGAAAGCAAACATCATTACGACGATCCTGAGAACCGATACATCTTTGTCTTCGAGGGCACGCCGCGGAGCGGCGAGATTACTTACAACACCAAAGTGGTGAATCCTTCGGAGATCAAATCCTATTGGGATTTGCTCAGTCCGAAATGGAAGGGAAAGATCGTTTCGGTCGACCCGCTCGTTTCGGGTCCGATCAGCGCGGCGCATATCTTTTTCTATAAGCAGCCGGATCTCGGTGCGGAGTTTCTGCGCCGGCTTCACGCCGAAACGGATATTGCCATCGTGCGCTCCAACGAGCAGATGCTCGATTGGCTGAGCGCGGGAAAATACGCCTTCGGGATCGGCGCGCGGGATGTCGACACCGCGATGATGCAAGGGCTGCCGCTCATGCAATTCTTACCGGGTTCGCTTAAAGAAGGATCTTCCGTTACGGCGTACAACGGCACATTAAGCTTTTTCCACCGCGCGCCCCATCCCAACGCCGCGAAAGTTGCCGTCAATTGGCTATTATCTCGCGAAGGACAAACCGCATGGCTAGAGTCGAATCAAAAAACCGGCGGCCTCTACGATTCACTGCGAGAGGATATTTCCAAAGAAAAAGTGAGCGAGCGGGCGCGGCGGATCAAAGGAGCTAAGTTTCTCTGGTTGAATCCCGCTTGGATCGACGAGCTGGATACGATCCGCGATATCATCAAAAAGGCTTTGGCGAGCGCCGGCAAAGCGAAGTGAGGGCAAGGTTTTGCGGACATAAATGAGCGTTTACATGCCGCCCCCGCTCCGCGGCGGGTTTTTATCTGTCGCCAACGAAACCAGCTAAGCCGTAAGCAGCTTGCCAATTTGCCTCGCGTCGTCGAACTTTTCGAGATTGAGAAGAGTGCTTTCCAGCTTTTCAACTCGGGGCCGAGAAAGGACACGCGAAGCCAGCAGGCGAAATTTCTTTAAAACCTCTTCCCGCGTCATCGGGTGTTTGTCGCTGCCCTTCGCATGGAGGACCTTCTCGCGATAGCTTTTCCCATCCCGGAGTTGGACCTCAAGATCTACTCCGTGGCGGCCTTCGTCGCCGAGCGCCTCGAACTCAGGGTCTTCGATAACCTCGATCCTTTTAGTCGTTGCCAGTATATCGGCTCGGCGAATTGATTTGTTTGTGACCTGGTCGACGAAGAATTCGCGATCATGCAGCAGAATGGCGACGCAAAAAAGCAGATTCATTTGCGCTGTCGTCATGCTCTTGGGTTCGTAGGGCCAGCCGACGTGGAGTTTGGTGGCGCGCGTGGTGTGGATCCGGATTTTGTCGACGTTATCCGCGTTGACCTCCGGGTGCTCGTGAAGGATTTTTTTGAGCGCGTCGATCGAGGTGTGATTGCTGCCGCAGCAGGGATAGGGCTTAAAACCGACGTTGAGAGTTTCGAACCGTTCGCCGAGTCGGTCCGTGAGATGTGATAGATCCGGTTTATCGATGAAGGTCGAGCAAAAGCCGCCGTACGGCGCCTCGAGAACATCTTCGATCCCGGTAAAGCCCTTCGCCGCAAGCAATGCGCCGTAGACTCCTGCCTGAGCCGAGCGGCCAGGGTGCATGCGCTTCACCATCGAGGCATGTTGCGCAGCCATCAATCCGGCTGCCTGAGTACCCGCAATTCCCAGCGCATGCACGGTCTTCAGCGGATTCAATCGCAGCATTTTCGCCGCGGCCGCTCCTGCTGCGAACGTTCCCGATGTCGCGCTCGGGTGAAATCCTCGGCGGAGCTGTGCGGCACCGCCTGTCATGCCGACACGGCACCCCACTTCGTAGCCGGCAACGACCGCGGTGAGCAACCGCTTTCCGTCAACGTTGCTGAGATAACGCACCAGCGCGTCCGCAGCTGGTATGGCTTCTGAACCGGGGTGGATGACTCCGACACGGTGCAGGTCATCCATCTCAAAACTATGAATGAAAGTGCCGTTGGCCAAAGGCGCGCTGGTGCTTGGAACTTCAGCGCCGTCGCCCCAGATGAGAGCTCCTTTGCCTTTGCCCAATTCCTTCGTGAAGGAAGTGATAATTTTTCCCCAGGGCAGGGTGGAACCGAAGAGGGCACATCCGAGCGAATCGATAAAACAAAACTTGATATGTGACAGCACCTCCGGCGGAATGTCTTTATAGGAGAATGCGGCGATGAATTCGGCTAAGGTTCGAGTCGGAGAGATTTCAACAGCGGATTCTCTCAATTGCGGTTTCGCCATAAATACTCCTTGACAAATGACCTTCTGTGACTTTGATTAGCGGCTGGTGAACAGATTCATGGGATTGCTGTAAAAATTAGGCCGGTAACGCCCATCGTCGCCACGTCCAAAACGGAGAACGCTTTTCACGGAGTCTATCGTTGCATTCGATCGGCGCCACCGAAACGATGCTAGCCTTTTCATACGATGACCTGCCATTGTCAAGCGGCGGTCACCCGGAGGATCCATGAGAGAGCCTAACCGTTTAGTGAGCCTCCTCTATCTATGCGCAGTAGCGATTATCCTTTTCTTTGACTCGCCTGCGCTTGCCCAAAGCTCCAATGTGCTGAAGAAATACGATGGGCTGCGGGGAAAAGAGCGGGAGCAACAACTCATAGAAGGCGCCAAAAAGGAAGGTAAGGTTGTCATTTACAGTTTCACGGCCGTCGATCAGCTGAAGCCGCTGCTGGACGAGTTTCAAAAGAAATATCCCTTCATCGCGGCGGAGCACTACCGGGCGAACGCGACCGGGGTCTTCAACAAGTTTGCAACCGAGGCGCGCGCCGGACAAACCTTTGCCGACGTCATCGACATCTCGGCCGGAGAGACGCACACCTTGGGGCAGATGGGATTGATCGATCCCTATGTTTCACCCAGCAGGGAGGGAATTCCTAAGGAGTTTATGGACGAGAAGGGTTTATGGGCGGCGCACTATCACTTCGTGATCACGCTGGGTTTCAACGCGCAGCATATCAAGCCGGCCGAGGCGCCGAAGAGTTATGAAGAGCTTCTCAATCCAAAATGGAAGGGCCGTTTCTCACTCGATCCGGCGGATCAGGATTTGTTCGGGGCGCTGCTGCTCTACTGGGGCAAAGAAAAGGCCGTGAGCTATTTTCGCAACTTGGCAAAGCTCGAGCCCAGAATGGTTTCCGGTCACACCCAACAGGCAAACCTCGTCGGCGCGGGAGAAATCCAAATGGCGCCGTGGCTCTATGGCTACAGACCGCTGCAGTTGAAAGACGAAGGTGCTCCGGTTGAAACAGTTCTCTTCGATCCCGTGTTGTCGAATCCGGCTTACCTCCTTCTAACCAAAAGTTCTCCGCACCCTCACGCTGCCGGCTTGTTGATCGACTGGGCGCTGGCGGCGGACGGCGGGATGAAATTTTTCGCTGAAAAGTTCGGTCGCACTCCGACCCGCACCGGATTGAAGGAGCGCTTTCCCAAGCTGCGGGTAGACCGTTATCTTGTGGTGAAACCCGAGATCGTCGGCCCCAACTTTAAAGAATTTACTAAGCTCTACAATGAAATCTTCGCCATCGGCAATTAGAGGCCTTTGACGGACAGAGTTGGAGTGATGAAGTATTGGAATATTGGAGTGATGATCGAGGAGGGACGCGCCGGTTCATCGCAAAATTAAAATTCTTTTCGTGTGCGCTCAGCGTTTCGTTCCCATCGCGAATTGATCGCCGGCCCGGATAGGCTTACCGTCGGCGAAGGTGATCTCCAGCAGCTTCTCACTCTGGACGTGCCGCCCAACTTCGTCTTCCAGCGTGGTCAAGATCTTTTTGCTCTTGATATCGATGACCTCACCGGTGGACGGATAGGCTCGCCGGCCATCGATGCTGAAGGTGATCCAGCCCGGCTGATCCCTCACGGGGATGTTGGTGATTTGCTTTGGCGGCATGACCGTTGCATCGAAAATGTGCAGGCGACTATTGAATCCATCACTGATCCACAGCTCGGTTTCATCCGGTGTCAAAGCGATGCCATGACTCGGGCAGCCGTGGCGCTTCACCTTTCCAGTCTTGAATCCCTCCACGGCGACTTGGTGCAGCACCTTGCCGGTCTGTAGATCGCCCACTTCAAATCCGAGCAGCGCGTTGACGTTGACAAAACAAATTGTCTGCTTGCCGTTGACCGTGAACGGACGGATGGCATTACTAAACGGTCCGACCGTATTCACGACCGCATGGGTTTTGGTATCGGCTATCGAAAGCGTCGGCGAGCTCAATGCCGCGAGATAGGCGCGGCTGCCGTCCTCGGAGTAGATCGTATTGTGCGCGCGGCCCGGCACATCGATGGTCTTTATGACTTCCCCCGTGGCGCCACTCACAACGTACCATTTCGGCTTGTCGAACGAAGGCACGTACAAGATTCTCCCGTCAGGGGACACCGCCATCCGATCGCAACAGTCACCGTCATACGTCTTCTCCCAAACTTTCTTGTCGGTCAGTAGATCGAACGCCGCCAACCGCTTAGTGGTGCTGACGTAGAGCCTTGCCGTGCTGGCGTTGGCCGCGATTCCTTTGACATCCTCGGGCTTCTCACCTTCGGCTACCGTCCATGTCGGAATGCGCCGCACGAATTTATATCCGTTGTCGGCGTCGAACACGAGCACTCCCATGCCGCCATGTTCGATTTCGTTGCGGATTCCGGGAACGGCAACGTAGAGAAAACGCTTTTCTTGAACCGGTGCTTGGCCCGAGAGCAATAAGGCCGCCAGTGCTATCCACGTTCCACGCGCGATGCGGTTAGACCTGCTTACGTCCATATGGGTTATCCCTCCCCAGGATATCGAAGCATTTGAGCCGAGCGGCTCCCGCTTACTTTATCGCCGCTAGTTTGACTGTAGATTCTACCGGGGCAGCGCCTTCCTGGCTTCATCCAGGAAGCTTGAATCGACGATTTCTTCAGGCTTGGGCAACGGTTTCTTGATCATGCCTTCCTCGGCGATCATATTGAGGACCGTTTGCACGCCTTTCAGATTGACCTCGCCGTTTCGCGGCCAGATCTGTGTTTGCGTGTAGGTCTCCCAGGACTTGGCGATATATTTCGGATCGAGCTTGGTTATGCCGGGAAGAATTTTGATCGCCTCTTCGCGATTGTCGTGCAGCCATCGATAGGTGGACACCAGCGCTTTCAAGTAGCGCACGACGACGCTGCGATTTTTCTGCGCCCATCCCTCCCGCACGCCGATCGCCGAGAGCTGATAGTCGGGCATGAGCTTGTAGGCGTCGCCTAGATTACTGAATCCTTGCTCGACGGCCATGATGCTCAACGGCTGCGCCAGGAGCGCGCCGTCGACCTGGCCGCTCTGCAACGCCGTAAACTGAGTGGTCGAGCCGCCGATCGATAGCAAGCTGTAGTCTCGCGGATAGAGAACCCCGCGCTCCTTGAGCATCTGTTTCATCATCAACGCGGCGGCCGAGGTGATCCCGGACATGGCCAAACGACTCCCGCCCTTGAGGTCTTCCATTTTTTTGTATTTTGGCAACGCTATCAACGAGTAGGTGGTGCCGTTGAAAGAACCGGCGATCAGCTTGATGTCGCTGTTACCCTGCTGACGAAGAACGAACAATAAATTCGGCGGCACGTTACCGAACTGAAGCGAGTCGGAGATCAACGCCTGAACGATTTGCTCGTTTCGGCTGATAACGATGATCTCCGGGTAGAGACCTTCGCGCTTGAAAAAGCCTTTTTCTTTGCCGACGAAGACTGGCGCGTAGCCGAAGGTCGTGCTGATGATGCCGATGCGAATAACATCGTCCGCGTGGACCGGACGGGAAAAAATCGCGCACAGAAATATCACGAGGAAATAAACCTTGGCGCGTTTCATGCGTTAGACGCCTCCTTGTAGTTTCGCGTATCGCCGTGACCTTTTTTTGTCAAGCAGTGTCTTCGCGGACTTTGTGCGCCCGCGTTTTGCACCAAGCTCCGTCGGGTGCCGGCGATGGGTACTTTGCGGCGAAGCTCGAAAAATACTTGAGACAACCTAAAATTCTAAAAAAGCACCCGCTCGTTTCGAGATCTGGCGAATCATATCCCGCTCCCGTGCCCTCGCTCAGGTTCCGCAGTTAGGACTAGGCAGGTCGTGATCAAGACGATTGAAAAATGGACGAAGAATGTCGCCTCGGCGCTGGTTTCTCAATTATCATGGTCGCGTTTTCCGCAGCTGTTTGAATTTACAAATTAAAGAGCCGCTTGGCATTTTGGTAAAGTATTTTTTCTTTAACATCGCCTGACAACACCGGGTGGTTGCGAATGTGCTGCAGGTTGCCCGGAAACTCGCAATCCCAATGAGGAATGTCTGAAGCGAATAAGAAATGATCGGCGCCGACGTAGTCGATGGTTTGCGCTAGCTGCGACTCGCCGGGCTCGATGCTGAAATATATCTCGGATTTTCTTACGAGCTCGCTGGGCTTTTCTTTGAGCAGCGGCATTTCAATCTCTGCGCGTTTTTCCCAGTGCTCGTCGAGCCGGTCCAAATAATACGGCAGCCAGGTCGCGCCGATTTCTAAGAAGGCGATGCGGAGTTTGGGAAACCGCACCGGCACGCCTTGGCAGATCATGCTGGTAAATTGCAGCAGGATGCCGGCGGTAAAGGCGTAGGCGTGAACTTCGGCGAAAGTGTTCAACCCCTCGGCGCCAAGCTCGCGCGACCAACTGCGGGTGCCGTGGATGCCGAGCACGGCGCCGCACTTTTCCGCGGCGGCGTAGACTGGATCGTAGAAAGAATCGCCGAGCGCCAACGGCAAGCCGACCGGCAGGATTTCGAAACCGATGAGCCCGCGTTCTTTGACCGCGCGTTCCAATTCCTCGGCGGCCGCTTGCGGCGAGCGCATCGGTAACACGCCGACACACTTCACACGATCGGAAAGTGCATTATATTCCGCGGCGAAATGATCGTTGCAGGCTTGAGCGACGGCGATTTGAAACTTGAGCTCTTGGAGTCGGACCACACTGCCTGAGCCCGTGGGGAAGCAGACGGCGGTCTCGATTTGATGCTCGTCGAGGATATCCTGCCAGCGCGCAACCTGATCACTTGCTGAGAGCTTGCTCCAGGTTCGCTCGGTGACAAAGTGATCGAACATGTAATTGTCCCATGGCTGGTCGCCGGGACGAAGCGCGGTGGAACGGCGGTTCCACGGCTCCTTCAAATATTTGCGGATTTCAGATTCTTTTTCGATGACATGTCCGTCGGCATCGATAGCAGTGAGATTGCTCATGGCTTTATCCTCCTGACTTTTTGTTGGTGCACTATTAATTCATTAAAAGAATCTGAGTTGGCCGCCCAAGGTCGCTTGTTGCGCTACCGATTCCCTTTTTTTTCATGGCAACGGCGCAGAAATCATTCTGCATTCTCGTCTCTCTACGCGGGTATGATCCAGCGCCATAAGCCGGCGCGGCCATTGATCCTTGTCGCCGGCCTGCTTGTATCACGTCGTAATTGTTTTTTACCAGAACAGAGCAGCCCTGACTTGAACTTTTTCGTAATTGCAAAAACTTAACGCGACGACGCCATTCTTGTCTCGCTTCTATCCCTTGACGCTCACCCTGAACCTGCCTAATCTATATCGCGGGCTGAAAGTTTCTGAATTCAGAACGTCGTAGCGCATATCGGCTCAAAAGAAGGAGGCTGTATGGCCAAGCTGAGACACATAGCGGTGCACACACCTGATCCAGAGAAGACCGCAGAGTTTTATAAACGTGTGTTCGACATGGTCGAAGTGGGACGCACCGATTCACCCATCGCCAAGGGCGTGTATCTGAGCGATGGCACAATCAACATGGCGGTGCTGCGCTTCAAAACTGTCGAGGCTGCGGACCGCCAGGATGGACTTGGACCCGTGTTTGGGTTGCACCACTTCGGCTTTTGGGTTGACGACATTGAGGACACCCGGCGTCGCCTGGACGAGTCTGGCGCGGAATACCGCTTCGGCCGTCCTGAGACGGCGACGACGAGCTTCTTCGAAGAGAAGTACAAAGGACCCGACGCGGTGATGATCGATATTACCGCTCACGGCTGGGTGGGAGCGCAACCGCCGCCAAAAGACGCAGAGAAAAACAGCGAGGACGACGAAACGGGCATTAGCGGATTGCCTCGAGAGGTTTAATAGCTCGGATCGCAGATTTAGACTGGTTTTTTCCGCCGCGAGGTTTTTTTAGACGACTATCGCGTGGCTGCCTCATCGATCACCTTATAGGCGCCTTGCAGATCTCGGTATTCCGGCCGATACACCGGCATGAACTTGTCACCGGGCTTGGGCCGATAGGGCTC
>Ga0114129_10007621_pt1 | contig 15397 bp, 13 predicted proteins | sample RhiMetdeltSRZDD1_FD_80071 | JGI IMG/M metagenome (GOLD analysis project Ga0114129, IMG submission 80071) | Populus rhizosphere microbial communities from Tennessee, USA - Rhizosphere MetaG P. deltoides SRZDD1 (version 2) (version 2) | ecosystem: Host-associated > Plants > Roots > Rhizosphere >...
GCGTGGCTCGGGCCGTTCGTGCTCAGCGTCCATGTCGGGCTGGCGCTGATCGTGGCTGCGGCGCTCGGGATGCTGTTCGCGCCGTCGCTACGCGTGGAGTCCGACACGCTCGGCTACGCGCTGCTCGGCGTCGAGGCGGCGTGCGGTGTCCTGCTCCTTCTCGGGATCGGGACGCGCGTCGCCGCCGTGGCGCTCGCGATCCTGGGCGTCGTCGCGATGCAGCCCTTCAGCTTCGAGTCGATCCTCGAGCAGGTGCACATCCTGGGTGCCGCGATCTTCCTGTTCATCACCGGGCGCGGCGCGCTCTCGGTCGATCGGCTCTTCGGTCAGCACCGTGGGCTGGCGGTGGCGGAGGCTCCCGCCGCCGCGCTCACGCTTCTCCGCGTGTGCATGGGCGTGGGCATCGCGTTCGGCGCGCTGACCGAGAAGCTGCTCGACCCTGGGCTCGCGAACGCGCTTCTCACCGACCGGCCGTACCTGAACATCCTTGCCGGCATCGGCGTGTCGAACGGGCAGTTCGCGTATCTCGCCGGCGTGGCCGAGCTGGTCATCGGCCTGGTCGTCGTCTCCGGTCAGCTCACGCGACCGGTGATGGCGATCGGAGCGGTGCTGTTCACGTTGACGCTACCGTTCTTCGGCTGGACCGAGCTGCTCGGCCACCTGCCGTACTACGGGATCATGCTGACGCTGTTCATCGCGCCCAGCGCGGATCGGCGCGAGGTCCGTAAGCAGCTGCAAGAGGGGCGAGCCGCCTGAGCCGCGGCACGACGTCTGCACACGGGAGCGTGCATGAGAACAGCCTGGCGGCGCGTTGGTGCGCTCATCCTCGCGGTCATGGTCGCCGTCACGGTCGCCGCCGTGCCATCCGCGTGCACCGGGCCGTCGAACGGTCCGAAGCCGTCGGGAGGCGCGCCCAGCTACTGAGCGCCGACTACCCGAACGACAGCTTCAGGTCGCTGCGGTCCTCGATGATGTCGGGGTTGCGCAACAGGTCGATGAGACGTGGATCGTTCGGCAGAACGACGCCGGTCACGCCCGCCGCCGTGCTTGCTGCGCGTAGCTCGTCCCACGCGGCGCGGCTCACCGGGAACGCCGCTTCGCTCCAGCGCTCCTCGGACTCCTCGGCGACGATCAGGCGACCGCGTGCGAGTCGTGCGCAGGTCTCGCGCGCCGCGACGTCTGCGGGCGCGCCGCGCGCGACCAGCCGCACCCGCCACGTCACCGCGGCGAGCGCTGCGAGGACGACGTAGGGATCGCCGTCCACGGCGTCGATCCAGAGCGAGTCCGCCCCGGCGGCCTCGACCGCTTTCGCGTCGGCGAAGAGCTCGCCGGCGTCGCCGGCCAGGGCCAAGCGGACGCCGATGCGCAGAGGCGGCGGCGCTGGAGTGGAGTTGCTGTCGGTCATGCCGGCGGTGCCTCACGCTCGAGCGCCTCGCGGACCTCGCGGACGTAGGCGGCCGCGACGCCGGCGTCGAGCGATCCTTTCGAGGCGCGCAAACGCTCCGCCGCGACGCCGGCGGTGTAGGCCGCGAGCGGCGCGAAGCGGCGCTCCTTCGTGTGGGCGACGACCCGCGCGAGCTCGAGGATCTCCTCGGCGACATCGGCCTCCAGCGCGGGCTCGTCGATCGTCATCCCACGCCGGCGCGCGGCCTCGGCCCAGCGCTTTGCGAGTGACGAGAAGAACTCGTTCATCTGGCCGACGATAGCGCGCGTAGAACTTGACGCCGACCGACGCCAGGAATAGAACGCGGCTAAGGACGTGAGCGACCTCACCCGTCGTCAGCTCCTCAAGCTCGGCGCCGCCGGCGCCGGTGCGACCGCACTCACACCGCTGGCTAACCCGCTCGGCTTCGACCTTCGCCTCGCGAAAAAGCGGCAGATGGCGTTCCGCATCGCCGGCGCCAAAGAGGTCCACTCGGTCTGCCCGTACTGCGCGGTCGGCTGCGCGCTCATCGCGTACACGAAGCAGGGAGCCGACGGCAAGACGGAGCTGCTCCAGATCGAGGGCGACCCCGACAGCCCGATCAATGAGGGGCGCCTCTGCCCCAAAGGCGCGACGGCGATGCAGCTCGCGACGAGCTCGCGACGCGTCGAGAAGCCGCTGTATCGCGCGCCGGGCAGCGCGAAGTGGGAAGAGAAGTCCTGGGACTTCATGCTCGACAAGCTCGCTGGGAACATCAAGGCATCGCGCGACAACACGTTCGTCGCGCAGGACGCGAACGGCAACATCGTGAATCGCACCGAGGGAGTCGCCTTCGCCGGCGGCGCCGCATTCAGCAGCGAAGAGGGTTACTTCGCCGCGAAGCTGATGCGGACGCTCGGCGTCGTGCACGTAGAACAGCAAGCTCGGGTCTGACACGGTCCCACGGTGGTCAGTTTGGCCGCCACATTCGGACGAGGAGCGATGACGAACCACTGGCGTGACATCAAGCACGCCGACGTCATCCTCATCAACGGAGCGAACCCCGCGGAGGCGCACCCCGTCGGCTTCCAGTGGTTCGTGAAGGCGAAGCTCGATCCGACCAAGGGGCCCGGCGCGGGCGGCGGCGCCAAAATGATCCACGCCGACCCGCGCTACACACGCACCTCAGCGCTGTCGGACATCTATCTGCGTATCCGCACCGGTACGGACGTCGCGTACTTCGGCGGCCTCATCAACTACGTCCTCGAGAACAAGCTCTATCACGAGGAGTACGTCAGGAACTACACGAACGCGTCCTTTGTCGTGAAGGACGCGTTCGACTTCAAGGACGGGCTCTTCACCGGCTACAACGCGCAAACGCGCAGCTACGACATCTCGTCGTGGGCCTACGAGCAGACGGCGCCGCCTGCGCAAGCCGGCGGGGCGACGGACGGGCCGCCGACCACGAGCTCGGGCTTCGCGAAGCGCGACATGACACTGCAAGACCCCAAGAGCGTGTTCCAGCTCCTCAAGAAGTTCTACTCCCGCTACACGCCGGAGATGGTCTCGAGCATCACCGGCATCCCGAAGGAGCAGTTCCTCGAGGTCGCGAAGATCGTCGGCGAGATGGGGAAGCCGGACAAGGTGATGACGATCGTGTACGCCGTCGGCCTCACGCATCACACCACCGGCGGGCAGCTGATCCGTTCCGGCGCGGTGTTGCAGCTGCTGCTCGGGAACATTGGCCGGCCCGGCGGCGGCATGAACGCCGAGCGTGGCCACGCGAACATCCAGGGCAACACCGACCACGCGATCTCGTGGGAGAACCTCCCGGGGTACCTGCGCATCCCGGCGCCGGGCCAGAAGAGCCTCGACGATTACGTGCGTCTCTCCGCGGCGGTAAAGAGTGACCCGAATTCGTGGAACTTCTTCGGCCTCAACTACCGCAACTTCATGGTCAGCCTGCTGAAGGCGTGGTACGGCGCGACGGCGAAGAAGGACAACGAGTACGCCTTCCACTTCCTGCCGAAGCCGGCCACGAACTCGTCGTGGATGTCGATCTACGACCAGGCGCTCAAGGGAAAGATGGAGGGCGTCATCCTCAATGGGATGACCGCGACCAGCATCGGTCCGGACTCGAACCAGGTCATGCAGGCGCTGTCGAACCTCAAGTGGCTCGTGGTGATGGACCCGCTACCGACGACGAGCTCGGAGTTCTGGCGCGCGCCTGGCATGGACGCCGCGAAGATCAACACCGAGGTCTTCATGCTCCCCACGACGCACTGGATCGAGAAGGACGGCTCGTTCACCAACAGTGGGCGCTGGGCGCAGTGGAAGGATCAGGTGATCCCGCCCGAGGGCGAGGCACGCCACGACCACTGGATCATGGCCGACCTCTTCGATCGCGTGAAGAATCTGTACCTCCGACAGGGCGGGAAGTTCCAGGACCCGATCCTGGCGATGACGCTCGACTACAAGGATCCGAAGAAGCCGGAGCTCAGCGAGATCGCCAAGGAGATCAACGGGAAGGACCTCGCGACGGGCAAGCAGATGACGAGCTTCGCGAACCTCAAGGCCGATGGGACGACGACGTCAGGCGACTGGATCTATGTCGGCAGCTTCACCGACGACGGCAACCTCATGGCGCGCCGCAACGGCGTGCAGGATCCCGCCAAGAACGATCCGACCGGAATGGGCTACTACCCGACCTGGGCGTGGAGTTGGCCCGCGAACCGGCGGGTCCTCTATAACCGCGCGTCGGCGGATCTCACCGGTAAGCCGTGGGACCCGAAGCGGCCGGGCATTGTGTGGAACGGCAGCGCGTGGACCGGGGACGTGCCCGATTACCCGGCGACGATGAATCCCGCGGACCCTGCCGCCTGGAACCCGTTCATCATGAACGGCGAGGGCGTGGGCCGGCTCTATTCGTCGTCGATGCTCGACGGTCCGATCCCTGAGCACTACGAACCGGTCGAAGCGCCGATCGACAACCCGCTGCACCCGGCGCAGTCCGCGGACCCTGTCGCGTTCCTGTACGACCAGGCCGCGGGACGACCGAACCGTTTCGGCAAAGTGGACAAGTATCCGTACGTCGCGACGAGCTACCGCCTCACCGAGCACGAGCATTACGTCACGCAGCACGTGCCGCTGCTCGTCGGTCTGCAGCCACAGGCGTTCGTCGAGGTTCCCGAGGAGCTCGCGAAGGAGAAGGGCATCCAGAACGGCGACCGCGTCCGCGTGTGGAGCGAGCGCGGCAAGATCGAGGTCGCCGCGGCCGTGACGAAGCGTCTCGGGCCCGTGACGCTTGCGGGGAACAAGAAGGTCTACCAGATCGGTATCCCGATCCACTGGGGCTTCATCGGCGTCTCAGCCGAACAGAACCCGGACAAGAGCAAGTACTGGCTCGCCAACGCACTCACGCCATTCGTCGGCGACGTCGGTGCGAGGACGCCGGAGTACAAGGCGTTCCTCGTCAACATCGAGAAGATCTCGTGACCGCTGTCGCGGAGCGCACCACCACCTACGCCGAGCGTCGCAGGCGCGCGGCCGAGCTCGCCGAGCGCTACGACTTCGCGCGCGAGCCACTCACGCTGTACGCCGCGGTCGCGGAGGCGCAGGAGCGCGCCTTCGAGCGCGCGCGCGCGGACCATCCCGACGTCGAATCGCTCGCGGCATACGTCGTGCGCGCAGCGCTACCCGACGTGATGGGCGCGGTGATGACGGCGGGCACCGAGACGCTGCGCGAATCCGTGCTGCTCCGCTTCCACGAGGGTGACCTCGAGCGCATGGTCACCTCCTGGCTGCGTGGCGAGACGCAGACCGGGACCGATGTGTTCCTCGCTCGAGCCGCGACGGCGCCGGTGCTCGAGGCGCTGCCCGATCTCGCGCGCGCACTTCCCATTGCAGGCGAGGAGCGCTTCTGTCCCGTGTGCGGCGGCCCGCCGCAGGTGAGCGTCTTCGTCGATAGCGGCGAGGCGCTCGTCACGGGTCAGCGCCGCATCGTATGCGCGCGCTGCGCGAGCGAGTGGGTGTACCCGAGGATGACGTGCGTCGCCTGCGGCGAGACCGAGTCGAGCAAGCTCGTCGTCCTGGCGGATCCGGATCAGCTGCCGCACCTGCGTCTCGACGCATGCGAGCGCTGCAAGCGCTACATCGTGAGCGTTGACGCGCGGCTCGAGGGTCATGCCGTCCCGATCGTCGACGAGATCGCCGCGATCCCACTCGACATCGCCGCCGCGGAGCGTGGCTTCACGAAGGTCACGCCCAATCTGATGGGGTTCTGAAGATGGCCGCATTCCAGGAACGACCGATGGGGTTCTTCACCGACACGTCGATCTGCATCGGCTGCAAGGCGTGTGAGGTCGCGTGCAAGGAATGGAATCAGCTCGAGGGCAACAAGCCCGAGCTCCTACTCGACAGCTTCGACAACACCGGGCAGCTCGACGCGCAGAACTGGCGCCACGTCGAGTTCATCGAGCAGATCCCCGACAACAACGGCGTGGTCATGACGCCGACGCCCATCGCCGGTGGCCAGGCCTGGCTGATGATGAGTGACGTCTGCAAGCACTGTCAGAACGCGAGCTGCCTCGAGGTGTGCCCGACGAACGCGATCGTCCGCACCGAGTTCGACTCCGTCCTCATCCAGCAGGACGTCTGCAATGGCTGCCGCGACTGCATCGCCGCGTGTCCGTACGGCGTCATCGGCTTCAACGAGAAGACCGGGACCGCACATAAGTGCACGCTCTGTTACGACCGTTTGCAGAACGGGATGCAGCCCGCCTGCGCGAAAGCGTGCCCGACCGAGTCGATCAAGTTCGGCTACCTTGACGATCTGCAAGCGGCGGCGGACAAACGCGTCGCGGCGTTGCAGACGGCGGGCTACAAAAAGGCCCAGCTCTACGGCCGCGACGCGGCGGTCTACGGCGGACTCAACGCCTTCTTCCTGCTCATGGACAAGCCCGAGGTCTACAAGCTGCCGAACGCGCAGAACGCGGTCCTGCCGAGCCGGAACAACCTGGCCGGTTACGCGGGCGGTTTCGTCACCGCGGTCGTCGGCCTCGTCGCCGGTGTGCTCGCGTTCCGCCAGCAGCGGATGAACGAGAAGTCCTGATGCCGCCAGCCGAACACTTCGCCGCGCCGCCGAACTGGGAGTGGTGGATCCTCGGGTACTTCTTCTTCGGTGGCCTCTCGGGCGGCTCCTACGCGATCGGCACACTGATGCGGCTGGTCGGCGCGCCGTCCGACGCGCGGCTGTCCCGCGCGGCGTTCATCGTCAGCTTCCTCGCCCTCATTCCGTGTCCGATCTTCCTGGTCCTCGACCTCGGCCAGCCCCTGCGCTTCCTGAACATGCTGGTCGACGCGTCGAACGGCGGGCTCGCGTTCAAGCCGTGGTCGCCGATGTCGGTGGGCGCGTGGGCGCTGCTCTTCTTCGGACTGTTCTCCTTCGTGTCCTTCCTCGGCGCGCTCGCCGAGATGGGTACGGTGCGGGCGCTGGCGCCGATCGCGCGCTTCTTCCGCGGCCCGCTCGAGACCGTCTGGAACATCGTCGGGACCGGCCTCGGCTTCTTCATCTGCGGCTACACCGGCGTGCTCCTGGCGGTCTCGAATCAGCCGGTCTGGAGCGACGGCTGGCCGCTCGGGGGGATGTTCCTCGCCTCGGCGCTCTCCGGCTCGGCGGCGCTCCTGCTCCTCGTCGCGCGCTCGCGGCGCGATGTCGAGTCCGGCAGCGCGATGCGACTCGAGGCGGCGGACCGCAACTTCGTGATCATCGAGGCGATCCTCATCGCGATCTTCCTTGCGACGGTCGCCCTCGCCGGGACGATCAACAAAGTGCTCGGGGTGTGGATCGTCCTCTGGATCGTCGTGATCCTGGGCCTGCTGGCGCCCTTCGTCCTCACGCGTGGCGACCTGGCGCGGCGGATGCCCGTCGCCGGTCCGGCCATCGCCCTGCTCGGCGTGCTCGCCCTGCGCGCGCTCGTGATCTTCTCCGCTCAAACGTAGCGTTCGCTCGCCCGCGACGCGGCACCGAAACCCTCTCTTCGCGCGAAACCCCGTCCCTTCGGGCCGGGGCCCCTCGCGCGCGGGGGCCTCGGTGCCGCGTCGCGGCGTCGGCTCTCTGTGGGGATTGTGGGTTTCGGCGTGGCGGAGGGCGACAACCGGCGGGTCGGCGTGGTCACTTGCGACGGCATCGACGCGTTTCCCCCTCTAAGGGGAATCCAGCGCCCCTAAACTCACCGGACCAGCGTCACGGAGGATAGGGAGCAAATGGCAAGCGCAGCACCCACGGCCGCAGCGCCACACCCGCCAGCAGCGGCACCGACACGGCCGGCCGAACAGTCCGCACCGCTCGCACCGGCCAGCATCGAGGAGACCGGCCTGACGTCGGCGTTCGTCGCCGACCTGACGCTGAAGCTGCTGTATCAGCGGGCGACCAGCGCCGCCGAGCTCACCCAGATCCTCTGCCTGCCGCTCAAGATCCTCCAGCCCGTCCTCGACTTCTGCAAGACGGAGCACCTCGTCGAGGTGAAGGGCGGCGCCGGCGTGACGGCGTCCACCTACGTCTACATGATCACCGAGAAGGGCACCGTCCGCGCGAAGGAAGCGATGGCGCGCAACGCCTACGTCGGCGCGGCTCCCGTGCCGCTGGCGGCGTACGTCACTCGCGTCCGCGCGCAGTCGCTGGGCTCGGTGCAGATCAGCTTCGACCAGCTGCGCAAGGCGCTGGGGCACCTCGTGCTGCCCGACCTCACGCTCCGACAGCTGGGCCCCGCGATCAACAGCGCGCAGTCGATCTTCCTGTTCGGGCCACCCGGCACCGGCAAGTCGACGATCTCGAAGGCGCTCGCGACGATGCTTACCGGCAGCATCGTCGTCCCGTACGCCATCCTCGTCGGCCAGCAGATCATCCGCGTGTACGACCCGTCCCGGCACCGTCCGCTGGTGGAGCTCGATGCGCGCTTCGACCGGCGCTGGGTGCCGGTGTCGCGGCCGTTCGTCGAGGTCGGTGGTGAGCTGACGCTCGAGGACCTCGACCTCGTGTTCGACCAGACGTCGAAGGTGCACGAGGCGCCGTTCCAGATGAAGGCGAGCGGCGGCGTGCTCCTCATCGACGACTTCGGCCGACAGCGTGCCTCGCCCGATCAGCTGCTCAACCGCTGGATCGTCCCGCTCGACCGCGACGTCGACTTCCTGACGACGAGCGACGGTCGCAAGATCGAGGTTCCTTTTGACGTGCTCCTCGTGTTCGCGACGAACCGCACGCCCTCCTCGCTGGTGGATGAAGCGTTCCTGCGGCGCATCCAATACAAGATCGAGATCAAGCCGCCGACGCCTCCGGAGTTCATGGAGATCCTGCGCCGCGTCTGCGAGCAGCAACGGATCACCTTCTACCCGAAGGCCGCGGAATGGATCGCGAAGTACTGCCTCGAGCGGAACATTTCGCTGCGCTCGTGCCACCCGCGCGACCTGATGCAGCACCTCAGCGCGGCGGCTCGCTTCCTCGGGAAGCCGGCGGAGCTCACGCCCGAGCTGGTGCAGCTCGCCTGCGAGACGTACTTCGTAGCGATCTAGACGTTCGCTGGGCCCGACTGCTTTTTAGACTCCCGACATCACACCAGCGGAGGGCTCGATCCCAGGTGACGCGCTGGGCGAGAAGCTGGCGTACCGCGCCCTATCCTCACGGCATGGGAACGAGCGAACGACTGAGCGGCCTCCGGCAGCGTGCCGCGATCGGTGGCGGTGTTGCCCGGACGCAGCAACAGCACGCCAAAGGCAAGCTGACCGCGCGCGAGCGCGTCGACCTTCTGGTCGACGAAGGATCGTTCACCGAGCTCGACGCATTCGTCATGGCGCGTCCCACCAAGCTCATCCCGGACGACGAACGCGTAATGGGTGACGGTGTCGTCACGGGTTTCGGTCACATCGATGGCCGGCTCGTCTATGTCTTTTCGCAGGACTTCACGGTGTTCGGCGGCTCGCTCGCGGAGGCGCACGCCGCGAAGATCTGCAAGGTCATGGACCTGGCCGTGCGCAATGGCGCGCCGATCATCGGTCTCAACGACTCAGGCGGCGCGCGCATCCAGGAGGGTGTCGTGTCGCTTGGCGGCTACGCCGACATCTTCCTGCGCAACGTGCTCGCATCGGGCGTCGTCCCGCAGCTGTCCGCGATCCTCGGACCCTGCGCCGGTGGCGCGGTGTATTCGCCGGCGATCACGGACTTCATCGCGATGGTGCGCGATACGTCGTACATGTTCGTGACCGGGCCGAACGTCGTGAAGACGGTGACGCACGAGGACGTGACGCTGGACGAGCTTGGCGGCGCGGACGTGCACGCGCGCCGCTCGGGTGTCGCGCACTTCGAGAGCGACGACGAGGTCTCCTGCCTTCAGCTCCTCCGGCGTCTGGTGGGGTACCTACCCTCGAACAACCTCGATCCCGCGCCGATCGTCGCGACCGACGACCCGTACGACCGGCAGGACGCACGTCTCGACGCGCTCGTGCCGGACGCGCCGAGCAAGCCGTACGACATGAAGGAGGCGATCCGGAGTGTCTGCGACGACGGCGAGATGCTCGAGGTCCACGAGGGCTGGGCGCGCAACATCATCTGCGCGTTCGCACGGCTGGACGGCCGCAGCATCGGGGTCGTCGCGCAGCAGCCGATGGTCCTCGCGGGAGTCCTGGACATCGACGCGTCGGTGAAGGCCGCGCGCTTCGTCCGCTTCTGCGACGCCTTCAACATCCCGCTGGTCACGTTCGTGGACGTGCCGGGCTTCCTACCCGGCACCGCGCAGGAGCATGGCGGGATCATCCGCAACGGCGCGAAGCTCCTCTACGCGTACGCCGAGGCGACCGTGCCGAAGCTCACGGTGATCACGCGCAAGGCGTACGGCGGCGCCTACGACGTCATGTCGAGCAAACACATCCGCGGCGACTACAACGTCGCGTGGCCGAGCGCCGAGATCGCGGTCATGGGTCCGGAGGGCGCGGTGAACATCGTGTACCGCGAGGAGATCGAAAGCGCGAAGGACCCGGACGAGCGACGGCGGGAGCTTGTCGCGAGCTACGTGGAGCGCTTCGCCAATCCCTACGTCGCCGCGGCCCACGGTTATCTCGACGACGTCATCGAGCCACACGAGACGCGGCCGCGGCTGATCGCCGCGCTCCGCTCTCTTGCCGGCAAGCGCGACGCGAATCCCAAGCGCAAACACGGCAACATCCCGCTGTGATGCTCTAGGAGGCCGCTGACGCCTCCATTCAGAGTCGTCCTCATCGCGAATCGCGGCGAGATCGCGGTGCGCGTGATCCGCACCTGCCGCGAGATGGGTATCCGCGCCGTCGCCGTCTACAGCGACGCCGATCGCGACGCGCTTCACGTGCGCCTCGCGGACGAGGCCTATCCGATCGGGCCGGCGTCCCCGCGCGAGAGCTACCTCAGGGTCGAGGAGCTCGTCGAGGTCGCGCGCCGCGCGAAGTGCGACGCGATCCATCCCGGATACGGATTCCTCTCCGAGAATGCCGACTTCGCGGATGCCGTGCAGGCCGCGGGTCTGGTGTTCGTCGGTCCGCCGGGCGATGTCCAGCGACGACTTGGCGAGAAGACGCAGGCGCGCCGCCTCGCGCGCGACGTGGGCGTGCCCGTCGCCGAGGGGACGCCGGACCCGCTGCGCGACCTCGATCACGCGCGTCGCGAGGCCAAGCGCATCGGGTATCCGCTGATGCTCAAGGCCGCGGCCGGTGGCGGTGGCAAGGGCCTGCGCGTCGTCGCGTCGGAGGCCGACCTCGATGGCGCATGGCGGATGTCGTCCGGCGAGGCGGCCGGCGCATTCGGCTCGTCGGCCTTGTTCGTCGAGAAGCTCATCGAGCGCGCGCGCCACGTCGAGATGCAGATCCTCGCCGACGCGCACGGCAGCATCGTGTGGCTCGGCGAGCGCGACTGCTCGATTCAGCGCCGGCACCAGAAGCTCATCGAGGAATCCCCGGCGCCGTCGGTCGACGACGCGCTCCGCGAGCGTCTCGGCGACGCGGCGGTGCGCATCGCGCGAGCGGCGGGATACCGGAACGCCGGGACGGTCGAGTTCCTCGTCGATGAGCGTGGCGGCTTCTCGTTCCTCGAGGTCAACACCCGTCTGCAGGTCGAGCACCCGGTGACCGAGCTCGTGACCGAGCTCGATCTCGTCGCGCTGCAGCTGCGCATCGCCGCCGGCGAACCGCTGCCGCTGCGGCAGCACGATGTGCAGCGACACGGCGCGGCGATCGAGTGCCGGGTCACCGCGGAGGACGCGTGGCGCGGCTTCGTGCCCGCGACCGGTCGTGTCGCGCTACTGCGCGCACCCGCCGGGCCTGGGGTGCGGGTCGACTCGGCCCTGTTCGAGGGGCTCACGGTGACGAGCGACTACGACCCGCTGTTGATGAAGATCGTGGCGCACGGCGCGGACCGCGCCGAGGTGATCGCGCGCGCCCGACGCGCGGTACGCGAGACGGTCATCGCCGGCCTGCCGACGAGCCTCGCGTTCCATGCGCACGTCCTGGGCGAGCCCGACTTTGTCGCGGGCCGGTACGACACCGGCTACGTCGCGACGCATTGGCCGCCGCCCCCGTCGCTGCGGCTCGACGACAGCGCGGTGATCGCCGCCTCGCTCGTGGCCGTGCTCGCAACGCGCGGCCGCGCGACGCGCCGGCGTGTCGCGCCGCCCGACGGTGTGTGGTCGCGCGCGGGCCGCGAGGAGGCGCTGCGGTGATCTACGAGGTGACCGTCGGTGACGACCGCCTGCGTGTCGACGTCGCGGCGGACGGCCGCTTTCTCATCGACGACGTCGTCATCGCGGCCGAGGTCGCCGAGATCGTCCGAGGGCGACAGTGGTCGGTCCGCCTCGGACAGCACAGTCACGAGGTGACGGTGCTGACGCACGACCCGCTGCGCCTGCTCGTCGACGGTGACGAGGTCGAGGCGAGCGCTGTGGACGAGCGCGCCGCCGCGGCGGCGCGTGGCGCGGGCGCGGCACGTGGCGGACGGCACGAGGTCCGCGCGCCGATGCCCGGACTGTTGAAGACGGTGCATGTCGCCGAAGGCGACCTGGTGGAGCGCGACGCTCCGCTCATGACGCTCGAAGCGATGAAGATGGAGAACGAGCTGCTCGCACCCGCGCGGGCGCGCGTCGTCCGTCTCGCTGTCGGTGCCGGGATGAAGGTCGAGGGCGGTGCGATGCTGGCCGTGCTCGAGGAGGCGGATTGAGGAAGCTCGTCATCGCCGCGGTCGTGTTGTTCGTCATCGTCGGCGCGATCACGACGACGTTCGGCCTGCTCGTCCTCCGACCGCTTCCGACCATCGATGCCGACGAGCGCCTTCTCGGCCTCCACGAGCGTGTCGAAGTCCAGCGCGACGGATACGGCGTGCCGCACGTCTTCGCGACCGACCTGCACGACGTCTTCTTCGCGCAGGGGTACGTCACCGCGCAGGACCGTCTCTGGCAGATGGACATCTATCGCCGTGCCGCGCAGGGTCGGCTCGCGGAGGTACTCGGCGAGCCTGCGCTCGAATCGGACCGCTTCATGCGTACGCTCGGCCTCGGTCGCGCCGCGCAGCTCGATCTGTCGGTCATCTCCGACGAGGCGCGCGGTTTCCTCGAGGCTTACATGGAGGGCGTGAACAAGTTCCTCCAGCAGCACGGCGAAAACCTGCCGCTCGAGTTCACGATCCTCGGCTATCGGCCCGATCCTTGGGCGGTGATCGACACCCTCGCGATCGCGAAGCTGCAGCTCTACGACGCCGCGGGGAACTACACGCAGGAGCTCCTACGCGCCAGCATCGCGGCGCGCCTTGGCCCCGAGGTCCTCGCGACCCTTCTCCCCGATCCGTCGACGAGCGCGGCCGTCGACGACGCGCGGGCGTGGGCTCGCGTAGGGCAGTACGTGACGCCGGGTCTCGCCGGTGACGGTCCGACCGCGCTCGCGAGCGTGCTGGGCGGCGCGGGGCTGGGACTCGGTTCGAACTGCTGGGCCGTGAGCGGCGCACGTACGGTCACGGGACGACCGCTTCTCGCGGGCGACCTGCACCTACCGGTGCGCAACCCGAGCATCTGGTACGAGGTCGCGCTCGACGCGGGCGATCTGCATCTCATCGGCTTCTCGATCCCCGGCGTGCCGGGCGTGGTCATCGGTCATAGCGACCGCATCGCGTGGAGCTTCACATACGCCTACGCCGACACGCAGGACCTCTTCGTCGAGCGTCAGGATCCCTCCGACCTGCGCCGCTACGAGTACGAGGGCCGTATGGAGAACGCCACCTTCACACGCGAAGTCATCAAGGTGAAAGGCCGCGCCGATCCGGTGGTCGTCGACGTCGCGATCACGCGGCACGGCCCAATCCTCACGCCGGTGCTGAAAGAGCAGAAGGCGCAGCTCGCCCTGCGCTGGAGCCCGCTCGAGGGCACGCGCACGGTCGAGGCCGTGATCGGGATCGGCCGCGCGCGCAGCTTCGGCGAGTTCCGCGCCGCGGCCGCGCTCTTCGTCGGAGCGACGCTCTCCGCGTGCTACGCCGACGTCGATGGGCACATCGGCTACCTGCTGGTGGGCCGTCTGCCGGACCGGAAGGCCGGCGATGGACGTCTGCCCGTGCCGGGCTGGAGCGGCGAGTACGACTGGCGCGGCCTCCGACCCGCCGACGACAACCCGTTCCTTCTCGACCCGCCCGGCGGCGTCGTCCTCAACGCCAACAACCGGCCGGTGGAGCGCGCGACCGAGACCGGCTGGGAAGGCGAATGGGATCCCGGCTTCCGCTACGCGTATCTCCGCGCCGCGCTGACCGACATCCGTGGCGCGGATGTCGCGCGCTTCCGCGCACTGCAGACGGACGTCACGTCGCTGCCGGTGCAGCGCTTCCGGGCCGCGATCCTCTCCGCACGCGCGGCGAGTCCGCTCGCGGCGGAAGGCCAGCGTCTCGTCCGCGAATGGGATGGCGCGCTTGGCGTCGACTCCGCCGCGGCGGCGGTGTACGAAGCCTGGCTGGTGCGCATGTGCGAGCGGACGTTCCGCGACAAGCTCGGCCCGTCGCTCTACGAGCAGTACCTCACGGACGGCCGGCCGACGTTCGCGCTGTACGACCTCATCGGGTCGCCGTCCAGCACGTGGTTCGCGGACCTCGCGACCGGTGACGCGGGTGATCGCGACGCCATCGCGTCACAAGCGCTCGAGGATGCGGTCCGCGATCTCTCGAGGCGACTCGGTGCGACGCCGACGTCGTGGCGGTGGGGCGATCTTCACACGGTCTCCTTCGAGCATCCCCTCTCCGCAGCGAAGCCGCTCGATGTGGTCCTGACCATCGGACCGGTGCGCCGTCCCGGTGACGGCTATTCGCCGAACAACGGCGCCTACTCCTTGCTTCGGCCGTTCGCATTGCGCAGCCATCCGTCGGAGCGCCAGATCGTCGATCTCGCCGACATCGACGCTTCCCTCTCGATCATCCCGACGGGTCAGAGCGGACAGCCGTATTCGCCGCATTGGGGCGATCAGACGCAGCTGTGGGCGAACGGCGGGTACAAACCGATGGCGCTCTCACGAGAGCGGATCGGGAGGATCGAAGGAAAGCTCGTCCTTCGCGCACGCTGAAACGGCTGGCGTAGTGTTCGATCATGCACAGCAAGGCGCTTCCACTCGCGCTCATACTCAGCGCGCCCACGTGCGCGCCGATCCCATGACCTCGACAGCGGCGCGGAGCGCTTGGAGGCACGCTCGGCCTGCGAGCGCGCTGACGGTCGCGTCGCCGTGCACATCCGGGCTCGCGTGCTCGCCGTAGGTTTCACTGTGGCAACGTCGGCTGAGCAGGCCGACATCCCGGGAGGAGACAGATGAGGAGACCGATCTTCGCGACCGCGTTCCTTGCGCTCTCACTTGTCGCGGCCCCAGCGATCACGAGCTATGCGACGAGCTTCACCGACACGCAGGCGAACAAACCCCAGGTCGCGGGCAATCCATCGAGCGACACGACCGCGCGCTTCCCGA
>Ga0114129_10007624_pt1 | contig 15396 bp, 7 predicted proteins | sample RhiMetdeltSRZDD1_FD_80071 | JGI IMG/M metagenome (GOLD analysis project Ga0114129, IMG submission 80071) | Populus rhizosphere microbial communities from Tennessee, USA - Rhizosphere MetaG P. deltoides SRZDD1 (version 2) (version 2) | ecosystem: Host-associated > Plants > Roots > Rhizosphere >...
AATGAAAAAAGGGCGCCGCGTTGTTGACTGCGACGCCCCCTCCTCCCGACCCCTCCCCCACGTCTTAGAATTCGAGCCGCGCGCCGACCTGAAGCTTGCGGGGCGTGTAGCTCGTGTTGTAGGCGTTCAGCAGGAGGAACTGCGCCGACGCCTGGTTCCCGGTCGGATTCGCGAAGTTCGCGCGGTTCGTCACGTTGAAGATGTCGACGAACGCCTCGATGCGCTTGTGCCCTGCGAGGCCGACGCGATACCCGAGACGCGCATCCATTTCAAAGAACCCAGGACCGTAGGCGCCGTTGCGCCGGGCCTTGTAGTTCTTCACGGTGTACGCGTCCGCGCCATTCCCGGAGTACTGCCCAGGCGCGAGCGGCTCCGCCTGCGTACCGTTGCGATCCGGATCGATGTTCGCGTTCGTGAGGCTGAACGGTTGGCCGTTGAGCGCCCGCGCGACCCAGCTTACGTTCAAACCGCCCGTTCGCGGCACGAGCGCGGTGCCGCTGACCACGAAGTTGTGCGGGACGTCGAAGGAGCTGGGGCCCTCGTTCAGCTCGAGGTGCATGTCGTCGAGGACCTGAAAACCGCTCGCCGGAACGCCGTTGCCGCTCGTGTTGCCGCGCGAGTGCGCGTAGGTGTACGACACGCGCGCGCTGTAGTTGTTGCTGAACCGCTTGTTCAGCGCCAGAAGGAGCGCGTCGTAGTCGATCCTGCCGACGTTCTGAGGCTGTGTGACCCCGGTCGTGAACGGCGCAAAGCCCGGGTACTTCGCCTGCAGCTGCGCCAGTGCGCCGCTGAGCGTCGCACTCCCTTGTCGCACGAGCGGCGACGTCACGGCCGTCGTCCCGCGGAGGCCCGGGTTGAGATCCTTCGACATCAACAGATTGCGGCTGAAGGCCCGCACGTAATCCGCGCTCACGGCCATGTTCCCCGCCAACTGCCGCTCGTACCCGACCGTGATCTGATCGGTGTACGGCGTTCTGCGACTGGGGTTGTCCCAGCTGGCGCCGGTGTTCCGCAGCAGCTGACCGCCGGGGAACATCGTGTTCAGGAGCGTGCGGTTGATCGTCGGACCGTTGACCAGAAACTGATCGGTCGGGAACTGACCGTTGCGTGGACCCGCATCGGCAGCGGCCGTCGGGAAGGTCACCGTGAATGACGGTGTGAACGGCGTGCCGGTGTAGAGCCCGCCGATCAGCTCGAAGTGCGTCTTGTCGTAGAAACGGCCGTAGCCGCCGCGGAGGATGCTCCGGCCGCCGCCGAGGTCATACGTGATCCCCAGGCGCGGCTGGAAGTTGTTCTTGTCGATTGGATACTTGCTGACGAGTGGATCGTCTGTCTCCGCGATGGGAATGACCTCTATGTCGTAGCGAAGGCCGAGGCTGAACGTCAGGCGCTCGTTGAATCGCCACTTGTCCTGAACGAACGACGAGACGTAGTGGGCCTTCTCGTAGAAGAGGCTCGGTCCACCGACGCGAATGGAGAAGCGATCGGGATACGTGCGCGGGTCAGCCGCGTTGAACGGCGCGTTGCTGCGGCCAAACGTAAACGTGCCGTTCCTGTTGCCCTGGTTCTGGTTGGCCGCGCCCGAGTACTCGTATTGCGCGCCGAACTTGATGTCGTGATCGCCGTGCTTGCCCGGCAGGAACCATGCGAGCGTTTCGTCGAGCTGAATCGCGTCATTGATGCGCGACTGCCCCGTGTTGTCCTGCTGATCGGTGAAGTCCTGAAATGCCAGCGTCGGCTCGCACTTGGAGAGATCCCGGCCGTTCGTATTGAAGCAATGGTTCGCGAAGGCAACGTTCTCGCGCGTCCACGTCAGGCGCAGCGTATTCACCTTGGTGTTCGACAGCACGGAATTCACGTTCGTCGCGAGCGTCTGATCGACGTCAGACTCTTCGCGGGCCGCTCGAGCCGTGACGGCGCCGATGATCTGGTTCGTCTGCGGCGACGTCTCGCGCAGCCACCGGACGCTGTAGGTGTTGTTGCGGGTGATCTGATGGTCGCCCCGGATGATGGTGTTCCACACGCGATCCTTGGTCGTCTGCTGATCGTTGAGATCCGGACGCGCGGGGATGACGATCGTGTTGGGCCGATCGATCGAGAACCGCTCGAGGCTGAAGAAATAGTGCATCTTGTCGCGGACGATGGGACCGCCTATCGTGCCGCCCCAGCGCTCGTACCGCGTGTCGGCTTTCGCCAGGTTGTTCTTCTTGGCGAAATAGTCCTTCGTCGTCAGGCTGCCGTCCTGGAAGAAGCCGAACGCGCTCCCTCTGACGTTGTTCGTGCCCTGCTTGGTGACGGCGTTGATCACCGCGCCCGATGTCCGGCCGAATTCGGCGTCGTACTGGTTCGTGATGACCTGGAATTCCTGAATGGCTTCGATCGGCGTGCGCGCCTGCATGCCGGCGCGCTGCCCGATGACGTCGTCGTTGTTGTTGCCGCCGTCGACCGTGTAGTTGTTGTTGCGAGGATCCTGGCCGTTGACGCTGATCGAGTCGCTGCCGAACGATTCCGTGCTGATCGACGGAACGATGCCCGGCAGGAGCCCGACGAAGCCGATGAAGTTGCCGTTGACGCTCGGCAGCTGAACGAGGGTCTCGCTCGTGATGTTGCCGCCGATTTCCTTCGAGGTGACATCGACCAGCGGAGATTCCGCCGCCACGTTCACGATTTCCTCGATTGCGCCGACATTCATCTTTATCTCGATAGTGGCCGTCTTCCCGACCTCGAGCTGCAGGTCCTTGCGGTTGAATTTCTTGAAGCCCTGCAACTCCGCCGTGACTTCATAAATCCCTGGAAGAATGCCGCTGGCGATGAACGAGCCGTCCTCGCCGCTCGTGGTCTCGCGATACATTCCGCTCGCCTGGTTCCGGACGGTCACCGCCACCCCCGGAAGCACCCCGCCCTGTTCGTCGACGATCCTTCCGCGCAGCTCGGTGGTCCCCTGCTGGGCCCACAGGGGCGCGTTCGCCGCAAGCATGAAGAGCAACACACCGGTCGCAATACGTCTCATAAGCAGTCCTCCCAACAGCCTACGATTCGAAGTTTTGGAACCCGCTAATCCTGAACGATGGATCCGCCGTGGAATCCGGAGCCGCAAGTAGCGGTATTAGTGCTGGTTATCCCGGATGCTCTTGAAATACATCAGGTATCCAGCAAGCGGAATGCCGAGAGGCTAGCCGACCCCGACGCCAACCAGCTGGCCGCGCATCAGCGCCTCTTTCATCAGCTGGCTGCCGCAGTCGAGATGCTTTTCCATCCGCGCCCGCGCGCCGATGGCGTCGCGAAGCGCGATGGCGTCCACGATGGCAAGATGCGCTTCGGTGGCCCCTTCCTGAAATGGCCCGAAGCTGACGCCGAGCGACATGAAGCGATCGACCTGCGCGAGGCAGCGCTCGATGAGCTCGAGCGCGAGGCCGTTGCGGGCGCACCCGGCAATCGCGAGGTGAAACTGCACGTTCGCGTTTTCCGACGCGCGGTAGTCCTGGCTGGAGGCCAGGGGCACCGGCGCCAACGCTCTGAGGCGATCGATATCATCCGTGGTCGCGAGCTCGGCCGCGCGCGCAGCGGCAGCCCCTTCGAGAAGCCGCCGGACGTCGAACGTGTCGTGAATCTGCTGCACGGTGACGCGGCCGACGAAGTAGCCGTGGCCGACGACCCTGTCCAGATAGCCTTCCTGCCAGAGCCGCGCGAGCCCTTCCCGGATGGGCGTGCGGCTCATCCCGTGCTCCGACGCCAGCCCCACTTCAGAAAGCGGCGCGCCGGGCCGATATCTTCCTTCGACGATGCCCCTCTTGAGACTGCGGTACGCGCGCTCCACGTGGGGCGCGTTGACGGACGGGCGCGCGGGACGAGGACGGGCCTTCATGATCGATTCCCTCTCGGCGATCGCGGACCGGCAGTATACCGGCCGGATCCAGTACAGCGCAAGACGAAAGCGCCACACGCGGCGTTTCGTGTGTTATCCTGACGGAGCCTCTCCCAGCAGGCTCACCGCACGTCCGTTTCCGACAACTTCTCCGGGGCGAGATCTATCCATGCGCATCCGCACGCTTGCGACGAGTTTTTCTCTTCTGGCGAGTGTCGTCATCGCCGCACCCGCAGCCGCGCAGTATCCCGTGCGTCCCATCGCGGGCTCCGACGTTGCCACCGGGGAACGCTACCACATCGAAGTCGCGGGGTCCTTGTGGAGTCCCACGCCCGACATCGTCATCTCGAGCGAGTCGCTGGGGATTGTCGGTGATCGGGTCAACTTCGTGACCGACCTCGGGATCCAGAAATCCACCTTCAAGCAGATCCAGATCGTGGCGCGGCCGAGCACGAAGAGCAAATTCCGGTTCGAATACACGCCGATCACGTATACCGCGACGCAGACGGTCCAGCGAACGTTCGTCTTCAACGGCCAGCGCTACACCATCGGCCTGCCCGTGACATCCGACATTACCTGGAAGGCGTATCGGTTCGGCTACGAGTGGGATTTCCTGTATCGGGATCGCGGCTTCGTCGGGCTGCTGCTCGAGGCCAAGTACACGGACATCAATGCGTCGCTGACCGCGAGCCTCGGCGGCCTCGCCGCCGAGACGGAGTACGCGCACGCGCGCGCGCCGATTCCGGCCATCGGTATCATCGGCCGCGCGTATCCCGCACCCAACATTTCGATCACCGGCGAGTTCAGCGGCTTCAAGTTCAGGCCTGACGCCATCGTCAAGAATGAAAAGTACGGCGGCAAGTACTACGACCTGAATATCTACGGGACCGTGAACTTCACGGATCATCTGGGCGCGCAGGTCGGCTACCGATCGTTTGACATTTTCTACAAGGTCGAATCCGACAACGGCACGATGACGCTGAAGGGGCTGTACTTCGGCGGCGTCGCGCGGTTCTGAGCGCACCACGCGTCAGTTTGGTCTGACGTAGACGCCGAGGTAGCGCGTATCCCGGTTGCCGGGATCGACGGCCGACGGCCGGAATCCGGCCGCAGATCTGATACGAACGAATGCCGCGCCGCGCGACGGATCCAAGGGAACGTCGACGCGGCGCTCTTCATTTGGCGCCAGCTGCATTTCCGTTCTCCAGGTCCCCGAAACAAGCGTCACCGTGTTCTCGACCGGCGCGTTGCGCAACAGCAGCGACTGCGATGCGCCGGCGCGATCCGGTGCGATCGCCACGCCAGTTTCGCGCGCGCCGCCCACCCAGAACGCGGACGGTTCCGGCCACGCGCGATCGTCCGTGAAGAAAACCGACGTCTCGCCGTACCTGGCAGCGCGGCGGCCAACCTCTTTCGTGACTTTTTCCGACGCCCGCAGGATGCGAAGAGGCCGCATCTGGATGGCGTCGATCTGCTGGCGCGCTTCTTCATCCGCCCGCACCACGAGCGCGCGAACGTCGATCGGGAATCGGATGTCGACGCCGGCGTCGAACGCAGCCGCCGGCCGCGTGACGAGGGCGAACTGGTCGGTGCCGATCCCGAGCATGATCCAACCGTCGCCGCCGCGACGACGCGCGGAGACGGTGTAGTCGCCCGCGGGAACCGCGGGGATCGCGGCAAGCGCCTGACCGAACCTCGTGCTTCCGCGTCGTATTGGAATCTCGATTCGCACGCGAGACGCGACGTCCTGAGGCGCCAGTCGGAACCGGCCGCTCAGATCGAGCGCGAGCACGTGGTCGGTCGCCAACCGTCGCAGGATGCCCATCTGCGCGGCGGCGTAGTTGACGGCGCTGACGCCTCGGATATTCCAGGTGATGGCAACCGCGATGCTCGCCGCGAGCACGTAGGCGATCGTCGTACCCACGACAAGCGTCGCCGGGTGCGTCAGAAAACGCGGGGCAATCGCGCGCAGCGTGAAGGCGGCCGCACCGAGACACACGAGCCACGGTAGCAGCGTCAGGAACCCGTCCCGCGCGGCGGCGTTGCGCGCAGCGGTCGGTGTTCCGAACGGCAAAGGCACGAACGCAGGAACAGCTGAAGGCACGTCGACCGCGGAGATGGCCCACTCGATCCACGGGGCCGCCGTCGGGCCGCCCTCATTGCGCGTGTGATACGCGAGACGGCCCGCGCCTCCCATCGCAAGGATTGCGGAAAGCCAGCACGTGAAGACCAGCGCAGCAAGAGCGGTCGCGCGCGTGCCAGGCTGTCGCATCGCGGTCCACGCGCACGCCGCCGGGATCGCCAGCGGCAGCAGCAACGGAACGAGGAATCGCGCCGGTCCGCTCCAGCCGGCCCACCACATCGCGAAGGTCGTAACCGCAAGCAGGTACGGGATGGCGACGATGATCCATTCGAGCGCCAGACGCTTTGTCGTCCTGAAGCCCGCGAACGCGAACAACAGGACCGGGGCGGTCGCCAGCACGCCGAAGCCCTGATCGAAGAACAGACCACCCACTCCATTTGGCAGATACGCGAATGCGCTCTGCATCTGACCGGCATACGGCGCCGACGGGTCGGGTGTGCCGTACTGGTGGATGAAGAATGCCAGCCACGCGACCGCGCTGAACGCGGGCGCGGCCAGAAACGCAATCGCCTTCGCAGCGGGGTTGGGTCCGCGCGCGAGGCGGACGAGGATCAAGCCTCCGAGCGTGGCCGCGATGACCGTAAACCGCGTGTGCATCCACGGCAGCGTCGCGAGCGCGGCGCCGTGAAGGAGCCACGGTTTCCATGACGATTCGCCACGCTCACGCTGCCAATCGGCGCGCAGCAACGCCCAGAATCCTGTAAGCACCACGACTGCGCCGGGACCATCGGGAAACACGGTAAAGCTCTCGAGCAGGAATGGCGGCGAGAGCGCGACGACCGCCCAGCCGAACCACGCGCCGCTCACGCTGCCGCTGACCTTCCACGCGAGCCACCACGCCAGCGCACAGCCTGTCGCCGACAGCAGGAGCAGGAAGACGACAACTCCTCGATACCCGCCGACCGCGAATGCGGGGAGCACCAGAACCGGCACACCAGGTGCGTGAATGGAGTAGACCTCTCCGCGGCGTCCGCGCCGGATGGAGTCGGGACTCAACTCGCCCGCAAAATACGCGCGGTAGTCGCCGCGGCGATGGTTGTTCTCGATGTTGAGATCGCCGTCGTACAGCAGACTCTGGGTGATGATGAGGTAATGCGGCTCATCGCCGCCGGGCAACACGGGCGAGACCGACCAGGCCGCCGCCGCAAAAACAAGAAGGGACACCAGTCCGGCAGTAACACACGAGGACGCCGGAAAGAGCGTCACGTGACGTCCAGCGAGACGAGGGCGGATCCGGATCGTCGCGAGGGCGAGAGCTACGCTCAGCCACAGAAGGCTGACCAGCGCGCCGGACCACACGAGGAACACCGCGGGGACGCGCACCGGAAGCCATGGAAGAAAAACCACGAGGAGCGGTGCAACGGCAACGATGCTGCGGGTCGAACGGTCGAGCGCCCAGTAAACCACCAACCCTGCGGCGATGACGAGCGCGGCATGCCAGCCGTCGAGCGGCAACAACCCGATGCGCGATCCTTCGGGTGCATCGAAGCCGATCGTGCCGAATGACACCCAGGCCGCTGCTGCCGCGAACATCGCGGCCGCGAGACGAGCGAAGCGCGAGAGCCAGGGGGAGTTGGTCAGGATGACGATAGAATTGACCGCAATTCTACATGCAGGCTCCGCCCGGCACCATGTCGCGCGCGCGGGAGCGCGCGCTCGTCATCACCGCCGCACTCGCCCTGGCAATCGTGATGACGTGGCCGTTGGCGACGGGCCTCGAGCGCCTGGGCCGGACGACCAGCGCGGACTGGCAGGTTTCACTCTGGACCGTCAACTGGGTCGCGCGCACCATCGTTGTCGATCCCACGCATCTCTACGACGCCAACATTTTCTATCCGCACCGCGACACGCTCGCGTACTCAGAGGCAAATCTCGTGCAGGGCGCACTCGTGTCGCCGATCTACTGGGCGACCGGAAGTGCCTTTCTCGCATACAACGCGTTCGTGCTTTTCTCGTTCGCGTCCGCATGGATCTGTGCGTATCTGCTGGCTCGAGATCTCACAGGAAGCCGGGCGGCTGCCGCGGTCGCGGCCATCTTCTTCGCCTACTGTCCGTACGTCTTCGCACACACGTCGCACAGCCAGCTGATGATGACGGCCGGCCTGCCCTTGTCGATGCTCATGTTCCATCGGCTGGCCGACGAACCGTCGACGGGAACAGGCATCCGGCTTGGACTTGCGCTGGCCGCGCAGGCCCTGTCCTGCGCGTACTACGGCATCTTTGCGGGGCTGATGGTCGGCTACGCGACGCTCGTCACGGCAGCGATGCGTCGGCTCTGGCGCTCGCGACCGTACTGGATAGCCGTTGCCATCGCCGCCATCGTGGCGATCGCGTGCGTGCTGCCGTTCTTCCTCCCATATCTGCACGTGCAGGCCGAGAGCGGATTCCGGCGCAGCCTCGAGGATGCCGCGCGTTGGTCGGCAAACCCGTGGAACTACCTGGCATCTTCGGCGCACGCGCACAGGTGGCTGCTTCGATTGATGGAGGGACGGCCGTTTCGCTCGGAGATCCTCTTTCCAGGATTCCTGGCCATCGTGTTTGCCGCCGCCGGTTCGATCGATGCCGTGCGCGCGACTGCCGACGGCCGTCCGCACGCGAAGGAAATCGTCCTCCTCTACGGATCGCTCGGGCTCCTCGCGTTCTGGGCGTCGTTCGGGCCCGCAGCTGGTCTCTACCGAGCGCTCTACCTGCTTCCGACGTTCTCTTTCCTGCGTGCTCCATCCCGGTTCGGGATCATCGTGACGCTCTGCATAAGCGTGTTCGCGGCGTTCGGCATGGCGGCGCTGCTGCGTATGACATCACCGCGTTGGCGAGCAGCCGTCGCGACGGGACTCGGCATCCTCGCGGTCGCCGAACTGAACCTGATACCGTTTCCCTGGGAACGGGCGCCGATCGTGCCATCAGCGTACGCGGTGCTCGCGAAGCTCCCGAAAGCACCGATCGCAGAGTTCCCGTTCTATGGCGAGCGCATCGCGTTCCCGCTGCACGCGCAGTACATGATGTTCTCGACGCTGCACTGGATGCCGATGCTGAACGGCTACAGCGACGTCATCCCCGCGGATTTCCGACAGGCGGCGTTCGTACTGGATTCGTTCCCGTCAAATGATGCGTTCGCCGTGCTCGCGAAGCGTCGCGTCCGCTACATCACGATTCATTGGGACATGTTCGGTCCGCGCCAGGACGAGATGCACACGCGCCTCGAGCCTTTCATGCGTCACTTGAGGACGCTGGCGTCGGACTCGCGGATGACGCTGTACGAAATCGTGTCGTTTCCCTAGATCGGGAGGCGCGGTCACCTGCGTTTTTTTCTGGTGGTTGTCGCAGCCTTCTTCTTTTTCGCGGGGGTGGTCTTTCTCACAGCCGGTGCCTTGGCCGCTCCGGCCTTCGAAGAGGCGGCGGCCTTCACGACGGGACGGGGCTTCGCGCCTGCCTCTCCGTAGAGGCGGCGATAGTCTTCCGCCGTCCCGAGGATCCGCTTCACATAGTTCTGCGTCTCCGGAAACGGAATGTCGTCGATGAACTCGTCCTCGTCGAGCCCCGGCCGTTCGGCCTTCCATCGCACGACGCGGCTCTCGCCCGCGTTGTAGCTCGCAAGCGCGTAGTAGGTCCCTCCGAACTGCTCGACGAGACGCGAGAAATACAGCGTCCCGAGGCGGATGTTCAGGTCGGCGTTGGTCAGCATCGGCGTGCTGAACCGGCGAATCCCGAGCGCGCGCGCGAGCCTCCGGCCCGTCGCGGGCACGACCTGCATCAGTCCCCAGGCGTTGGCGGTCGAGTGCGCTCCGGCGTCGAATGTGGACTCCTGGGCGATCAGCGCCGCGACCATGTAGGCATCCAGATCGTGCGCAGCCGCGTTCCTGCGGATCGAATCCCAATACGTGAGCGGAAAGATCACCTGCAGGATCTCAGCGGGCAATCCTTCCCCGCCGGCCGCCATGTGCTGAGGATACGCGCGCCGCATGACCGTGATGGCGCGGCGCAGATCTCCCTTCTCGTGATAGACCCACGCCATCGTTGCTTCGAGGACCGGCGAGGTTCCCCACGCACGCTGCGCGTACCGCAGCTCGTTCAGCGCGTCATCGAGCAGCCCGCTGGCCAGAAGCTTCCTGATCAGCGGCGCTGTGGGCGGCAGCTCCGACGCGACCGTCTGCTCCGCCCTGCTCAGCGACGCGCGAAGCGCTACGTCGCTGACCGTCCCTCCCAGCATCGCGGCGCGCTGCGCGGCAAGCCGCTTGAACGCCAGCCGGCCGTAGTACGAATTCATGTAGTCCGCGTAGACGATGCGCATGCGCGATTCGGCGGTGTCGCGCTCCCCCATGCGCGCGTGGGCCCGCGCGGACCAGTAGAGATACGACGGCCTGTAATCGGATCGGGGGAACGTCGCGGCCGCGCTCTCGAAGACCCTGACCGTCTCCGCGTAGTTCGCGGTCTTGTACTGCCACCATCCGTACTTCCATGCGGCCCGCTCGGCGTGCTGTCCGTTGGGGAATTTCGCAAACGACTCCTTGAACGTCTGCGACGCGAGCTCGTCCTCGTTCGTGACGATGTAGTAGGTCGCGAGGTTGTTGAGCGCCTCCTCGGACCAGGTGCTGTCGGGAAAATCGCTGACGAGCGCGTGCGTGAGCGCGATGTAGCGATCGCTGTCGCCCAGCTCGCGAATGGCGCTGAGGTAGAAGAACCGGGCCTCCGCGCGGCGGGACGCGCGATCCAGATACGGCTGCAGAGCGTCGCGGGCCGCCGCGTAGCGCTTCAGGAAGTAGTCGCTCTCGGCGACACGGAGATCGGCGACTTCACGCTCGTCGCCGTTGACCTGCCGCTGAAGATCCTGGAACGCGCTGCGCGCATCGGCGTATCGCTTCGCGCCGAAGAGCAGCATGGCGCGGCCGAAGTCCGCCTTGTAGCTGCTGCGGACGATCTGATCCTGCAGCGAGCCGAGCGCCGTGGCGGCGCTCGTCGCGGCATCCGACAATGGAAACTCGTAGTAGATGCGCAGGAACGCCGCGGCCGCGCGCGGACGATCGCCGGCGGCCAGCGCGGCGCGCCCCAGCCGCGACAGCACGTCTTCGGGCGCCGGTGTCTTCATCCCGGCGAGCCGTTCGTAGACCGACGCGGCGGCCGCGTGATCTCCGCGGACTTCCGCAGCCTCCCCTTTCCCGAGCAGCGCGCCGATCGCGAGATATCCCTCGGGCTTGAGCGCGATCAGATCGTCGAACGCCTTCTCCGCCTCGGGGCCATGCGAGAGACGCAGCTGCGCGAGCCCTTCGTAGAACAGCACGTACGGCGCGAGCACGCCGGCATCGGGCGCCTGCTTCACCGCGTTCAACGCAGCCGCGTAGTTGCCGGCGGCGTAGGCCGTAGCCGCGAGCGACAGCGGCGCGGTGTCGCGTCCAGCCGTGCGTTCGCGCTGAGGGGGCACGAGCCAGTACTCGTCGAGCGCCTGCGGGACGGCGACGTGCTGGGTTGCGCGAATCTCTTGAGAGGAGGATGCCGTCAGCGGCAGTTGCCACGCCGCACAACAGCTTCCAGCTACGATGAGAGCCCGAATGCGGGCGGACGACCGGGCCATTACGGGTTGCCGAGGAGCGCCGGGTCTCCGTCCGCGAGCGTTTGCACCAGCTCCTGCTGGAAGTACTGCCCGCGCGCTCCCACGAGAGACGGCACCCGTTCTTCGTAGAGCCGCCGCGCGCGATCGATTTCCGGACGCAGCCGCTCGAGGAGATCGCGCCGTTCGCGACCCATTCTGACGGCGGCTTCGTTATACAGCTTGATTTCCGACAGCAGCAGCCGCGCGTAGCGACGCGCGCTTTGCTCGTCACCTTCTCCGTTGCCGGGCTGTGCGGCTCCGAGGGCCTGCACGGTTTTGAGCGCCGTCAGGAGCGCGAGCGTTGTGGACGCATGGCGCGCGAGCAGCTCGACGGCTGCCGTCCACGACGCGGGTGATTCCGCGTCCTTGCATGCGGCGTTGTCCGCGTAGAGCACCGCGACCGTTCGGCCGCCAACCAAGATCGGAACCGCGACGCCGACGCGATCCGCGGGAACCGCCGCAAACGTCGGCGCGGGCACGCCCTGACCGGAGACGACGGGCTCGCCGTTCTGGATCGCCTTCGCCAGAAGACCGGCACCGGTGAGCGCAGACTCGAACGGACTCGCCTCGATTTGCGGAAAGCCGACGGTCTTCCAGGATCGCAAACGATCGCCGTTGACGAGAAACATGGCGCCGCGCGACGCGGCCGTCGAGGCGTGCCGCAGCAGCGCATCGAGCACGTCCGACAGCGTGCGCGCCGAATCGATCGCACGGATCGCCGCAAGCTGGCCATCGAATCCAGGACTTTCCCGCCGGCGATCGCTCGTCGCGGCGGCTTCACGCGCTTCGCGGCGCGCCTCTTCGAGCTGTTCCGCGGCTTGCCGCTTCAGCTCATCGATCTGCGCGGCAGTCTGATCGCGCACCGACGCGAGGCGCGACGCTGCCTCGCGGCTCGCCTCTTCGCTTTCGAGTGCCGCGCGGCGCCGTTCAGCCTCGACGTCCGCTTCCGCCTTTCGTACTTGTTCCTGCAGCGCGTCGAGCCGGCGCCGCAGGCTCTCCAGCTCTCCTGCCGTGCGCTGACGCTCCGACTGGAGCTCCGACTGCGCGGTGGATCTCTGAGCGTCCAGCGCCGCCTGGACCTCTTTTCGTTGCGCGTCGAGCGCCTCCGTGCGCTGACGGAGCACCGTCAGCTCCTCGTTCGCCCGCTGCCGTTCTTCCTCGATCCGCGACTCGACATCAGCAAGCTTCGTGCGTTCGGCCGCGAGCGCTTGCTCGAGCTCCGTGCGAACGCGCGCCGTGGATTCGGCAGCCTGCTGTTCCGCCTCCATCCGCGCCTTGAGTGATTCCGCGAGCAGTCGACGCTCGGCTTCACTGCGAGCGGCTTCGACTTCGGACTCGATCTTCGACGCCCACTCCTGTTCGGCGTCGATTTTCGCTCTGAGCAGCTCGGCGGCAAGACGACGGTCGGCCTCTTCGCGGATCGCGGCGACCTCGGCGTCGAGCTTGGCAGCCCACTCGCCGTGGACGGCCTCGACCCGAGCCGTCAGCGCCTGGTCGGCTTCGGCCGCAACCTCGCATCGGGCAGTTGCCAGAGCTTCTTCGTATTGATGGGACAACGAGGCCAGATGGGTATCGAGCGCACTGCGCAGCTGCTCGTGCAGCGAGTCGAGGGGTCCGCGTGGCTGATCGGGAGACATCCATCCGCATTATCGGGGTCCGGATCAGCCAAGTCAAGACCACAACCTCAAGTTACACAGTAGTTTGACGTATTTTTGTAAAGATCCTAGAATAAGGGGTCAAGGGGGCGAACCAGCTTCGACGGAGATACGGTTCCGTAGGATGCGTGCCGAGGACCATCCACCTCGTAAAAAGATGGAATCAACCTAACTGCGGATACGCAGCTCGCTCTCGCAGCGTAAAACCTGTGAGCGTCCGGCCTCATCAGCCTGCGGGTGGGGACCGGATGTCATTTCAGCAGGCTGGCTGGCGCCGGTCGTCCCGGACGGCGTCGGCGAGATTTTCCGGGGCTGGCTTCCGGCGCTTTTAGCCGCGTCTCGACGCCGGGAGCGACAATCAAGACACGGATACGCATCGTAGATTCCTGCGGGGATGTATTTTCGGACCCGGGTGCAACTCCCGGCGCCTCCACCACTCGACTCGGGCGCTTTGCGCCCTCGCTCGTGGCAGGCCACTCAGGTGCTTTGCGCCCTCGCTCGTGGCAGGCCAGTCAGGCGCTTCGCGCACTCGCTCATGGCCATTCGGGCGCTTCGCGGCCGAGTCGAGTGGTGTCCCGAGCGAGGCCCGAAGGGCCGAGTCGAGGGGCATGTCTGCATCTCCGACGTTCGTTTACATCCTCCACTGCGCCGATGGGACGTTCTACGTCGGACTCACGAGCGACCTTTGCGCCCGCGAGGAACAACACAACGCAGGATTAGGCGGTGCGTACACTGCGGCGCGCCGTCCTGTGCGACTCGTCTACTCGGAAGAGTGCCGCAGCCTTGCAGACGCACGGAAGCGTGAACTGCAGATCAAACGATGGAGCGGCAAGAAGAAGGCTGCTCTAGTCTCCGGCAATCGCGAGGAGCTCAAGCGACTCAGTCGGCGCCGCACGTAGACGCACGACTTCAGAAGAATCACGCCGCTCGCTTGCCTCCTTGTGATCGTTCGCGTGCCCTCGCTCGTGGTGTCCCGCCGAAGCGCGATAGCGCGAAGGCGGACGACTACTTCGCTCCCTCGCCCGCGTACTGGCGCAACCGCACGTAGAGCTGCTTGCGCGTGAGACCCAGCCGTCGCGCGGCCAGTGATTTGTTGCCGGCGGTCTCCTCGAGGACGCGCTCGATCAACGCGCGCTCCACCACTCTGACATTCGTGGATCCGGATCCCACGCGAACATCGATGTCGAGCGACAGATGCTCCGGCGCAATGAGGCCACCGTCGCACACAATCGCGGCTCGCTCCAACACGTTGCGCAGTTGACGAACGTTGCCGGGCCACGCGTAGGCGAGCAGCGCATCCTTGGTCTCCTTCGTCATGCCCGCCGGTGGACGGCCGAACGAACGGCCGATGTCTTCGAGAAACACCGCACTCAACGGGAGGATGTCTTCCGGCCGCTCGCGCAGCGGAGGCAGTCGGATGCCGAATACCTGCAAGCGATAGTACAGGTCCTCACGGAAATCGCCTCGTTCCATGGCCTGCCGGAGCTCGCGGTTCGTTGCGGCAATCACGCGGACGTTTGCCTTCATCGGTCGCGTGCCGCCCAGCCGCTGAAACTCACGCTCCTGCAGGACGCGCAGGAACTTCGCTTGTGCCTGGATGCTCATCTCGCCGACCTCGTCGAGAAACAGCACCCCGCCCGACGCCATTTCGATCTGTCCCGGCTTGGCCTGCCCGGCGCCGGTGAACGCGCCGCGCTCGTGTCCGAACAGCTCTGACTCCAGCAGCGGCTCGGGCAGCGCTGCACAGTTCACCGCAACGAACGGGCCGCGGCTGCGCGACGAAGCGCGATGGATGAAGCGCGCTACAACCTCTTTGCCGGTACCGGACTCACCCGTCAGTAACACCGTCGTGTCCGTGGACGCCACCTGCGTCGCGGCCCTCAGAATTCCTTTCCACGCGTCCGACGTCCCGACGGTACGGCCGTAGCCGCTGCGAGAGTCCAGCTCCTCCGACAAACTGCGAACGCGCGCTTCGAGCGCTTCCGCGCGCACGCGAGCGTCGGCCGCCTGTCGCGCCGCTTCAGCCAGCTGTTCGTGCGAAACCGCCAGCGCGACGTGCTCCGCGATCCGCTGCGCGATGGGCACCTGCTCCGACGCGAAGGCACCGAGCTGCCTGGACCAGAACTGCAGAACGAATCGCTGATCTCTG
>Ga0114129_10007625_pt1 | contig 15396 bp, 15 predicted proteins | sample RhiMetdeltSRZDD1_FD_80071 | JGI IMG/M metagenome (GOLD analysis project Ga0114129, IMG submission 80071) | Populus rhizosphere microbial communities from Tennessee, USA - Rhizosphere MetaG P. deltoides SRZDD1 (version 2) (version 2) | ecosystem: Host-associated > Plants > Roots > Rhizosphere >...
ATGATCAAATCCTCCCCATAAATGTTGGCGAAGAGCCGAATCGTCAAGGAAAAAGGCCGGGCCAAATGGCTGATGATTTCAACCGGGATCATCAGTGGCGCGAGAAGCGGAGCCGGGCCCACGAACTGTTTGAGATATTTCACAATACCGAGCTTCTTGATACCCAGGTAGTTGTAATACAAAAAAACCACCAGGGCGCAGCCGGCTGTGACATTGACTCGGCTCGTAGGTGACATGAAACCTGGAATTATACCTGCCAGATTCATCAGTAGAATGAAGAAGCCGATCGTCGCGATCATGGGCAGATATTTCTGACCTCCGTGCCCGATGATCTCTTCGAGCTGCGAGTTGATGAATTCAATACTCACTTCGAGAAGCTGCTGGATCTTCCCCGGCTTTTCCATAGAGAAAGAACGCCGTACGAGAGGGAAAAAAACACAGCAGAACAAAAACACAATCACGGCAAAGACAATGTGGTCAGGAATGACCGGCCCTGCCGGCACATAGGTCTTGCCGAACGCGCCATAAATTGCAGAGCACAGCGTATTCTTCAGAGGCGCGACCCACGGGCCCAAAAAGTGATTCACTTGTTCGGCAATCCATAAGCTATGCTCTTCCATCTCGTCGATCCTCGAGGATTCCTCTAATCACTTGATGAATGCATTCAAAAAGGATGGCTGCTACGAAGAGAAAGAGCCCGAAAAAAGCGGCCTTCAAGTCCAAAAACTTGACGCGAACTATAGCATAGAGGATACCCCCGATCAAGGCGTATCTTAGGAAATACTTGAAGATAATCGTCCGATTGGAGCGCCTGGAGCGGGCCGCCAGGATCAAGCTGGGATTCAACAACCTATCAACCCCCTGCTTCATCCAGTTGAAGTTCAAATAGGAGAGGATGGCGCCGAGAGAAAAGCTGCAGGCCAGGCTGACCTTCCCCACGATGAGAAACATGAAGATCACCGCTAGCCCTAAATAGAGACTGAGGAAGGTGAGACGGCGCTCAATTCCAAGATAGTAGGGGTCATCCAGAATCTCTCGGGCTTTAGGAAGTTTCATCGGAATTACTGACCTTCTTGACGGTGCGGAAGAGATTTATGAAGGCGGCAGCGATTCCAAAAAGCAAGAAGATAACCTTAAATACAGATCGTGTCCCAAACCAGCCATCCAAGAGATAGCCAATCCCATAGCCAATCCCAATACAGACGGGAAACATGATTCCGAGGCTCAAGAGATCGCCGAGTTGCTTATACTTTGAATCCGGCATTGCTTTTCCGGTGAATTCTAAGGGGCTTTTGGATTAAGATGAGCCGCCCATCCCGTTTGGCCAAACTCATCAGGAGGAGACCATGACTGCCAAATCGCTTCTTCGGCTGCTTGCCTATCTGTTGCTTCTGTTTTTCTCAAGCTGTTCGCAGCCTTCTCAACCCCCGTCTCCCGCGAAGCCGGCCCAGGTGCCGACAGAGGAAGCGAAAGTCCATGACGTGACTCAGGAAGATATCACGAAGATTCCGGGAATTACCAGCCGCAACATTGCTGTGGCAGGAGTGAAGCTGGGCGACCGCACGCGAGACCTCGACAGGCTGCTGGGCAAACCCATCAAGACCGAGAGTCTGCCCAAGCTTTACCGCACGGCATACGACAATCACGGGATCTATGTTGATACCGACCGCTACGTTGGCAAAGTCATTACGATCTATATCAACACGAACTACTACAAAAAGGTCAAAGGAGATCTGTCCGAGCTACTGGCTCACGGAAAGATCGAGCTGCTCAAACAGGCATTTGGCGAAAATCCAGTCCAGTCCGAACCCGAAAAGGGCGCGGTAATGTGGTCCTATCCTGAAAAAGGGATCCAGTTTATTCACCTGAAACAACAAGGAACGGCGAGTTTTACGTTGAAGCTGATCGAACCGGCAAAGTGATTGACGATTGTCGATTGCAGATTGTCGATTTTGTTCGATTGCGGAATGCGGATTTCGGATTGCGGATTTGAAAGCGAGAGCCGGGATGAATGCAGAAGAGCTCAAGAGCAGAACAAAGCAATTTGCGCTCAGAATCATTAGATTAGCTGAATCCCTACCAAAGTCATCTTCGGGCAGGGTTCTGAGCACCCAGTTGCTTAGGGCTGGGACTTCCGTGGGTTCCAATTACCGTTCGGCCTGCCGGGCCAAATCGCGTGCAGATTTCGTCGCTAAGATGGGCACCGTGGAAGAGGAATGTGATGAGTCGTTATACTGGATGGAACTGCTGATTGAAGCCAGACTGGCCAAACCGGAGTCGCTAGTTGATCTGAGAAAGGAAGGAACCGAGATTCTGTCGATCGTGGTTTCCTCAATCAAGACGGCACATGCCAGTAAGGAACCAGCTTCCAGAACCGCGATTTAAACGTAGGCATCCGAAGGATGTCTAAGGGTGAGGTGTTCTAGGAACAGCGGAGCTTCTGGCCTGTGCAATCCGCAATCCGAAATCTGCATTCCGCAATTGGCCAGACTGTTGTGGTCTTGCAAAAAAGCCCGGCTGTACTTTCTCAACAATTTGATTGACTGGCTTCTCGATGTATTTGAAAAATGGTTTCGGATAGATTCCAATCCAGAAGGCCATGATGACTAGAGGAAAGAGTGTCGCAAATTCTCGCAGATTCAGGTCCTTCAATTTCTCGTTCTTCGGATTGGTAATTTGCCCAAACATCATTCGCTGGTAGAGCCAGAGCATGTAGGCCGCACCCAACACGATACCCGCGCAGCCGTAAACCCCCCAGCTGATGCTTTTCTGGAAGGCGCCTGCCAAAATGGTGAATTCCCCAATGAATCCGTTGAGTAGCGGTAAGCCGATCGATGACATGGTGATGATCATGAAGATGGTCGCATAGGTAGGCATGACATGCGAGAGACCGCCGTATTCGACAATATCACGGGTGTGTCGTCGTTCATAAATGATGCCGACAATCAAGAACAGAGCCCCCGTGGAAATTCCGTGATTGATCTGCTGCAGAATGCTTCCGTTAATGCCATTGGGATTAAGGGCGAACAGGCCGAGCATGCAGAATCCTAAGTGGCTGACCGAGGAGTAAGCCACCAGCTTCTTGGCATCTTTCTGCATCATCGCTACCAGTGCACCGTAGATGATCCCTACGATCGAGAGGAAAACCATCACGTGAAGCAAGCCGAACCGATAGCCAAACAACCCCAACGAAGCCGTATCCTTCACCGCATCCGGGAACATCGGCAGGCTGAAGCGAACAAATCCGTAAGTCCCCATCTTCAAGAGAACTCCCGCCAGGATGACAGAACCGGCAGTCGGAGCTTCCACGTGGGCGTCTGGCAGCCAAGTGTGGAACGGAAACATGGGAACTTTGATTGCAAAGCCAATGAAGAATGCCAGGAAGAGCCAGAATTGGTACTCCCAAGGCAATGTCAGCTTCTGTAGCTCAGGGATGTTGAAGGTCAGGACACCAGTGATTCTGAAGTTGTAGAAGTAGAGCGCCAGGATACCTAACAGCATGAGAACTGAGCCGAGCAGGGTATAAAGGAAGAATTTAATGGCGGCGTAGAGCTTTCTCGGCCCTCCCCAAACGCCGATCAGAAAGTACATCGGAACCAGCATTACTTCCCAGAAAACGTAGAAAAGGAAAAAGTCCAGAGACATAAAAACGCCCAGCATTCCGGTCTGAAGGAGCAGCATAAAAATGTAATACTCTTTCACTCGCTCCTCGATGGCAGTCCAGGATGAAAGGATCGCCAAAAATCCCAGTCCGGTGGTCAGCAGGATCAGCAGGAGGCTGATGCCATCGATGCCAAAGTGGTATTCAGCCCCAATCGAAGGAATCCAGGAATGGCGCTCCACAAATTGGAATCCTTCTGCATTGACATCAAATCGAGTCAACAGGGGAATGGACACTAGAAAGCCCACCGCCCCTACAATATTGGCAAACCAGCGAATGAAATTCTTGCTTCCCTTGTTAATGAAGAGGAGCAAGAGCGCCCCCACCAAAGGTGTATAAGCCACGATGGATAGCAGATGGTTTTGAAACATGGAGTACGCTCCTGAAATTAGAAGAAAACAAAATCAAACAGGATGAACAGGATTTACAGGATAAGATCCTGAAGGCCCTTCGAGAGTTCTCCTTGGCAAAAGGGACGGGAGTTGGACCAGAATCTGAACTCCACAATCCGAAATCCGCAATTCCTGTCTCTACCTCATGAAAAAATAACCCACCAACGCCAGGATTCCAGCGATGGTCAACGCCGCATAGTTCTGCACAAGCCCGGTCTGAAGACGGCGCAATGGATAACTCAAGTAGTAGATCAGATCGGAGCGGCGCACCGTAAAGTCCACCAACCAATAGTCCAAAAATCCTGAAACAGAAGCCGTCAGCCGAGTCAGCCAGGCTGAGCCGTTCACCGCGCCATCCACGACTCCAAGATCAAAGCGCGCCAGCGCGCTGCCTAGATCCTTAGTGCGATTCACAAACAGCGTGTCATAGATTTCATCGATCCAGTACTTGTTCAACAGCGTGGTGTAGAGCGCACGATACCGGCTCTTCAACCGTTCCGGTAGCGCCGGGTTCTTCAAATAGAAACTCCGCGCCACCAGCATCCCCACCCCTGCCATCCCCACCGAGACCGCCATCAGCAGCCATTCCATCCCTTCACTGCCGTGCCCCTCTCCCCCCTTCACCCCCCTCCCCAACACCCGCCCCAGAAACCCCTCTATCCCGTTCCCCACATGCCCCAGATATTGCCCTAGCACATGCGGTATCCCGACCCACCCCGCCACCACCGATCCCACCGCCAGCACCATCAACGGCACCGTCATGCTCCCCGGCGATTCATGCACATGGTGCTCCACCTCCGCACTCATCCGGCTCTCCCCATAAAACGTCAAAAACAGCATCCGAAACATGTAAAATGACGTCATCCCCGCTGCTACCACCCCCACCAGCCACAACCCCCAATGCCCCCGCTCACTCGCCCACGCCTGCCACAAGATCTCGTCCTTGCTGAAAAATCCTGCCAGCGGTGGAAACCCCGCAATCGCCACCGTCCCCACCAGCATCGTCCACCACGTCGTCCCAATCTTCCCCTTCAATCCCCCCATCTTCCGTAAATCTTGCTCTCCTCCCAGCGCATGGATCACACTCCCGGATCCCAAAAACAACAACGCCTTGAAAAACGCATGCGTCATCAGATGGAATATCCCCGCCGTAAACGCCCCCACCCCCAGCCCTAAAAACATATACCCCAGCTGACTCACCGTCGAATACGCCAACACCCGCTTGATGTCGTTCTGCACCAGCCCGATCGACGCCGCAAAGATCGCCGTCACCGCCCCCACCACCGCCACCACCAGCATCGCCTGCGGCGACATCTCAAATAACACATGGCACCGCGCCACCATATACACCCCTGCCGTCACCATCGTCGCCGCATGGATCAACGCACTCACCGGCGTCGGCCCTTCCATCGCATCCGGCAACCACACATACAACGGCACCTGCGCCGATTTCCCCGTCGCCCCCACAAACAGCAACAGGCAGATCGCCGTCACCACCCCATCTCCCACCCCAATCGTCCCCCCGGCTGCTCCCCTGCGCACCGCCTCAAATACCTCACCGAAATCCAACGTCCCAAACCGCGTGAAAATCAAAAACATCCCCAGCGTAAAGCCAAAATCCCCCACCCGGTTCACGATAAACGCCTTCTTCCCCGCATCGGCCGCACTCTTCTTGTGAAAGTAAAATCCAATCAGCAAGTACGAGCACAGCCCCACTCCTTCCCATCCCACAAACATCAATACAAAATTGTTCGCCAGCACCAACGTCAGCATCGAAAACATGAACAGGTTCAAGTACGCAAAAAACCGGTAGTATCCCCCTTCATGCGCCATGTACCCCGTCGAGTAAATGTGAATCAAAAACCCAATACCCGTCACTACCAGAATCATCACGGCGGTGAGTTGGTCGATCATAAATCCGAAATTAGCCACAAAGCTTTCGGACTGTATCCAACAAAAATAATTGAAACTCAATCGTCCAATCTCTTCTGGGGCTGCCTGAAGCAATCCGATGAAGATCATCAAGGCTAGGAGGAAAGACCCGCCCGCGGTCGCGCACGCGACAATACCGACGATACGTTTCGAAAATCTCTTTCCGAGAAGACCGTTGAGAAGAGCTCCCACCAGAGGAAGAAGGGGAACCGCCAGAAGTAATTTGGGAAACAGCATAAGATTGTTGGAGGTCAATCCGGAGAAGCGGAAATCGTTAGCCCTTCATCAAATCGGCCTCGTCAACGTTTAATGTCAAACGATTGCGAAAGAAAGCTACGATGATACCCAAGCCCACTGCGGCCTCGGCCGCAGCGACGGCCATCACGAAAAAGACAAAGACTTGACCGTCAAACAAGGAGAAGGACCTGGCGAATGCGACAAACGATAGATTGACTGCATTCAGCATCAACTCAAGACACATAAAGATCGTGATGATATTCCGCTTGATCAAGACTCCAAAAACGCCGATGGCAAAAAGGACAGCGCTCAGAAGGAGGTAGTAGCTGACGGGAATCATTTGATGACTAGAGTTCTTTCTTGGCCATAACAATAGCTCCGACTATGGCCACCAAAAGAAGAAGCGACGTAACTTCAAACGGCAGCGCATACTGAGTATAGAGGAGCTTGCCAATTGCTTGAGTGTTACCTGTCACATCCAGAATACTTGAAGTCGTGATACTCTCTCCAGACAGAGATTCGAAAACTTTCACACCAACCACACCGACCAGAAGCACGACCAGAGGCATACCCAGGTATTTTAGAAAGGAGAGCTTGTCTGGAATTTTATCTTCCGCTTTGGCGTTCAAGAGCATGATGACAAAAACAAACAGAACCATGATCGCTCCGGTATAGATTACAATTTGCATGACCGCAATGAACTCGGCGTGCATTTGAAGATAGATTCCAGCCAAGCTGATGAATGTCAGAACCAGGGAGAGGGCGGAGTAAATAGGATGCCGCTGCACAAGGATGTTTGTCGCTGAGGCGACACACACGATTGAAAGAAATAAGAAAAAGATAAGCTCCACAAATAAAATATATTAGATTAGATATAGTAAACTAAAAGTCTACATTTCTCTGCGTAATTCGATCCAGGATTTGGTCGACCTTGGAAACTGTCAAGTCTTCATGATACTTGTAATTGATTTGCATAGCAGGAGCGTTGCAGCAAGCTCCCAAGCACTCCACTTCGGTGAGCGAAAAGAGTCCATCTGGTGTTGTTTCACCCTCCTTGAGACGCAGCTTCTTGGAGATGTGCTCGAAAATTCCTTCAGCACCGAGAAGCAAACACGAGATGTTGGTACAAACTTGAATATGATTCTTTCCTACAGGCTTCGTACGGAGCATACTGTAGAACGTAATGACTTCGTACACCTCAATCTCAGGTATCTTCAAGTAGTCCGAAACGACTCGAATTGAATCTGGACTCAGATAACCAAGTTCTTCCTGCGTGGTTAGTAGAATCGGAATTAGAGCGGACCGCTTGACCGGATATCGCGCGGCGAGGAGATCATACTTTTCTAGCAGAGAATTAAAACTCATGCAGCCAGGTCATTGGGAAACATAATTGAGCACGTTAGCAGTGGGACAATAGAAATCGATCAAAACCCAAGATCGACGCCAAGAAAGGGATGTTTTTCACAAGCAGCAAGAAAAAATTTTTGAACGGGGCACGCCTGTTGGTCAAAGCCGTGGCCAACCAGGGATCGCTGGCTCATTTGCGAATGGCGCAGTTTTAAAGTTAGAGTGAGCCAAGTCGAAAAGTGTTCTTGGAGTGAGGCGTGTGAAGAAAAGACTGAGAAAACAGAATGACCGAAAAACTCGGCAAACATAACTAGCACTAGTAGTTTTGTCAAGCTTTTTTCTTGAGGGAGCGAAGATGAATATAATAACATTTGTCGAAGAGTAATGTGGCTCCCCTCGGGCGATCTAGCTATCGAAAATCAGACGACCCATGTAGCGTTGTCTACCCTATGATCACTGGTTTCAATACCGACGTTAAGTGTGGCGACAAGGTGTTCCACGTTCAAACGGAGGACAAAGGCTCCGGAAATCCGCTTATCGAGTCGCTGATTTATGTTAAGGGAGCGATTCTTGATGCATACCGAACTAGTTACGAAGACTTCTTAAGTTCACAGACCTTTAGCGAGTCCACGCTTCAGAAAATTTTGGAGTTTCAGCACCGTCAAATTGTAACCTGTATCAAAAAAGGCAAATTTCAGAAGGGAATGGCTCTGAAGGCTTTCTCTGAAGGGCAGTTCGTTTTTGACCTGACAGGTTCGAAGGGAACAATTCCAATCAAAAGTGGCCGAACTGCTCAAGCGCCCGAAGCGCGCGCTATTCCCTCAGGCGAACCTGACAAACCATGCGCTTCCGGAACGCCGCCGGTCTCACGAGAGGTGACAAAGCCCCGCGATTTGTTCCCGAATTACGAAGCCGGTTCTGATCTGCTAGTGAATCCTCCTTCCCCTCGTCCAAATCGGATTGAACTTGCAATTGATGTAAGCGAAGCAACCGATCTCTTGGCAGATCGGGGAATCGAGATTTGCGTGGAGGGGTCGAAAGAATTCGTCGGTGGTTCTCATGTCGACCTAGGCCTATTCGTGCAAAGCCGCGGAGGTCGCTTACGACTTGAGAACGTTCAAGTCATCGTCAAGATTATCGGGACCACTTTTTCGCCCAGATTATATGCCGGCAAAACAGACAAAAGTGGCGCCCTGCGCATGAACTTTAACTTGCCAGCCTACTCAGCCGGTAGCGCCGCGCTCATCATTCAGGCCTCAACTCCCTTGGGAAACGATGAGATCAAGTATCTCATCAAGCGTAAGTGATTTGACATTGGACATAGAGATTTTCTTAAACGGAGAGACCAAACGAATTCCTCAGGGGCTAACGGTTGCTCGGCTGGTGACGTCCCTCGATCTTGGGTCGCAAGGTCTAGCCGTCGAATACAACCGAAAGATTCTCAGAAAGGAAAACTGGGATCGGCAACTGATTTTTGAAGGAGACCATATCGAGGTCGTCCACTTTGTCGGGGGTGGAAGTCGCGACTCGTTTCGTTGATTGACTCAGTCCAACTAAGAACTAAATTCACAGCAGTAGATCTGATCTCGAATTTGACTATCTTCCTAATTCTCTCTGACCCAACCCAAATCCACATTTCTAGTCTGATCTTAAAGTAATAGTTGAGTTGATGTCGTGGTGTCGACATCGGAGGGGAACTTGATCTTATCGGCGGTCAATCTGGCGAGTTCCAAAGACAGGCCCCAAAATGAAGGGACCGCTCTGCGAGCGGGCCTTGAGACCTCCCTCTTATACTTGTGAGCTGATCTTTCTCATCAGTATTCTTGCCGCGCTTTCCATCTCGGAGATCCTCAACATGCGGCATGACAGGAATAGGCTCACAAGTCCTATCCCGATTGTTCCACTCAAAGCGAATACCTTCGATATCAGAGAATCACTTATCATATGCGACGCAAGCCATTGGTTCACATAGAAGCAAACTCCACCCATTATCAATGACGCCACCGAGATCTTGAGGAAGCTGCCGAAAATTCGCATAGGCTGCAAGGAACCTGCATACTTTTGGAGCCAGTGGAAAAGGAGGAAGAAATTGAATACCGAAGTGAGCGACGTTCCTAAGGCCAACCCGCGATACCCCATCGGGCCAACCAGGACTAGGTTCAGACCGATGTTTGAAGCGACCGCAGCGGCACTGACAATGACTGGAACTCTGGAATGTCCTAAGGCGTAGAAGACCGGTACGAGCAGTTTGACCGCCGAGTAAGCAAACAGGCCGATCGAATAGAACACCAGAGCAGCAGCCGTTGCCTGGGTATCCTTGGTCCCAAAGCGCCCGTGTTCATAGATCAGAGAAATGATGGGAGTGCTGAGGAACATCAATCCAACTGCAGCCGGAACGTTGAGCAGAAACACCATTCTCAGCGACGACGAGATGGCCTTTCGCAGCTCCTCCGGTTCCGCTTTCGAAACGTGAGTCGAGAAGACGGGTAGTGCCGCTGTGGCTATTGCAACGCCAAAAATTCCAATGGGAAAGTGCATCAGACGGAAAGCATAGTTCAACCAAGATACTGCCCCCTCTTCTTGGCTGGTGGCCAGCCAAGTGTTGACAAAAATATTGATTTGATTGGAGGCCAAACCCAATGTGCCGGGACCCATCAAGAGCAAAATCTTTTGTACCCCGGGATGTCGGAAGTCAAAGCTAAAGTAATAATTTAGACCTCTTCCTAGGAGGAGTGGAACCTGAACTAACAGTTGAAGCAGGCCTCCGAAAAGAGTTCCAATAGCCATTCCAAGGATAGGGTCCACGTGGTAGCGCGGCAGCCAGACATTTAAGATTAAAGCGAACGCGATGGAGCCCACGTTGAACAGAGCTGGCGCCAGCGCTGGTATGAAGAATCGGCCATGGGAGTTGAGAATTCCCATGGCGATTGCCGCCAAGGCGACCATGGGTAAGAATGGGAACATGATCTGAGTCATCAGCACTGTCATTTCGAACTTTCCAGGAACCAAACGATAATGCTGGGCAAACTTGTCGACCAACCAGTTTGAACAAAGGATCCCGAAGAGCGTGATCAGACTGAGTAGAACCAAGAGGAGATTGGTGACCGTAGAGGCCATTTGCCATGCGTCTTCGCGACTTCTTTTGTGGAGGTAGTCTGTAAACGTGGGCACAAAGGCTGAACTCATAGCTCCCTCTGCGAAGAGGTCGCGCAGAAGATTTGGGATGCGGAAAGCGACGTAGAAAGCATCGGTGGCTGTGCGAGAGAAAAGATGTGCTATGAGTTGTTCGCGCACCAAGCCAAGGACGCGGCTGAGAGTTGTCGCCAAGCTGATCAGACCGGCTGACTTGGCAAGCTGTGTCGTGTTTGAGGACATTGAGCCGCAGGGCTTAGGTCGGAATCGAACGGAAGGAATTATTGATGATTAAGAATTTTATTAACTTTTTGTTGAATTTCCTTAATTGTCTTATTGATTTCAGGAAGTTTACAAAAGATTGCTGAACACTTCAACCATAGTTTGTTGTCGACGGCTGGGTAGCCCGATACGATCGCGCCTGCGGCAACATCAGACGGTATTCCTGATTGAGCTGTGGCAACCACGTTGTCGCCAATTTTGCAATGGCCGGCAACACCGACCTGTCCGGTTAGAATCACGTTATTGCCCACCCAGGTACTTCCGGCCAACCCAACCTGCGAACAAAGTAACGAATTCTCTCCCACGTGAGATCCATGCCCAACCTGAACCAAATTGTCAAGTTTAGCTCCACATGAAATACGTGTTTCTCCGATGGCGGCTCGATCGATGGTAGAATTGGCTTGCACCTCGACGTTATCCTCCAAGACAACCTTTCCTGCCTGTGTTATCTTGTAATAACTTGCATCTTCTCGCTTAGCGAAGCCAAATCCGTCCGCACCAATCACGACTCCATTTTGGAGAATGACATTGTTGCCAATCTCACAGTGCTCGCGAATTGACACGTGGGTGTGAGCCACGAAATTATTCCCAATCTTGACTCCACGGTACAGGGTCACATGCGGGAACAGCGTGACATTATCTCCGATGGTGACATCATCATCGATGAACACGTAGGCGCCGATCGAAGGAGATTTCCCGATTTGAACTGAACGGGAGATCACAGCTGTGGGATGAACTTCTCGCTTGGGCGGGGGGCTCGAGTAAAAGAGATCAATTGACTTGGCAAAAGCGAGATAGGGGTTATCGCTCCTCAACATAGTCAGATGAAGGGCTGGTACCCCTTTTGAGACAATAATGGCTGACGCTTTCGTCGCCTTGAGTTTGTTGGTGTACTTCGGATTGGAAAGAAACGTCAACTCGCCGGAAACTGCGTCGTCCAGACTCGCAACCCCGGTAATTTCAAGTGAACCATCACCATCTAGCTCACAGTTCAATCTTTCAGCTATTTCCGAGAGTTTCACTTTGTCAAACTGCCTACTGACTGGGGTTTCAGGAAGTTCAGAAAAAGGACTGGTGCCGAAAAGGCAAAAGCGTCATGCTATATTATGCCCTGAAAAGGTGTCAAGCCTTTCGGCCGTCATCCTGAGTTCACTAGACCGCCGTTGCGGTTGTTACGTCTGCAAGAGGTCATTGGTTCGACAGGAGTCTGGTGATCGTCTTGAGTCGAAGACTAGGCCTCGCATTGGCTGGCTGCTCAAAAAACAAATGAAAAGAGAAAGATTAGATTACATCAACTATATTAAACTTGAAAAAGGACTTTCTGAAAATACAATTTTATCTTATCAAGCAGATTTGGACAAGTTTTCAGCCTTCTTAGGAGACCGACCATTGTCGGTCGTCGATCGTCTGCTTGTAATTGATTTCCTCAATGCTCTCCATCAAAGAGGTCTTGATAGTCGCTCCATTTCGCGAGTCCTGGTAACCGTCCGAAATTTCTTTCAATTCCTCGTATTTGAAGGCACCTTACTCCAGAATCCATGTACCGACATCGATTCTCCAAAAATCTGGAAGTCATTGCCGAAGGTGTTGTCACTGGAAGACGTGGATTTGCTGCTCTCACAACCCAATTCATCAACCATTCTCGGGGCGCGTGATAAAGCAATGCTTGAGGTTCTCTACGCTACCGGGTTGAGGGCATCAGAACTTGTCTCACTTCGCATTCAAGAGCTTTCGCTTGACTTGGGTTACCTAACCTGCATTGGAAAGGGAAGCAAGATGAGAGTGGTCCCCTTGGGGCGGTCTGCTCTTCGGCATCTGGGGTGTTATCTGAGCTCGGCACGGCTGGAGCTTCTCAAAGGCAAGTCTTCCGACTTTGTGTTTGTGAACCGACGCGGTTCCCGAATAACCCGACAAGGATTTTGGCGGCTGATTCGCGACTATGGCAGGAAAGCGAACATTAGAACGGAACTCAAACCTCATCTTCTGCGCCATTCGTTTGCGACTCATCTCTTGCAACGCGGTGCAGACTTGAGGTCAGTCCAGATGATGTTGGGGCATGCGGATATTTCAACTACTCAGATCTATACCCACATTGTGCGAGAGCGTCTCAAGAATCTCTATCTTCAGCATCATCCACGAGCCTGAGTTTCTAATATCTCTACCAGGTGAACCGCAACTGGAGGCGCAAGTCCTGGAAAGACTCGTCGAGGCATACCAAGAGGAATGTTCTAGTCAAGCGGAATGGACCATTGATCGAGGTTTCTCTTGGCTCACGGACAAGGGGATCTGAATGGAGAACGTCGTTCCTAATCCTGGCTGGCTTTCGACAGATATCGTCCCGGAATGGCCGTCAATAATGGATTTGGTGATGGACATCCCCAGCCCAAATCCTCCGGATTTACCATGAGTGAAAAACGGGTCAAAAACTTTCTTCTTAACCTGTTCAGTCATGCCTGCTCCATTGTCCGAGATAGCAATCAAGGCATACGACTGGCTCGATCGGGTCGTAATCTTAAGTTCTCCCCGTCCTCTCAAGGCCTCCTTCGCGTTGGCGGCAATGTTCAGAATGGCTCGTCGCAACTTGTCGGGGTCCATTCGGATACTTGAATCGCATCCAAACTCCGGGCTAAGAGCGATCTGGGTACTCTTGAGAAGGGCGCTAATCTCAACCACGCATTCGCGAACAAACTGATCGCAATGATAGTCTACCAGTACCATTCTTGTCTTTTGGTCGCGAGCAAACTGCAGAATCTCCTCCAACATTCTCTCCATGCGCTCGACTTCGAAGTCAATGAAACGTAGGCACTCTTGACTTTTTTCTCTGGACAAGTCGAAGTCCTCTAGGACAGAAGCAAAACCCTTGATGACCGTAATCGGTGTGCGACAGTCATGCACAATTGAGTTAACCATATGACCGACGGCGGCCAATCTTTCGGATTTGATCCGTTCCTCTTGATTCGATTTGATTTGATCCATCATGTAATTGAAATTGGCCGCAAGACTTTCCAATTCGTCCCCGGAATGTACCTCAATACGGTGTAAGAGATCGCCCTCCGCAGCCCGAAGTGATCCCATCATCAACTTTGAGATTGGTGCACCGATCCGTTCTGCAACAACCAAAGCCCCAAGGAGGCCGAAGAACAACCCAATCAACCCAATTTGCAGAATCTGGGCTCGAATCTGTGCCAGGCTCCGATAAAGGCGATCCGGGGATATTCCAACGCGAATCGTCGCCCAGCGTCTCGCCGATTCAGGAGTTTTGACCGGCACGGAGACGTCAAAGACCCTCTGACGTTTCCCTGAGAAGTGACTTTCAACTTCAATCTCTCGCACAAAAGCGGACTTCCTTTTCATGGAGTCAGCAGCTTCACTACTTGGATCGGAAGACATGACGAGGCTGGGATCATCCGTGTGCACGACGGTTAACCCTTCCTTGCTATAGACAATGATGTAGAGCAGATCATTATCCCTCTTTGCAACTGCAGCGTTTTGTTGGACACTACTAAAATCATATAACTTCAGATGATTCAAGTTAGTGGCTCCAAAGAGTTGCGCAATAGCGATTCCGCGCGCTTGGGTCTCTTCCAAAATTAGGCCCCTCGTATCCCGGCTTACAAGAACCATCACCAGCAAGATAATCAGACCGACCAGCAGACCTGTGAGGAGCATCAATTTTGTTCGCAATTTCAATCGGGGAATAGGAGGAATCCACATGGCCTCGAGATCCTTTTCTTGACAAAGCCAGGAGCGAAGAATTTGGGCTAAAGAATAGCGTGCATTCTAGCAAGAAGCGCTTTTGAAAATCAATAGGTATGAGTCGACATGTCGACATCAGATCGTCTGATAATATCATCGATACTTCATCCAATATTACATATTACAGTGAATATAGTGTTCATATATACAGGTCTACTTTATTAATAAATAATAGCCTACACAATTTTTATAGCCACAAAATTGCCGTGTTTCAGAGGGCAAAGGGAAGGCCGCTCTTCTTATGTCGAAAGGATATGCGGAGCGAGATTGGTTATCTAAAGTAAAGCTTTAATTACATCTAGCCTCGTGGCTCTCTAATGAAGGGAATTGCCAAAAAGAGAGCTGTCGCCACGCGTAGTTTGTCCTTTGCTTTTGAGCTGTCCTGTGGTAGCTTTGAGGCCCTTGTTTAGCGTATGACCACCTGGTATTTCTGCCCTTGGGATCGTCACTGTCTTCAGTGTCGCCGCGACGACATTCCCTAATCAAATTTCCACGATGGTACGCATATGGGGCTTCTTCAAAGTGACGCAGTTGTCCTTCAAACCTACCCACTTTCTGAAACGGACCGAATTGTAGTTCTCTATAGTAGGGGACACGGAAAGCTGCGGGGCGTTGCGCCAGGGGCTAGAAAGATCAAGAGTTCGTTCTCAGGCCGGC
>Ga0114129_10007626_pt1 | contig 15396 bp, 14 predicted proteins | sample RhiMetdeltSRZDD1_FD_80071 | JGI IMG/M metagenome (GOLD analysis project Ga0114129, IMG submission 80071) | Populus rhizosphere microbial communities from Tennessee, USA - Rhizosphere MetaG P. deltoides SRZDD1 (version 2) (version 2) | ecosystem: Host-associated > Plants > Roots > Rhizosphere >...
ACGTCGGTGGCGGTCTCGGCGTCCAGGTTGCCGGTGGGCTCGTCGGCCAGGATCAGCGCGGGGTCGTGGACCAGCGCGCGTGCGATCGCGACGCGCTGCTGCTCGCCGCCCGACAGCCGCTCGGGATAACTGTCACCCCGCCCGCCGAGGCCGACCCGCTCGAGCAGCTCGCGCGCGCGCGCGATGCCCTTGGCGTCGGCGCGATCGTTCAGGTCGAGCGGCAGCAGCAGATTCTCCTCCACCGTCAGCAGCGGGATCAGGTTGAAGAACTGGAACACGAAGCCGATGCTCTGCCGGCGAAAGCGCGTGCGCGCCTGTTCGTCGAGCGTCGTCAGCTCGGTGCCGTCGACGATCACGCTGCCCGCCGTGGGCCGATCGATGCCGGCGATGACGTTGAGCAGCGTCGACTTGCCCGACCCGCTGCGTCCGAGCAGCACGACGATCTCGCCGCGGGCGACCGTCACCGACACATCGCGCAGCACGACGCGCTCGGCGTCCGCTTCGCGATAGGACTTGCTGACGTGGCGGAGCTCCACGGCGGGTGCGGCCATGCCCGTGCATTGTACGTGGCGCACCGGCACGTGGCGGACCGAACGCCGCCGGCGGTCACACACGACGCGCCGGCGGCGCTGGCCGTGAATCAGGCCGGGCGGATCGCGGCCTTCACCTTCGCCAGCGTGGCGGAGTCGATCTGGCTCACGCCGTGATCGCGCTTGGCGTGCTCCGCCGCCTGCTTCAGGATCTCGTCCTCCGTCCCGCGCGCCACGACCGCACAGCCGGGGAACAGCTCACCGCAACGCAGCTCCTTCTCCATGTTCGGCCTCCTTGCGTCATTCGGGAGCGGCCATGGCCAGGACCGGCTCGCGCGTCAGCTCCATCGCGTGAGCGTCGCGCGCGTGCTTTTGCGCCTGCGTCACCAGCGACTCCTCGTCGCGCGCCCGCACCACCATGCCGCACGGACATTTGCCGCCTCGCCGCCGAGCTGGGTGACGCGCGCTTCGACGAACGACGCCTTTCAGGGCGACAAGGCCGCCGCGCCTTCGCGTATCTGGCACTGGAGCGCACGCGTCCCGTGCCGATCGACGAGCTGGCCGATGCGGTGTGGAGCACGTCGACGCCGGCGGGCGCATGGGAGACGGCGCTCAGCGCCGTCGTGAGCAAGCTGCGTGCGTCGCTGCGCGCCGTCGATTCGCGCTGCGCGGTGACGACGGCCGCGGGCTGTTATCAGCTGGCGCTGCCGCCCGACGCCTGGGTCGACGTCGAGGCGGCGCGGCACGCGCTGGAAGAGGCCGAGAGCCACGCGCGCGCCGGCCGGTTTCGCGAGGTCTGGGGCCCGGCGAACGTGGCGGGTGCGATTGCCGCGCGGCCGTTCCTGGCCGGCGTGGACGCCGAGTGGATCGCCCGCGTGCGCCACCGCCTGCGCGAGACGCGCGTGCGCGCGCTCGAGTGCCTGGCCGCCGTGGCGCGCGCCAATCGCGAGCATCCGCTCGCCGCACAGCTCGCACGCGAGGTGGTCGAGCTCGAGCCGTTCCGTGAGACGGGCTGGCAGGCGCTCATGCGCGCCTACGCGGCCGGCGGCAACCGCGCGCAGGCGCTGCGCGCCTATGCCGATTGCAAGAAGCTGCTCGCCGACGAGCTGCGCGTGGCGCCGTCGCCGGAGACCGAGGCGATCGCGCGTGCCCTGAAGGATTCCGCGCTCAGAGATTCGCCAGCGAGCGCAGCCGCGGGTCCAGCTCGTCGCGCAGGGCGTCGCCGACCAGGTTGACGGCGACGACGGTCAGCATGATGCAGAAGCCCGGCACCGCCGAGATCCACCACGCGCGCAGCAGGTAGTTGCGCCCGCCGCTCAGATCGATGCCCCACTCGGGAATCGGCGGGCGCGGGCCGAGCCCGAGAAAGCTGAGCGAGGCGCCCAGGATGATCGACCACGCGATCGCGACCGTGGAGATCACGATGATCGGCGCGATCACGTTCGGCAGCACGTGGCGCAGCGCGACGCGCGCGGGCCAGCAGCCGAGCGCGCGCGCCGCCTCGACGTAGGCGTTCTCGCGCACGGACAGCACGTCGCCGCGCACCAGCCGCACGAAGGTCGGGATCAGCGATACGCCGACGGCGAGCATGACGTTGAGCGTCCCCTGCCCCAGCACGGCGACGACGACGAGCGCCATCAGGATGCCCGGGAACGCCATCATGATGTCGACCGCCCGCATGACGAGCAGGTCCGTCCAGCCGCCGACGACGCCGCACGCCAGCCCGATGACGACCCCGGCCGTCAGCGCGACGGCGACCGCGCCGAGCCCGGTCAGCAGCGACAGCCGCGCGCCGGTCATCGCGCGGCTGAGGATGTCGCGGCCGTACTGGTCGGTGCCGAATGGATGGCTCAGCGACGGCGGCGACAGCGCGGCGGCGGGCGCGATCCTGATCGGGTCGTACGGCACGAGCGCCGGCGCGAAGAGCGCGGCGAGCGCGACGACGGCGAGGACGACGATGCCCGCGAGCGCGGACTTCCGGCGGCGAAGCACGCGGCGCAGCATCAGGCGCTCACCGTCTCGCGGTGCCGGATCCGCGGATCGAGCGCCGAGTACGACAGATCGACCAACAGATTCGTGAGCACGTAGCCGAGCGCGCTCACGAGCACGACGCCCTGGATGAGCGGATAGTCCTTGTCGAGCACGGCCGTCACCGCGAGCCGTCCCATGCCTCGCCGCGAGAACACGGTCTCGACGATGATCGTGCCGGCCAGCAGATTGCCGAGCTGGACGCCGATGATCGTGGTCACCGGGATCAGCGCGTTGCCGAGCGCGTGCTTGAGCGTCACGCCCCACTCGGAGACGCCCTTGGCGCGCGCGGTGCCGATGTAGCCGTTGCCGAGCACCTCGAGCAGGCTCGAGCGCACGAGCCGCGCGATGACCGCCGAGTAGTTGAGCCCGATCGTGGCGGCGGGAAGCAGCAGCCGGCTGAAGCCGCCCTGACCCGTGGCGGGCAGCCAGCCGAGCTGGAGCGAGAAGACGAAGATCAGCAACAGGCCGAGCCAGAAGCTCGGCATCGACACGCCGCCGAGGGCGATGAGCATCGCGGCGCGGTCGATCCAGCGGTCGTGCCACACCGCCGCGACCACGCCGAGCGCCAGTCCGATGACGCTCGCGATGACGATGGCCGTGGCCGCCAGCTCGAGCGTGCTCGGCAGCTGCTCGGCGATCTCCTGGATGACCGGGCGGCGCGTGAAGATCGAGCGGCCGAAGTCGCCGACGGCGGCGCGCGCAACGAATCGCGCGTACTGCACCGGCAGCGGATCGTCGAGACGGAGCTGCGCGCGCAGCTCGCGCTCCTGCTCGGGTGTGGCGTTGGCGCCGCTCAGGATGGCGAGCACGGGGTCGCCGGGCAGCAGGTGGACGATCGAGAAGACGACCACCGAGACCCCGACGATTACCGGCACCGATAACAAGACACGGCGCCGGATGAACGTGAGCAGCGAGCGCTACCTCGTCACGCCGACGTCGTACAGCACCGGGAACGTCACCACGTTGAAGGCGAAGCCCTGCACGTCCTTGCGCGTCCCCACGACCGTGACCTGGTCGACGAGGCCGATGCCGGCGCCGCTCTCGACCAGCATGCGCTGGATCTTTTTATAGAGCTCCATGCGCGGCCCCTCGTCGGTCATCGCCGAGGCCTGATCGAGCAGCTTGTCGATCTCCGGATCGGACAGTCGCGGCGGATTGAACGCCTGCAGCCGGCTCGTGTGGAAGTTGCTCGTCAGGATCGACGGGTCGGGGAACCACCAGTTGAGCTCGCCGATGCCGTGCTCGCCCTTGCGCCACGCCTCGTACATCTGCACGCGCGGCTGCTCGCGGAGCTGAATGTCGATGCCGACGTCGCGCGCCATCCCCTGGATGAGCGGCGCCATCTCCTCGTAACCGTTGTTGGTGCCGAAGATCCATAAGATTTCGAGCCGCTTGCCGTCTTTGGCGCGGATGCCGTCGGCGCCGGGCTTCCAGCCCGCCTCGTCCAGGATCTTCTTCGCACGCGCGGGATCGTACGGGGCGAGCTCTCGGTTGACCGGCGCGAAGCCGGGCGTGGGCGGCTGGATCAGCGAGCCCGCGGCCTGGCTCTGGCCCTGGAACACCACGCGCACGATCGCGTCCTTGTTGATCGCGTGGTGCAACGCGCGCCGCACCGCGACGTCGTTGGTCGGGAATTTCTGGACGTTCGGGAAGATCGTCCACGGTGTGCCCGCGGGCACGCCCTTCACGATGCGCACGTCGGGATTCTTCTCCAGCGCGGCGACGTCGGCGTACGAGAGATCCTCGGCGATCTGCGCCTCGCCCGTCTGCAGCACCGCGGTCCGCGTGGTGGCCTCGAGCACGAACCGCCACGTAATTTCTTCGAGATGCGCGGGGCCGCGATGGGCCGCGATCGACGGCGGCCACGCGTAATCGGGATTGCGCACCAGCGTCACGTGGCTCTTCGGGATCCACTCCTTGACCATGAAGGGCCCGGTGCCGATGGGCTTGCGCGAGAAATCCTGGCCCATCTTCTGCACGGCGGTCGGCGACAACGGCGCCAGCGGCGAGAGCGCGACCATGCGGAGAAACGGCGCGTACGGCTGCTTGAGGCGCACGCGCACCGTCTGCGGGTCGACGACGTCGGCGCCATCGTAGGGCCCGAGGAACGCGCGCGCGACGCCGGGCGCGCCGAGCGGCTCCTGGATGCGGTCGAACGTGGCCTTCACGCTCGCGGCGTCGAACGGCGTGCCGTCGTGGAACTTCACGTTGCGCTTGAGCTTGAACGTGTAGCTCTTGCCGTCGCGCGCGAGGTCCCAGGACTCCGCCAGCCCCGGCAGGACCTTGCCGTCCTTGGGATTGATGACGGTCAGCGTGTCGGTGAGCTGGATGAGGATCTTGCGCGTGGCCGCGCGATTGGTGATGTGCGGGTCGAGCGTATCGATGTCCTGGCGCGCGGCGAAGACGATCTTGCCGCCGGGCTTGGCCTGCGCGAAGACCGCCAGCGGTGCCACCGACGTCGCCGATGCGAGCAGGAACAGCACGACCGCCGCGATCGTCCTCATCCTCGTCTCCTCGCTATCCGCAGAGCTCGTGTGTGGCGTACGCGATCGCGCGCGCGGCGATCACCAGGTCTCGTAGCGGCACGCGCTCGTCCGGCGTGGGCCATTCCTTATAGATGCGAATGTCGCCCGCGCCGTACTGCACGGTGGGGATGCCATGGGACATGAGAATGTTGCCGTCGCCGACGTTGCCCAGTCGTCCCCATCCGCCGACGGTGGCGGGCACGCCGCTGGCGAGCCGCTGGCCCTCGGCGAGCGCGGTGACGAGCTTGTCGCCGGGCTTGACCTCCATCGGGTCCTGGAACCAGCCGTCCTCCATCCCGTTCGCGGGAATCGTCAGCTCCGCGTCGAACGCGGGATGGTCCTTTTTGATGTCGGCGAGCAGCCGCTGAATGTCCGCGCGTACGGTGTCGAGTGTCTGGCCGGGCACGGTGCGCAGCTGAAAGACCATCTCGCACTCGCGGCTCGACATGCCGGTGTAGCTCTTCTGGTAGTAGTGCTCCTTGTGCATCGTGTCGAACGTGTGCGTCGGGAATCCCGGCAGCTCGGGATGCGGCGTGAAGCGCAGCCAGCCACCCGGACGAATCGGATCGAGGCTGGGCCCGATGCGCCGGATGATCTCGGCCTGCTGCTCGATCGGGTTCATGTACTGCGCGCGCGCCTCGGGGCTGTAGCGGAAGAACAGCTCGGGGCTCTTCGTCTTGATGCGCGCCATCACGATGCCGACGCAGACGTTGGCGATCGTGTTGGCGGAATGCTCCATGTTGATCGCGAGGTCGGTGCGCAGGCCTTTGTTCATCAGCGCGCGTGTGCCGGCGCCCCCGAGCTTGTGCGCGACCACCGGCGTCACGACGACGTCGCCACGCAGCCGCACGCCGGATTTCACGATCGCTTCGACTGCGCAGATGGCGGCCACCACGCCGCCCTTGTCGTCGTGAGCGCCCATGCCCCACACCCAGCCGTCCTCGAACTTCGCGCCGTAGGGGTCCACGCTCCAGCCGCTCATCTCGACGCCCGGATCCATGTGGCCGTTCAGCATCAGGCTCGGTCCGCCGCCGGTGCCGCGCAGGCGTCCGATCGGCTGGCGCGTGGTCTTGCCGGGCTTGGCCCAGTGCGTGACGTCCATCATCTCCACGTCGAGGCCGAGGTCGGATATGTAGTTCGCGAAGTGGTCGGCCAGCGCGCCCTCCTCGAACGTCGTGCTCGGGATGCGGATCGCCGACTGTTCGAGCGCGAGGACCTGCGTGTCGCTGATACCCGCCACGATCTTTTGCCGGTCCGAGGTGTCGGCCATCACGGGCTACGCGATCACGAACATCTGCTCGGTCTTGAACTTGTCCGAGATCCACTGCGGCGCGCCCGCGCGCACCACCACCATGTCCTGGATGTGGTAGTAGTCCTTCGCCGGCTCCAGCGCGAGCACCATGCCTTCCTCGAGCACGATCTTGCTGCCGCGCGCGATCACCGGCTCCTGCTGATGCCACCACGCGCCGACGCCGTGGCCCGCGAGCTGGCTCGTGTAGGACCAGCCGTGCTTGGCGAACTCCTTGACCGTGACCTCGTACACCTCGCCCGCGCTCACGCCGGGCCGGCAGGCATCGATCACGCGGCCGTAGATCTCACGCGTGATGCCATAGTCGCGCACCTGCTGCGCGCTCGGCTTGCCGAGTACGGCGTTGCGCGACTGATGGCCGGGATAGCCGTCGACGTAGGCCACGTAGTCGGTGCGGACGATGTCGCCCGTCGCCCACGTGTTGTCGCTCTCGCCGGCGTACGGAATCGTGTTCCGGCTCGAGTTCAGGATGCCGTGAGCCCAGTTGGCGCCGCGGCGCAGGCAGCTCGCGATGAGCCGGCTGTGGACGGCACGCTCGGTCTCGCCCGCCTTGATCGTCGGGAAGACTTCGAGATACGCGTCGTCGAGGAGGTCGGCGCCGACTTTCAGGCGGCGGATCTCCGCGTCCGTCTTCACCCATCGCACCTCGTCCATCATCGCGGCGCAATCGACCATCGTGAGCTGCGGCAGCGCCCGCTGCACTTCTTCCCAGTGCGCGGCGCTCACGTAGTTCTTCTCGAAGCCGACGCGCTCACCGCCGAGGCCCATGCCCTTGAGCACCTGTGCGAGCCGGTGATACGGCGATTCGTTGTAGGCCTCGTAGACCTCGGCCCGCTCGATCCACGAATCCCGCAGCGTCAGCCCTTCGGCGATCTTGTTCAGGACGACGACCGGCGCGCCATTGCGCGGCCACACGACCATGACGCCGCGCACCGAGTCCGCGAGGTCGAGATGCCGTGCGAGCGTGCCGGGATAGGCGAGGCCGGACAAGTACGTGAAGTTCATCCCCGAGCGCGCGACCACGGCAGCGAGCCGGTGCTTGTCCAGGTGCTGATTCAGGCGGGCGACGTTGGCAATGATCTCGCGCATGGCTTCCTCTCTCGAGTCGGAATCGGCAGGCGGACATTATAGCTGCGCGCTGAAACGAAAACGTCACCGCGGGAACGCGGCGGAATCAGGCGCGGCGGCTCAGTCGACGTACAGCCGGCCGGCCACGGCGTGCTTGCCATCGGACGCGCGCTGCAGCACGACGAATTCTCCCATCCGGATGTTGACGCCCGTCAGATCGCTCACGACGCTGCCGTGGGTCACCAGCACGAGCGGCGCGCCATCGCGATGTCCAGCGATCAGCGCCTGGATCTCCGCGACCAGCCGCTTGCGCAGCTCGGAGTCGCTCAGCGCGCCCTGCAGCGGAAGCCAGGGTTCCGCCCGGCCGAACGCGAGTCGAGCGGTGTCGAGGCAGCGGCAGCGCGGGCTCGAAAGCACTGTGCCGACGGAGATGCCGTGTTGGCGGAACGCCTCGCCGACGTGCCTCGCTTGTGCACGACCGTTGTCGTCGAGATTGCGCTGGGTAGAGCAATCGTCGAGGCGCGCGTCGGGAGGATCGAACCCGCCGGGCGCGTAGCTGTGGCGGAGCACGACCACGGCGCCGGGCGTTTGCAGCGCCTGCCAGACCGCGTCGGCGGCGTGCGCAGGCGCGACGGCGACGGAGGCCACAGCGACCGCGACGACGAACACGACCGCGACGTACCCGCGCATCACCTCGCGCACGCTGCCGCGGCTCATCACGTCCTGATCGTATCGATCAGGCGGTAATCGAGCGCCTCGCGCGCGTCCAGATACCGCGCGCGCCGCATGTCGTCGGCGACGTCCTCGACGGCACGATCGGTCGCCTTCGCCAGGCGCGCCTGGAACCGCCAGAGCAGATGGCGATGCTGCTGGCTCTGCGCGGCGATCTGATCGGGCGTGCCGGTCATCTGCGATGCCGGAGCCGAGAGCCGGAACGTGGTGTGCGGCGACGCCGAGCGTTGATCGGCGGCGGCGGCGACGCCGATGGCCGGACCGCCCACCTGCCCCTGGCAGTGCACCCGCACGGTGGCGCGAGCCGCGTCGACGACGTCCATCAGCATGAAGGCGGCCTCCAGGGTGCCATCCAGGCTGCCCAGAACGACGTCAATCGGCTCGTCGCCCGAGGCGTCGAGCGTCATGATCTGCGCGGCGGCCTGGGACGCCAGCGCGTCGTCGAGCCGGCCGGTCACGAAGACGATCCGGCGCTCGAACAGCTTTTCCTGCAGCCAGGGCGGTGTGGGGCTCATCGCTCGGCGGCCTCGATGTCAGCATACATTGAGGGTTTTCCGGCGCCGCGGTCGACGGCATTTCTCTAGCATGTCCCGGGTCCAATGGCCCGGCGACGTCTCTGGCTCTGGGTGCCCCTTGGGCTGGGCGCAGCACTGGTGACCGTGGTGCTGGTTGCCGTCATCGGCCTGCTCACGTTCCCGGACCTCGTGCGCGCTGCGGTCGTGAACCGGCTGCAGGCCATGACCGGCCGGCCCGTGGTGATCGAGGCGCTCAAGATCGATCCGTGGAGCGGTCGCATCGCATTACGCGGGCTCCGCGTCACGGATGTCGACGGCGGCCCGCTGGCCACGCTCGAGCGGCTGGACGCCCGGCTCCGCCTGCGCTCCCTGCTGCGCGGTCACGTGTCGCTGAGGAGCCTGGTGATCGACGGCTCGAGCGTCCGCGTGGTGCGCTACAGCCAGGGCGACTTCAACATCTCCGACTTGATGCCAAAGAAGTCGGGCGGCGACAGCAACCTGGCCGTCACCGTGAGCGACTTCGGGCTGACCCGCGGCACGGTCGTGCTGGAAGACCGCATGCTCCAGCCCGCGCGCACGTGGCGCTCGGAACACATCACGATCCAGGCGCGCAACGTGTCGACCCAGCGGGACGACGGCACCGGCGAGGGCACGACGACGCTCAACGGCTCGCCGGTGTCCGTCCGCGTCGAGCAGCTTCGGCTCAAACCCGTGCATCTGCGTGCCGTCGTGCAGGCGAAGAACGTCGACGCCGCGATGGCGCGCGTCTACCTGCCGCCGAATGCGCCGATCACCCTCGAGCGCGGACGGCTCGATCTGACGGTGACGGCCGTCAACGACGCGCGGCAGGGATTGCACGTCGACGCCGACGTGGCCGTGGCCGATGCCGTCGCGATTCGTACCGCGCAGCGCGATCCCTTCATCCAGGCGCCCACCCTGCGCGTGGCCGTGCGCGCGTTCACCGTCTCGCCACAGGGCGCGATGGCGGTGCAGCGCGTCGATGTCGACGGACGCGGCACGGTGCTGCACGGCGACGTGACGCCGCCGGCGCGCTTCGATCTCGATCGCGTGCAACTGAGCGCCGAGGGGCTCACGTGGCCGGTGCAAGCGCCGGCGCGGGTGAGCCTCGCGTCGACGGTGCCGGGCGGCGGCGAGCTGCGCGCCGACGGCACGGTGAACATGAAGCCCGCCGTCGCGGACCTCGACGTGCGGCTGAGTGGGCTCGCGATCGAGCCGTGGGCGCGCTACGTCTCGTCCTCGGCGAAGGCAACCGGCATCGGCGAAGCGCGGCTGGCCGTGCACGCCAAGCTCGAGGAGAGCGTCTCGGCGAGCGCGACCGGCACGGTCGCCGTCAATCGCGTGCTCGTGACCGATGGCGGGCGGCGGCTGCTGGCGGCGGATCGCGCCGAAGTCTCGGGCATCGATGCGGGCTGGCCGTTGCGGGTCGCGCTCGGCCGCGTGACGCTGCGGCGGCCCGCGGTCAGCCTCGAGCGCGATGCGGAGGGCGTCATCGCGCTGCCGACCCGCGACAAGAAACCGATCGGCCCGAATGCAGTGACCGACGAGGCGCGCACCCCGGCGACCGAGCCGCCACCGCCCATCACCGTTCGCGAGGTCGTCATCGACGACGGCTCGCTCGACTGGCGCGACGCCGCCGTCAAGCCGGCGGCGCGGCTCGAGATACGCGCGATCAACCTGGCCGTGAACGACGTCGGGTGGCCGCTGGAGCAACCGGCCGCCATGCGGTTGCGCCTGCGCACGCCGGGCGGCGGCGCGCTCGCGGTCAACGGCACCGCGACGCTGGACACGGCGGATCTGCGCATCCGCGCCCAGAGCGTGGATCTGGCGCCGTACGGCCCGTATCTGCCGATCGCGGGCGCGCTGCGCGGCAGCGCGGAGGCCGACGTGCAGGCGCACGTGGCGCGCGCGGACGGGCTGCAGGTTCAGGTGCGCGGCGACGCCGGGGTGGACCGCGCGTACCTGGCCGACGGCGCGCGACGCATCGCCAGCCTCGAGCGCGCGCGGGCGCGCGGCATCGATGTGCAATGGCCGGATCGCGTCGTCGTCGAGAGCGTCACGCTGCGCCAGCCGTGGGTGCTCGTGGAGCGCGACGAAAAGGGCGCGTTCCCGCTGCGCGCGATGCTGTCACCCGCGAATGGCGCCAGCGCCTCGGCGAACCCCACGAGCGACGCGACGAGTGCTGCGTCCGAGACGCCCGCCAACGGCCAGCGCACGATCGCGCTGCGACGGCTCGTCGTCGAGGACGGCGGCGTCCGCTTCGTGGATCGCAGCATCACGCCGCCCTACAGCGAAGATCTCAAACAGGCGTGGGTGCAGGTCAGCGGGGTCGCCACGGCGCCGGCGCAGCCCGCGAGGGTCGAGATGCGCGGCGTGCTCGGCACGGCCGGCCGCCTCAACGTGCGCGGCCAGCTCGGCGCCCTCGGCGGGCCGACGTTCGTCGACGCCACCGCCGAGCTGCGCGACATGGCAATTCCGCGCATGAATCCCTATCTGCAGCACTACACCTCGTGGACGGCGCGGCAGGGGCGGCTGACCACGACGCTGACGGCGCGCCTGGAAGACGACGCGCTGCAGGCACGCAGCCAGACGCAGCTCGGCGGCCTTCAAGTGGTGCGCGTCGCCTCCGACGACACCACCGAGAAGCGCATGGGCCTCCCGCTCGGCATGGTCGTGGCGCTGCTCAAGGACCGCCACGGCAACATCAAGCTCGCGCTGCCCGTCGGCGGCAAGCTGAGCGATCCGCGCTTCGATCTGAACGAGGCGATCTGGGCCGCCGTGCGCACCATCAGCGTGAAGATGATCGCGGCCCCGGTGAGCTGGATCGGCCGGCTGCACGTCGGGCGCGACTCGAAGATCCAGGACATCGAGGTCGATCCGGTGCCGTTCGCGCTCGGCGGCGAGGAGCTCACGCGCGAGGCCGCCGAGCGCGTGGGCCGCATCGCGGCATTCATGAAGGAGCTGCCGGACGTGCGCATGATCCTCACGCCCTCGGTCAGCCTGGGCGACGTCGAGGCGCTGAAGACCGCGCAGATCCGCGCACGCATCAAGGAGCTGGTGGCGCAGCAGAAGCTGTCCGAGCGCGACGCGGCGGCGCGGCTCTACGCCGAGCACTATCCCAAGCGCGAGCCGCCGGACGACGTCGAGGCGATCGTGACCGCGCTGCGCGAGCTGGAGCCTCCGCCCGAGGAGGCGGCCTACCGACTGGCGAAGCGCCGCGTGGACGCCGTGCGCGACGCGCTGAAGAAGGCCGACATCGACTCCACGCGGCTCGTGGCGAGCAAGGAGGCGGAGGCGCTCGACAGCTTCGACGCCGGACGCGTGGACTTCGCGCTGTCCGATCGGGCCAAGCAGCGCCGCACGCTGGCCGAGATGCTGCGCGCGCTCATCCAGTCGCTGACGCAGCGGCTGCAGGCGCTGCAGCGCTAGCGTGGCCTTCTAGCTAAGGGGCGAGACTTGCAGATCGCGTGAGGCGGGAGCCCGAGTGGGCTGCCCGCCTCGCGCCGAACGAGCGAAGGACTACTTGCCGGCCAGCCGGTGCTTCTTGATGAACGCCCAGAGTCTCTTGGTCATCTCAGCGGGACCGATCGGCTTGGCGCCCATGATCGATTCGAGCGACTCCGTCCGACCGCCGAACTTGACCGCGTAGCCTCCGAAGTTCTTCTTACCGGCCATCCGTCACCTCCGTCGAGAATTTGCGCTGACAGCGCGGCCCTACTCTCTCACCCGAGGGGCCGGTCAACCAAGCTCTGTTTGCGACGGTGGCGCCTCACCGTGTGGGCGCGAGCGACGGCGACTCGCGCCGGGCGTAGCTGACGGTGAGGATCTCCCACAGGTGTCCGTCGGCGTCCTCCCAGTACACGTTCTTGCCGCCGAGACGGGTGTTGACCTGGAAGTCGCTCTCACCGTGCGGCCGGCTCCGGTAGCCGATGCCCGCGCTCTTGATGCGAGCGAAGATCGCGTCGAAGTCTGCATCGGTGACGCGGAAGCAGACGTGATGACGCTCGAAGTCTTCGCGCTGGGCGAAGTCGAGCGTGAGCCCGTCGTTGACGTACACGGCGACGAACTCGCCGAGGGACTCGCCCCACGGCACGTCGAGCAGGGCGGCGAGCGCCTTGGCGCCGGCGTGCTTGTCTCGCGAGGGAACGATGACGTGATCGAGCTGGATGGCCATGGCAGCACCTCCACTACGCGAACCGATGGTACCCCGTGTTACCGTCTCGCGCATGGCCGGAACGAGCGTCGGCATCGACGTCGGGGGGACGTTCACCGATTTCGTCGTGCGCGCCGCGTCGGGCCGGCTCGCCAGCGGCAAGGTGCCGACGACGCCGGCGCGCCCCGCCGACGGCGTGATGCACGGGCTGTCCACCCTCGCCGGCGGCGCGCCGCTCGCGTCGGTCGCGCACGGAACGACGATCGTCACGAACGCGATCGTCGAGGGCCGCGGCGCCGTCGTCGGCCTGATCACCACGCGCGGCTTCCGCGACGTGCTCGAGATCGCGCGCTCGAGCCGGCTGCACCTCTACGACCTCAAGGCCGCCCCCAAGCCCCCGCCGCCGGTGCCGCGGCGACTGCGCCTGGAGATCACCGAGCGCGTCGCGCCCGACGGAGCGATCGAGACGCCGCTCAAGCTCGAGGAGATCCCGGCGCTGGTCGAGGCGCTGAAGCAAGCGCAGGTCGAGAGCGTGGCCGTCTGCCTGCTGCACAGCTATGCCAACCCCGAGCACGAGCGGACGCTGTACCTACACCTCGCACGCCACTTCAACCATGTCTGCGTATCTAGCGATATCAACGCGGAGTTCCGCGAATACGAGCGCTCGTGCACCACGGTGCTCAACGCCGCCGTGATGCCGCTGGCGTCCTCTTATATGGAGGAGCTCCGGCGGCGGATCGAAGGCGCCACCCTGCACCTGCTGCACTCGGCGGGCGGGATGATGTCGGTGGACACGGCGCGGGCGCGGCCGCTGGCGCTCGCATCCTCCGGGCCCGCGGCGGGCGTTGCCGCGGCCGCTCACGTGGCGAAGACGCTCGGCATCCCGCGCGCGCTGGCGTTCGACATGGGCGGCACCACGACCGACGTCTGTCTCATCACTGACGGCGTGGCGGAAACGTCGTCGCAGCGCCGCCTCGGCGGCTATCCGGTGCGGCTGCCTATGGCGGCGGTGGAGTCGATCGGCGCCGGCGGCGGCTCGATCGCCCACGTCGACGGAGCAGGCGCGCTGCGCGTGGGTCCGCGCAGCGCCGGCGCCCAGCCGGGCCCGGCCTGCTACGGCCTCGGCGGCACCGAGGCCACCGTCACCGACGCCAACCTGCTGCTCGGCTATCTCGATCCCGACCGGGTGTATGGCCGCGCCATCCGTCTGGACCGCGAGCGTGCGCACGCGGCGCTGGAGGCGCTCGCGCGGCGGCTCGGACTCTCGCTGCTCGAGACGGCCTCCGGGGTGATCGAGGTCGCCAACGCCGCGATGCTGCGCGCGCTGCGCCTGGTCTCCGTGCAGCGCGGCTACGACCTGCGCGACTTCACGCTGATCGCCTACGGCGGCGCGGGGCCCGTGCACGCGGGCTCGCTCGCTCGCGCCGCCGGGATCGGCCGCGTCCTCGTGCCGGCGCACTCCGGCGCGTTCTCCGCGCTCGGCTGCCTGGTCTCGCCCCTGCGCTACGACGCCGTGCGGACGTATCGCGGTCGGCTCGAGACGTGGGAGGCCAAGCCGGCCGAGAACCGGCTGCGCGAGCTGCAGGAGCAGTGCGTGACGCCGCTCACGGCCGAGGGCATCGCGCGCGAGCGCATCGAGGTGCAGTGGAGCACCGACCTGCGTTACAGCGGGCAGAACTACGAGATCGAGATCCCCTGGCGCGACACGCCGGAGGCCCTGCGCGCCGAGTTCGAGGCGCGCCACCGCCGGCTCTACGGCTACGCCACCGGCGAGAGCGTCGAGTGCGTGAATCTGCGCGTGCTCGCCCGCGTGCCCGACGTCGCGGCAACGCTGTCGACATTCGAGCCGGCCGGCACGCCCGGGGTGCTCGGCGAGCACCGCGCGCATTTCGCGGGCGTCGGCGAGGTCGCGCTGTCGCGCTACGACCGCGGAGCGCTCGCGCCCGGCCGTGCCATCGACGGGCCGGCGCTCATCGAGGACGAGTGGTCGACCACGCTCGTCTATCCCGGTCAGCGGTGCACCGCGGATCGGCTGGGTAACCTCGTGATCGAGGCCTAGCGGTGGCGCGGATCGATCTCGTCGACGTCTGCAAGACGCTCACCGACGGGGACGGAGCCGCCCCGCGCCGAGGCGCCTCGTTCTCGATCAGGAACCTGACGCTCAGGGTTCCCGATGGCCGGACGATGGTGATCCTCGGTCCGAGCGGATGCGGCAAGACGACGCTGCTGAAGCTCATCGCCGGACTGATCACGCCGGACTCCGGAGCAGTCCGCTACGACGATGTCGACGTGACGGACGTTCGGCCGGGCGATCGGCGGATCGGCATGGTCTTTCAGAACTACGCGCTCTATCCGCACTTCGTCTCGCGCACGAACGTGCTGTCCTACTTCCTGTTCAGGAAGAACACACCCGAGCTGAGCGCGCTCGCGCGCGAGAAATACCAGCGCACCGCCGACCTCATGGGCGTGGAGCTCACGGCCCTGCTCGGTCGCAAGCCGACCACGCTGTCGGGCG
>Ga0114129_10007627_pt1 | contig 15395 bp, 14 predicted proteins | sample RhiMetdeltSRZDD1_FD_80071 | JGI IMG/M metagenome (GOLD analysis project Ga0114129, IMG submission 80071) | Populus rhizosphere microbial communities from Tennessee, USA - Rhizosphere MetaG P. deltoides SRZDD1 (version 2) (version 2) | ecosystem: Host-associated > Plants > Roots > Rhizosphere >...
GACGCCGCGGAGATCGAGCCGATGGTGACATGGGGAACCAGCCCCGAAGCCGCCGCACCGATCACCGGTGCCGTCCCTGACCCTGCGGCGGCGCCCGATGCCGCGAGCCGCGACGCCATGAAGCGTGCGCTGGACTATATGGGCCTCGCTCCGGGCGAACCGCTGTCGCAGATCGCCGTCAACCGCGTGTTCATCGGCTCGTGCACCAACAGCCGCATCGAGGACCTACGTGCGGCTGCAAAGGTAGCAGGGGGCCGACAGGCGGTCGTCCCCACGATGGTTGTGCCGGGGTCGGGCCTCGTGAAAGCCCAGGCCGAGGCGGAGGGGCTCGACGCCATCTTCAAGCGCGCCGGATTCGAATGGCGCGAGCCGGGGTGCTCCATGTGCGTCGGCATGAACGGCGATCTGGTTGCGCCGGGCGATCGCTGCGCATCGACGTCCAACCGAAACTTTGTCGGGCGGCAAGGAAAAGGCGCCCGCACGCACCTGGTGAGCCCGGTGATGGCGGTCGCCGCCGCCGTCACAGGGAGGCTCAGCGATGTGCGGCAGCTCCTGACGAGGTCCTGACATGGAACCCTTCAAGCCGCTGGACGCCGTGGCCGCGCCGCTGGGGGTGCCCAATATCGACACCGACCAGATCATTCCCGCGCGCTTTCTTTGGCGCAAACGGGGCGATGGGTGGGGACATCTACTCTTTCACGATTTGCGCGTCGACGATGGCGGGACGCCCAGGGCCGAGTTCATCCTCAACCGGCAGGAATTTCGCGACGCGCGCATTGTCGTGGCGGATCGAAACTTCGGTTGCGGCTCCTCGCGCGAGCACGCCGTGTGGGCGCTCTACGACCATGGCATCAGGGCGGTGATCGCCCCGAGCTTCGGCGACATATTCTTCAACAACAGCCTGCAGAACGGGTTGCTGCCCGTGGTGCTGCCGGCTTCAATAGTAGGCGCCTTCATCACGGCGCTGGTGCAGGCGCCCGGCACACGGATCAAGATCGACCTCGAGGCCCAGTGCGTGACTGGGCCCGACGGGGTGCTCCATGCCTTCGAGATCGATCCATTCCGGAAGCAGTGCCTTCTGGAAGGCGCGGACGAACTGGCTTTCACGCTCGGCCTCGACGAGCAGATCGATGCGTTCGAGAAGGCTTACGAGCGCAAGGTGTCGTGGCTCTGAGACCTGCATGCGCCCGTGCGGCCCGCCGCGTCGGCGCCAACCGAACCCACCGCTTGCTTTCCGCCGCCTGATCGGCGAAGCCGACTATTGCGCGTTTGCCGCCGCATCGCGCCCCATCCGCATGATATCAAGTCCGGACGATTGGTTCTTCGCGGATCGTCATGCCTACGTAGAGGGACATCCACGCTCGCGGGTGACGAACCACGTGGCGGAGTCCGTATGATCTGTCAGCTGCCTGTCGATCGCTTTGGCGCGGAAAGCCACCCTTCAAGATGCAGACACCCGCTTGCCACGCAGGTGGGCGAGTGCTTTCATGCCACATGGCTGCAGACAGTCGACAAGGGGCGAGTCGATGCACGCGCTCGAGAACCGCTGCGCCCTGCACTCCATCGACGCGGCCGGGAAGAGACCGCCGATGAGCACACCAAAGAGCCGGCGGGACGGCATCATTTCCTCAGAGGCAAGACGCGCCCATGCGACTGCCGGCTTTGGCCGACGCGCCGGCCCGAGGGTCGGGCTATCGCCGAGGGCGCCGGGAAAATTACCGGGGACGGCCCGATTGAGGAGCAGTACTTAATTCGCCACTCATACGACAACAACGCCACGGAGGTTGATCACATGATGACGCGAAGCGATCTGTGCAGCCGTCGCACCGCCCTCATGGCAGGCGGCGCCGCAATGCTGCTTATGACACTTTCCGCCACAGCGCCCGCACAGACACCCGCGACGTACAAGTTTGGACTCGCGATGCCCTTGTCGGGGTCGCAGGCGCTCTATGGCGCCGATCAGGTGAAGGCTGCGCAATGGGCCGTCGATGCAATCAACGCCAAGGGCGGCATCAACGGCAAGAAGCTCGAGATGATAACGCTCGACACGCAAGCCGATCCGCAAGTCGGCATCAACGCGGTCAACCGCCTGGTCAGCGTCGAGAAAGTGCCGGTGTTCATCACGGCCTGGTCGTCGGTGGTGCGTGCGGTCGCGCCGATTGCCAACGACAACAAGGTGGTCGAGTTGTCGATAGGCGCCAACTCGCCCGATGTCGCCAAGCTCGGCGACTACGTCTACACCACGTTCCCGCTAGCCGATGTCGATGTCGCCGCGGTGGCCCGCTACTCGGTCGAGAAGATGGGAAAGAAAAAGGCCGCGGTCCTGTACATCAACAACGACACCGGCATCGTCGCGGCTGGCGTTTACAGGGACACCTTCGCCAAGGCCGGCGGGCAGGTCGTCGCCTACGAGGCCTATGACCCCAAGGCCACCGACTTCACGGGCGCCCTGCTGAAGGTGCGCTCGGCGCAGCCCGACATCATCCATCTGCATGGTCTCGTCGGCGACATGCCGCAGGTCGTGGCGCAGATGCGCCAATTGGGTCTCAACCAGCCGATCACCTCCTACTCAGGCCTCTACAATCCCAAGGTGATCGAACAGCTCGGGCAGGCCGCCGAGGGTATCATCGCCACCTCGCTGGCGCCGGGTGTCGGCGATCTGCCGGCAGTCGCCGAATATGTCGAGCGCTGGAGGAAGGAAGAAAAGCGCGAGCCGAACGGCCTGCCGTACACGCAGTACCTCCACGACGCTCCGTACATGGTCGCGGCAATCCTGACGTCGATGGACAAGAAGGGACTTGCACCGACCGGAGAGAACTTCCGCAAGGAAATGCTTGCGCTGGCGACCTTCGACCTCCCCTTGACCGGATCCGTGACCGTCTCGGACAGCCATACCGTGTCCAAGCCCGTCTATCTCGTCGAAGTGAAGAACGGCAAGTGGGCACCCAAAGACATCGCCAAGTGAGCGGTCATGCCCGGGTTGCGTCTCGGCCGCCGGAGGCTCTCACCGGCGGCGGAGCGCACGAGCCGCGCTCAAGCGGGACGACCGCCTGATGTGACAGCAATCCCAGCGCTCGCGCCGGTCCCGTCATCCAGGATCGCGCCGTTCGCGTGCCCGACGGGTTATCATGTTCAATCTGACGACCGTGGCGCAGATCCTTTGGACCTCGCTCGCGACCAGCAGCTACTACGTGATGTTTGCCGTGGCCTTCTCCCTCGTGCTGAAGGTCAACGGGGTCTTCAATTTCGCACAGGCGGGCTTGATGACCATCGCCTTCTATGCGGCTCACGGGATGGTTGCCGGGCTTGGAGCGGGAGGAGCAGTTGCGTTCGTGGTCGCACTCGGCGCGACAATGGGCAGCGCCTGGGTGCTGGAGAGATTTGGATTTGCCGCACTCCGCCGCAACAACGCCTCGCCGATGTTCGTCTTCATCTTCACGATCGTGGCGTCCGAGTTCATCGCATATCTCGCCATGCTGCTGTTCGGCACCTGGCCGAAGACGGTTTTTCCGCAGTTGTTCTGGCCCGTGACGATCGTCGGCGACATCGCCATCAGCGCCTGGGACCTTCCGGCCATCGCGACGACCTCCTGCCTGCTGCTGTCCCTATGGGCGTTCCTGCGCTTCACCAAGTGGGGACAGTTCATGGTGGCAGTCTCGGACAATGCAAGCCTGGCGGAGCTTTACGGCATCAACCGCCGATCGGTGTACATGCTGACGATGCTGATCGCCGCCATGTTCATTACGACAGGCATGTTCCTCTACGGCACGCGCGCGCAGGTGCAGCCCCTGACCAGTCTCGAATTGATGCTCTTTGCGGCGCTTGCCACGATCCTGGGCGGGATCGGACGGATCGGGGGGGCGGCACTTGCCGCCGTCCTGCTCGGCATCGTGCAGAATTCGAGCATCCTCGTCATCCCGTCGGAATGGCAGGGGTTTCTGCTCTACGTGTTCCTGTTCGTGACGATCATCTTCTTTCCGCAGGGTATCCGGCTGCCCCCACGCATCAGGACGTTCGCGCGCTGATGGACGCGCGAGGGTGCCGGGCTGACCGGTCGGGAGCGATAGCATGGACTACATCTATTCCGTGATCATCCTCGTCGGCTTGTTCGTAATTCTGGCATCGAGCTTCAATCTCATCATCGGCTACGGAGGACTGATCTCCATCGCCCACCCGATCTTCTACGGGCTCGGCGCCTATACCTCGGCACTGCTGGCCCGCGATCTCGGGCTGCCCATACCACTGAGCATACTCGCCGGTGTCCTCATGGCCACGGTGCTGTCGATCGCCATGGCGTTACCTGCATTGCGCATCTCCGGCGACTACCTGCTGATTGCAAGCATCGGGTTCCAACTGGGCATGATCGAGCTGATCAAGAACCTTCGCTTCACGGGTGGGGCAAGCGGCGTCTCGGGCATTCCCGCATTTCTGGTGCCGACTTTCGGGCGCGAAGCCTATGTGGCCTTGGTGATCGTGGCGGCAATCGGGGTCGTGCTCCTGGTACGCTGGATCGCGCACAGCGACTACGGCAGGGCAATCAGCGCGATGCGGGACGACGAGCAGGCCTTCGCCGCTCTCGGACGCGACGCAAAATGGATCAAAGTCTCGCTGTTCGCCCTCGGTTCCGGGATCGCCGGATTCGCGGGCGCGCTCTATGCACACTATTTCCGGTTCGTCACGTCGGAGCAGTTCGAAATCCTGATGTCCGCGACGATCTTGACGATGGTCGTGGTCGGCGGCCTCAAGACGCCGTGGGGACCTGTGGTCGGCGCAATCCTGCTCCAAAGTCTGCCGCAAGCCATCACGTTCCTCAATCTGCCGCCGGTGATCCTGGGACCCCTGCAGGGATTGCTGTTCACCGGCCTGGTGCTCATCTTCATGTTCCTGCGCCCAGGCGGGCTGGTGCAGGCGGGCAATACCTGGCGGGCGCATGGCAGCGGGCGGGGAGGCGACTGAGATGCTCGAGATCAAAGGCCTCTCAAAGAGTTTCGGCGGCATCGTTGTTGCAGACAATGTCGATCTGGTGATGCGTCAGGGCCGTATCCTGGGCTTGATCGGCCCGAATGGCGCCGGCAAGACGTCCCTGTTCAATCTCGTCTCAGGTCTCTATCCGGCAAACGGCGGCACGGTCGCGCTCGATGGCAGCCCGCTTGACGGCTTGGCTCTGCACGAACGTGCGCGGCGAGGATTGGCGCGCACCTGGCAGCACGTCCGTCTCTTCCCGTCCCTGTCGGTGATCGACAATATCATCATCGGTGCACGACTTTACCCGGCAGAGTCGCTCGTGACGCTGATGTTCGGGCGGAGCAAGATACGGTCAGCGGCGGAAAGTGCGCGCAAGAGAGCCCTGGATATTCTCGCCCGCATCGGCTTGCCGGATGCGGCCGACAAGTCCATCGGCGACCTGCCCTATGGGCAGCAGAAGCTCGTCGGTGTCGCGCGTGCGCTGATGAACGATGCCCGGTGTCTTCTGCTTGACGAGCCCATGGCCGGCGTCGAAGGCCAGGCCTACGAGACAATGCAAAGGGTTGTGCGCGACGTTGCTGCCTCGGGCGTGGCGGTATGTGTGGTCGAGCACAACGTCGCTTTCATCCACGATCTCTGCGACGAGGCGGTGTTCATGTTTCAAGGCCGCATTATGGCCCGCGGCAGCGTCGCAGAACTGATCGCCAACCCCGAACTCACCGAGCTCTATTTCGGGCATTGAGACACAAGCATATGCTCGCAATCGAGAACCTGTCTGCCGGCTATGGTCCACTGACCGCGCTGAGCGGCGTCACGCTGAAACTGGAGGAGAAGGCGCGCGTCGGGGTTTTCGGCCACAACGGGGCCGGCAAGACCACGCTGCTCAAATGCATCGTCGGTGAGCACGCCCCGAGCGCCGGCACCGTCACATTCGCCGGGCGGCCGATCGAAGCCGGGAACGTGGCAGGTACGGTGCGCTCGGGTATCGCCTACGTGCCCCAGGGGCACAATGTCTTCCCGACTCTGTCGGTAGAGCAGAACCTCAATATCTCGGGCCTGCTCTTCGACACGTCATTCAGCACGCGGATCTATGAGCTGTTTCCGATCCTGAATGCACGGCGCGCGCAGCCGGCGGGATCCATGAGCGGCGGCGAGCAGCAGATGCTGGCGCTCGGCATGGCTTTGATGACGCAGCCCAAATGGCTCCTGCTCGACGAGCCCTGCACTGGACTGGCGCCGATCATCATCGATGCCGTGATGAAGCGGCTCCTGGAGGTGAACGAGCGTTATGGCACCGGACTTCTCATCGTGGAGCAGAACGTCCCGATCACGCTGAAGGCCGTCGACCGCGCAGTCATCCTCAAGGCCGGCCGGATGGTGTTCGACGGACCCGCGCGCGAGCTCGAAGAAAAGAAGGACCTTTGGCAGTGGTTTTGAAGGGATGCCCGACGGAAGAGCGCGTGATGCGGTTGGTCGCATAAACCCAACGTTGCATGAACCCGCCCGCGCGGCGAGACTGGTCAAGATTCGCTTGGGACCCCGATCAATGAGCCAGAACATCGACATCCTGGTCATCGGCGCCGGCGCCTGCGGGCTCGCGGCCGCGATTGCCGGGCACGACGAGGGAGCATCAGTCGCAATCGTAGAAAAACGCGACAAGCCGGGCGGCAACTCGTCGCTGTCCACGGGGTCGATCCCCGGGGCGGGAACGCGCTATCAGCGCGCGGCCGGCATTGAGGACAGCCCGGCGCGCCTCGTCGCGGACCTCATGCGTATCGCCGGCGATACTGACTGCCCGGAGCTCGTGCAACGCCTTGCCGAGCAATCCGCGCCAACTGTGGAGTGGCTGGTCGATTCCGTGGGCGCCCGTCTATCGCTCGTGACAGCGTACAAGCATGTCGGCCATAGCGTTCCCCGGTTGCATGCGCCGCTCTCGCGCCGCGGTCAGGATTTCGTCGACGATCTGCTGGCCGGTGTTGCGGGGCGCGCCATTCCGCTCGCGGTCGGCAACGGGGTCGATCATCTCATCGTCGACGGCGGCGCGGTCGTCGGCGCTCGCATCAAGACGGCATCGGGCGAGGTCTCGACCGTCGAGGCTGCGAAGACCATTCTCGCCGTCAACGGATACGCAGGCAATCCGGCGCTGGTTGAGAGGTTCTGTCCGGAGATCGCGGGCGCACCCTATTTCGGTGCCCTGGGGTCGACAGGTGAAGCCGTTCTATGGGGCGAAGCTCTTGGTGCGGCGCTCACGAACATCGGCGCCTATCAGGGCTATGCAGCCGTCTCCGACCCGCACGGCAGCTTGCTGTCGTGGACGACGATCGAGAAGGGAGGAATCATTGTCAATTCGGCAGGCAAGCGATTCGGCGACGAGAGCGCGGGCTACTCCGGCTTCACGCCCAAGGTCATGGCGCAGGCCGCACCCCGCTACGCCATCTTCGACCAGAAGATGCACGACGTGGCCGCATTGGAAGAAGAGTTCATCGAGCTTGCACGCCATGGCGCCTTCAAATCGGCCGACACGCCAGGCGATCTGGCAAAGGCTCTCGATATCGATCCTGCGGCGCTCACGGCCGAGATCGGCGACGCCCGGCAGGCGGCACGCGGCGTGCGCCCCGACACCTTCGGCCGGCAAGACTTCGGCCTTGGCCCTCTGGATCAGCGGCTTTACGCATGTCGCATCGTGCCCGGATTGTTTCACACGCAAGGTGGGCTCGCCGTCGACCGTGATGGTCGCGTCCTCGATAGCAAGGGCAGACCGATCCCCAACCTGTTCGCCGGCGGCGGCGCCGCCGGGGGGTTATCGGGCCGCAGCGGCGCTGCCGGCTATGCCTCGGGCAACGGTCTGCTGTCGGCGACCGCGCTGGGCCGATTGGCGGGCGTCGCCGCAGCCGCCGAGGTGAGGGCAACCAACGCGTGACCGCCCTCGCGCCGGCTCGGCTCCAGGGCTCGGCGCAAGAGACATTCCCTGACTATTTGCAAAGCCCTCGGGAGCGGGTCGCGTGCGCCTTAATCAGTTTGGCCCCTCGTAGGCGCGCAGATAGGTGATCACCTCTGCGACCGGCACGACGTCGGCGTACTTCACGGCCATGTCGTAGAGATTGGCGAAATGCGGGCTTTCATGCTTGTCGGCGACACATTCCTCGGGAACGATCGTGCGATAGCTGTGCGAGAGGCTGTCCACGACGGTGGCGCGAACACATCCCGACGTCGAGCCGCCCGTGACGATGAGCGTGTCGCAGCGATGGAACGTGAGCAGCGAGGCGAGATTCGTTTCGTGGAAAGCCGACGCCATGCGCTTGTTCATGATGATGTCGCGGCGGGAGTCGATGCAGAGGCGATCGTCGAACTCGGAGCGGCGCGAGCCCACCTTGATGTTCTGTAGCGAGTCCGGCGTGTTGGAGCGCGTTCCCCAGACCCCGCAATCCTCTCCAGAATCCATGTAGGCGACGTAGGTCCACACGACGGGCAGTCCCTTCCCGCGCGCAAGCTCGGCGAGCTCATTGACGTAAGCAAGCTGCCTGGGATCGGTCTCGTAGGCGGTCGCGAACTCGCCGACCGCGGTGTAGGCCTTTTGCAGGTCGATATTGACGAGCGCCGGCTTGCGGCCGAACCCGAAGCGGGCACGGGTCGGCTTTTCCCTGATCTCCGCAAACAACTGCCGCGCAGTCTTGTTGGAGAGTTCCATGGCGGGGAGTCCCTTCCTTGCCGAGCCGAGGCCGCAGCCTACCACGAAGCTGCGCGGCACGGTCATGTGCGGTAAGAATGGGTGCCTGACCACGATCGGCCGGACAGGGAGCGAGGCCATGCGCGCAGAGGACCCGGGGCTTTACGACTACCTGCCCTACTACGACAGGCCCAGGATCACCTGGCCCGGGGATGCCCGCCTCGCCTTCTGGTGCGCACCGAACATCGAGCACTACGAGTTCGACCCCCCGGTGAACCCCTCTCGCACGTCATGGCCGCGCCCGGTGCCGGATGTGCTGCATTATGCCTGGCGCGACTACGGCAATCGCGCCGGCATCTGGCGCATGATGACGGCGATGGATCGCTACGGCGTGCGCGGCAGCATCTCGCTCAACGTGGCGGTCTGCGATCACTTCCCCGACATCGCCGCCGCCTGCCGGGAGCGCGGCTGGGAGTTCTTCTCCCACGGGGTCTACAACACCCGCTACACCTACAACATGAGCGAGGACCAGGAGCGGGCCTTCATCGAGGACGTGAAGACATCGATCCGCAAATGGTCGGGCCAGGAGCTTGCGGGCTGGCTCGCGCCGGCGCTGACGCTGACCGAGCGCACCATGGACCTGCTGGCGGAGGCCGGCATCACCTACACGCTCGATCTCTTCCACGATGACCAGCCGATGCCCGTCAACGTCTCCAGAGGGCGCCTGATCAGCATCCCCTACTCGCTGGAGATCAACGATTTCACGACACTTTTCCAGGGCAACTGCACGCCACGCGACTACACCGATGCGATCAAGGCCCAATTCGATCGGCTCTATATGGAGGGGGGCGAAAACGGCCAGGTGATGTGCCTGCCGCTGCATCCGTTCCTGATCGGCCAGCCTCACCGGATGAAGCAGTTCGAGGAGGCGCTCGACTACATCACGTCCCACGACAAGGTCTGGCTGGCGACGGGCCGCGAGATTGCGAGCCACTACCTCGCGCACCATTACGATGCGTTCGCAGCCGCGATCGCTGCGGGCAAGAAGGGGTAAGCCATGAACCTGCCACCCGGCTATTTCGACTACCCCTTCCGGCGTCCGGGCATGGATCACGGCCGCTACGCCTATTCCAACCTCTTCAAGCGCAAGCCCGTGGTCTGGCCCGAACAGGCGCGCATTGCGCTCTGGATCGTGCCGACGCTCGAGTTCTTCCCGCTCGACATGGCACCCAAGGGGGTGAAGCCGCCCGGCGGCCTCGAACGGCCATACCCCGACTATTGGAACTACACGTTGCGCGACTACGGCAATCGCGTCGGCTTCGCGCGCATCTTTCGGGCGCTGGAGGCGCGCGGGCTCAAGGCCTCGGTTGCGATGTCCGCACGGCTCGCCGAACGCTATCCGCATGTGCTGCACGAGGTGAACCGGCTCGACTTCGAGCTTGTCGCGCATGGCATCGACATGAATCATATCCACGCGACGGGTATCGGGCGGGAGGTCGAGCAGGAGTGGGTCAAGCATTCCCTCTCCACGCTGCGCAGGCTTTCCGGCCAACCGGTCAACGGCTGGTACTCACCCGCCCACTCGGAAACCCACGATACGCCCGACCTCGTCGCCGCCGAGGGCTGCGACTATGTCTGCGACTGGGTCAACGACGACATGCCCTACCAGCTGGAGACCAAGGCGGGCCCGATCTGGGCCATGCCGCACGCCTACGAGATCAGCGATCTGCAGATCTTCCATTTCTACAAATACAAGCCGGCGCAGTTCGTCGAGCAGGTGATGGACCATTTCGAGCTGCTCTACCGCGAGGCGGCGACCAGCGGCGGGCGGATCGTAGCCTTGTCGCTCCGGCCGTGGATCAGCGGCGTGCCGCATCGCATTGCCGCCGTGGAGCAGGTGCTCGACCTCATGCTGCGTCGTGGCGGTGTGTGGTCTGCAACCGGAGCCGAGATTCTCGCATGCTGGAGGGCTCAGCAATAGGCTGTCCATCTCGGCGTCTCCCTTGGCGATGGTCCTTCCGGTCAGGCATGCCCGAGGTCTTTATTAAAATTCGCTTTCACCGGTTCACCTGACATCCACGCGGCTGCTGGATAAATCCATCTCGCAGCGCCCTGCAGCGCGGATGGAGGTCTTCGTGGATAGGGTTAAGTGCAAGGTCTGCTCGTCGCGCTATGAGCGCACATTCGAGTACAAGACGTGGCGCAACGCGGACCAGGCCATTTACGAGTGCGACGTATGCGGCAACGTCGTCGCGGACTACACCCGCAGCGGCCTCATACCGAGGCTGATGATCGTTTGGCGCGGCAGCTGCTCATTGGCGCAATGCGCCCCTCTCAGAAAAAGAAAAAATCTGGCCAGGTCCGCACGGCACTGACCAAGACGGGCTGACAATCGCTGCGAAACGTCGTTAATGCGGTCGGCGCATTAACGGCGCGCGCTTCCCTGGTTGCATCGCCTCGCCTGTTTCTGCCGAGCCTGAGGCGGTTAACCGCGTTGCGCATTCGGCCAAGGCCTGGCTCGTGCGCCTCGTCTTGCTCATCTCGCGTTCATCTTGGCGCCGCGAAATTGTCCGGACGCGTCTTCTTGGCGCGCTTTCTGTCAGACCTGATCGCGGAGGCATCATGACTATCAAAAAGACCCTCGTGGCAATGCTGGCGATGGCGATTGCCATTGCTTTCTCGCCGCTGCCGCAGTTGCAAGCAGCGACCCTGGGCCCGAACTCGCAGCCCGGCAGCGAGAATTCGATCGAGTTCGTGCAGGCAAAGAAGAAGGCCAAGAAGGGCAAAAAGAAGAAGGGCAAAAAGAAGAAGGCCAAGAAGGCCGGAAAGAGCTGCGGCACGTACATGTACCGCAAGGGTGGCAAGTGCCTGGATGCCCGCAACAAGAAGTGAATTTGGCTCTCGAAGGGGCGGCCGGGGCATTCATCCGGACGCTCCTTTCTCGCCGTTAGGCCCAGACAACCCGTTTGTCACACGCCTGTGACGCGAATCCGGTTGGCTGCGGCCATGACGGCCTCGCTGGAAGATCCGACAGTCCGGACGAAATTCCGTACACGAGTGCGGACGCTTTTCATCTCAGATGTCCACCTCGGCACCCGCACGGCGCAGACCGAGCAGCTGCTGCTGTTCCTCGCACAGTACGACGCCGACACGATCTATCTCGTCGGCGACATCATCGACTTCTGGAAGGTGCGGCGAGGTCCGCACTGGGCACAGTCGCACAACGATGTGCTGCAGAAGCTGATGCGCCGCGTGCGCAAGGGCACGCGCCTCGTCTACATTCCCGGCAACCACGACGAGGGGCTGCGCGACTACGTCGGCCTGCACTTCGGCGGCATCGAGATACACCGGGATGCCGTGCACACCACCGCGCGCGGGCGCCGGTATCTGGTGATGCACGGCGATGAGTTCGACGTGGTCGTTCGCGCCGCCAGGTGGCTCGCCCTCCTGGGAGACCGCGGCTACGAGCTCGCGCTTTGGCTGAACAATCCGCTCAACTGGCTGCGGCGCCACCTGGGGCTAGGCTACTGGTCGCTGTCGGCCTACCTGAAGGGTCGGGTGAAGTCGGCCGTGGCCTTCATCGGCGCCTTCGAGGAGGCAGTAGCGACGGAGGCCGGGCGCCGCAACGTCGACGGCATCATCTGCGGCCATATCCATCACGCTGCCGACCGCAGGATCGGCGAGGTGCACTATCTCAACTGCGGCGACTGGGTCGAAAGCTGCACGGCCATCATCGAAACGCTCGACGGCCAGCTGCGGGTGATCCAGCGGATGGCTCGGGACGCGGTCGCCGCCTGAACCGACCGCAGGGCGCAAAAGCGAAGCGCGTTGCCCCGAATTTTTCCGGCAAATCGGCGCAATGCGGCTTCGCCTTTTGCGCCCTACGGCTATGCGCGATCGCGGGGGCTACGCCACCGCCGCCACAAAGCTTGCCAGGATGCGGTTCGTTTCCTCGGGCGCGTCGAGTTGGGGGAAGTGGCCGGTGTCGGGGATGATCTCGACGCGGGCGGCCGGAACTTTCGTGCGCACGAAATCCAGGAACGGTGTGGTCTGCCCGGACTTCAGGGTTTCGCGCTCGCGCCTGGCATTGGTGAATGTGGTCTGCAGCACCAGCAGGGGCTTCGTCGTAAACCCGAGCACCGTATCCAGCCGCTCCAGGTCGTAGCGTACGAGCGACACCAGGGCCGCCTTGCCGACGTCCTCGGGCAGCGCCAGCGCCCGATCCAGCCCGGCGGCGACCGTCGCCGGCGCGCTGCGCCGCGTGAACATCTGCTCGAACATGCCGCGCACCAGCGGCCGGTATTCGCCGGCGGCAAGCCGACCCTCGATTGCCGGAAGCATTGCCGGCGCAAACTGGCTGCCGTCCACCAGAACGATTGCCGCAACGTGGTCAGGGACGTGTTGCGCCGCCTCGAGCACGACACGGCAGCCCATGCTGTGGCCGACGAGGACAGCCGGCGGCAGAGCCAGCGCGCCCACCAGCGCTGCCACGTCCTTGCCGTAGAGCGCCACGTTGCAGCGCTCGGCCGGGGCCTTGCTCGCGCCGTGGCCCGGTAGGTCCAACGCGACCGTCGTATGCGCCGGAGAAAAGTGCGCGACCTGCGCCTGCCAATCGACATGGCTGCAGGCAAAGCCGTGCACGAACACGATCGGCGGCGCACCTCTTCCGACGATCTTGTGGTGCATCAGCGCCTGCGCTGCATCATCACTTCGGTCCTGGCTCATCCCCGTCTTGCCCCTCCCCGTTGCCTTCGCCGTTCTCGCTCGCGCCGTTGGTCTCCTCGGGAACGCGCTCGACGGAGACCACCTTCTCGCTCTCCTCGGTCTTGAAGATGCGAACACCCTGGGTGTTGCGGCCGGCAATGCGCACATCGTCGACCGGCACGCGGATCAGCTTGCCACCGTCGGTGACGAGCATGATCTGATCACTGTCCTCGACCGGGAAGGATGCGACCAGCCGCCCATTGCGCTCGTTGACGATCATGGCCACCAGACCTTTCCCACCGCGGCCGGAAATGCGGTAGTCGTAGGAAGAGGATCGCTTGCCAAACCCGCGCTCCGATAGCGTCAGCACGAACTGCTCCTTGGCTCCAAGCTCCGCATAGCGCTGCGCCGTGAGTTCGACGGCCTCGGCACCCTCCTCGGCCTCCACATCGGCCACGGGGCCCTCCGAAACCTCCGTCCCCTGAGCCCGGCGAATTGCCAGCGCCTGCTTCAGGTAGGCGGCACGCTCGCCGGGCGAGGCCTCCACGTGGCGCAGGATCGCCATCGAGATCACCTCGTCGCCCTTGTCGAGCCTGATGCCCCGAACGCCCGTCGAGTCGCGGCCTTTGAAGAGGCGCACGTCCTCGACAGGAAAGCGGATGCAGCGCCCTTCCGCCGTGGTCAGCAGGACGTTGTCGTCAGCCCTGCAGATCTCCACCCGCACGATGCGATCGCCCTCGTCGAGCTTCATGGCGATCTTGCCGTTGCGGTTGATGTTCTCGAAATCGGCAAGACTGTTGCGGCGCACATTGCCGGCCTTCGTCGCGAACATCAGCTCCAGCTCGCCCCACGTCTTCTCGTCCTCGGGCAGCGGCAGGATCGAGGTGATGGTCTCGCCCTCCGTCAGCGGCAGCAGGTTGACGAGGGCCTTGCCCAGCGACTGCGGCGTGGCTGCCGGCAGCCTCCACACCTTCACGCGATAGACCAGGCCGCGCGAGGAGAAGAACAGCACCGGCGTGTGCGTGGAGGCGATGAAAATCTGCGTCACCACGTCCTCATCACGCGTCGACATGCCGGCGCGGCCCTTGCCGCCGCGGCGCTGGGCCCGATAGGTGGAGAGCGGCACGCGCTTGATGTAGCCGCGGTGACTGACGGTGACGACGCAGTCCTCGCGCTGGATGAGGTCCTCGTCCTCAACCTCGCCCTCCATCTCCACGATCTCGGTGAGGCGGGGCGTGGCGAACTCGGCCTTGATGTCGGCGAGCTCCTTCTTGACGATGCCGACGATGCGGGCCCGAGAGGACAGGATCGCCAGATATTCCCTGATCTCGTCGCCGAGCTTCTTCAGCTCATCGCCGATCTCGTCGCGGCCGAGCGCGGTGAGGCGTTGCAGGCGCAGGTCGAGAATGGCGCGGGCCTGCTCGTCGGAGAGCCTGATCGTGCCGGCGGCGGCAATGCGATGGCGTGGATCCGCGATCAGCTCGACCAGCGGGCCGATGTCCCTGGCCGGCCAGTCGCGCGCCATCATCTGCTCGCGCGCTTCCGCCGGGCTCGGCGCGCTGCGGATCAGGCGGATCATCTCGTCGATGTTGGCGACGGCCACGGCGAGGCCCACCAACACGTGGGCACGCTCGCGCGATTTCGCCAGCAGGTGCTTGGTGCGCCGGCTCACCACATCCTCGCGGAAGGAGGTGAAGGCCGCAATCATGTCGCGCAAATTGAGCTGCTCGGGCCTGCCGCCGCTGATCGCCAGCATGTTGGCGCTGAAGTTGCTCTGCAGGTCGGAATGGCGCCAGAGCTGGTTCAGCACCACGTCGGCGATGGCATCGCGCCTCAGCTCGATCACGATGCGCATGCCTTCGCGGCTGGATTCATCCCAGATGTTGGCGATGCCCTCGAGCCTCTTCTCGCGCACCTGCTCGGCGATCTTCTCGATCAGGACCTTCTTGTTGACCTGGTAGGGGATGGCGGTGACGATCAGCGCCTCGCGGTCCTTGCGAATCTCCTCGGTGTGCACCTTGGAGCGCAGCACGATGGAGCCGCGGCCCTTGTGGTAGGC
>Ga0114129_10007628_pt1 | contig 15395 bp, 12 predicted proteins | sample RhiMetdeltSRZDD1_FD_80071 | JGI IMG/M metagenome (GOLD analysis project Ga0114129, IMG submission 80071) | Populus rhizosphere microbial communities from Tennessee, USA - Rhizosphere MetaG P. deltoides SRZDD1 (version 2) (version 2) | ecosystem: Host-associated > Plants > Roots > Rhizosphere >...
GACTTCGTTGCGCAAATCCTCCCGTGTCGCCAGCGTGGGCAGGATCTGCGCAATCGCCATCGTGCGCGCGTCGAGGTTTTTGAGCTGCTCTTCCATCTCGTAAGGCGTCCCGCCTTTGCCTGCTTCGCAGGCTTCGGCGTGGCAGGCATCGCCGAATTCCTTCGATGATCAAGGATCCGGCGGAAGGCCGGATCTTACCATCGTCGCCGGAAGGGCAACGGACATGCCGGCGCGGTTTGACCCCGCGTCTTTGCGGTCGGCGCGTCATCAGCCGCGTTGGAGCACACAAGTTCGCTGTATGAGCGGCCGAGGCCGCGTCGGACCCCACTACTTCGTTCTTTGAGCAGTCGAGTGCGCCTTTGCACGACGCGACTTCGCCGTTAGAGCTGTCGTGCGACTCGTCAGACGCTGCGAGTGGCCACGACGCAGCGGGTCATACCGGCGGGTTTTGCTCTTTCGGAATCACTGAATCCGACGTGTTTGCGGCTCCTGGGCGGGCAGGGGAGCAACGTTCAGTTCCTGCCCCTGTTGAGTTGGAACCGTCGAATGTCGAAGTCTGTTCGACCTTCGATGATCAGGTCGGCAACCAGTTCACCGATGACGCTCGCGAATTTGAAGCCATGTCCCGAGCAGGGACTGACGATCCACACTTGCTCGAGCTCAGGGTGCCGATCGATCAGGAAATGAGTGTCAGGCGTGTTTGTGTACAAGCACACGGCCGCCCGGCGCCAACCGTTTGCCAGATCCGGTAAGTACTCATCCACCCAGGAGGTCATTTCCGCTATCTCCCGCTCAGATACCGTTCGGTTAACACCATCCGCCGTCGTAGTTTCGCCCAGATGGTGTCGAGCTACCTTCACACCAGCGCCCACCTCGGGGAGTTCTGGAAGACCGTAGCAAACGCGCCCGGCGTCGTCTTCCAACAGGAAGATGGGCAGGGCGCCAAGTTGGAACAGGGACGATCGTGCTTGCGGCTGATACCAATGCAGCACATTGCGTTCGACCTGCAGCGGTATCGGCAGATTGACAAGCGTGGTGATCCAGGGGCCACAACAGAAGACGACCCGGCCTGCGTTGTAACGTTGGTTGGCCGTGCGCAGCCAAACCGAGTCACCGCGTACCTCCCACTCCAGAACAGGTTCGTCGACCACCAGCGTCGCGCCTTGGGAGACCGCCAGGGTCAAATACGAGTCGATACATCGTTCAGGAAAAAGCACACCTGCTCGAGGCTCGAGTACGCCCACGATCGAGTCAGGCAAACGGAAGGCGGGATAACGCCGGCGGATCTCCGCAGCCGAGAGGACTTCGTGCGCAAGATGATGTGTCGTCGCGCTGGCGGATGCACCCCGGACCACTGAACTGTCTGGTAACCCGAGCATCAGCCCACCAGTTTCGTTGAGCAGTATGCGCCCACTGCGAAGCTCCAAGTCATGCCAGAGTTCGTATGCGCGCTGAACCAACGGTACATAGATGGGGTCTTCAAAGTAGGCTTCACGGATAACGCGCGTTTCACCGTGAGATGAGGCTCGCGAGTGCGGCGGCGCGAAAGCGTCGAAGCCGACCACGCGCTGGCCGCGACGCGAGAGTTCGAAAACAGAAGAACTCCCCATCGCGCCAAGACCCACGATCGCGACGTCATAGATCACGCTTAAGTGAATTCTCTGCGAGTTTGACGTTGATCGTCGGATCGCGTTGCGCGATTATAGGCGCGCTTCCGATGCTGGCGTTGCAGGCCAATCAGGCAGAATCGCTTCGAGTCCCGGCAGAATCGGCTAATTGGCAGCTCGCCGTCCTGGCCGGCGTCCTGTTATTGAGTCTCTACCTTATTGTCGTGGTCCCCTGGATTCTCACGTTCCTCCGGAGACGACGGCTCGAGCAAACATCCTCGATCCCCCCGGGATATCCATATCCCCCAGGATCTGGCACCCCGCCAGATCCGGGACTTGGGCCAGCACTCTGGTCGATGGCTGCGCTGGTGCTCATCGTGGGCATCACCTTGGGCTTCTTCCTGGGCGCCTGGGTCGAGCGAACGACTGTCGTGCCCGGCGGGCCGAGTATTCCTGCGTCGGGCTCGTTGCTTCGCGGTGTCTTCTTCGGAGTGCTGACGAGCATCCTGCTTGGTCTTTTCATCAACGAAAGCCTCCGCGAAGAACGCCCCCGCATCGATACTCATTGGGGTGGCTTCGGCGGCGGTCTTGGCGGGTGGACGATCTCGCGATCGCTTGTTTATCTGTGCGGCGCGGTCCTCTTTGGCGCACTGACGGCACTGACGTCCTACCCGATGTCGTCGGTCCAGCAACAATCGCCGACAACGCCTTCGTCCCGTCAGTCGCAGCCGTCTGTCGGTGACAAAACGGCGTCAGGGGCAGCCGGCAGCGGCACGACAACCTCGAAGGAAGCACCGCCGGAAGGGACACCTGGACAGTCGCAAACAGGGAAGTAGCGTTCCATGGCGATCCGCATTACGACCTCCCCCGAACCTCTCAGTCGCAACTCATTCCGAACGGGGCCAGTCGTCATCGCGTCGGATGCCTCCCGGCTACTCACCCAGGAACTGAGACGTTATTGCGCGGGCGACGTCAACGGACGATCGTTTCTCATTTCCGGGCATCGCGGCGCCGGAAAGACCACTCTTGTGAGCGGCGCCTTCATGACGGCGCTCCTCGAAAGTGAAAGAAACCCCCAGCAGATGCTGCGGCCGCTCTTTGTGCCGCTGCACGGACCGAATCTGCTGCCGGATCCGCGCCGTGCCCGGCTGGCTCAGTCGTCCCGGGGAGCCACAATCGACGACAAGAGCGACGACAAGAACAAAGTCGAAGGCGCCAGGCAACGCGGAAGTGGCGACGCCGCTTCAACGAAGACGGAACCGTCGGCACGCGCTCTTGCTCGTGATGACAGCGATCCTGAAATGCAGGCAGCGCTGGTCCAGATCACGTTGTCCCTCCATCGGGCGGTCTGCCGGGAGATAGTCGAGCACTATCGCAACCGCCTTATCCGCCGTCAGGACTATCGAGATAGCGACCGCCAGCCCGTCTTCGACGCGAGCTACGAGCTCGCCGCTCAACTCGAGCTCGAGCTGTATCAATGGCCGACCGCCATGAGGCTGCGGGAATTCTGGGAGCGCGCGGGTGTGCTTCGCACCGGCGTCCTGCGCTACGAAGGAGGACCCGATCAAGGTCTTCAGGAACTGGTGGCTCTCGCCGCAGTGTGCGACAGCTATCGTCGCATTTCTGGGACTCTCAGCCAGACCGAAAAGGGGTCCGAGTCGGGGAGTCAGACCGCGACAGCCTCAATCGATGTCAATGCGGGCGGCAAGGATTTCTTCGGTCCCTTGATCTCGCTACTGACGGGGGGCGCCGTCGGGACTGGGCTGTCGGTGGCTGGCCTCCCCGCGACCGCGGCCACGTTCGCGGGGGCGATCGGTGCGCTCGCGTCGGCGTTGACCCTCAAAGGCTCCGCGTCGCGAACGCGGACGCGCTCGCGATCGCGGGAAGACAATTTTCTGTTCGACCTTTCCGTCGCGACACTCGATCGGGTCCTGCCGGTCCTGGTGCAGTCGCTGCTCCGGTGCGGCCTCGCCCCGATTTTCGTTGTCGATGAGCTCGACAAAGTGGTCGGTCTTCAAGACCGAATGGTCGGGATGGTGCACCATCTGAAGAAGCTCGTCGCCGAGAGCGCCTTTTTCTGCTTTCTCACCGACCGGCTGTACTTCGAGCAGCTCCGTGTGTTGAATCAGAACGAAGCGTTCCCATCCGAGTACACGTACTTCACGCATCGGGTCTTCGTCGTGTTCCGTGCGTCCGACATGCACAAGTATCTTTTCGACCACGTGCTGGACGGGCAATCACTCAATCGTCGGCCGGGAAGCAGTCTGCCGGGCGCCACTCCAGGGTCACCGTCGACCAGCACTCAGCAGGATGACGTCGATCGCGAGTTACTGCCGTACATGGTGCTCCATCGAGCGCGCATGCATCCGATCGACGTGCTGCGCGAGATCGCGCTGCTCCGAGACGAGGAGGGCAGCGTACCTCCCGCGCGGGTGCGTTCGTCGGCATCCGGATTCGACCTGCTGATTCAGCTCGCCATCGAAACCGTCATGAGGGGGCCGAAGTTCGCCGATGAGCTCGATCGCGAGCCCGCGTTCTATCGGGTCGCGTACGACGCCATGTACTACCTGTCGAGGCTCTGGGAGGATGCGAAGACCGTCGATGTGCGCGATGAGAATCGGGACGCGTTCGACAAGTACCTCGACGATCGAGTGGGGCGTGACACCGGGGAAGTGACACGGGCGGACACAACCTCGACCTGGTTTCAATCCTCGTCCTCCGATCCGAAGGGCGGCCGCCTGAGAATTCCAGACCAGCAGAAGCGGTTTCTCTTCGAGCGCGTCCAGGAGCTCGCGTCGTTGCTCGCCTACCCGGACGTGTTCAAGGGCTATCTGAACCCGGCCATCGTGGCGGTGCCTGTTCTCGACAGGGCGTCTGATCTGCTACGCCTCGATCCGCCGCTGCTCGAAATCACGAGCGAGCGGGTCTTCGAATGGTGTTACGACCCGGCGGGCAAGAGGCTTCGCCCTTCGAAGGGCGGCGACCGAAACCATCTGTGGAAGCAGGATGCCGAGCAGATTGAGAGCCTCGACAAGGAAATCCGGGCCGTTCTCGGTCCAACGATCGGGCTGGTGGCACTGTCGACCCAATATGGCGTCCTGCCGACGTCGCCCCCATGGACGGCCGTTGATCAGGCGCTGGTGCGGCTCAAGAAGTTCAGGGACCTCGAGTATCTGGAGCGTGAGGAAGACCATCGAAACGTGGGCGGTTACGCGATGATGCTCGAGCGAAACGCTGTGACAATCGGGCGATCGCTGCAGTGCGTGGCGGCACTCAGCGCCGTTGGTGATCACCCCGCTCCGCCCGGCCAGTACGTCGCTGCGCTGGGAATCGTCTCGGAGTGGTATCGATTGAGGTTCAAGCTTGAAGAGCAAGTATCGGCCGCCGTGTCATCCTGCTGGTCGCAACTGGCCGAGCGATACCGTCTGACAAGTGCGGATGCTGCACCATTCGACAAGGTAGACAAGTTACTTGACGGAGCGGCTCTGTCGAAGACGCTGTCCCTTGAGCAGATCGTGAAGGAAATGAAGGCTCGGCCGACAGACGTGTTGGCGCAAGTCGATCTGGCCTGGGAATCGGTAGCCAAACGAGTGAGCGGGCAAGGTGTGTCTGAACCCGATCTCTCCGAGCTGATCTGCGCTGCCTTCGCGAGTCTCGGGCCGGCAAAATATTCTTCGTTTGTGACACCGTTGACAGTGGCGGAGTGGAGCACTGTGTTTGAGGAAAGCCTCCGGGACGTCGATAACTCGCCTTCGTTTGTAGTGCCCACGTGGTTTGCCCCGATAGCGCTGGCCCGCCTCGGATTTCAACCAGCGTCGTCGCGCGTCACGTTCACGGCACCCCTTGCCGAGCAGACAGCGTTTTCGGTGAGGAAGCCGTCGAAGGCACCGAAAGGGCTGCAAACCGTGATGCTCGGTCAGCCGTCGGAGGTCGCGTCGTTGATTGTGAAGGCCGACGGCCAGTCGCTCGTGGATCGGCTGCCCTCGACGCGTTCGATTGCCGCTGTCGTGTTGACGCAGAAACAGCTGGAACAGCGCGCTCTTCGAGGCTACTTGGAGAAAGTTCAAGCGGCCATGCGGACGCCCCTCTTTCAGCAGCTTGTCATCGAGATGCCGGCCGATCCGAAGAAGGTCGAAGAGCTGGCGGCCGCGTTCCTCATCCCCCCGTCGACTGGTCCCCAACCGACGGCCGGTCGAACGATATTCCTATACTCCTCCACGCCGCCCGAGGGATCACCGGCCCCACAGCTCATCGCGCCGACGAGCCTCGACCAGATATTACCTGCGACAGCAGCCTGAGCCTTGAGGAGTATCTATGTTGACCATTGGTGACTCCCTCGACATTGTCATCAACTGCATCTTCGATTTGAACAACCGCGACGTCGGTCCCGACGATCGTCTGAAGAACGTCGGATTTCCCGATCCTGACTCGGTGAGCGTCTTGTGTGACGAGATCAGCACGAGTCAGGCGAGCGGTGTCAAAGCCCCACAGTACGGCCACACGATCGATCGGGCGGCCTTGAATGCCGTCGCACCTGGTCAGCAGGTGAGAGCAGTGGCCGATCTGGTGCGCTCGAATGCCGCGCCGGCATAGGGCGCCGATGCGTCGCCTTCTTGCATTCGTCGCCGTTCTTTGGGTTGTTCCGGCTTCTGCGTCAGCCCAGGATCCACCAACAATCAGCAGCGTTCTGGCAATGCAGCAGGCGCCGGGCGCAGGCACTGACCGGATCGAGGTGGAATTCGACCGCGAGTTCGGCACGGAACCGGTCGTGTCGAGTGCCGAGAACAAAACACACTATCGACTGGTCGATGTCGGGGTTCAACCAGTTCAAGAGCTGTCGATTGACAGTGCGACTGTTCGAGTAGCGGGGAGGCGCGGGCAAAAGGGTCGTTCCTCGCTCGTGGTCCTCCGGCTTCTTGGGCGCCTCGAAGAAAGTCCGGAAGGTCGATACGTGCTCGTCGTTTCAGGCGTGCAGTTCGCCAGCGGCACGGTTCAAGGCTGGTCGGGGACGGTGCCTTTCGGATCATCGAACGCCGCACCGGACTCAACGGTCAGGAGGGTCTGGGACGGAGCCGACGATCGTGATTCCTCCGACATCTACTTCGCAGGTGAAGCCGGTCGATCAGCTGGGGTCGACTTCTTTGGGGCACTGGATCTCAAGGCTCAATATCCTATCGGATACACGGAGTGGGGCGGCCGGATCCACACATTCTCGCCCTCCTTCGATCTTCGAGCGAGCTCGAATCCAGACGCTGATCCAGACAGTGCGAACATCAGTTTGCGCTGGAGATGGAACCCGCTGACCGGCGTGGGTCGAATTCTCGCGTTGGGGTGGACGAACAGTGCTGGCTTGGAGAGCGCGAAGGACTTCGACACGTCTAACTTCCTGTGGTCCACTCAGGCCTTGCTGGTTTCCGACACATGGCAGAGCAGCCACACAATCTTCTACGTTCGCCCGTTTCTTGGCTTCGAGGCGGGAAAATCGCTCTCGAGACCAGACGGGGCTCCAGAGCGAGGTGCGGTCGCGCGAACAACCGTTGGCTCAGTTGCCGTGCTCAAAATCAGCGTCCTCAAGGGCGTCTCCCTCGAAGCCTCTTACGAGCGAAAGCAACTGCACAAGGATGAGCCGCTCGACGGATCAACATTGAGCAAAGGCGGTCGAAGCTGGTTCGAGGCAAAGCTCAACTTCGCGTTCACGAAATTCTGGGGAGCGTTTATCGGCTTCGAGGACGGGCGAAGGGCCCCTGTGTTCAATGACGTCAAGGAGCGCCTTCGATTCGGATTCTCGTACCGGGCGCGCGTCATGTTGAAATGACGCTGCCGGCAGCGAGGACGTCAGCACACCTGGACCGACTCATCGCGCGTGCAGCGTGCGAGGCGTCTCACGTGGCGGTCTTTGAAAGCGGACTGCCGCTTGCCGTCGTAGCACGAGGCACGAAGCCGCTGCGCCCAGCGAGAGGAAGCCGAGTCCTAAAAGGGCCCCGCTCGTACTACCCGTCGTATCTGTGAGCAGCCCCACCACATACGGTCCCACGAAGCCGCCCAGGTGGCCCAGAGAACCCACGAGGGCGATGCCCGCAGCCGCGGCGGTCCCGCGCAGAAGCGCGGTGGGCAGGCACCAGAACGGTGGGTAAAAACCGTAGACGCCGACCGGCACGAGCGCGAGGCCCGCGACGCGTGCCAGCGGATGCGGCAGAAGCGCAGCGCACACGCACCCGACCGCTGCCAGGACAGCGCACGCGCCGGCGTGGAAGTAACGCTCCCCCGTGCGGTCGGAGATCGCTCCGACGGCGAGCATCATGCCTGCCGCCACGCAGGCGATTCCCCCGGTGATGAGCCCCGTCGTCGTGTTGCTCGCCCCGAGCGCGTCACGGATCATCGTCGGCGCCCAGAAGGTGTAGCCGTACTGGGTCGTGATGATGAGGAAGTACGGCAGCGACGCCAGCCACAGCATCGGAAGCATCAGAGCGCGCAGTGCCGGGACCTCGTGCGGTGTGGGCGATTCGTCGGCGTCGCGCCGCAAGCGTGCCGTAAGCCAGTCGCGCTGCTCGACGGAGAGCCAGCGCGAGCCAGCGGGGTGGTCGGGGAGGAAGGCGAGCACCGCGAAGCCGAGAAGCACCGGCGGAATGCCTTCCAGGAGGAAGAGCCACTGCCATCCGGCGAGTCCCCGAACGCCGTCGAGTTCGAGCAGCCACGCGCTCAAGGGGTTACCGATTGCTGCGGAAAGCGGAATGGCGATCAGGAAGCGAGACAACGCCGACGCGCGCTGTGCCGCCGGAAACCAGCCACTCAGGTAGTAGACGATCCCAGGGAAGAAGCCCGCCTCCGCAACCCCGAGGAGGAAGCGCAAGCTGTAGAACTGGATTGGTGTACGCACGAACATCATCGCCGCGGCCACCAGCCCCCAGCTGATCATGATGCGAGAGATCCAGAAACGCGCCCCCACGCGCGCGAGCACGAGATTGCTCGGCACCTCGAAGAGCGCGTAGCCGAGGGAGAAGATCCCCGCACCGAAGCCGTAGGCGGTCGCGCTGAAGTGCAGGTCGCGATTCATTTGCAACGCTGCAATCGCGACGTTCGTCCGGTCAAGAAAGTTGAAGATGTAGATGAGGAAGAGGAACGGCAGGAGTCGAAGACTCACCCGCCGCATGGTCGTCCGCGCGAGGTCCGTGTCGTCCTGGTCGATTCCCACGCTCGAAGAGGCCGGGATTGTGGTCGAGGAGGACATTGCGCGGACTCGCTCCGAGGCCTCGGGCGTAACGCTTTGAGAAGTTCCGACCGAAGATCCCGTTACTGCGGCGCTGCCTCGACGGGACGATGAGTCGCTTCGGGCTTCGGATACCCGTTGTGGTAAATCGACTGGTAGCGGACCTGAAGGCCGTTCTCATCCAGCCATCCGACGTTCTGATTGAACCAGTCCGGCGGCGGCATGCCCGCCGGCACAGTGCCGTCGATGATGTACAGCTTGTTCTCGTGCATGTAGATCGCCGCGGCGGTCTGCGACTTGTCGGCGTTGACAAAGTTCAGCAGCGTGCCTTCGACGGCATCCATCGTCGCCCACCCCATGAACTTGAGGTCAGGTTTCTTCAGCAGGAACAGCGAGGTCGCGTAGATCGTCGCGCCCCAGGTATCGGCCTTCCAATATCCGGCACCCGTTGACCCGCTCGGTGCGGGATTACCGATGCACGGCTCGGCGCCCGCTGGACAGTGCTTCGCGCGCTCCTCGCCCATCGCCCGAATGCCGCTATAGTCGACGACCGTGACCTTGTAGTGCCCCTTCGCGGCACCCACTGCGTCCGCCTCGTAGATCCGTGCGGGCAGACTGTAGCCGTACTGCGACTTGAAGGTGGTCTCGGTCACCTTCGGCTGCGTGGGGAATTCAATCGTGAAGCGATCGTCCTTGCTCACGTACATCACGTACTCCTGCGCGAACGCGGAGCCGGACATCGCGAAGACGAGCGCGGTTGCGACGACTGGTACTAGGCGCATGCTGTCACCCCTCTGATGGGCGCGAATGGTATCAGAGACGGGCCTCGTCGAGGTTGCTATTCCACGGCACTTTCTTCGTGCCTACGCGATGAGGGCACCAATCGCCAAGCAGCAATGTACTGATGTCGACTAGCGCACCGCAGTCTTACGGTACCGCTCGCCACGTCCCGTCGGCTTGGATGCTCGTGCCATGCGGAAGCCGGTACAACTGTGTGAGGAGGTCGATCTCCCGTTGTGATGCCGTTATTGAGCCTCCTGAGGCATCCATAAGGCCGCCACCTGGCATATGGCCGAAGATGCCGATGGTGTGTCCGAACTCGTGTCTGAAGAGATAGGACGGGGCAACGCAGTTTGCACTCGTCGTAAGAATCCTGACTACTCCGAGGCGTGCCTGGTTATTCGGATATGTGCGATAGACCAATCCGGATCCTCCGGAGGTGTTCAACTCGTCGGCCCCAGCAGCGCGCACTGTGATTCTCCGCTCCGCGTCAGCGGTCACGAGGACGAAAGACAGGCCAGCCACCGACTGCCAGTAGCTCATGGCTTCGGTCACGCATGTTCCCGTTATGGATGGAGCAACATAGACGGGAATCGGGAGCTCCCATCTCGTAATGATGCCCTGGAGCCGCTCTATGAGGCCTTCGAGGGGGATGGAAAAGCCGGCATTGACACTCTGGTTGTACGTGATGATGTCCGCGGCTGTACTCAGATTGCCGATTCGGCCCGATGTCTCCGCACTTGGTGGTGGAACCGGAAGCGTCGGGATCGGCTGACTCGGAGAGCTCGGTGTCTGGCTGCCGCTTCCCTGTGCACCGCAGCCACCCGCCAGCACCATGGCCAGACCAACCAGTAGTTGAGCGATTCCGGACGGCCGCATCGGGTACTCCGTCGCACGGACAGTTGGGCGCGTCGGCTATGACCAGCCGAGCTCCTTCATCGCCATGCCGGCATGCCAGATCTTCGTCATGTGGGCGATCTTCTCACCCTCGAACTGCATGACATAGACGTAGTCGGTGCTCGTGCGGCGCCCGGTCGGGGGAACCGGTCCGCCGGGGCCGGTGTGCGTGCCTTGGAAGACGCCGTAGGCGGTCACGTTGTTTCGCGTCACATCGGTGGCGAACGATTTGACCTCGTAGCGCCCGTCCGGCAGGACCGACATGAGGCCTTTCATCCAGTCTGTGTACTGCGCGAGCGTCTTTACTTCGAGCAGCGGCTCGGCCTGAGCGCAAAAGGTGGCGTTGGGCGTGCAAAAGGCGCTGCAGCCGCTCCATCCCTTACCCGTCTCGCAGGCGGCAAAGAACGCTTCGGCGACGCTTGTGATCGATGCCATGTGAACATCTCCTGTTTGATGCCGAGTGCTTCGAGCTTCTTCGAATCCTGTCTGGCTAAGGTGCCGCTTCAGCTGCGGCGGCTCATCATTGCGTAGGCCGCCGTCGGCTGCAAGCAGGGAGGCGCTGCGCCCACCGCTTGAACTCTCCTTCGGTCGATGGTCTCATGCCGCCACTTTGTCACTCCACACTTGGCGACCCATCAAGGGCTATCGGAATGGCTTGCCGCGTGACAAGGCGCTCAGGAATGTCGCGACCCCTTCGCGCCACCAGCGCCGTCGCCGCCAGATCGCCCGTGACATTCATGACGGTGGAAAACGTGTCTGGAATGGCATCGGCGGCAATGAGCAGTCCGACCCCCTCGGCCGGAAGCCCGACCGCGAGAAGCAAGGGCGTCAACATGATGAAGGCGCCACGAGGAACGCCCGGCGAGGCGAAGCCGAGAAAGACGGCTGCGAAGGCGATCGTCGCGAGTTGCGCGGCGTGCAACGGGACGTTGTAGAACCATCCGACGAACAGCGCACCCATGGTCCACGAGACAGGTCCGGCGATGTGGAACATCGCGGTCGCCAGAGGCAGGACGAAGCCGGTCACGTGCACGGGAAGGGCGAGCCTCGTCTCCGCCGCCTCCACGAGGGCTGGCAGGGACGCGACCGATGAACTCGAACTGAAGGCGATGAGCTGAGCCGGAAAGGCCGCCTTCGCGAAACTCGCCATCGGAATCCCCCCGACCAGGGACACCACCGGATAGAGAAGTGCGGTACACACAAGCGACGCGCCCGAATACGCGACGATGTAGAACCCAATCGCTCCGACAAGCGCGGCGCCGGCATGAGCCGCGAGCGGCAGTACGAGCGCAAGCACGCCAACGGGCGCAAGCCAGATGACGCCGCGCACCAGGGTCATCATGGCCTCCCCCATGGCGCGAAAGAACGCCACCAGCGTCACGCGTGTTGCGTCCGAGCTCCGCGCAATCGCCAACGCCAACAGCAGGACAAACAGGATGAACGGCACCATGTCGCCATTGACCGCAGCGGCGATCGGGTTCGACGGAAGAAGCGACCCAAACCACGATGCGAATGACTGCGCCTGTTCACCGCTGGCCAGTGCGCGTCCCGCTTCGGCCGCGCCTGGCGGCAGCACCGGCCGTGCGCCATCTGGGAGGAGTGCAAAGATTGAGGGAGCGAGAGGCACAATGACCACCGCCATCCCCCCCAACAGGAGGACGAACGTCGCCAGTGTGTGCGCCCCGATTCGTCCGAGCGCCTTCACGTCTGTCGCCGAGGCGATGCCGGTGATGATGAGCGAGAGAATCAACGGAATGACCGTCATCCGGATGGCATTGACCCAGAGCGTGCCGACAGGGGCAACGCTGTCAGCCAGTCGCAGCCCTGAACTGCTTCCGGTCGACGCGATGGCCGCTCCCGCACCGATTGCGGCTCCGAGTGCGACGAGAACCCGGGTGCTTTCTTTCATTCACGCAGTCTCCATGTGCTCGGCGTGATCGCGACATCGCGATCGAGATTTGTGTTGCAGGCCCTGTCGACGGAGTCATGCGGCCTTCGTCGATCTGCCGTGACTTCGTAGACGCCGAGGCGGGCGCCGGGTGTGATGGCCAAACGCTGCGTGATCATACGGGCAGGCGACGGCGCGGAACGGATTATTCCCGTGGCCGCGTTCGCGCAGGAAGCGACCGTCAACGGCACCGTGACGGACGCCTGTCGGAGGACCTTAGCTTGTCTTCGGTGAAGTCGAGGCTGAGCGTCGAAGGCTGTCGGAGCTTGCCTACTGGCATTGGCCGCCCGCGCTTACGCCTCGCCGGCAGTGGAACCGCCGCTCGACGCCTTCGACCTTCCACGTGTCGCCAGTGCGTCGCATCGACACGCGAAAGTCGCGTCCGGCAACCGCGTCGTCCATCAGGCCCCACTGCAGTACAACGCCGGTGGCCACGCCGCTGTCGTCGACCAGCACCCGTGTTGTCTGCTCCCACACGGCATCGCCGAGAATATCGCCCCAGTGTTGAGACGTAATGACGTCCATCAGCAATGCCCCGGGGCTAGAGGCCTGGCCTGCCTCGATCTCGCCTGGGAGCGGCGTCCACGCGGTCGTGGCCGGGGTGTATCCCGTCGTCACTGGAGTCCGCCGCTTGAGTAGAGCCATTTCGGGCTGTACGTCGAGCGCCTCCCGTGACCATGCGTCCGATGGCGGCGACGCCTCGCCGGTCGTCGGCGCGGGTGGGCCAGCGCTCTGCTCGGACGAGCGGGCGCACGCGAGCAGGCTCGCTGCCATCAGACAGACGATCGAAAGGATTCTCACCGCCGATTACCCCGCGTTATCGGAGGCAAGATGGTCGCCACCATGGCGAGAGATCATCAGGTCCTGCACTTCCTGCACGACTTCCAGTTTCCGCACGTTCTTGCCGGGGCAGAGGTGCGTCGTTAGCGGGTCTTCGCGGTGCAGCTTCATGCCCTGCGGATCGAGGCCCAGGATGGCGCACAGCGTGGCCAGCGCGGCGACGGCGTTGTTGCGGACCTGGAGTCCACGCCCGCTGGCGAACTCCCGCTTCGTAATTGCCCAGCATCTCGATGCCAAGGGCGATCTTGTTCCACGACGGCGAGTGAATGCCAGAGACGGTCAAGGGCGTGAAGCACCAGATCTTGGAGTCGTCCACGAACAGGTGGGGGCCAGCGCTCCAATTCTGACCACGATAGTAGGCCTCGAGATTGGTTATGTGCTCGCGGGTCAGGCCCTGCGGCCGCTGCGCGAGCGAGGGATTGGCGGTGTTGTGCAGCACGATGAACGAGGGACGCCACGCGTCCCATTTGAGCGTGTGGCAGTACTGATCGAACTCTGTCGAGGTGAAGCTCTGTCCCACAATCGGTTTCCAGGCCATGACGTCTCCTTCACGACGGTTGCGCCTTCCGACGCACGCGCGGCGCGTGGCGTCAGGCGTTCAGGACCAACAGCCGTGTACTTGGGTGACAACTCAGCATCCTGAGGCCTTCAGCATATAGCCGGATCAAGGGGCCCTGCGAGGGTGCAGGATGGAAGTTGGCGCCTTGAGAAGGTGTTTCGGTCGGGCACTTCTCACGTTAACGAACAAGGAGGGTCGCACGCGACAGCCCTCGGGCCCGCTGTCCAAGGCGGGCGAGTGACCGAGGCGGCGAACGGGTGCATCGTCTGTGTCAGATAACCGAAGCTGGTGGCCGGAATCGACAGTATTGATTGGTGAGTTGCCCCTGCGAGTCACTCGACACACCCGAAGGAGATACCGATGGCAGCGAACGTGACCGACTTCATGACGGCCCTGATATACGGCGACATGGGTAGCGCGGAACTCGGCGCTGCCGCGCCGGCACTGCCTCCAGGGCAACTAAACCACCTGCGCTGGACAATCGCGAACACGCCCAACGCGCCGGCAACGCCCGTAACGGGCACGCAGTTCCTGGTGCATCACCTCGACTACATGCTCCAACGCTACGAGGCCTGGCGCAGCAAGTACTTTCTCCCGCCTCTCAAGCCGTGGGACGGCCAGGACGTGTTCCCGGACAATATGGGCAGCTCGCCAGTCGGCCCCCCTTTACCTGGCAACCTGAACGGAAGTCCTTTCCCCGCGGGCACCACGCTGAATAGTCTCGGCACAGACGTCCGCAACTACTACAACGCGCTGCGTCACTTCAGCAATGCCGGCGGTGACGCCACCGAGCTCAATCAGGACGAGATCAAGGCCCCGTTCAGCTACCGCTACTGGACGTTCATGAAGTGGGTGAGCGACCTCAGAAAGCGGCTGACGTTTGTCCCGGTCCTCCCCGTGTACACCGTCTACGACAAGGACGGGACGATCCTCAGCGACAAGGACTTCACCGACGTTTTTCACCAGGTCCACCACGTATGGCATCCGAACGGCGTCGGCACGGGCTGGACGACCCCGACGCCGTATTTCAGCACCAGCGTCGGCCAGCACCGGCGGAAGAAGGAGATCAGTCGCACGCAGGTCGGCGCCGAGTTTTTCACCTTCCACCGTGATCATCTGGAGATTTTCGACCGCTGGCTGGCGCGCACCGGGCAGATCGCTACGCCGTCGCTCAACACCTGCGCCCATGACACGGCGGCCACCGGTTTTCCACCGGCAGGGGTAGAGGCTGACGGATCGGGCTTTCCGCACGTGGAATGGAACGTGAGCGCGACCAATCCACCCGTGGAGCTGAACCCGACCCACACGACCTACTGGAACGGCGCGCTGTCGGAGTTCACCAATCTCGGCTTGATGGGCCAGCGTTTCGCGACCGACAACAATCCATTCGCAGCCATTTCCGTCGCCGGAACCTCGGACTCCGGCTACCACGGCACCGGCCACGTGCGGAACGGCGACCTCATCGAGCCGGTCACGAACAATCATGTGCCTCGCTTTTTCGGCTGGCATGGTTTCATCGACGACTTGTGGACGAAGCGGCGTCCTGATTTCGCCAAA
>Ga0114129_10007629_pt1 | contig 15395 bp, 15 predicted proteins | sample RhiMetdeltSRZDD1_FD_80071 | JGI IMG/M metagenome (GOLD analysis project Ga0114129, IMG submission 80071) | Populus rhizosphere microbial communities from Tennessee, USA - Rhizosphere MetaG P. deltoides SRZDD1 (version 2) (version 2) | ecosystem: Host-associated > Plants > Roots > Rhizosphere >...
GGTCGGCGCGCGGGCGTACCTGCTGAAGAATCTCCTCCACAAGGAGCTGCTCGAAACGATCCGCGCGGTTCACGCCGGAAGGAAGACGCTTTCGGCCGAGGCCTCGTTCGAGCTCGCCGAGCATGCCACCGACGACGCCCTGACGCCCGGCGAAATCGAGGTCCTCCGCTTGATTGCCGCGGGGAACGCCAACAAGCAGATTGCCGCGCACCTCTCGATCACGGAAGAGACCGTCAAGGGGCGCGTGAAGAACATCCTGTCCAAGCTGGGCGCTAACGACCGCACGCACGCGGCGATGATTGCCGTCAAGCGCGGCATCATCCAATCCTAGAGACTCGAAAGAGTCGCATCCGCTACCCCTTTGGGGGCTTCATCCCGATGCTTCCGTCCAGTAGCCTCGATGCGAGGCATTATTGCGGCGTCTTTTCTCGACATTCGCACACGGCTGGCCTGGCGCGGGGCTGCTGCTCCTGCGCCTGGTGGCCGGGTTGATCATGATCGCCCAGGGGCTGATGGCCCTCCGAACCGCCCCACCGGTGGAGCCAGCCGCGCTCACGATCCTGACGATGGCGGCCGGGACGCTGCTGCTGGTCGGTTTGTGGACGCCTGTCTCTGGATCGCTGGTGGCGGCTCTGGAACTCTGGAGTGCGTTCAAGCAGCCCGGCGATCCGTGGGACAACGTGCTGCTCGCCACGCTGGGGGCGGCGCTGGCGCTCGTCGGGCCGGGCGCGTGGTCGGTTGATGCCCGGCTGTTCGGGTGGAGGCGAGTGGACTTCCCGGAGCGAAAAAACGGACTCCAAAGGGGCGACGGCAGCCACGATTGAGTCTGGCCCCGACTCGATCTGGGGTTTGACGCGCGCGGTGGGCGCCTCACAATCGCCGCATGAGTACCGCAACAAAGATCCGCGTTTTCAGCGTTGACGACCACGCGATCATCCGCGAGGGTCTCGCGGCGGTCATCAACTGCCAGCCCGACATGCTGATGGTGGCGCAGGCGTCGAACGGCCGCGACGCCATTCAGCTCTATCGCCGGCATCGACCGGACGTGACGCTCATGGATCTCCGCATGCCCGACATCGGAGGTGTCGAGGCGACCATGGCGATCCGCAACGAGTTCCCCGAGGCGCGCATTGTCATGCTGACGACGTTCGAAGGCGACGTGGAGATCGCGCGCGCGCTGGCGGCGGGCGCGATGGGCTACGTCCTGAAGAGCGTCGCGCCGAAGGAGCTTCCGGACATCATCAGGCGCGTGCACGGCGGCAGGAAACACATCGCGCCGGAGATCGCGGAGCAGCTCGCCGAGCATCTCGGCGACGAGCCGTTGACCGAGCGTGAGCGGACCGTGCTCGAGCGCGTGGCCGGCGGCAATCGCAACCGCGACATCGGCGAGCAGCTGTTCATCTCCGAAGAGACCGTCAAGGTCCACATCAAGCACATCATGGAAAAGCTCGGCGCCAGCGACCGCACACAGGCGATGGCGATTGCCATCCGCCGCGGAATCATTCAGCTCTAAAGGACCCTCCACGCGGCGGATACCACGAGCGTGGTATCCGCACCTTCCATTCCGGCTGTAGTGAAAAAGCACTCGATGTCGTGATGTTCCGGTCGCGGCGATCGAGGACGATGTCGTTCGTGACGCGTGACCGCAGAGAGCCCTGAAAGGAGCTCGTATGGAGAGCACAGCCGGAACGACAACGATCACCGGACACGAGCAGCAGCAGATCGACCGCGCGAACGCTTCGGGTCTCCAGCCCGTCATGTTCGTGCACGGTCTCTGGCTGCTCCCCAACAGCTGGGAGCGCTGGGCCGCATTCTTCGAGGAGGCCGGCTACGTGGGGCTGGCGCCAGGATGGCCTGACGATCCATCGACGATCGCCGAAGCGAACGCCCACCCCGAGACCTTCGCGAACAAGACGGTTGGACAGATCGTCGATCACATGGAAGGCATCATCCTGCAGCTCGATCGCAAGCCCGCGCTGATTGGCCATTCCTTCGGCGGCATGTTCGTCCAGGTGCTCGCGGGACGCGGCGTCGCGTCGGCCACCGTGTCGATCTCGCCGGCGCCGTTCCGCGGCGTGCTGCCGCTGCCGGCCTCGGCGATCAAGTCGTCGTGGCCCGTCCTGCACAACCCCGCGAACCGGCACAGGGCCGTTCCGCTCACGTTCGAGGAGTTCCAGTTCGGGTTCGCCAACGCGGTGAGCCAGCACGAGGCGCAGGAGCTCTACGAGTCCTACGCGGTGCCCGGCGCCGGCAAGCCGTTATTCCAGGCGGCGCTCTCGAACTTCAACCCGTGGACCGAGGCGCACGTCGACAGCAAGAACCCCAACCGCGGGCCGATGCTGATCATCGCGGCGGAGGAAGACCACACGGTGCCGGTGGCCGTCTCCAGGGCGTCGTTCGACCTGCAGGAACGCAACGTCGGCGTCACCGAGCTGCTGACCATGACGGGGCGCGGGCATGCGCTCGTCGTCGATCACGGATGGCAGGACGTCGCCGAGGCGTCGCTCGCGTTCATCCGCCGCTTCATCTAGGACCGGGAGTTCTCGTTCTCGCTTTCGCATCGAGGTGTGCCATGAATGCGCTTCACCCGGACGACTTTCTCGGCAGACGCGTCACGTGGATCGACGAGGGTCGACACGCGGAGCGGGTCGTCGGCGCCTCGCCGGCCTGGCGCGACGTGCTGAAGCGCGCCACGCTGGTGGCGGCGACGGAGACCACTGCCTGCCTGTACGGCGAGTCGGGCACCGGCAAGGAAGTGGTCGCGCGGTACATTCACCGCACGTCGCCGCGCCGGCGCGGTCCGTTCGTCGCCATCAACTGCGCCGCGCTGCCGGAGCAGCTTCTCGAGTCGGAGCTCTTCGGATTCGAGCGGGGCGCCTTTACCGGCGCGCATATGGCCAAGCCCGGCCAGATCGAGCGCGCCGCCGGCGGCGTCCTCTTCCTCGACGAGATCACGGAGATGACGCCGGCCGCGCAGGCGAAGTTCCTGCGCGTGCTGCAGGAGCGCGAGTTCCTGCGCCTCGGCGGCACACGCTCGATTCGCGCGAACATCCGCGTCGTCGTGGCAACCAATCGCGACCTGCGCGACGCGGTCGCGCGCGGCCGGTTCCGCGCCGACCTCTACTACCGCGTGAACGTCTTCGACATCCGGATTCCCCCGCTGCGCGACAGGCGCGCCGACATCCCGCTGCTCGCCGCCAGCTTCCTCAGCGAGTTCGGCATGGCGTCAGACAGCCCGCCGGCGGAGCTGACGCCGGAGGCGATCGATGCGCTGCGCAACTACGATTGGCCCGGTAATGTCAGGGAGCTGCGCAACGCGCTCGAGCGCGCGACGATTCTCTGTGAAGGTGGAGCGATTCGCGCCGAGGACCTGTCGCTCTCCGCGAATGCTCCGCAGGTCGTGGACAGCACCGATCTGGAGGTCATCGAGCGCCAGGCGATCGAGCGCGTGCTGCGAGAGGTGGACGGCAACAAGGCGCGGGCGTCGCGCAGGCTCGGCATCTCGCGGATGCAGTTGTACACGCGGTTGAAGAAGCACGGCCTCGACGCGAGCGCCTGAGGGCTGGCCGGCCGTATAGTTGGGAATCATGTCGATTCGACCCGTCAAAAAGCTCATCACCTCGAAGCCGACGCTGGAGGGTGCCGGTGTGCACCTGCGCCGCGCGTTCGGCTTCGGTGAGACGTCGGACTACGACCCGTTCCTGCTTCTCGACGACTTTCGCAATGACGTCCCGCAGGACTACCTCGCCGGCTTTCCGTGGCATCCGCATCGCGGCATCGAGACGATCACCTATGTGCTGGCGGGAACGGTGGAGCACGGCGACAGCCTCGGCAACAGTGGCGCGATCGGAGCGGGCGACATCCAGTGGATGACGGCCGGCAGCGGAATCATTCACCAGGAGATGCCGAAGGGCGATCCGACCGGCCGCATGCATGGGTTCCAGTTGTGGGCGAACCTCCCGTCGGCGCTCAAGATGACGAAGCCGCGCTATCAAGAGGTCAAGGCAACCGACATTCCGACGATCACGGACGATGACGGCACGCACGTGCGGCTCGTGTGCGGCCACTTCTGGGGAAAGACGGGGCCGGTCGAGGGGATCGCCGCCGATCCAACCTATGTTGACGTCTCGGTTCCAGCCGGCAAGCGCAAGACGCTGCAGGTCGAGACGACGCGCCATGCGTTCGCCTACGTATTCGACGGATCGGGAACCTTCTGCAACGCGTCGGAGCCGCTCGCCGTACCGACCGAAAATACCGGATGGTGGCCGCATACGACGCCGCGGCCGGACGTCGACAATCGCTCGCTCATCCTGTTCGATCGTGGTGATGAAGTCGTCGTGCAGGCCGGCGAGAACGGCATTCGCTTTCTGCTGGTGTCGGGTCAACCCCTTCGCGAGCCGGTGGCGTGGTACGGGCCGATTGTCATGAACACGCAAGCCGAGCTTCGTCAGGCGTTCGACGATCTCGAGCGCGGCACGTTTCTAAAGGATCGGTGACCTACGTCGTCTGCCGCGTGAGCTGGCGGCGGGCCTTCGCGAGGTCGCGCCGCCGCGCGGCGGTCAGCTTGGGCAGCGACAGGTCGAGTTGTTCCAGCGTGTTCACGAGAATGTCGGTGACGAGCGCCTGCACGAACCATTTGTGATCGGCGGGCACCACGTACCACGGCGCGTGAGGATGACTGGTGGCCGCGAGCGCGTCGGCGTAGGCGTCGTGGTAGGCCTTCCACTGCGCACGCTCGACCAGGTCGGCCGTTGAGAACTTCCAGTTCTTGAGCGGGTCGTCGAGCCGCTCCAGAAGGCGGCGCGCCTGTTCCTGCTTCGAGACGTGCAGGTAGAACTTCCGGACGATCGTTCCGTTCCGCCACAGGTGCCGCTCGAAGGCGTTGATGTCCTCGAACCGTTCCTGCCAGATCTTCCCGGTGACGCGCTCGGGCGGAAGCTTCTGCGCGTCGAGCAGCGCCGGGTGAATCCGGACGACGAGAACGTCTTCGTAGTACGAGCGATTGAAGATGCCGATGCGGCCGCGCTCGGGCAATACCTTGACCGCGCGCCAGAGGTAGTCGTGATCGAGCTCCTCGGCCGAGGGCTCCTTGAACGCGTGCACGTCGGTCGCCTGGGGACTGACGCCGGACATCACGTGCCGAACCGCGTGATCCTTCCCGGCGGCGTCCATCCCCTGGAAGATGACGAGCAGTGCGTAGCGATCCTGCGCGTACAGCTTTTCCTGCAGCGTCCCGAGACGCGCCATCCCTTTCTGCAGGCGCGTCAGCGCGGCGTCCTTGCTGGCAAAGGGCGCAGTGGCGCCGGGAGCGTGCCGGCGAAGAGCGTGGTGATCACCTGGCCGGACGCGGAATCGATCAGGATTCATGCGCCAGTGTAATCACGAACGAAGGCCGAGGATCTCCGCACTTCCCTCGATCCCCTCGAGGTCCGCCATCAGCCCTTTGTCCGAGAGATCGAGCTTGTGCGAACGCTCCCAATCCTGGCGCGCGATCGCGTCGAGCCGCCTCACGACGTCGCGATCGTACACCTCGATGGCCAGCTCGCGGCGGCCGTCAAGACTTCCCGGGGCGAAGTTGATCGAGCCGACGATCGCGGCCGCGCCATCGGCCAGCATCATCTTCGCGTGCAGCTTCAGGTGCTTCAGCGTGTGGGTCTTGATGCCGACGTCGTGGAGGATCCTGAGGCCGCCGACGCCCTCGACGAGCTTGGTTCGCTTGAGCGTGTGCGGCTTGCGCGCCATCACCTGGACGTGGACCCCGCGGCGCGCGGCCCGCACGAGGTGCTCGATGATCACCATGTCCTGGTACCGCTCGTTCTGCATGAACAGCCGGTGCTTCGCCTCGTCGATGAACCGGCAGATCCGCTCGCGGCCGCGTCCAGGACACCAGATCAGGTGCCGCCGGTCATGCAGATCGAACGTCCAGCGATGCCAGTCGGCCTCGAAACATTCGATCATCTCGGCCACGTCGTGGTCGCGCCTGGTGACGATCGCGTAGTCGCGCGTCTCCGTCACGTCCTCCGTGGTCCAGTTGAGCGACTTCACGATGCCGATCGATTCGTCGGCGATCATCGACTTCTCGTGCGTGAGATCGAAGGCGGGGTTCGCGTCCCTGACCTCGATGCCCGCGCGCAGCAGCGCGCGGCGGGTCCGCTCGTTGTCCTGCTCCCCGTCCCGCCGCGCCGGATTGAGCATCACGCGCACGTGCACGCCGCGCCGCCGCGCGGCGATCACCGCCTTCAGCAGATCCGGCTCGTCGAACACGAACATCTTCACGCAGAGACTGCGGACGGCGGCGTCAATCGCCTCGACAATCGGCCGCGCGGAGTCGTCCGGCATGACGATCACGTGACGGGGCATGACGCCTCCGGTTCCTGCTGGGTGCGATGAAGGTCCGCATACAGACCACCGCGAGCGATCAGCTCGTCATGCGTCCCCTGGTCCGCGACCAGACCGCCGTCGAGCACCACGATCAGGTCGGCGGCGTGGATCGTGTTCAGCCGGTGCGTGATGGTGAGGACCGTGCGGCCCTTCATCAGGCATTCGAGGCCGTCCATCACGAGCTTCTCGGATTCCGCGTCGAGCGACGCCGTCGGCTCGTCGAGGATGAGGATGGGCGGGTTCCGCACGAGCGCGCGCGCGATCCCGATCCGCTGCCGTTGACCGCCGGAGAGCCCGTTTCCGCGCTCGCCGAGCGGCGTGTCGTAGCCGCGCGGCAGCCTGGCAATGAACTCGTCCGCGTTGGCCAGTTTGGCCGCCGCGATGACTTGCGCATCGGTCGCCCCGGACCGTCCGTAGGCGATGTTGTCCCGCACGGTGCCGGGGAACAGCACCGTTTCCTGCAGCACGAACCCGATCTGCCGCCGCAGCCCTTCGACGGTGCAGTCGCGGACGTCGCGGCCGTCGATGAGGACGCGGCCGCTGGTGGGATCGTAGAAGCGCGGTATCAGGCTCGCGATCGTCGACTTGCCGCTGCCCGTCGTGCCCACCAGGCCGACGAATTGCCCCGGCGCGACGGAGAAATGGACGTCCGTGATCACCGGTGCATCGCGGCGGTACGAGAAGGCGACGTGCTCGAATGCGATGGCCCCTCTGAACGGCGCGGGTGGCTGTGCACCGGCGCGTTCAGGAACGCGCATGTCTACGTCCAGGATCGACTGGATGCGCTCGAGCGCGACGTTGGCCTGCGCGATCGAGTTGCTCATCTTCGCCAGATCCTGGACCGGCTTGAAGAACTTGCCCAGGTACGCGAGGAACACGGTCAGCGCTCCGGCCGTCATCGTGCCCGCGAGGATCAGCACCGAGCCGCGCCACAGGACCAGCGCCGTGCACACCGCCACGACAACGGCGATCACGGGCGAGAGGAGCGCCTTGATCTTCCTGGCGCGGAGTGCGGCGTCGATGGTCGCGCGCCCGGCGGCCTGCAGGCGCCCGGACTCGACCTGCTCGGCGCCGAACGCCTGCACCGTCCGCATCGACTCGAGTCCACCCTGCAGCACGGCAAGCGTATCGCTCTCGCGCGCACGGACATCGCGCGTGGCCGTCTTGACGGCCTTCTTGAACCGGGCCACGAACACCAGCAGCAGCGGCGCGGCGGCAATCACCAGCAGCGTGAAGTCCCGATTGAGCCAGAACATCACGACGAGCATGCCGACGATGGTCTCGAGATCGACGAGGATGCTGAGCGTGGACGAGGAGACAAAGTCCTGCACCGCGGACACATCGTCGGTCAGCGTGCTGATCAGAGGACCCGTCTTCTGCGTGTCGTAGTACGCAAACGACATTCGCTCGAGATGGTCGTACAGCTTCAATCGCAGGTCGTTCGCGACGCCCTGTCCCACGCTCTCCGTGTAGTAGTTGTCCACATACGAGGCGGCGCCGCCGATCGCGGCGGCAACCACCATGGCGATGGCCGCGGCCGCGGCCATCGACGGCCGGCTTGCCGCGAGCGCCGGTCCAAGGACCTTCACCAGCCATGCGGGAACCGGGTCGCCCTCGACGACGTTGTCGATGACGATCTTCAGCGGCCATGGCGCGGCGAGGCTGGCCAGCGCTTCCACCACCATCGCAGTCAGAATCACGGCGAGCTGGGCTCGATATGGCCGCGCGAGGCTTGCCACCAGAGAACGCTTCTCTCCCGGCATCGCCTCGTGAAGGGCAAACGAAGTGCCGAGCGTTCGGCATGACAACGCCCGCTATTTGAGTGACGCGTGTATGTCGCGATGCGCAGGTGTGTGGCGTCATGCATGCCGCACAGCGCGCGCCGTGATCTGGCCGTATTGCGCGTGGTCTCCCCTTTGCTCTTGCCGCGCGCGTGCGTGCGCTTGTCATTGCCATCGTGATCGCGACCGCCGGTCCGGTCTTCGCCCAGCAGACGGCGTCCGATCTGCCTCCGGGATGGGTGATGCCGAGTGGCCTCGTCGCCGAACCCGCGCTCCTGCGGAAAGCCGCGAACGCCTCCGACGGCATCGTGAAGGGCGATGCGGGCGGACGCGACGGGCTGTACCCCGACTTCGGTCACATGATTACGGGCGCGGGGTGGATCTCCGCCGGCCCCGGCTATCGGCACCACGTGGCGGACGGCCGCGTACTCGTGGACGTCTCGGCCGCGCTCTCATGGCGGTTGTACAAGGTGGCGCAGGCGCGGTTCGAGCTGCCGCGCCTGGCGCACGAGCGGCTCGTGCTCGGGGCGCAGGGACTCTATCAAGACCTCGTGCAGGTCAATTACTTCGGTATGGGAGCCGAGTCACGCGCGCCGGACCGCAGCGGCTACCGATTCAGCAGCGTCGATCTGTTTGGGTACGCAACCGCGCGCGCAACGGACCACCTGTCGGTCAGCGCGCGCGCAGGATGGATCCGTCAGCCGAGTCTCTCGACCATGACCGGGCGGCGGGCGAAGTTCCCCAACACGATCGAGCTCTTTTCCGACTCGTCGGCTCCCGGGCTCCTCGTCCAGCCGTCGTTTCTGCACGGTGATGCCGCGATAGCCGGCGACTGGCGCGACCACGCCGGCCATCCGACGCGCGGCGGGCTGTATCGAGCCGCGGCGGCGAGCTACTCGGATCGCGACACCGGAATCTACAGCTTCCAGCGCTACGAGATCGAGGCGTCGCAGTTCGTACCGTTCTTTGGCAGCAAGTTGGTGATGGCGATCCACGGCTGGGAAGTGTTCACGGATGCGTCGAGCGGCGGGATCGTTCCGTTCTACCTCCTGCCGAGCCTCGGCGGGGGGAACACGCTGCGCGGCTACTACAACTTCCGGTTTCACGATCGCCAGATGCAGTCGTTCAACGTCGAATCGCGCGTCGCGCTCTTCACGCATCTCGACGCCGCGGTGTTCGCCGACGCGGGCAAGGTCGCGCACCGCGCACGCGATCTCGACTTCACCCATCTGAAAACAGCGTGCGGCTTCGGCGTGCGCGTGCACAATGCGACCTCGACGCTCGCGCGCGTCGACATCGGTTACGGCGCGGAAGGGTGGCGGACGTCGTTCACGATGACCGACTCCTTCACGCGTTCGACCCCCTACGCGGGCGGCTCGACCGTCGTCCCATTCGTGCCGTGAACAGGCCTATTCCTCTGCAGCGTCCGTCTGCGCTCCTCGGCGCGATGATCGTCGCGGCGCTGCAGTGTTCGTGCGCAGCGAAGGTCCAGCCGACGCGTCCTGCGTACCCGGTGCAGATGTCCGAGCTCTGGGAGCGGCCCGATGATCTCGCGAACGAGGATCTGTTTCACGGACGTTGGGGCGCGCATCGGGCGCCGGATCCCGAGGTCGTCTATACGTTCGTTGAACGAAAGCAGCAGGGAACGAACCCCGGCGTGACGGCACGGGATCCATTCGGCCGGGAATGGCACATCAAGCAGCCTCCCCACAACGACCAGGGGGCCGAAGGACCGATCGAGGTGACGCTGTCACGTGTTCTGTCAGCGGTCGGCTACCACCAACCGCCGGTGTACTTCCTGGACTCGTTCGTACTCGCCGACGCGCGCGGCACGCATCGCGAGCCGGGTGGCCGCTTTCGCCTGGCGGATCCGTCGATCACGAACGCCGGGAACTGGTCATGGCAGGAGAATCCATTCGTCGGGACGCGGCCGTACCAGGGACTCCTCGTCATCCTGATGATGTTCAACGCGTCCGACATCAAGAACGACAACAACTCACTCTACGAGGTGAGGTCGCCTGACGGTGCCGTCGAGCGCTGGTATGCGGTGCGCGATCTCGGGACGGCCCTGGGAGAGACCGGGCGCCTCGCGCCGCGGCGGGGAGACCCCGGCATCTTCGAGCGGCAGCCGTTTATCACCGGCATGAAGGGCGGCTTCGTCCGGTTCAACTATCACGGCCGCCATCAGGAACTCATCGCTCGCATTTCCCCGGACGAGGTCCGGTGGGCGAGCGAGTTGCTCGGCGAGCTGGGCGATCGGCAGTGGCGCGATGCCTTTCGCGCCGGTGGCTACGACCCCGCGGTCGCGGAGCGCTTCATCGCCCGCTTGCATCAGAAGATTGCTGAAGGCCTCACGATGAGCAGCGTACGTTCGAGTAGCGCGATCGAAACGCGATGACGGCGCCGGCATCCGGATCGTACTTGTGCCGCACCACGCAGCCGGTGTCGTTCGCCAGCAGGTGAATCGAGACCGACGGCCTTTCCGAGACGGTCTTCACGTAATGGATGTCGCCGTCGGGCGGCAGCTGCGTGTAGAGGTCGCCCGCCTGGACCGTCTGCTGACTCGCGATCTTCAGCGTCGCCTTCGTTTCATCCCGTCCATCGTCGAGCCGCGTATAGGTCGTGTCGAGCTGCGCGCCGCGATAGACCAGCTCGCCGCCCTCGTCGCGATAGAGCGCGTACTGGCCGATGCCGCCGCCCATGCCGCTCTGCGTGTCCGGCCGCGCAAACTCATCCGGCAGCCACCCCTCGGCCGCGAGCCGCCGCGAGAAGGCCGGCCGCAGCGCCTCGACCCGCTGCGCGTGGCCGCGTATGCGTGAAACGGCCGGTTGGGCCGTCACGCGCGATCGATGCGGCAGGCGAAGCATCCCGGGCGCGCGAAATGAACATGAAGATAACGGGCGCGGTCGTCGGCAAGCAGCCGCGCGATCGTCCCTTCCATGTCGCGCCCGTCGACGACATCGGCGTCGATCATCAGATCGTCGCCGTCATAGGCTCTCACCGAGAGAAGACGGCTGCGAAGCAGTTCGGGGATCGTGCTCGCGGGGACCGCCACGTCAACGGCGTCTTCGCGGACGAAGATCGGACCGGATGCCCGAAATGGCGAACCATCGCGCTGGTGCTGAACCGGGAGCAGGATGACGCGTTCGCCAGGTTCGGCATCCTGGAGGGTGACGCGGCAGGGGAATCCCGGCTTCCTGTCCGCCACGTATCTCCTCGCCCCTGATTCCGCGAGCGCCTCATCGCCGAGGCCGAACAAGTGCGCGAAGCGATCGCGCGGGAGCGTCGAAATCTGAAAGTCCACGTGTTCCTCCGTTCTGCGGACCATTGTGCCGAGTCAGCAGACCGTTGGATATCCGGCGCTTGCGATCGAACTCGCCACCTTGACGAGGCCGCGTACTCCGGCCCAGAATCCGGCCTTCGCTCGCGTCGATCCTTCAGCGGGCGCCGGCCAGGCACGCCTGGGCCGAGGAGGACTCATGAACCGCTGGTTACCGATCGTTGGCGGCGTCTCGCTCAACCTGGCGCTCGGATCGCTCTACGCCTGGAGCGTGTTCGTCCTGCCGCTCGAGAAGGAATTCGGCTGGAACCGCGCACAGACGTCGTGGGTGTACACGATCGCCATCGTCTGCTTTGCGGCCACCTTCATCGCCGCGGGGAAGCTCCAGGACGCGAAGGGGCCGCGCATCTGCGCGTTCCTGGGCGCGCTGCTCGTCGGCGGCGGCTTCGCGCTCTCGAGCATGACGACCTCCGTCGCCTTCCTCTACATCGCCTTCGGGGTGATCGTCGGCGTCGGCAACGGCTTCGGCTATTCCGCCCCGACGCCGGTCGCGTCGAAGTGGTTTCCCGATAGACGCGGGCTTGCCGTCGGCCTGATGGTCGGCGGATACGGCGCCGGCTCCGCAATCATCGGGCCGCTCGCAACGAAGCTGATCCTCGCCTACGGATGGCGCGCGACGTTCCAGATCCTCGGCGCGACATTCTTCGTCATGGGATTGATCGGAACTGCGCTGCTGAAGAACCCGCCCGCCGGCTACAAGGCTCCCGCCACAGCGCCGGCCGTTGCCGCGCGAGCCCGCGCGCACGTCGACATGCGTACGCGCAGCATGATGGCCACACCGACCTTCGCCGCCTTGTGGATTGCCTACTGCCTGGGCACGACCGCAGGGCAGATGATGATCAGCCAGCTCGTGCCGTTCATGCGCTCGGTCGGCCTGACGCCCGAGGCCGCGGCGTTTGCCATCACGATTGCGGCGTTTGGCAATGCCGGCGGCCGCATTCTCTCTGGCGCGCTCTCCGATTCGCTCGGCCGGCTGACGACGCTGAAGGTGATGGTGGTCGGTTCGCTGCTCGTCATGTCCGCGCTTGGAGTGGGGATCAGTCAGATCCTCGCGCTGTACGCGCTCGTCGCCGCCGGCTACTGGTGCTATGGCACCCAGCTGTCGGTCTTTGCATCGACGACGGCAGATTTCTACGGCACGCGCTACCTGGGAATGAACTACGGCGCGCTCTTCACCGCCTGGGGCGTGGCCGGTATCGTCGGGCCGTTCATCGCCGCGCGCGTGTACCAGGCGACCGGCTCGTACTCGTATGCCTTCTACGGCGCGGCAGGGCTCGCCTTCATCGCGTTCGTGTCGCTCTCCTTCGCGCGGCCACCGCTGGCGACGCCGGCGCCCACGCTCGAGCCCGCGGCGGCGACGCGCTAGTAACCTATAGGGAGTGGCGGCGCCGAGAGTTCGTTTCGCTCCATCTCCCACCGGCTATCTTCACGTCGGAGGCGCGCGGACCGCGCTCTTCAACTGGCTGTACGCGCGCCGGCACGGCGGCGCCTTCATCCTCCGCATCGAAGACACCGACACCGAGCGATCGTCGGCGGAAATGGTGACCGGCATCCTCGACGGCATGGGATGGCTCGGCCTCGACTGGGACGAGGGGCCGGGCGTCGGCGGTCCGCACGCGCCGTACTTCCAGTCGCAGCGCTATGACCGTCACCGCGCGGCGGCCGCGTCGCTCGTCGCGAAGGGCCTGGCGTATTACTGCTACTGCTCCGCCGACCGGCTGCGGGAGGAACGCGAGCGCGCCGAGGCGCGTGGAGAGGCGTGGCAGTACGACCGTCGCTGTCTGCATCGTGCTCCCGAAGACATCGCCAGGCTCGAAGCGGCACAGACGCCACGCGCGATTCGTTTCAACGTTCCCGCGGGCAAGACCGCGTTCAACGACGTCGTGCACGGGCCCATCGAGTTCGACGGCGCGCACATCGAGGACTTCGTGATCGTGCGGTCCGACGGCCATCCGGTCTATCACCTCTCGGTGGTCGTGGACGACATCGACATGGCGATCACGCACATCGTCCGCGGCGACGATCACATCTCGAACACGCCGAAGCACGTGCTCCTCTTCCGGGCGCTCGGCGCGCCGCTGCCCGTCTTCGCGCACGTCCCGCTGATTCTCGGTGCCGACAAGAAGCGCCTCAGCAAGCGCCACGGCGCGACGTCGGTCATGGAGTACGAGCGGCAGGGCTATCTGCCTGACGCGCTGGTCAACTTTCTCGCGCTGCTGGGATGGTCGCCGGGCGACGATCGCGAGATGCTCTCCCGCGAGGAATTGATCGCCAGCTTCACGCTCGAAGGCATCACCGGCAGCAACGCGGTGTTCGACGTCGCCAAGCTCGATTGGATGAACGGCCAATACATCGCGCGGATGCCTGTCGAGCGTCTCGCGCAGCTGGTGGTCCCGCTTCTCGTACGGGAAGGCATCTGGCCCGCCAACACGCCTCCGAGCGACTGGCTGCTGCGGCTGCTCGCGCTTCTCCAGCCGCGCGCGAAACGGCTGACCGACTTCGTCGAGCAGGCACGGCCGTTCCTGGCGGAAACGGTCGAGTACGAAGACGAGGCCATACAGAAGCACCTGGGAGTGCCACGGCTCTCTCAACATGTGAACGCCCTCGCACAGGCGCTGCGGGAAGTCGTTCCCTTTGATGAGCAACATGTGGAAGCCGTGGTGCGACAGACAGCGGAACAGCAGGACATTAAAGCGGCACCTCTTATCCACGCGACGCGCGTGGCGGTCACTGGCCGCACGGCCAGTCCGGGCATCTTCGAGGTGCTGGTACTGCTCGGCCGCGACCGGACGCTCGCGCGGCTCGACCGGCTCGCGTCCTTTCTCGCCTCGCGAAACTAGCGGGTTTTCCTCAGCAAATCACGCAGATCAGGCCATTGGACCCGGCGCCCGGCGGCTCGCCGCGGGCGCCCGTTTGAGGAAATTTGGGAAGGTAAGTTCCTTTATTGCTGAGGGTTACCGGAATTACCACTTGAGCCGTGGCACCTCAGTTGCAGCCCAACGTCGCGGAACGCGGAGGCCCGCATTCGAGCGGGCAGTGTGAGTGATGGCAGGAGGTCAGTGTGGCTAAAGAGGATCGCGGATTCGCTTCGATGGACCGCGCGAAGCAGCGCGAAATTGCCAGTAAGGGTGGCAAGGCCGCCCATCAGAAGGGCACGGCCCACGAGTGGACCAGCGAGGAAGCGCGCGAAGCCGGACGCAAGGGTGGCATGGCGAGCCATCGTCGGCGCAGTGAGCTGACGGGCAGCGAGACGGCCAGCGAGACCACTCAGAATATGGCGTCATCGTCGGAGATGCCGGCGCGCGACGACAGCTCGGACGAGCAGATTCGGTAGTCGCTCGTTCATCCTCGCGGCACTTTCAATTTGAGGCGGCCGGCGCGATTGCGCCAGGCCGCTTCTTCTTTGTACAATCCATGTTTCCCGCCACCGCGCGCGCTGTGTTCTAGGGCGCGGTGTCCGCCCAAGCTCGCGGAGCGAGCGACGGCAAGCCGCATCAACACTGGGAGGTCGTTCAACGGTAGGACACGTGGCTCTGGACCACGTTATCGGGGTTCGAATCCCTGCCTCCCAGCCACAGAAACTCGCCTTTGCTTTCAATCACTTCCAGCGCAGGGTGATTTCACTATCGACCTCAGCGCCTTCAGGGCCGATCCGTCGGGATGTGCCGTCGACACATCACCGACGCACTACGCGGAGGTCGCGTCTGACTGCTTGTGGTGGCCGGCCGTAGGCGCGGACGAATGAACGACGCATCCTCTCGCGCTCGCCTAAGCCGGTCTCGTCCGCCACTTCCTCAACAGAATGGGAACCTTCTTCGAGCATCACGCGCGCGACTTCTACTCGCAGCGCTTCGACGGCCCTTGCGGGAGACTGGCCCGTCTCCTGTCGGAAC
>Ga0114129_10007631_pt1 | contig 15393 bp, 11 predicted proteins | sample RhiMetdeltSRZDD1_FD_80071 | JGI IMG/M metagenome (GOLD analysis project Ga0114129, IMG submission 80071) | Populus rhizosphere microbial communities from Tennessee, USA - Rhizosphere MetaG P. deltoides SRZDD1 (version 2) (version 2) | ecosystem: Host-associated > Plants > Roots > Rhizosphere >...
CCCACATATTGATGAAATGCCTGAAATACCACCGCCACACTGTCGCGCGTTGCCTGGCTCGCTCTGGGATCGTTGTATAGATTTGCCAGGGTCGGGACGAGAAAGGGCCAGCGAATGAGCCCGAGAAACTGGACGGCGCCTGCCAGGACACCTATCGCCGTTCCCATGGAGAGATACCAGGGCACGTCTGGCTCGAATAGCTGCTGAACCAGAACCGGGACCGGGGTAAAGAGTACCGCCGAAAACATGAAGGCATACCAAAGCCTGCGTAGTGCAGGTCCGCCCTGCTGGAAGCGCTTCAGGATCGTATCGGTTGGCTTGCGCAGGATATCGGGATACTCAAAGGCTCGTTGCAAGAGGAAGAATGTTACGTTGAACGCCATCGGCACCACTATGAGCAACAAACCGGTAATCGTTGTGAGCTTCATCGTCTATTATCCTTTGTTGGGGTATCGTTCGATTGTATCGTACTCCCTGACATGACAAGGAGCGGAGGTACGTGCAGCGGTGTATGCATACGAAGTACAATTTTGTCCATGGTCTTTCGAAGGAAATATGTGCTGAAGAAAACCATCATTCTCGCGATCCTGATCCTTTCGCTGCTAAGCTGTGCAAAGCCACTGCAGCAGTTCCTTCCTGAGAGGACGATTACACCACAGATCGTCGCGACAAGCCCAACAGAAACCGTATCTGGTTGGAGTGTCTATCATCCCGACCCGGAGCACCTGTGGAACCGCGTTTTCCGCCAGTTGTACCGGCGGACAGCCCCCGGTGGGGAGGAGTATGGGACTGATGAACTGGATCCTTTGCTTTGGTTTGATACCACGTATCTCTTAACCGGACCTTCCTACAAGCAGGCAAAACAGGTGCTGGATGAGTTCCTATCCACGCATGCCGAAAACCTGATCCATGAGCCTCTCCCGCGCGCCATGTTCCAGCGTGACCTGTGGGCAGTGTTCGACTGGCTGGCGTGGCAGACAGAGTCGTTTCCCGGTGAGCGACAGGAGCTTGAGAGGCGCCTCACTCAGATCATGCAAAGGGTTGCCTTATCGAAGGAGGAAATCCTATCCCTACCCGATAACTATGCCCTTGCTGTGAAAACCAAAAGTTATCCGGAAAATGTTGATGTCGGTTCGCCGGAAACCGCATTTCTCCCGGCGGATCTGTTTCAGCCGGAGAGCGCCTGGGTCCCGATGGGGCGGGAGGGCGGTCCTATCGCCCAGACGCACACAGAGTCCTTCCCGTTCTTCGGACGGTCGGCGTTTCTAGTCTTTGTTCGATCTCCCGCCGGTCGAGAGGGCACACTCAACTTTATCGAGTCGTTGAACACAGAGACGGATCCCGTCACCGCCATCGGTTCGGATGTGGCGCTGGTGCGGCGCATGCTGTTGATCGACGATCAGGGAGAAATCGTCCTCTCGCCGCTTGTCGAAACGATCCAGCTGCGTCACTTCAGCCCGGCGCAAAGTTTTCACGAATTCGAGCTGGACAGAGCACGACTCCTCGATGGCCATGCGGATGGGCTTGTTCTGAACAAGGATTTTTTCATGCTGTTCATGAGTCACGGGGACCTCTTCGAAAGTCCCGACATCCCTGATGAGCGGGCTGCCATTCCCCAGATATGCAAAGCCTGTCACTTTGAATATCCACCCATTCCCAATTCGGGCAATACAATGAGCATCATCAGTTATTCCAGACAGCCGTTTTCATTGCCCGACAACGAGAGTCCGGTCTTGTTTGCAACAACCCTGATGCGGGAAGCTCAGACCGTCATTGAGTGGAAGCATCACCACATGACCTGGAAAACACTGGAAAAACTGTGGGAGCGGCCAAGTAGATAGAGTAAGGCAGCAGAGCAGCATTCCTCCAGAAGTAAGACTTCCCGGAATGCAGCGGTCTAAGCCTTGTTGGGGAGGAAATAGAATTTACTTCTATATTTAAAAACTATAACTGACGGAAAGGTTTAGCCTACATATGAGTGAATCAATTGCGGGTAACCAGCCTCGCGGGCTGGAACAAAAATGGAAAGTCCTGATCTCGATCATGTTCGGGATCTTCATGATCATTCTGGATGCCACCGTGGTGAATGTTGCCTTCCCGACCCTGCGGCGTGAGTTCGGCGCCACCCTGGCAGATGCGCAATGGGTACTGAGTATCTATGTCTTGTCGCTGGGAGTGACTACGCCGGTCTCCGGGTTCCTGGCAGACCGTTTTGGGATCAAACGTGTCTACCTGTTTGGGCTGGCGGTCTTTGTAGTGGGCTCGTTCCTGTGCGGGCTTGCTCCCTCGCTGGGCTGGCTGATTGCGGCGCGTGCGCTGCAGGGCTTTGGCGGCGGGATCGCCCAGCCGCTGGGACCTGCGCAGTTATACCGTGCCTTCCCTCCAAAAGAGCAGGGGACGGCGCTCGGCTATTTCGGGATCGTGCTTGTCTTCGCGCCGGCTCTAGGTCCGGTACTGGGCGGGTGGCTTGTGGATGCGAATTTGTGGCGGCTGATCTTCTTCATCAATATCCCGGTTGGCATTATCGGCGTGCTTCTTGGGTCACGCTTTCTGCTCGATTATCGGGTGGAGCGTAAGCCTGCCTTTGATCCATTGGGCTTGATCACCGCCGTGATCGGGTTCGGCGCGGTGCTTTATGCTGCCAGCATTGCGGAAACCAATGGATGGACAGGCTCCACGACGCTCACCTCGTTTGCCATCGGAATCGTGGCTCTGAGCGCACATGTGATCATCGAGCTGTACGTGGTGAAAGAGCCGATGACAAGCCTGCGGCTCTTCCGCAACTCGATCTTTCTCAATGCAGCCCTCGTCGGGTATGTGGCAACGGTCGCCCTGTTCAGTGCAGAATTCCTGATGCCTGTTTACCTGCAGGCATTCCGGGGCAGGACGGCCCTGGAGACAGGCTACATCCTGCTGGCGGTCGCGGTCACATCTGGGATCGCCACACCGCTGGCAGGCAGACTCTACGACAAGATCGGTCCACGCATGAACCTGATCGTGGGCTTTGCCATCCTGTGCATCAACACCTGGCAGCTTGCTCAGATCGAGGGCACAACTCCCATCTCGTACATCCTGTTTCTGCTGGCCCTGCGCGGACTGGCGGTCGGGCTGACGCTGCAGACCTCGTTCGTGGCGGCGTTGAGTGCTGTGCCTCTCAATAATCTGCCGCGCGGCTCTTCGCTCCTGAACAGCACGCGTCTTGTGGTGCAGGCAGTTTCTGTGGCGGCTCTGGCGACAGTCTTTAGCTCTTCGATCTCGGCAAATATCCGTGCACAGCAGGACGAGATGCAAGATGCGCAGGTGACCGCCTCTGCGCCGTTCGGAGTCTGCGAGACGCCCGGGGTGAGGGCGGAGGAGAACCTGCCGCCGGGGGCTAGCGCTTCGATTGCTTCTCTTTCCGGACCTGCTGCAGTTGCGGCAAAGGCGAAGATCCTATCTACACTGCAGCTTGCCTGTGACCAGAGTGTACAGGGATTCGAGAATGCCTACCGTATCACCTTCTTTGCCGCCATCGGCGCCTTGATCCTGGGTGCCTTCCTGCCGGGTTGGCCCGGCAAATGGGGAGGACGCGGCTCGCCGGCTCCCATGCCCGCTGCCGACTAGAGACGAGGCGGAGAGTGCTATCAGTTAATCACAAGCGGAGACCCGAGAGTCTCCGCTTGTGATTTAACCGCAGTACACGATTTCATTTCCCCACTCTGCCTGGAACCTGCCCGTGACTTGTTTTCCACTTGCTGTCCGGAAGTGGTACTCGCCTTCCACCGGGATTCGCTCTTCGACACGTTGGAAGGATACCTTCCCCATCAATGGCTCTGCGGATCCATCGGGGGAAAGAAGAAACGCAGATCCAACATCCGCGGCCTCTTCATGGAGGGAGAAGACAGCCGGATGCTTAATGGCAGGGGATTGGAATATCGAGATATTCAGGACCGACTCGTCCATGGGGATGGACACTGTAAATGCCGACCCGTCCCACGGCGCGCAATCCCGATGGATCGTCGCAGGGAAGACCTGCCTGGGCGCTGAGTCTTGACGCAGGTAAGAGAGCCAAATGCTGCCCAAAGCAATCGTGACCAGGGCAATCAAAGCATATATTGCCGTCTGAGATTTCATTCTACAGAGGGGACGATAGACCGGGCATACAGGTTCCCCGGTACCCTGTTCAGGACTCGTGATGCCCGGGAGGCGCTAGAGGCGAGTCGCGATCTTATTGACGGACGACGACAGGCGAAGTGGCGTTTTCAAGATAGACTTGAGGCTTGCCGCTGCCATCCGCCGGAATGACAAAGACGCTGACCCATTTTGGGGGATCGTAATCCGCCTTTTGATAGAGGATATGCTCGTTGTCCAGCCATTCCACCTGGTCGTCGATCCCTTCCGGTTCTGCCAGGATCGTCTCCTGCATGGTCGTCAGATCCAGGACCGCCAATTGCCACTGGTTTCCGACACGCTTCTTGAAGCCAAGACGTGTGCCATCGGGCGAGATCGAGGGGCATTCCACGTTTTCACGCAGGACGGTCAGCCTGCGGGCGGCGAGATCGCCCTGAACGAGGTAGGTCGTATTGCCGTTCCGGAGCGTGGCGTAGAATGTGTTGCTGTCCCGGGCAAAGGTCACGCCCCAGAAGTTGAACTCTGGAGCCTCATAAAGCTGCCCATCCTTCCAGGTTTCGAAGTCTTCCAGGTTGCCCAGGCTTGCCCCGCTAGCCGTGTCGAGCACGACGGTGGCGGTGGACATGTCAATGTCTTCGTACGAATGACCGGTGACGAATACTGTGTAGGCTGCATACTTCCCATCCGGAGAGATGCGGGCGCGGCTGAGAATCCCTTCGGCGGTGAGCTGATGCCGCGGCCGGAAGTCCGAACCGAACAGCGTCACCGAGACGAGAGGCGGCGCGAGCGGATCCGTCGAAGATGTATCCTGATTCAAACAGAGTCCGTTGCCGGCGGCATAGTAGATGCGCCCACAGGCAAGCGTCGTCTGCGCGCCCTGTGAGGCTTCGGGGTCGAGCCCTGTCAGGATCACCTGCCCATAGGGTGGTTCGGCCTGGTGCAGGAAGACAAGGTGAGGCGCGCTCTGGATTGCCTTCAGCTCATGCGGGCTTGCAGCGACCAGCGGCTCCATCTGGGCACCCGCGGCGCTGGCATTGCTGCGCACGATCACCCAGGCGGTATATCCCACCGCCACGGCCAGGCTCCCTAAAAGGACCCACATAAAAAGCTTCCCGCGCTGTTGGCGGCTATTGGATGAACTCATCGATAAATCCTTTCCACTCGGGTCAAACGGCGATCAAAACTTGTAAACCTTTTATTCACGAACCACGACCGGTGACGCCGCATTCGGCAGGAAGACTTCTGGCTTGCCGCTGCCATCTGCCGGGACGACAAATATGCTCACCCATTTCGGGGGATCGTAGTCGATCTTTTCATACAGGATACGCTGATTATCCAGCCATTCCACCTGATCATCAATACTTTCTGTTTCCGCCAGGGCGGTCTCTTTCATCGTCTTTAGATCCAGGACCGTTAATTGCCAGTTGCCTGAAGAGCTAAGTTTCTTGAACGCAATGCGTGTCTCGTCGGGCGAGAGTGAGGGGCATTCTACGTTTTCGTGCAGAACGGTCAATTTGCGGGCGGCGAGATCGCCCTGGACCAGGTAAATGGTCTTACCATGTTTAAGCGTAGCATAGAACCTGTTGCTGTTCCTGGCAAAGGTCACGCCCCAGAAGTTGAACTCTGGAGCCTGATAGAGCTGTCCATCCTTCCGGGTCTCGAAGTCTTCGAGGTTTCCAAGACTCACGCCAGTGGCTGTGTCGAGCAGGACGGTGGCGGTGGACATGTTTGCATCCTGGTAGGAGTGACCGCTGATGAACACCGTGAATGCCGCGTACTTGCCATCCGGAGAGACGCGGGTGCGGCTGAGAATGCCATCCGTCGTGAACTGGTGCCTGGGCTGGAAGTCCGGACCGAACAGCGTAACCTGGATCCGTGTGTCTGGAGCAGACGCATCCGCCATCAGGCAAACTCCATTGCCTGCGGCAAAGTGGACGCGACCACATGGCAGCGCGGTCTGCGCGCCTGGCGAGAATGATGGGTCAAGGGCGGCTAATTTTACTTTTCCGAGATCAGGTTCTGCTTCGTTGAGGAAGAGGAGATGGGGTCCAGCCTGAAGCGTCTCCAGGTCATTGCGGCTTGCTGTAGGAAGTGGAGTTCCCTGTGCCTCAGCCTGCGCGCTGGCGCCCGCACGCGCGACGACCCAGGACGTATACCCTACAGCCAGAGCAAGGCACCCCAGGACCACCCAGATGAAAATCCTCTGGCGTATTTTGCGGCTACTGGACCCTTTCATCCGTTCGCCTTTCGACTCGGCTCAGAAAAACCCAGGCGACGACTACAATGATGGTGAGAGCAACAAGAAATAGAGTCAGCGCCGGACTGGGGCCAAGATAGGTCCACAGAGCGCCGTACCCGAGCGAAGCCAGCAGACGCGCCAGACCCGTGCCGGTGGTCATGATCGCCAACCCGGTCGTGCGCCACTGCTCCGGCAGCATCGAGCTTGCCAGGGCGGAAAGCACCCCATCGGTGGCCGCATAGTACAGTCCCAATAGGAGCAAAATCCCCAGGCTCATCACCTGCGGGAGACCGGGAAGCAGGAGCAAACCGTAGGCGAGCCCGAGTAGCGCGTACCCGGCAACGAAGACCTGCCGTCTCCCTATGCGGTCGGCGAGCCTGCCCATGGGAATGGCAAGGACCATGTAGGCCAGCGCCATCCCAACGTACAAGAGCGGGAACAGGCTCAGGCGTAGGTCGAGCTTGCGCTGCAGGGTGAGGAAGATAAAACTGTCACTGAGGGTGGCCAGCGCCAGGGCGGTGCTGATCAACACCAGTGCGCGGAAATCCGGGCGGGCAAGCAGCTGACCTACAACCCGCGAGGTCGCCGGCGGTGTCTCTGCGGGCGCAGGGGCTGCAGCCGGCTGTTCCACCAGGAGCACGATAACCGCCACGCCCACAATCGCAAAGCAAAAGCTGACGATGAAGACGGCGTCATACGACCCCGGCGCCAGGAACAATATGCCTGCCGCGACCAGCGGTCCGAGCATTGCCCCGGCAGTGTCCATGGCGCGGTGTACGCCGAAGGCAGTCGCCAGGCGTGAGGAAGGGACACTGCTGGCGATCATCGCATCCCGCGGCGCGGTACGGATGCCTTTGCCAATGCGATCCAGTAGAACCACGCCGGAAAGTCCGAGCCAGCTCCTGCCGACGAGCAGCAGCCCGACCCGGCAGATGGCCGAGAAGGCATAGCCAGATGCCGCTACCTCCTTGGCGCGCCGCCAGCGGTCGGCAATCAGTCCGCTGGCGATACGCACGAGGACCGAGGCGCCCTGATTGATGCCATCGATCAAACCGAACTGCAGGGGCGCCAGGCGTAATGTCAGCAATAAATATAAGGGGAGGGTGGCCGTCACCATCTCGGAGGAGATGTCGGTCAGCAGGCTGGTGAGTCCCAGGAAGAATACATTCCTGCCCACGCTTGCCCACATCTCGCGTGAGAACAGCTGATTGCGCTTATTCTTGATGAGGTCGCCGGAATTTTCAATCGGATACATATTTGCGGGACATTGGCAATTGGGGCACTTGATCCGGCCCTGGTACATGGATGCGCCACACTTGCTGCGTTCGGTTTCTTCCTTTTTGAGTGGAGCGGCGATGCTGGCAGTCATGAAAAATGGTCTCAAGGAAGCCAAATTGCTTCGGCTTGTAAGGATGGTATACAGTTGTCGATGGAGACATTGTCCATTAGACAATGCTCCGGATATGGGTGGAAAGGTGCCTGGTATGGCAACCCCTCATTCGGAGCACACTCCTCAAAGTCGCCCCGGAGCATACTATACTTCCACCCCCCGTTCAAGGTACATTTGTATGGGCTGCAATCGAATTGGAATAAAAAGCGGAGACCTGATGGTCCGGCTTGCCTGCCCAGTGACGGCAGCTTATGTTTGAGCTAAAAATGCCTGTTTTGACGTAATGACAGGCAAAGGATCCATGTACCGCCCCATGTTTCTTGAATCATAAATCCTTTTCATTTAGTAGGGCCTCTGCAATATAAAAAAGAGCGTAATAAGCTCGATTCACTGCATCTCGCAAATATTCTTCATTAAGCAATACTTGTTCCGCATTCGACGTCTCTTCGGCATTAAGGAGTAATTGCTTCGTTGAATCCTTCATACTGGTACACCTTCGACGCGCACGTTGCGCAGCAGCGGCTTGTCTGCAGTTAGCCAATCCCTCTCATGCATGAACACCAAGCTGACGGTGACTTCATAAACAAGCAATAGATCACAGAACAGGTCACTGGTTCAGTCTAATTCAAGCGGCGCGCGCTCGAAATGGCTCAATACAACTTTAGACACTGCCCAGGATCCTGAAACTGGCCAGGGATCGCTCCTGCAGTCCATGGGATAATCCCGGCCATTCCGCAGCAGCGGAACCCCCTTCGGCTAGATCCACAGGACGGTAACCGGTGGGATCAAGTGCTTCCGAGTAAATGATCATCAGCTCATTGCGCAGGTCTGGGTCCAACCAGATCATGCGATGTGACATGATATCCCCGGTCAGGAGATATCCCTTCTCCTGAAGAAACTCGATCGCATGTGCCGAGTCAGATGTGGGACGCGCTTCATAGGCTTCTTCAATATTCATGGAATAGGCATTGTGCACGAAGTTAAGGCCGTTCAATGTGATGGACTCCAGGTTTGAATAATCATACGTATGGTTGTTATCCTCCAGATATCCCTCGAACTGGAACCACAACCGCCGCAGGACACGTCTCTCTGCGTCGGGGACGACGAAGTGATGCTGCTCCACGTGCGCTACCTCGTAAAGAATAAAGCTCGTGCTGCCCACGTACTTGAACTCCGGGTCGACCTGGATATCGATAGCCGGCAATTTCCCGGAGCGGAGGACGGTTGCTTCCGCTGTCCGTTGGACAAATGCCATATGGATATGATCCCTTCTAACGGTTTTCCTGCTCCCAGCGGCGGATCGCATTCTGCAGACAGGTCAGCCGTGTGGCACCTGGCTTTTGACCCCGCTCATATTCGATCAGCCGCTGCACCACGGACCGGTCGCCGCCCGCTTTACGAAGCAGGTCATCGTACAGGACGGCTTCTTGCATCGCACCTCTGAATAACTCTTCCGCGACATGCGGTTCCCCGCGCAGCTTCCGCAGCACGGATTCAATCGCAAGTGAGAATTTACTCTTCGGGCGGAGGCTGGAGCGCTGCTCTGGTTCGGTGTCCACCGGGTCGACCAGGTACACGCCGCATTTCGGACACTTCAATAAACCGTGATACACGTACGCGCCGCAATTGCCGCATTCGGTTTCGTCGTCTGCCGGGGGAGGAGTAAGGCTGGTGGGCATGCGGGGATTGTATCAGCAAAGACGATTCCCGCTCAGCGTGGGTCTTGGACGCCGCCCAGGTTCAGATGATTTTCATCCTCACTGCTCACGCCGCCGGGGACGGCGGCGATCACCACATAATAGCATCGCCGAGGGACGGCACTGAGAGCCTAACGGGTGTTTCTCTTCGGGAAGGGAGGGAATTTCCACGGATCATCAGACTCCCGCCGTGTCACATTTCCTGCCAGGTTCCACGCCTCGACCTGGACACGCCCATGGTTCGCCGCCTGATAATCCCACTATACACTGAGCGTCAACTCGGCTTCGCCTTGCTCCAGGTGCTGGCCTGCCTCATCCAGAATGGTCACAGTCACCTTTGTCACCATCACATCGTCTTATGCCGGGTTTGGTTTTGTCACCTGCAGGCCCCGAGGCTGGAGTGAGGCTGGCGGGCGGGCAGAGCCTGGATCAAAGAACCAGAGCAGAGCCCAAGATCATCTGCAGGAATGAATCTACAATCTCCGGGTCAAAGTGCATGCCAGATAACGAACGGATGTGATCCAGTGTTTTTTCCTTTTCCCAGGCGGGACGGTAGGGACGATCGGACGTCAGTGCATCATATACGTCTGCTACGGCGAAGATGCGGGCGGCGAGAGGGATCTCCTCGCCTTTCAATCCACGGGGATAGCCGGTCCCATCCCATTTCTCGTGATGGCAGTATGGTATATCCAGCGCTGGTTTCAGGAAGGCAATGGGCAGGAGCAGGTGGTAGGCATATTCCGGATGTTTCTGCATAATAATCCATTCCTCTTCGGTGAGGGGCTCTGGCTTAAGCAAGATATTGTCTGGCACACCCATTTTGCCAATATCGTGGAGAAGTGCACCCCAGCGGATATGCAACAACTTCTCCTCCACGAAGCCATACCGGATAGCGAGGCTGAGTGTCATTTCGGTGACGCGTAGAGTGTGGCCTTCGGTTTCCCTGTCGCGCAGGTCGAGCGCGCGTGACCAGCCTTCAATGGTGGCGTCATATGCTTGCGAGAGCTCGTGGTTGGAGCGCTCCAGGTGTTCGAACAATGTTGCGTTCTCGATGGCAATCCCTGCCTGCCCGGCCATGGTGTTGAGAAAATCAAGCCATTCCGGGTAGGGATGTAGTGGTGCACGGTGGAAGATCTCCAGGCTGCCTTTGACGTTTCCTCGCACAATCAGCGGAATACCGAAGTAACAAATAAATTTCTCTTTGGTCCCGAGCGGCGTGAGGAGCCGCTCGTCCGGTTGGTGCTCCAGATTCTCGATCTGGATCAGGCGGCGTTCTCTCATGGCACGTCCGGACTGGCTATCCCTCAGAGAGACACATGCTGCTTTCACCGCATTGGTGCGGAAGCCGTGCCCTGCGGCATACTCCAGCATCTGCCCGGTGGAATCCAGGAGCAGCACATCTGCAGCATCCACCTGCAGCTGCGAGATCACCTTTGAGGTCAGGATGTCCAGCGTATGGCTCAGATCCAGGCTGGACGATATTGCCTGGTCGATTTCCCGCAGTGCCTTCAGGCGTTCAATCTGCTGTTGGATCTGGATCTCTGCCAGCCTGCGTTCGGTGATATCGAGAGCCATTCCGACGAAGCGAACTGGTTTGCCAGTGGAGTCAATCGTGATGGCCCCTCGACACTGGAGGTAGCGCAATTCCCCATTCTTGCGAAAAATCCGGGAGATCAGTTCCCCCGGCTGCTTACCCGTTCTGATCGCCTCCATCCATCGAACGACCGCCGGATGGTCCTGGGGATAGATCAGCCTCAGCAATGCTTCCTCAGTGTCTGGAATTTCCCTGGGAGATACATCGAGCAGGCGATACATCTCATCCGAGTATTGCAAAGCATTCGTGATCAGGTTGAAACTCCAACTACCAACATGCCCGATACGTTGCGCTTCGGATAACAGGCGTTCGTTTTCTCGTAGAGCCTCTTCCGCCTGCCTGCGCTCTGTGATATCCCGATTCACACTCACATAGCCGGTTATCTTTCCGCCCGCATGCGTGAGGGCGATTGTATTCTCTTCCACATACACGGGCTGCCCATTCTTTTTAGAATGGATTCTTTCACTTCGAAACGAACTATTGTGTTGAAGAAGTTCCCTGCCTCTGGTCTGGTGTTCCTCGCCGGGTCGATACCGCAGGATTTCATCGATGCCGCGCCCCATGACTTCTGCGGCAGCCCAACCATAGATCCTCTCCGCAGCACGGTTCCAGGCCGTGATACGGAATTGATCATCTGTGGCAATGACTGCGTCGTTGATATGCCGGAGCAGGCGGGCATGATACGTGTTCTGCGCCTCCGCCTGTTTGCGGTGGCGGCGTGATTCTGCCTCGCGTAGCTCTCGTTCGATCGCCGGTCCCAATCTGGCGAATTTACCCTTGACAAGAAAGTCGTTGGCTCCTGCCTTCAGGGCAGCTACAGCGATTTCTTCCCCGATCGTGCCGGATAGGATAATAAATGGGATATCCAGTCCACTGAGTTTCAGGATATCCAGTGCCTGTGGAGCACTGAATTTGGGCAGGGTGTAATCACTCAGGATCAGGTCCCATTCCCTTTCGAAAAGCAGGGCCCGCATGGCCTCGCCTGTCTCGACGCGTTCATATTCCACGTCATAGCTGAGGCGCCGGAGCTCGCGCAAGAGCAAATCTGTATCGTCTTTAGAATCCTCAATGATCAGGGTGCGCAGAGGTTTGCCCATTCTCGTACTTTATTTCAGCGGTACGTCCCATAGGGATAGGAGTTCGCGTGGTACTTTATTCTTGCGAACAAATCCATCGGCTCCCGCCAACAGGAGATTCCTGAGAAGAAAGCTGTTATCAAACCAGCTGGTTGCAATGATTTTGGCGTCTGGCAAGAAATGGCGCATCTGTCGTAACACAACGAAGCCTGTATTTTGAGGCAACTCCATTTCAAGCAAGATATGTGAAGGCCGTTCCTGCGCTACCAGCCTGAGGGCTTCCATCCCATCTGCAGCGACAAGAATGCGATGACCGGACAATGTCCGGTCCAGCCAGGCATGCAAGCTCGAACGCAGGATTGGAGCCGGCTCGACGAGCAAAAATACAGGCGTACTAGTCATGACGTCTATATTTTCATTTCTGACAAGAAGATTGTCTGTAGGGAATTCTTATTGTTTTCATGGCGGAATCTTCTAAGATGCTAAAGTCAAAGTTTTATTCCAGCGTAATCACCCCATGCCGAATGGCGAATTTGACAAGGGCAACCAAATTCTCTACGCCAAGCTTACGCATCAAACGACTGCGGTAGGTATCAACGGTTTTCGGTGAAATCGAGAGTCTTTCGGCGATCTCCCGGCTGGTTTTGCCCTCTGCCACCAGTCTCAGGATCTCGCGCTCCCGAGAGCTCAGCGCTTCCAGTCGGCTGCGTTCAATAGTCTGCGATTTCATATCCGCCTCGTCTGATCTCATTCAATCTCAATTCAGCCATACCTCTGTGCTTGAATTCTCTATAACCAAAAATAAAAATGGCGGGAACCCGCCATTCGCAGCGATCCACACGATAGCCAGCGAGCGCCTGGTGCCACAAGTCATGACAGCTCTAGCAAAGAAATGAAGACGGTTTGGTAAGCAACAATACAGGCGCTGCATTCATTGCGCCTGTATTTTCATTCTCTGTCCTAAATTTGTCTGTAGGGAAAACTTAATAATTTTGGACTAGTTAGTCCGAATTGAAACCCAACGTGGCAATGCTATTCCAGCGAAATCACCCCATGTTGGATCGCAAACTTGATCAGGCCCGCCATATCTTCCACGCCAATCTTACGCATCAAACGACTGCGGTAGGTATCAACGGTTTTCGATGAAATAGAAAGTCTTTGGGCGATCTCCTGGCTGGTTTTGCCCTCCGCCACCAGTTGCAGGATCTCACGCTCGCGCGGGCTCAGCGTTTCCAATGGACTAAATTCCAGTGAGGCTTCCAAATTTCGAAGGTATCCATCTGCCAGCAGATCGGCGATGCTTTGGCTGAGATAACGCTCGCCGCGATAAACAGCCCGCACCGCATCGACCACTTCGAGGCCCGCCGTTTCTTTCATGAGATAGCCCTTTGCCCCGGACTTCAGAGCACGCAAGACATACGGTTTAGTCCCGTGGATCGAAAGCACGACCACCTTCATCTGTGGATGCGGGGGCAGCATCTGCTGGATGGCTTCGATCCCGTTCAACTCCGGCATGGAAATATCGATGACAACAACATCTGGCTTCAGCTCATTCACAAGCCGAACAGCTTCGCGCCCGTTGGCTGCTTTTCCGACAACCTCCATATCCGGCTGATTATCGAGCATGATACATAACCCCTCGCGGATGATCGCATGATCGTCTGCTACCAGGACACGGATTTTCATTGGGGCCTCTCGAATTCAAATGTCACCCGCGTGCCTTCGCCAGGTTTGGATTCGATCTGGACGTTCCCGCCAATGGATTCGATCCGCTCGCGCATGATCTTCAATCCCCAGGTGCGTGCCTCCTTTTGAGAGTCCGCCTCTGGTTCAAACCCCCGGCCGTCATCCTCGATCCTCAGACGGATCCTGCCATCTCGTTGCTCCAGGCTAACTTCCAGCTGAGTTGCCTCTGCATGCTTCAAACCGTTGCTGATCGCCTCTTGCGCGGCGCGGAAGAGGGCGATCTGGACAACTGCGGGCAGAGAGGGACCTGGCAAATCAGGCAGGTCAGCGATCAGTTCCAGGTTCCCGCGTGAAGCAGCACGCTCGGCATAGGTTTCCAGGGCGGCTGCCAGTCCGTAATCTTCCAATTCGGGAGGATGCAGCTCTGCCATAATGTCGCGGATCTGACGCGCAGTATCCTGCACAAGTGCCTGTGCATCGTCGAACTTTGCTGCCAGGGTGATCGGTGCTTCGCCGGAAAGCATCGCTTTCATGTTTTGCAGATTAATGCTCAGCCCTGTGAGGTTCTGTCCCACGCGGTCGTGCAGCTCAGATGTGAGGGTTCGGCGCTCTGCCTCCTCCACTTCCACGAGCTTGGCGCTCAGAGAGCGCAGTTGTTCGTGTTGCTCATTAGCGGTCTTTAGCAGTTGAGCGTTGGCAATCGCCTGCGCGGCCTGGTGGCTAATGGCTTTCAGCAAGGTTAATTCATCCTTATCGAACTCGCGTACGCGACCATTGACGCCAACAACCAATGCTCCCACCAGTTCCAGATCGCGCAGCATGACCGCGGTCACCACTGTGCGTACATCTAGAGCAGAACTAAACCTGGCATTGGGCACCTCAGGCACAGATTGAATGTCCGGAACGACCATAATAGGTCCCATCGATCGAAGAAATTCATCGAACTGGGATCGGGTTATGGGTTCCATGGTTGCAGCATGCTTCGGTGGGATGTTGACGCCTCCGGCATAAATCAACAAGTCACGTTTTTTATCGTACAAACTCATCGTCGCCTGAGAAACCTTGAATGTATCCACGGCTTCTTCACAGACCGCATGGATGACAGCATCAAGATCGAGTTGTTTATTGAGGCGCGCTGCGATGCGGGCTAACGTCTCTGCACGGGCGGCTTGCCGGTGCATTTCTTCCTCGGCGCTTTTGCGTTCCGTGATGTCCACGTTTGTTCCATATACGCGGATAGGTTGGCCCAACTCATCGCGCACAACGGTGGCGCGACCAAAGATCACATGAACACTGCCATCGGGCCAAACCACACGATACTCAATATCGCCTGGCCCTTCTTCCTCTAAAAGGTTTGCACGCCGCTGTAACACATATTCTCGGTCGTCCGGATGCACAACTTGAGGGTAATCCTCGAAGCTTTCACCTTTACTGCGGTCCTTGCCGAAAAAGATGCGAAGGTTTTCCTCCGTATTAAACAATTCGCCGGTTACCAGATCCTGTTCCCAGCTGCCAGTATGGCCCAAGGCTTCTGCCTCACGTAGAACCCGCTCACTCTTCCGAATCGCTTCCTCGGCATGCTTGCGCTCGGTGATATCGCG
>Ga0114129_10007632_pt1 | contig 15391 bp, 11 predicted proteins | sample RhiMetdeltSRZDD1_FD_80071 | JGI IMG/M metagenome (GOLD analysis project Ga0114129, IMG submission 80071) | Populus rhizosphere microbial communities from Tennessee, USA - Rhizosphere MetaG P. deltoides SRZDD1 (version 2) (version 2) | ecosystem: Host-associated > Plants > Roots > Rhizosphere >...
GCATTCGAGGCACCCTCACCGCCCCGGATCTCATCGATTGGAGCCTTTCGGCGGAGCCGGAAAGCTCCGCGGTGACGGGTTCCGGTGCTGGCGAAGAGAGGCTCGTGAACGGATCCACCCGTCAAGCCTTGAACGACAGCTTGAGCGCGTTCACACCTCCTACCGGTGAAGAAGGCTTTTGGGTGTTTCGTCTCATCGCGCACTTGCGCGACCGGGGAACGATCGAAGAGCGATCGCGGGCGTTCCTTCCCGCCCCGGCCGTTCATGCCGACAGCATCATCGTGGAAGCGCAGGCTGATAGCGCGGGCTGGAGCCTCGCCGCGTGGTGGTCGTCTCCGGAGCGACAGCAGGGTGCGTTGCGGTTGTTCGGAGCCGAAATGGTCGAGCGGTTCGCGATCGAGGCGGCGCTCGGCCGGCATCATGGCGCCCGCCTCGAGGCTCCGTTACCGGCCGGGGTGCGAACGCTCGACGTGATGGCGCGGTCGGGGGAAACCCTGCCGTTTCTACTCTTGTCCGAGCGCTCCGTGATTGTGCCGCCCTTGGTCACGCAATGGGACGCCGAACGAAGCGACGATTTTCCCGCGGGCACACCCATGCCGCACGTGTTGGATCAGGATGGGAACGGTTCTCCCGAAGTGTTCGTGGAGACGCCGCCCAACGGCAACACGTATGGGTTCGTGAACGAATACGAGGTGACAGGGCCGGGCACGGTCGTGGAGCGTGGCTCCTCGGAACCGTTGTTTCGCGGCATTCCCGTCGACGCCGCCGACATCGATCAGGACGGCAACCTCGAGCTCGTCGTGTTTCGCTTGGACGGTTGGGGCATTTGGGAAGCGTCCACGCCCTCCGGATTTCCCGATCAACTTCTCCACCAGGAAACCGGCTCGCGACCGGTGCGCTTCCTCGATCTGTCCGGCGTATCGGGTCTCCTGGTGGTGAGCGGCAGTTCCCTGCGTTACGTGAATCTCGACGGTTCAGTGATATTGCAGGCGTCCTCGGGCGGGCCCGATCTGGAAGCGCAGGCGGCGATCGGTGATTTCGATCAGGATGGAAAGAACGAAATTGCCGTTGTGAATCAAGACGGAGACGTCGCTTTCTTCGAGCTTTCAGGAACCACGCTGAGCTTCGACACGATGCTCCATCCTCCCGTTCCCGTCGAGCCGGCGCTGGCGGCCGTTCCGGATGTGTTGCAGGGGCAAGATCTCGTCACCGTGGAGCGCGACCCACCTTTTCCGAACCAGGAAGGAGATCTGGATCGAGCCGCAACGCGATTGCGCCGGTGGAGGTGGGACGGAGCCGCCTATCAATCCATTAGCACGCTGGCCTTTTCCGGAAAGATCTCTCCCGGTCGCATTCAGCTTCTGGCGAATGGAAGCGATCTCTGGTTGCGGCGGGATCGGTGGGTGGATTTGGTGCGAGCCGAGCCGTGGGTGTACCCAGAGACTACGCTTGGCTTGCTGCTTTGGTATGGCCGCATCTATGCATCCGCGCTCTCTCGTGTGGATGGGTTTGCTCTCGTGCCCGCTCGTGGAGTTACGAGGCAATGGATCGGGACCTCGGCCGGTCCGCCTTCGGAAGATCTCGTCCTCCATGGCCATTCCCCGTCTCGTCCGGCTGAGTCTCCCGAGGTTCTATCGGCGGGCGCGGGAGTTCAGGGACTCGACGTTGTCCTGGGCTGGAACCCGAATCTATGCGCGTCGTCTTTCGTTGTGCGAAACGGAAATGTTCGCGGAACCTATGCGCTCACTGTGAATGGGGACCGCGCGAACGATACGATCGCCATGGGCGAGTCGGTGCACTACACGCTGAGTGGCCCTCTATGCGCTCCGCGCTCGCGTGATGTACTCGGGCGGCCGATCGAACCGCTCGTGCCTCGCTGGGAAAAGAGCGAGATCGCGCTCGATTTCCAAACGCCGCTTCGGCCCGGGCCCCTGCCGGAAGTGCTGCTGCGCATCGGTAACCGACTCGAGCCGCCTCGGGCCGTGCACGTCTACAAGGAAGGCAAGGAGCTTCTCGTCGTCCCAGGAAAAGAACCGCCCGATTCCGTGATCGTGATCGGCGCCTGGCAAACGGACGGTCTGCCGCTGGGGGGCTCGGTACGAAGCGCGGCCGCCGTGCCTCCGTACCCGGGAGAGGTCTCTCCAACCGTGCTCGCCGACGTGCGCTACGACGCCGCGCTGCATCTGCTCCATGTGACCTTGGGCGGCGATTCGCTAGCCTGCGATCCGACGTTCGTTCTCGAACCGGAAGACCGTTCCTTTCCCGAAACGGCGCGCTCCGGTTCCCTAGATCTCCATCTCGACTCAGCTCTCGCGTCCGGAGTGCACACGTTGCAGCTTCAAGGAGCGTGCGTCGATGAGCAGGGCTCCGCGCGATCGTTTCGGGTGGGCCGGGCTATGTATCCCAATCCGGTAAAGAATGGACAAGAATTCGTGGTCGAAGGCCTCGAAGCGGGGAGTCGCGTTGCGTTCCTCGACGTGAACGGCCAGGAGCGGCTCTCGTGGCAGGCCACGGGGGTCGAGCAGAGGGGGTTGCTCGACGCGCTCGCGCCGGGTCTCTACTTCGTGCGCTTCGAAAGTGCCGAGGGCAAAACGCTCGCCATCGAAAAGCTCGCCGTCATTCGATAGGCACCGTCGTGTCGAGCGGCCACCGGTAAAGCGCGAGCCGGCCTTCCTGCAACCGCGCGCAGGTAAACTGCCGAAACCAATCGCCGAGAAAGATCATCTCGCCGGGGCTGCGTCGCAAGTGGCGGGCGACATGATGGTGCCCGATCAGCACGGCATCCGCGTCCGCCTCCAACTCGGGAGCCCCGACATGGCGATAGATACTCTCCACGTCCACGAACCGCTCCGCAGTGTGGTGACGGCTCGTGCCGGAGGTCCAAAGAGCGAGGGGAATGCCGATATCCGGATGCACCCAGCGAAAGAGTCCGATCGCCAACGGATTGCGGACCACGCGTTTCAGGATCTTGTAACCGTGGTCTCCCGGACCGCGTCCGTCTCCATGAAAGAGACGTACGGTTAAGCCCTGCGCCGCGACCCCGGCCCCGTCTTCCAGAACCTCGATGGCGGTCTCGCGTTTCAAGAAATCGGCGAGCCAGAAATCGTGGTTGCCTCCCAAGAAACGAACCGGGCTTCCGCTTCGGGCCAGGGTGTCGAGCCGGGCGATCGTGCCGACCGCCGCTCGGGGAATCACCGAACGGTACTCGAACCAAAAATCGAAGAGATCCCCAAGGATATAGAGAGAGCCCTTCTCCTCGCCTACCCGGTCAAGGAGGGCGAACAAGCGTTCCCGTTTGAGGCGTTCTTCCGCCTCGGGGGAGCCCCCCAAATGGATATCGCTGATGAAGGTCAAGGTCGGCCGCGGGTCGGTCAGAATCGCTGCCATGCGCTAAAGGAACGCCTCCCCTAGAGAACTGCTCGGAAAAACGCAGCGAGAGGGTATCATCAGGTGGCCAAGGCAAGGGGAAAACGCGATGCCCGATCTCTGGGAACGACTCAAGAAGACGATGACGGAAGCCTATACCACCGCGTCCGAGCGAGCGGTGGAAAGCGTGAACCTGGGGGTGAAGAAGCTCGACGAGGCCACGTTGCGTCGCGAGCTGACCCGGGAGTTCGCCGGGCTGGGCGGGCGGGTGTATCAGCTCTTGCGTCGCGGCGATTCACAAATTGGTATCGATCCCATGGTGCTTTCCCATATGCGACGACTCGAAGATCTCGAGCGCCGGCTGGAAGAAAAAGAACGCGAGATTCAGAGCCTCCGGGGCCAGACTCCAGGCGCGCCGGGCTCAGGGGGGCGCGGATAGTGCAGCATCCGAATACGGACAACGAGGCTCGCTCCAGAAAAATTCGCATGCTGCTCACCGGCGTGCTGCTGGTCGCGGCAGGACTCATGGGCGGGCTCGTGCTCTCGACGACTTTGCCCAATGGCCCCCGTTCCGCTTCATCGCAGGACGAAAAAAACCAGAAGCTCGAGGTGCCAGAAAACCTCACCACGGTGCCCAATCCCAAGGGCCCTCTCGCTTCCAGTCCCTTCGTCCAAGTGGCCAAGCGCGTCATCCCCGCGGTGGTTTCAGTGGAGAGCCGCCACACCATGGCCCATCCCGTCATCGAGGGCCCGCAGGAAGATCTCTTCAAGCAGCTTTTCCCGGATTCTAGTGAGGACGGGAAGATCGAGGTTCCCTCCTCGGGTTCCGGTTTCATCATCGACGCGGCCGGATTTCTCCTCACCAACGATCACGTGGTCACCGGTTCGGAGACGCAGGCCGTTCATTTGAGCGACGGCCGAAACTACGAAGCGTGGCTCGTGGGCACGGATCCGGGCACCGACATTGCGGTGCTCAAGCTCGATCCCGCCCCGGGTGATCCACCGCTTCCCGTCGTGCCTCTCGGGGATTCGGATGAAATGCAGGTTGGCGACTGGGCGATGGCGGTGGGCAATCCCCTGGGTGAGTTGGAAGGGACGGTGACCGTCGGGATCATCAGCGCCAAGGGCCGGCGGGACCTCGTCATTGCCGGCGGTGGGCCCGCCTATCAGGACTACATTCAGACCGACGCCTCGATCAACTTCGGGAATTCAGGAGGTCCCCTCGTCAATGCTCGGGGAGAAGTCATCGGTATCAATTCCGCGATCAATCCCAATGGTCAGGGAATTGGTTTTGCGATCCCGATCAACATGGCCCGCAAGGTGGCGGCGGAGTTGATCAAGAACGGCACGATTCATCGAGGTTACTTGGGCATCTTTCCCCAGGAGATCACGAGGGACATCCGTCAAGCCTGGGAGCTCAAAGACCAAAAGGGCGTCCTGGTCGGGAGCGTGGAAAGCGGCACCCCCGCTTCCCAGGGAGGACTGGAAGTCGGCGACATCATCCTCTCCTTCAATGGAAGCAAGGTTGCGGATGTGCCGGCGTTTCGATCCCTGGTCGCCGAGGCCGGGGTGGGGGTCGGAGTTCCCATTCACCTGCTCCGGGATGGGAAGCCACAAGACCTTCGGGTTGTACTTGCAGAGCGTCCGGGAACTCCCGAGCCTCCGGTCCGGCGTTCCCATCACACCGAGTCGGGTCCCTTCGGGGCAACCCTGAGCAACATCTCGGGTAAGCTCAAAGAAGAGTATGAGTTACAGATCGACGATGGCGTGGTGGTCACGGAAGTGCGAGGCAACAGCCCAGCCAGGCGAGGCGGGCTCCGGGTTGGAGATGTGGTGCTGGAAATCAACCGGGAGAAGATCAAGGACGCCCACGAAGCATCGGACAGGGTCACGGACGCTCAGGAGAAAGAAAAACCTGTGGTTTTCCTGGTCCAACGAGGCGGCACGACCACGTACCTGTCCGTTCACTTTCAAGCCTCTGCCCCTTGATCGTCGCGATCGAGGGTGAGCCAATCGGTTCCTAGGCCCGAAGCCGGGCCGACCCAAAAAACAGACCCTAGCTATCTTATTTAGCTTCAAGGAGTTCCCTCCGAACCTTCTTCGGGGGAGGGGTTGACGTCCTTCCTGGGGGTCTGGTAGTTTGCAGCGTCATTTTTCCCAGGGATTTCTGGGGCCGCTGACCGATAAGAGCTCGGGATCAAATCCAGATGACAATGCAGTCCAAACTACCCCGCATTCATCCGCCCCGGGACCTTCCCAAGGACGGCTCGCACGAGCGCCTCGGGCTGGTCTCAGCGCTCGTCCTGAGCCTGCTCAGCCTGGGAGGGGTCATCGCCATGCTGGCCGGCGTGGTGACCATGCAGGTCCAGACTCGGGCCATGGAAACCCGGGGCAACCTGGCCACCATCAGCGCCCAGACCACCGATCTCCAGAATGAGCTGGTCAGCTTGGATCACCGCCTGGAGGGGGTGTGGGATCAGCTCCTGGAGGCTCGCCTCCTGGTCGGGAAGGCGCGCTCAGGCGACCGGGAGCTCCCGTCCGAGGTATCACCGGCCGGCGACGCGTTTGGAACCCCCCTCGACGAAACCCTGCGGGAAGCGCGGGAGGTCTCTGATTGCTTCGAGGACCTTCTCGCCCACATGGAAGTCAACGCCTCGGTTTGGCAGGGCCTGCCCACGATTCTTCCCCTCGATCATGCCGAGGTCACCAGTCCGTTTGGCCTCCGCCGCGATCCCTTGAACGGCCAGCTCGACTGGCACCCAGGTTTGGATTTGTCGGCTCCTCTTGGCACCCCCGTTCATGCGCCCGCCGGTGGTGTGGTGACACGCGCCGGATACTTCGGGGATTACGGGCTCATGGTTGAAATCGACCATGGGAACGGCCTCACGAGCCGCTACGGACACCTGAGCCGGGTCAGTGTGAGAGCCGGGGACCGAGTCGCCCGCGCGGATCTCTTGGGTCACACCGGCGCGACCGGGCGCGTGAGCGCTCCGCACCTGCACTACGAGATCCAGGTGGCTGGCCGGCCCGTGGATCCCGAGCCCTACATCATGACTGAGCTCGACATGCAGGAAGCGGGATCGACCCTGGCCAACGTCACCGCGGCTCCCCACCAAGATTGATTCACGGCCGATTTGAGTCGGCCCCTCCTTTAAGAGTAAAGTATCCCGGCGTCGCCATACCCTGATCGCTCTGGAGGGCAACCGATGATCTGGGGGAACCGACGGGCGACCGCGTGTGTGGCCATTTCTATCCTTGCTCTCGGCTGGGCCTGGGGCGTAGGTGTCTCGGCCGCGCCGGCGGTTACCCTGTCCTCGATTCGTCATTCTTCCTCGAAAGATCGCACCCGGGTCGTCATCGACTTGACCGGGAAAACCGATTTCAGTCATCGCGTTCTTCCGGACCCTCCGCGCGTCGTTATCGACTTGCCCTTGGGCACGACCGGCCAAGTGCAACCCCGGACCATTGCCGACGGCTACGTGAAAACGGTGCATCTTGCCGGCGCGAGCGGGGGGAAGCTCCAGATCGTCCTCGATCTGGAAAAACTGTCCGACTACGCGGTGTTCACGCTCTCCAATCCCTTCCGCATCGTGGTGGACGTGAAACACGGCGGAGCCCCGGCGGTCATCCCGGCCCCGACCACCAGTACTGGGGCGCCTCCTCCAACTCGGGTAACTGCAACCAACGGGGTCCCCGGAGAAACCTCGGCTGCGTCTAAGCCGCCCGCCACCGTGCAAACCCGTCCGCCGCTCGAGATCGCCCCGCCGGCCAAGGACGTTTGGGTCATCGCGATCGATGCGGGTCATGGGGGACAGGACCAGGGAGCGCATTACTTCAAGACCAGTGAGAAAGACATCACCCTGGATCTAGCCCGCGAGCTCAAGACCGAACTGGAGCGGCGCCAACAGTCCGGGGCCCCAGCCACCGCCATGAAAGCGATCCTGGTGCGGAAGGGGGACTACTTCATTCCCTTGCGGCGCCGGTGGACCCTGGCCGAGAAGCAAGGCGCGGATCTCTTCGTCAGCGTGCACTGCAATGCGAATCGCGACGCCAAGGCGCAAGGCACCGAGGTGTATTTCCTGTCCCTGAAGGGCGCCACGGATGCGGGGGCCGAAGAGCTGGCGCAGCGCGAAAACGAAGTGGATCAAAAGATGGGGGTGAGCCCGGGCGAAGACGATCTCGATGCGATCATCTTCGATATGATGCAGACCGACGTGCTTGCAAAAAGCCAGATGTTGGCGGAGAGCTGCCTCACCCACTTGTACGGGCTCAGCACGGTGTACGGCCGGGGAGTCAAACAAGCCGGATTCGCGGTGCTGAAATCCCCGCGCATGCCGTCGATTCTGATCGAGGCCGCATTTCTTTCCCACAAGGATGAGAACGAGCTCCTCCGCGATCCGGGCTGGCAGCGCGATTTCGCCCGCCGGGTGGCGGACGGGATCGAATCCTACGTGCGTGGCGTAGCGGCGGCGGAAAAGCTGGATAAACCCTAAGTTCTCCGCGGCCGGAACGCTCGAAAAACCCTAGGTCATTCCGCCTCGCCTCAAGTCCCGCCTTCCGTCGCCGATAGCTTCCTCGAATCAGACTATCGACGAGGGGCGAAAGAGGCGGATGTCATTCATGCAGATCGCGGTTCAAACCACCCAGGATTCGACGCGTATTTCCCTGACCGGGGATCTCGACCGTGAAACGGGTCCCGGCGTATACCTAGCCTTCCAACGCGAGGTCCACCGCGGAGCAACCCAATTCGCATTCGACCTGGCCCGAGTCCATCTGGTCGATAGCGCGGGACTGGGTGTCTTCGTGCGCTGCTATCGCGATGCGCGCATGCGCGGCGGCCTCGTGGTGTTGGAACGCGTGCCAGAGCCCATTCGCCATGTGCTCGAGTTCACCCGCCTCGACACCATTCTTCCCATCGCCGATGCTTCGTTGGTCTCTCCCGTCGTGGGAGAATGACATGCGCTCGCACGTCGTTCGCATGAAGGACAGCGTGCTCGAAGTGCTCTTGTTCTCCGTGGGAAGTGTTCGCTACGGCGTGCCCCTAAGCCGCGTGCTCGGCCTCGTTCAGGAACCGGAGCTCGATCCTTTGGCTCCCCCGGCCGGAACGCCGCAGGTCGTGGTCTTCGAAGGTCGTAACGTTCCCGTGCTTCCCGCGCAGGATTTTCTCTTCGACATCGGTCCCCGGAACGGCCGCGCTCGGGAAATCATCGTGCTCGACGATGTGAGTGGCCCATTTGGGATTTTCGTCGATGCCACGTATTCCGTCGTGGAGATCGCCGCCGGAGACGAACTCTATATGCTGCCTCCCGGTGACGAGGCCGAAGGCTCGCCGCGTGCGGCCTGGGGCGTTTTCACCTTCGCCGAGCGGCCGGTGATGCTGCTCGATCTTGCTCGCACCTCCGTGCACTGATCTCTCCCTGCCCCGATTCCGCTGCTACACTTTCAGGTATGAAGGACCGAGCGGGCCTCACGCTCGACGTGGAAGGCATGACCTGCGCGGGATGCGCCTCCACGATCGAAAAGGGCCTGGGCACTCTCGAGGGTGTCGACCATGCCGCCGTCAATTTCGCCACGCGGGAAGCGCGGGTGTGGGGTGATGCGCCGGTCGGCGAGGTCGTGGAGCGCATTCGCGATCTCGGCTACGAGGTGGCGCGGGAAGATCGGCGCTTCCTGGTGGAGGGCATGCATTGCGCCTCCTGCGTCGGGAAGGTCGAAGCCGAGCTTCGCCGTGTTCCCGGGGTGGTGGATGCTTCGGTGAATTTAGCCGCGGGCGAAGCGCGTGTTCGGGCCGTAGCCGGGGCGGTTTCGGACGACATGATCGCCGATGCGGTCGCTCGGGCCGGGTACCGTTTGAGCCGCGCCCTCTCCGTCTCCGAGAGCCCTCCCGACGAAGCCGCACCCTGGAAACGCCGCTTCGTGTTCGCGGCGGCGTTCACGATTCCCATCGCCCTCGAGATGATTCGGCCATTCTTTCCCTGGGCCCGCCAATGGCCGATGGACACGGTGAACAAGGTCCTCTTCGTTCTCGCGATTCCCGTGGTATGGGGCGCGGGTTTCCCATTTCATCGAGCGGCCTGGCGTGGTTTGCGACATCGCAGTGCCGACATGAACACCCTCATTTCCGTGGGCACGCTCTCCGCGTTTTTTTACAGCACCTTCGTGACCTTCGTTCCGAACGGAACCCAAGACCATCGCACTTACTTCGACACCGCGGCGGTCATCATCACCTTGATTCTCTTGGGACGCTGGCTGGAAGCGGGGGCGCGGGACCGCGCCCGAGCCTCCATGAAAGCATTGCTCGATCAACGGCCCGAGAGCGCGATTCGCGTTCGGGATGAAGTCGAAGAAGAGGTGCCGATCACCGCGATCAAGACCGGTGACTATGTGCGCGTGCGCCCGGGGACGCTCGTGCCGGTCGACGGCGTCGTACGAAGTGGGATGAGCGTGGTGGATGAATCGATGGTGACCGGCGAATCGCTCCCCATAGAAAAGGAAGAAGGAAGCGCGGTCATCGGCGGCACCGTAAATGGCTCGGGATCGTTGCTCGTAGAAGCGACGCGAGTGGGGGAGAGTTCCACCTTGTCCCGCATCATCCGGCTCGTGCGGGAGGCCCAAGGCGCCAAGGCGAGCGTGGAGCGACTGGCCGATCGCGTCGCTTCGGTCTTTGTGCCCATCGTGATCGTCATCGCTTTGGCCGCATTTCTGGGCTGGTGGCTCCTGGGCCCTGAGCACAGCATTGCCGGCGCGCTCATCCCCTTCGTGGCCGTACTCATCATTGCGTGTCCGTGCGCGCTCGGTCTCGCGACTCCGGCCGCCATCCTCGTCGGCACTTCGGTAGGCGCGCGCCACGGTATTTTGTGGAAGGGAGGCGATGTTCTGGAGCGAGCGGGCAAAGCGGATCTCGCGCTGCTCGACAAGACCGGCACGCTCACCCTGGGGAAACCCACCGTCGCGCGCGTGGACAGTCGAGACGGGATGGATCCGCTCGACGTTTTGACCCTGGCCGCGTCGGTCGAGTTACCCTCCGAGCATCCCATCGCGCGGACGATCGTGGCCGAGGCGGAACGTAAGCGGCTGCGGCTATCTCCGGCCCGGCTCTTTCAAGCGCGGGCCGGCATGGGTGTGCTGGCGACGATCGACGGTGCCGATGTGCGGGCCGGCAGCGAAGCGTTCCTCATTCGCGAAGGCATCGATGTCGGCCCTTGGAGCCAACGCGTGAAGCAGGCGGCGTCCGAAGGATTGACCCCGCTTCTCGTGGCCAGGGACAAGGAGGTCCTGGGTCTCATTGCGGTGTCGGATCCACCCAAGCCCGAGGCACACGAAGCAATCACGGAGCTGCGTGCCTTGGGATTGGAGGTGGCGATCGTAAGCGGGGATCGTGAGGAGGCGGTGCGGCGCGTCGCCCAGGCTTTGGGGGTGGCGCGGGTCTTTGCCGGGGTGCTCCCGGATCAGAAATCCCTCATCGTGGCCGATGAGCAAAGTCGCGGGCGGATCGTGGCGATGGTGGGGGATGGAATGAACGATGCCCCCGCCTTGGCGCGGGCCGACGTCGGGATCGCGCTCGGGACGGGCACGGATGTGGCGCTCGAGACGGCGCCGGTGGCCATTCTTTCCAACGACCTCCGTGCCGTGCCGGCCGCGATACGACTGTCGCGGCGTACCCTTCGCACCATCCGCCAGAATCTTTTCTGGGCGTTCGCCTACAACGCGATCGGCATTCCTTTGGCCGCGTTCGGGCTCTTAAATCCAATGATTGCGGCCCTGGCCATGGCCTTCTCCAGCGTGTCCGTTCTTCTGAATTCGTTGCGACTCATGGGGTTCCAGCCCAGCGGGGCCTCGAGACCTCCCCTCTTCACCCCTCGGCCCGAGTGATATAGTGTTGCCCCTTGGGAACCCCCCTCCCCGACTGGGGGAGTGCTCCGAGCCGGTTCGGAGGAGCAGATCGTCACACGCGTCAAGCCCGGGTGAGCCCGTCATTCAAATCTGGAGAGGACATGGAAAACAAACTGTACGTAGGTAATCTGTCTTATGCGACGACGGAGGACGATCTGCGCACTCTGTTCGAGCAAGCCGGAGCAGTGGAGTCGGTGACCGTGATCATGGATCGGGAGACCGGGCGTTCCAAAGGGTTCGGATTCGTCGAAATGGGATCGAATGCGGACGCTCAAAAAGCGATCAGTATGTTCAATGGTTACATGTTCCAGGATCGTGATCTGCGCGTGAGCGTGGCGCGGCCTCGCGAAGATCGTCCGCGCGGCGGTGGCGGTTTCGGTGGTGGCGGCGGTGGTGGCCGGGGCGGCGATCGTCCCGGTGGCGGTGGTGGTCGCTCTCAGGGCGGCCGCGGCGATCGCCGGCGTTTCTAAGAACCGCTCACGGTAACGTTCGCAAAAACTCCCGGACTTCCCCCGCGCGGGGATCTCCGGGAGCTAAATTCAAAAACGCTTCGAGGTGCTCGCGCGCCTCAGTTTCGTATCCCGCCTTGGCGGCGGCCAGACCGAGATTGAGGCGCGCGGGCGCGTCTTGGGGCAATGCCGAGACCAGCGAGCGCAGGTAGGGGAGCGCTCGGTCGTACGCATTCTTGCGCAAATAGTATTCGGACACACTTCGCAGGGCGTCGGCGTTGGCCGGCTCGATTTCGAGCACACGCGACCAGGTTGCCTGAGCCAGATCTCTGTTTTGCTTTTCTTGATCGTTGGCGCGGGCAATGAGGGCGGGCACGTAGCGAGGGTCCGCTTTCAAAGCTGCGTTCAGGTCCGATGCGAATCCAGTTGCGTCTCCGAGTTTGTGCCGCGCGAGCCCTCGGTTGTAATAGACGTCCGCGCGGTGAGGCTCGCGGGTCAAGACCGTGTCGAACGCGGCAATGGCTTCTGGCAACCGTCCGTGGGTCGCCAGCGTCAGCCCGCGACGATAGAGGGCCTTTTCCCGTTGCTCCGCCTCCCATACCGGAAGCTCGTCTTTGGGATTGGGATAGACGCGTCCGGGATTAACGGGTGGGGTGTCGTCACCGGCCACGTAACCGAGGCTCTCGAGGAGCTCATGGCGGCCCGGCTCATTCGATCGTGCCAAGGCGGCCAGCACGGCCTGGCGCGTTTCTCCGCCGGTTAAGTGTTGCAGATCTTGCTCGAGTCGCGCGATGAGAGCCGCTTCCTCCGAGCCCGCTCCGTCGTGGTTGTTTTCCCAGGCGGAAATGGGCTGTGTTTCGCGTGGATCCTTGGCGAGATCGTATAGCTCACTTTTCGGCCCCGCGATGAGCTTCATCGATCCCTCGCGAATCGCCCGCAGTTCGCTCCACCCATAAGACACCAGGGTTCGACAGGTTTCGGAATAAAGAGGCCTGGGAGTGGTCTCGGGTTGAGTCCAGGTGAGCCGGCGTCCATCCATCGGCGGTCCTGCTTGGGAAAGTCCGAGCGCGCCGATAAGTGTCGGAGCGATGTCGACCAGGCTGATGGGATCCTCACGCACAAGCGGCGAGATGCCGGGCCCCGCGACCAGCACGGGCACATGAAGCGTTGACTGGTAGAGCAAGAAACCATGCTGGGTTTCTCCGTGTTCATTCAGGCCTTCGCCATGGTCGGCCACCACGATCACGAGCGGGTGGCGACCGGCGAGATGATCGAGGAGCCGCCCGATCTCCTCGTCCGCGAACGCAGCTTCGCCATCGTAAGGGGGGAGCGCGCCGTAGCGAGGCGGCGGATCGTAATAGCTGTGCACGTCGAAATAGTGGACGAATAGAAAAAAGCGATCCTTTCCGAACGTGTCGGCTTGTTGGATGGCGAGGTTCGTCACCACGTCGGCGCGCCGTTGCGTGCGGGCGAAGTCGTCTGCGAATACTTCAAGCGACGCACGGTATACAACGAAGGGTGGCTTGAACGCATCGTCGTACCCTTCAAATCCCTGAGCCAGCCCGCGATCCGAAGCGAGAATCGCCGAACCCACCACGGCCCCCGTGCGCCAGCCCGCGTCATGAAAGCGTTCGGCCAGAGTTACCTCGCCGGCCGGGAGCACGTAACGCTCGTTATCTCGCACGCCATGATGAAACGGCCAGCGTCCGGTCAAGAGGCTGCTCACCGCGGTCAACGTGACGGGGGCGACCGTGGTAGCGTCGGCAAAACGGACCCCCCGAGCGGCCAGCGCGTCGAGATGCGGGGTTTCTACCCCGCTCGCGCCGTAGCAGCCCACGTGATCAGCGCGGAGGGTGTCGATGACGATCAACACCACCGCATCGATACGGGACGAACCACGGCCGCATGCCAATCCGCTCGCGGCGATACAAAAGAACCCAAGGATCCAACGGCGCAACATTGGCCGGAAAGTCTACTCCAAGCCTTGCTTTGTTGCGCGCAGGGCGCGTAGCCTCTCCTATCGAGGCCCGGGTCCAAACCGCCGGGTCCGGGAGAACTTTCGTGTTTCTCGAATTTCATGGCGCGGCGCGCAACGTCACCGGATCGCGGCATCTATTGGGAGTCAACGGCCACCGCCTGCTCCTCGATTGCGGACTCTTTCAAGGGCGCCGTGAGGAATCGGATCGCCTGAACCGCGAGTTGGGTTTCGACGCGCAGTCGATCGATGCGGTGGTGATGAGCCACGCCCACATCGATCATTCCGGGGCCCTTCCCGCCCTTGTGAAAAAGGGATTCCGCGGGGCCATACACGGGACGCTCGCCACCGCCGACCTCATGTCGGTGATGCTCCGGGATAGCGCGATGATCCAGGAAAAAGACATCGAGTTCGTGAACAAGCGCCTGGGCCGGCAGAACGAGCCGCTCCGCGAGCCGCTCTATGTCATGGAAGACGCGGATCGCACGATGGAGCGTGTGCACGGGCATCCCTACTACGAGCCGATCCCGGTCGTGCCGGGAGTCACGGCGACGTATTACGACGCCGGACATCTATTGGGTTCGGCGGTCGTGGTGTTGCAACTCGAGGAACAAGGGGCCAAGAAGACGCTGATCTTTAGCGGAGACCTGGGGCGGAAGAACGTGCCCATTCTCCGAGACCCCGAGGTTCCTCCCGACATGCCCGATGCGCTCATCATCGAGAGCACCTATGGCGATCGCGTGCACGCGCCTATCGAGCAGGTGGAAGACCACTTGGTCGCTCTGGTGCAGCGCGTGTTTGCCCGAAAGGGAAAGATCATCATCCCCGCCTTTGCGGTGGGGAGAACCCAGGAGCTCGTATATACGCTGGCGCGACTCATTCGGGCCGGTCGCATTCAGGGAACGGCGGTGTATGTCGACAGCCCGCTCGCGGTGAACGTGACCGAGGTGTTCCGCCGTCATCCCGAGGCCTACGACGCCGAGATCCGCAAGATTCTCGAGGAGACCGGAGATCCGTTCGGTTTCAAGCTCATCCAGTACGTGCGTTCGGTCGAAGAGAGCAAGGCTCTGAACAATCTCTCGGGGCCCTTCATCGTGATCTCGGCCAGCGGAATGGCCGAACAGGGGCGCATCCTGCATCACCTGCGTAACGGGATCGAGGACCCTCGCAACGTCGTGTTGCTCGTGGGGTATCAGGCCGACAATACGCTGGGACGAAAACTGGCCGATGGAGCCACCGAGGTTCGGATCTTCGGGGAGATGTTCGAGCGCAAGGCGGAAGTCGAGGTGATGCACGAGTTCAGCGCCCATGCCGATCGCGTGGAACTGCTGCAATGGGTGAACCGATTGAAGGGTAAACCGTCCCGCGCGTTTGCGGTGCACGGTGAAGAAGCGCAGAGTGTGGCCTTTGCCGCGTATCTGCGTCAGGCCGGGATTCCGCAGGCTGAAGCTCCCACGCTGGGCGAGCGCGTAGATCTCTGAAGGAGACCAGTGAGGGCCTGCCGCATTGCTGCCTACCATTCGCCGCTCGAGATCGTCGATCTCCCTACTCCCGAGCCCTTCGGGACAGAAGTTCTGATCGAAGTCACCGCTTGCGGCGTTTGCCACAGCGACGTCCACTACTGGCACGGTGGCTACGATATTGGAAACGGCCGCATGCTGACCTTGGAAGAACGCGGCGTCCGGTTGCCCTTGGTGCTTGGCCACGA